>Ga0210109_1000009_pt1 | contig 35621 bp, 32 predicted proteins | sample China_Bullhead_C_FD_184857 | JGI IMG/M metagenome (GOLD analysis project Ga0210109, IMG submission 184857) | Wetland microbial communities from San Francisco Bay, California, USA, that impact long-term carbon sequestration -... | ecosystem: Environmental > Aquatic > Marine > Wetlands ...
GGATGGAATAGGGCGAGAATTAGTTCTCATTGAATCTTGAAACTTCAAATTACTTGCCACAATCTAAAGTTTCGTCATTCAAAATTTGACTCAATATATCCTCTGTACATCTTCACACTTTAAGAAAGTATTCACGAGTTTTGATTTAAAGCAGCCATCGCAAGTTTTCATCTACCGTCAACTTATAGCTTTTTTATCCTGCAAGGCATTACGACAAAGACTTGTTAGGGTTTTTCCTGACGCGGTTTCCCCGCCCTCTTTTTTTTCTGATCCTCTCTTTCACGAATCAGGGCGTAGGCTACGTAGTACTTATAGATGTTGCTGACATACTGCACAGTCTCACGCCCAATTATCTTGGCAGCTGCAATCTCGGCATTGTAGAACCAGACATTGGGATCGAGTCCCATCTCAGCAGTTTTTTGACGTATTTTAATTGCATTGCCAGGCCCGGCATTATAGGTGGCAAAGGAAAAGAGCAATTTATTGGCTTCGCTCATCGGTTCATCCTTATAATACTGGTCAAAGATAAACCTTAGATATTTGATGCCAGCGTGGATATTATTTTCCAGTTTTTCTATATCGGATACATTGACATTAGGATCGGCTGCTGTTGACGGCAGCACCTGCATGATCCCTACCGCACCTGCTTTACTCTTCATTGAGTTATCAAGCATTGATTCCTGATAAGCCTGAGCTGTAATCATTAGATAATCAAAATTATACTCCCCGGCATACCTTTCAAAAATCTCTACAGTATCGTTGAATTTTTTAAGCTCTTTCTCTGAAACCGCATTCTTAACATAGTTTATGTTTTGTAGGTATTTCGTGAAGAGCAGGTTGCCGGTGAGGGTGCCTTTCCTATTTGCCTTTACAAATTCATTGATAACAGTTTTCAACTTCGGACTGTTTTTACGAAAAGCCCAGGCAATCTCTCCTCCGGTTCTTAGGGCAATATCGGCATGTATTTTAATGCTGGGGAAAATTTTCTGCCAAAACTGAGCCTTATGATTGTCAACGATAATCATTGGAATAAGGCCGGCATTGAGCATTTCTAAAAGGTCCTCATCCTCAAGATTCTCGTCGGCCAGGGTCAACTCTACCGCTTCTTTCCCGGTTTTTTTAAAGCTCTTGTTCAAATCGAGCAGGCTTTCATAATAGCTGCTGGATTTGCGCACAAAAACCTCTTTGCCTGCAAGATCATCTAAGTTGTTAATTGGAAGACTTGCGGGACCGGTAATCAGGACTTCCTTGACCCCGGATAACAAAGGTTCTGAGAAGTCAACACTTTTCAGGCGTTCAGGGGTTATAGTCAGGTTGGAGGCAGCAATATCGCCATAACCCTTTAATAGGCCAGGGATCAGTTTATCTCTGGCTACAGGGATGAAAACTATATGTGTTTTTAACGTTTTTGCCTGTGTCTTTTTGTTCACAAATTCCTCAAAAGCCTTCATCCAGTCGTGTGTTATACCCATTTGTTTCCCACGATCGATGCAATAAAAGGTTTTGCTGTTTGCAACAAGAACACGGATTTCCCGGTGCTTGACCATCTCGTCAAAATCAACCCTGTTCGCTTCTCGGATTGTATACTTTGGTGGTGCTGATTCTTCAGCTGCGGCAAAACGAACTGGAAATCCTGCGAGCATAGTAACTACGAGGGGGAAAAGGGCTATAATAAACAGCCGGGCGAACCAGAGGGTGTCTCTTGTTTTCGTAAGGCACCCATATTTGTCGACAAAGACATTACAGATATTTTCTGATTCCTTGGTCCATCTCCGATCATACATTTGCTTTCACCGAGAGGTCTGTTCCTTGGCGATCAGAGACTATCGCCAAGGGGGTTCTTTGGAACCATTTCTTTTCAATAGCTTGAAACCTTCCAAAACATTTTGTCTGTCAAGGTTTCCTTCTTGTCCTTATTAGGTCAAGCTGTTCATTTAAATGGTCTAAAAAGCGTATTTTCCACCATAGATGAAACATTGAATTGATTAATTTTTATTTCTTGAGAATGTCACCCAATGTCTTGAGTGCTTTTGCATTCGGGTTGTCCAAGCAGGTCTCAATTAATTCATCAGACGCTTCACCTAGTTTGGCTGGATTGTATATGGTCGTTCCCTTCTTCCCCAGCCAGTATCCATGAGCGAATGCAAGTGCAATAACGCGGTCCTCTCCGGAAAAACGCACAAGGTCTTTACAGGCAGAACTGGTGAGGTCTTTAGAAACATCGGTGTCTGCGAAAACAACACCTGTTGAACCCATAATCAAAGCCACTGCAACGATAGAAAATATGATCCGCTGTAATTTAAACATGTTTTTCTCCTTATTTTGACGTGTAATTGTGATTAAAACTTAACTCTTCCCGACATACAGTCATCGTAAGCACGTTGCTGTATCTGGCTTTTCGAATGTGCTTGCGAACCTCCTCCTACAACTGCACCTAATGCTGCGCCCCGCCTTGCTGCTTTTCTGTTGTCACCAACAATGGCGCCAAATGCAGCACCGCCTACAGCGCCAACAGCAGCACCACCCACAACGCTGCCAGAACGATTAGCCTCATTCCGTGCATACGCGTCGCAGTCTGCCGGGGACTGCGCAGGCACAATCTCCACAGTAGCGAAAACGAACAGCGTAAAACTGAATAACATCAATGACCAAATCAATTTTTTTTTCACCATTGCCCTCCTTTTTTTATTCTCAATTCAGTATAGAGTCAAATACGGTTACGATGTAACCGGCAACCCAGGTATCTTCATGAGACCTGAGGTTTTTCGTCCCTGTTTTGCAACAGGTTTGGCTTTTTCTTAAGAAAAAGCATAAAACCTCCACTGGAATACTTATTCCCTCAGGAGGTTTTACAAAGGCATTTTCAGATAAACCTCATTCATTGGAATAGTTTCCTTGTGAGATTTCTATGTATCAGATGTTATGTTGCGATTATAACAATTAAAATTTATAAAAATCAAGTGCCACAATGTTTTAGGAGGGAGGTTTTAAGCGAAGTGTAGATGTCTTGCCACAATCTACAGTTTTGTATTACAAAATCTGAGTCAATATATCCACTGTACATCTTGATATTTTAGGAATAATTCACGACTGTTGATTGATAGCAGAAACCATCAATCGCTGATGCCCTGCATGTGGAATAAAAAACCCCCGAAAAAACAAGGGGCAATGGGTAGGTCTTTTCTGCTTGACACTGTCAGACATATCAGCAGATATCGCAAGTCACTCTGGATTATTTATTTTTAACCTCTTCAGTGTTGCTAATATTGACCACATTTCTTTATCATCAGGTTCAAAGCTGAGATATTTTTTAAGCTCCCAGTGAGATTGATCATAGTTGCCAAGTCTGGCATAAATAACAGATCGGTTTTTATAAATTTCTGAGTGTGCGGGGTCTATTTTTTCGGCGTTTTTAAGATCCAGTAAGGCATTATCATACATGTGTAAATGCGCATATGTAATACTTCTATGTACAAATGCATGGGGATCAACTGGGTGTGATGCTATGTACCTATTAAAGTAAGGCAAAGCTTCTCTATACCGTTCTTCGCCTAAGTAAAATTCCCCCCTATTATACAAGGCTGACAGATTATCGGGATAATATTTTAATTCATGGGACCATAATGTTTCACTATTTCTCCATATCTTACTCTGTTCAATGTTCATATAGCCATATACACCCAGGATGAGAAAGATCGCTACATAGACAAATTTGTTGGATTTTTCATACTTCTTCAATATCGTTTGAACTCCGTAAGCATACAATAAAAATAAACCCAGGTAAGGTATATATGTAAATCGATCAGCCATGAAAGCCTGGCCGGCGCTAAGGACCTGCAAAAGTGGTTTTATGTTTATGGTGAAAAACAGTATACCAAAAACCAGAACCTTCTTTTTTTTACGAAAAAAGTAAAATGTCGCTCCAAAAAGAAAAAAAACAGTCACCTGGCTTACGTAAAATATCCAGCTGATCTCTTCCGGATATGGATATAGCGGTAACATTTTATAGGGCACAACAGATTTTACAAGATAAGTCAGATATGCTAACGCAGCGGGCAGGTGCCTTTCGATAAAGGAAAAATGATTATTTATTTCTCCTAAAGAGCCATCATCTTTTAAGAAATATATCCCTGCAATTCCCGTGATAAAAGCAAGAAGGAAGTAAAGCCATTTTTCATAAATTAACTTCAGGCTCAACTTTCTGTCGAAATAATAGTCCACAAGCAACATCGAGACAGGCAAGGTCACAGCCTGTATTTTGGAAAGCAGTGCTAAAATAAAGCACGGGACGATAACCATCAAATAACGTTTCTGGAAAGATAATTTTACCGATTTAATATAGTAATAAAGAGCGCACAGGTAGAATGCCCCGTACAACACGTCTTTGCGTTCCGAGACCCAGACCACGGATTCGACCCTCATAGGCTGAATACCAAACAGGAGAGCACAGAAGGCCGCCGGGATCAATTCCAGGCCCATTGCCAGGGTTATACGGAAAACCAGAACAACACACACCAGATGTAAAATGACATTATTTAAATGCCACCATGCAGGGTTTTCCAGTCCAAAAATTAATTTTTCAAAGGCAAAAGTGGTTATTGTCAGAGGATTAAAGTTGCCGTATAGATGTATTGAGAAAATATTTTTAACACTTACAAAAAAACTTCCCCAATCTGAAATATTTATAATGTCAGGGTTTTTGTAAATATTTACCGTATCATCCCAGTTAACAAATCCGTATTGTAAGCAAGGCAGATAAACAATAAAAGTCAGGGCAAGGACTGCAGATAAAAAAAGCAGGTTTCTTTTGTCTTTCCAAAAGGACAACTGTGTGGCAGAGTTTTCATTTTCAAGTTGGGATTGATACATACTTATTGTTTTAATGGAAGAAGTTTGGATCTCCGTTGCATGGCTGTTCAGGAAATGTTTTCTTTTCTCAAATCCCCTCTAATGTAAGATTCTGTTTCTGCCCATTTGAATGGCGTAATAAACAGACTTTTTTCACAATAGTATTTTATTTGTATGCTACCATCATCAAAAAAAATTTGTAACCATTTGATATTAAATGCAATAAATGGACCAGCCTTCAGGAAAAATAGATAATTTATTAATATTTAAGGAATTAGGGAAATGAAAGTAATTTGGGATACTTGGTTTGTCTGGATATTCTGGGGAAATAACTAAAAACAATTTGTGATATGCCTAAACAATATGATTTCAGTCAAAAGTCCAGATTGCTTGCCACAATCTATAGTTTTGATTTTTGCCAAAAAACTTCACATATCCACTGGCAATCTAAAGTCAACATATTTCCCGGAAATATCCTGACTCTCCAATTTTTTCATTCTGCAACAAAACCTACCTCAACAATTCGCAATAACACTAATTATAGCTGACAAGTTATAGAGCTTAAAATCAACAATTTGTCAAATTCTTCTCATAATTTTAACAAATTAAGAATTATTGACGTCTCCCCTTATTTCAATTCTCAATGTAATCGTCCTCACTGCTATTCTTGGTTAATTACTGGAATTAACTATCTTGCACAATAGGTAGAGGACAAAAATGTTCTTCCAGGGTCAGCACAAGTCATTGACTGACCTTGCATGTAGTTAACTGGCACCCTACGACACACGCTTCCTGTGTAATTGTGTTTTTGTGTTGTGCGTGGGGAAAAATTGCTACCATCTTTTGACCTTTTAACTTGAAAATAAGGTGTTTTTAGACTATCAATCTGTCTTCTCTGAATGAGTGGCAAGACTGTTCTGCTTGTAACGGATTTGTAACGCGAAAACGTTACAATTTGATATTTTTTGACAGTATTTGATACTGTGTCAAAATAACAACACAGTCTCTTAATCCCTCTTCAGCAGCCAATAAGTAAGAAAATGCCCCCGTAGCTCAGGGGATAGAGCACAGGATTCCTAATCCTGGTGTCGTATGTTCGAATCATACCGGGGGCGCCAATAAAAGTATTCAGCATTCAGTTATTAGTTTCAAGTATATAAATTCTTCAATCTTCAGCATAAAAAACGGGCCTTATACAGCAGGCCCGTTTTTTCGCCCATGGCCGGCGCAAATGTGACATTTGTTTATCAATAATTCCCTTTAATTCCCGAACCATTTCTTGAGCTGCTATCGTTAATAACCAAAAAACTGTGTTCTGCAAACCGGTCATCCTTGAACTCCCCTGAATATTTTGTGCCATCTAGGGCCTTATAGACTCCCTGCCCGTTTCTTTTGCCATTTTTGAAGCCCCCGACATATTTGGAACCATCAGCATAGGCGAACGTACCCTGGCCGTGAAGAGTACCGTCTCTGAATCCTCCCACGTATTTTCCACCTTGGGCATAGGTGTATCTGCCCTGGCCATGGTAGAGTCCGTTTTTAAATTCTCCAATATATTTTGAACCATCGGCATGCGTGAGAATTCCCTGGCCCTCCTTGGTGCCGTTTTTCAATTCTCCGCTATACTCTGAGCCGTCAGCATAGGTGAACGTGCCCTGGCCCTGAATGTTGCTTTCATAATATTGGCCGACGTATCTGGCGCCATTGGCAAAATTGAAAGAGCCGTTGCCATGGTATTCTCCATCCCTGAATTCCCCAACGTACCTGGAGCCATTGGCATAGGTAAAGGTGCCCTGGCCATGGTATCTGCCATTTTCATACTCACCTTCATAAACTGAGCCGTTGGCAAAATAAAAAGTTCCCCGGCCTGAATATTTTCCATCTTTGAATTCACCTTCGTAACGGGAGCCGTTCTGAAAAGCCATAATCCCTGTACCGTTTTGACAATCACCTTGGATACAGCCTGTTTCAGCAGCGGCTGCAGGATAACTGGTCAGGACAATTGCCGGGATGAGGAAGAGAAACAGGATTTTTTTCATTAAAATTTACCCTATAGCATGAGGCTGAGTTCTTTATGCTGCATGGCACCCAACAAAGGATGGTAGAAATATTTGTCGCAGCTATTCATGAATAAGCGGGCCGGTTCGCTTACTTATCGTGCATGTAGGTCGTTAAAAGAAGACTGACTTCAAAGTTTGTGCCTTCTTCCTCCCGGACTTTCCAGTAAAACCTGCAATCCATGCAAATGGGGTATTTTTCACTGAAATTTCCCTGCACACCGTGCCCGCAGTCAAGGGTATCTTTAACAATCCAGCAGGCCCTGCCGGCATGTTTGCCGCCATGCGCACCATCGAGTCTGTTTTTCCGGGCTGCGGCACAAACGCCATTTGTTTTGGTCTTGCCGCCATCGGGACCAAAACCGCATTCCATAAATTCCCAGCAGTTCTGTAATTTTGTCATAGTAAGTTGCAATCAATCTTTCGGATTAAAGAATCAGGATCGTTGTATACAGTAAAACGGGTTATTCTTTTCAGTATCTAACATAATAAATGAATTGCATTTTTAAATTTTTTTTTAATTGGTTCAGTACGGTATTCCATTTTCAATATAATATAACAATTTTTATTAGCATAGTATGTCTTGTGAAAAATGTTTTATCACGGTATGTTTATTACCATATAATTTTTTACATTGCAGCCGGTATGGAAGACTCGCAAGAAGATAATGAATGTTTATTCATTTTTTTCTTGACAGCAGTATGGCTACCCGTGGTATTACTTTTGTAATAGTATAAACATGTTCAGGAGTTGGAAAAATGTTGCGGATCATCCTCAAATATCCCTTTTAAGCCCTCCTCGGCTGGACTCCGCTGGAGGTTCCTATTTATTCTTTGTATGGTAAATGCATTGGTCCTAAGCAAATGTATATTGCACCATCAGTAGTGGGTTGGAGGAATTAGACAAATGATATACCAAGAACAGTTACAGAAACTCGGTAGAATATATCACCGATCACAAAAAGCTGATGACAACGATTTTTTTGACAGCTTATTGCAAGAATTGCGGCAGTTATCAAATAACTGGCATGACCTGAAAAAAAAGAACGAACTTAGTTTTCCGGAATATACTCAGTTGATAGAAAAGAAGTATTATTTGTCTGAGAAATTACAGTTGCGTAAAGGAAATTAGGAAAAAGAATTTTCCTGGATTTTTTTTTGTTTCGGGGTAAATTCCCACTGCCGGATGTAGCTCCAAAATGGACACTGTAATCCAAAAACCGGGACAAGGCTTTGGACTGCAGGAGTATAATTTTGTTTTGGGCGGATATAAGCCCTTGACAGCAGTGATCTCTTCCCGTTGAAATTCTTCAATACATATCATTTCAAGTAATTTTTCCTTCTCTTACTATTTCGAAAACTTCCAATCCTGGAGACACGCACGCGATTGGCGGGCGCAGCATTCTCGAGTGAAAATTAGGAATTTATCCTTTAATCTTAGGCTTGGATATGCTATAAGTTTGGCGCCGTATGAATCAAGAGGAACTCTTAATATTCTAAGAGTATAGTCCTTGGTGTATTAAAATATTTTTTGCGACCGAGTGTTTTTAAAAACTGGAAAGGTCATGTTGAAAACCATTAAGATATTAGTGTGCGATGACCATGCAATAATACGAATCGGGCTGAAATCTCTTATTGCCGGGGCTCCGGATATGCAATTAGTGGGAGAGGCGACAAACGGGGAAGAAGCTGTTGTTATGGCCAGGAAGCTGAAGCCCGATGTTATCATCATGGATCTGCTTATGCCCCGCAAAGACGGAGTTGCAGCCATCAAAGAGATCAGAAAGAAAAATCACGAAGCGCGCATCCTGGTGTTTACAAGTTTCAGCGATGATAAAAATGTATTTCCATCCCTCAAGGCCGGCGCCAGTGGTTATCTGTTAAAAGACTGTTCGCCGGAGGAACTCGTCCAGGCTATTAAAGATGTTTGCCAGGGAAAATCCTCCCTGCACACCGTTATTGTTCAGAAGGTACTGCAGGAATTGCATCAACCGGCCGACCTCCCAACTACAGATGAACCGCTGAGCGAACGTGAGGTGGATGTCTTGAAATACGTTGCCCGGGGTATGCCAAACCAGGAAATTGCCCGAACGCTTGGGATCAAGGAAGGAACTGTACGGATCCATGTAGGTAATATCCTCAATAAACTGAAGTTAACCAATCGCACCCAGGCAGCCTTATATGCCCTGCGAAAAGGTCTAGCCCAGCTTGAAGCCGGTAATTGACATAAAATTAACGTTTTTTTTACAGACATACCCTGGCCCTTCCGCCTTACATGGTTTGCAATACCGTAAACTTTTTATATTAATTTCCCCTCAATCTTTCATTTGCTCAACACTAGTCAAATTACCTCCCTCAAAGGAGCCATACGGGGCTTATTTTGATTGTAAATCAGGATGCACCTTCTAAGGCAAAGTACTCTAGTGAATGACAGCGCTGTGGAGAAGAAATTTTTGCACAGATCACCCTTATTCAGTGGCATGTCACCTGATGAATTTGATGATATTGCTGCTGCCTGCGAAGTAATTTCCATAGGTGCCGGTGCGTATATCTACAAAACGGGCACAGCAGGTGACTCTTTTTACATCGTGCTGAGCGGAGAGGTAGAGCTCATTGCCGGGAGAGATGACAACAGCACCTGTATGATCGGCCGTATAGGCCAAGGCGGACATTTCGGTGAAAGTTCCCTGATGACAGGCGAAGCAAGGTCGTTGAGTGTCAGGGCCATATCTGATGTTATGCTGGGCAGATTTCCAAGTACGTTTTTTCACAAAACCCTCCTTGCCAATACTGTTTTTCACGAGGAACTGGATAAGGCACTGGTCCGGAGGCTGCGTTTTGCCATGCGTGATCATGCTGAAACTATCTTTGATGGCAAGAGGACTTTTCTGCAGCCGCAAAATAAGGACCTGTATCCTTTTTTTGAAGCAGAAGATGAAGCGGATACAGGACCGGAGGAATCGGTTCCCAAGTCGCTTAAGAAAGCTCAGGGAAGTATAAAAAAGTTCGCCGCAGACCTTGCCCCCGTGGTTATTATCGGAGAGTCAGGGACTGGCCGCAAATCTGCGGCCAGGCAAATACACAACGGCAGCGCACATCGCGAAGGTCCTTACGGTGTCATTGATTTGCGCCAGTTCGAACCGGCGCTCCTGGGGGCCAAGCTCTTCGGGCACGATCCCGGTTCCCTTGCATTTTCTCAACTGCGGGAAGTGGGATTACTCGAACAGTTCAGGGGCGGCACAATCGTGTTGTATCATGCCGAGGTTCTTGAAAGCTCCATGAGGCAAAATCTGCTTAAAACCATTAAAGAGGGGAACTATTACCGGATCGGCGGCAAGACAAAATTGCATCTTGACGTCCGTTTTATCTTCATCTGCGGCAGCGCCGTAACATTGGAAGAGAATCAATGCATCGGCATCAAGGGTTGGCAGGATTTATTGGCAGACAGGCTAATGACCATGCCCCCGCTGCGCGAGCACAAGCGTGATATTCCCAGGCTGGTCGAATATTACCTTGATTATTTCAACCGGGAATACAGCCGTAATGTCCAGAGCATCGGGAAAAAGGCCCTGGGTGTTCTCATGAACTATGACTGGCCGGGCAACATGACCGAGCTGCGTAATGTGATTCAGCGGGCTGTGCTCCTGGCCGAAAAGGGAGAGATACTTTCAGAGCAGATTCTATTGGGGCTCCCGCATCCTGAGGGGAAGCAGGAATATAATCTGCTGCGCTGGCCATTTGTCAGGAAAATATTTAACAGCCGTCTCTTTCCTGTTCTGCCCCGTATATTGATCTCAATAATCTTTTTTGCCGGATTGCTGGCCTTGTTTTTCGGCCCCAGGGATGACCCTGAAAGGAATATAGGCCTGGTGTTAAGCTGGTCCATTGGCTGGCCGCTCATGCTCTTTTCCTTCTTTTTTCTTGGCAGGATATGGTGCAGTGTCTGTTCGCTGTCCCTGCCCGGCAATGTGGCGCAGCTCTTTGTGAAACCCAGTCACAATGTGCCCCAGTTTCTCAAGGACTATTCCGGTTGGATCATGGCTGTTTTCTGTATTGTTGTGTTCTGGATTGAGTTGGTCTGGGATGCCTACCGCAACACCCGGCTGACGGGATTGATTATTCTGGGGATAATACTGGGTTCTTTTCTATTCAGTGTGGTTTTTAAAAGGCGCGCCTGGTGCAGGTATATCTGCCCGCTTGGTGCACTGAATGCCATATTTGCCATGCCGTCGGTCATGGAACTGCGGGCCAACAGACCTCTCTGTGTTAATACCTGCCAGTCGCGCCTATGTTACCAAGGTGACGAGGCCCATGAGGGCTGCCCCATGTTCCGTCACCCGTTTCTGGTTGATAACAACAGGGATTGCATCTTGTGCGGCAATTGCATCAAGAACTGTCCTCATGATTCAATCCAGGTGAATCTGCGGATTGCGCCGCTTGAACTCTGGCATATACACGCGCCACGCGTCGCTGACAGTTTTCTCGTCGTTTCCCTGTCAGCAATATTTTTTCCCCTGTTGCGGCACCAGGAATTCCAGAATCTCTTTACCGTATACAGCATGCCGCACCTGGTTGGCAGCCTCATGATTTTCGCTCTGATCGCAGCATTTGTAGCAATTTATTCATTGTTTTCCTGGCAGCAGGCAAGGATTACAGGAAAAAGTTTCAACTATATTTTTTCAGCCACCGGTTACGGGTTTATCCCTTTGGTTCTTGGCGGCTTTCTGGCTGTATATTTTGAAATGTTCGTGGCAGAAGCCTGGCGGCTAATACCGCTTATCATGTCAGCTTTCGGGGCATCGCTGGAACCAGGGCACAGGTTATTGAGTCGGGAGGCAACCCTAACCCTGCAGCATCTGATTATCACAGGAGGGTTGCTGGCCAGTCTCTATTCGACCTATCGGATAATCAAGCGGTATATAGGAAGTGACAGATTTTCTCTCAAGCTTTATGGCCTGCCTTATGCATTCCTGCTGGGTTCAGGCATTCTCTTTTTGCTGGTATTGTGATGGAGAGCTAAATGTAGAATGCAGAATTACGAATGATGAATATGCAAGGATTAAAAACTCTGGATTGAAGACTGTTTGCTGAGGGCTGACGGCTGAACGTGGATTGCTGAACGCTTATTAATTAAAAATAATAAAAGAGCTGTAATCTTATGAAATCATCATCCCGGATGCTATACAGAGAGGTGTCGTCCGGCTCCACATTAAAAAAGGCCCAGCCTTCCAGGAAAAGCTTCAGAGAATCGGTTATTCTTCTGCTCGTTTCAATTCGCAGCACATTCCCCCTGCTGTCCAGATCATAACTCAAGCCCGTCAAGAGTTCTGTGCCGGCAGTATCATTTACACCCAGCCTCAAACCCAAAAGGAGATCATTTTCAAAGGAAGTGGCGGCTTCGTCGTCCCGATCGTCATAGGCAAATTCAGCAATAAGCCCCAGGTCCATTGTCGAGTCACCAACCCCGATAAAGGTGTACTCGAAGCCGCCTGTTGCTGCGTAGAAATTTTCTGACTCATTGTCCTGGTACAATGCTTCCAGTTTCCACAGCCAGCTGCCGGCAACGAGCTGCAGATCAATGCCGGCCTGATCAATCAAACGATAAAAGGGGAGAAGCACAGGCTGGCCGCCCGTATTTAGAGAAGGTATGAATAACGGATCTCGGCCTGTCCCTTTAAAGTAGTAGAAACCGATATCACCAAAACCGAAGACATGGCTGTAACGTAGGGCAAAATCAACATGGTTTTCTTCAGCAGAGTTTTCATAGACAGGGTTGCCCGTATCAACTGCAACCGGTGTGCGCAGGCGCCCATCAGGCCCAGGAAAGGTACGCTCCCGGAAAAAGGGCAAGACAAAAAAGTCTAGCACGCCCCAATCTGTTGGGGCTGAGAGGTGAACCATGGGCTGGCCCAATTTGTCTTCCCCGCGGAGATCCTCCACCAGATCAGTCTGGTTGATGATATCGATGAGATGAACAAACTCTGTGACACCCCAGAAAACCTTGGCAATCCCGATACGCAATTCCCAGGGATCACCAAGCAGGAGAAAATTCAATTCACGGATATCAAAATGAGTGCGCTCGGAGTCGGCGCTGTCAAGCCTTAGAAAAGGAACGAATGTGAAGCTCGAACCATTCTCCCATTCATGGTAGTACTCGGGTGCAAGCGCGATGGAGCCGTTATTGCGCTCCTGATCCGGATAGAGAGGTGCGTTGGCAAAGAGGCGGGCTTCAACAGAAACATGGCCGTTCATTTCATGGGCTTGGACAAACGTTGTCCATGGCAGAAAGGATACGATAAGAAAAATAAGATGAAGAGTGTATTTCATTTTTTCATCTTTCAGTTTTCAGTTCTAAATTCTGAATTTTGAATTCTGCATTATGCATTCATAATTCGTCATTTATTTCGCTCTCTTCAGGCTGTTCTTGTTGAAATCATCCGGGCCCAGCCCCACCTTGAACCGGTAGTTTGAAAATTGCAGTTCAGTATTCTTGCCTGTCTGGTGATTGACCATAAACATTAGGTCAGGCCGCCAGAATTTTTCATTGTATTGTTGATACCCTGAGATGGTGAGGGTTTTCAGGTGGGCATTTTTGCGGTCATAATATTCGACCTTCCATATCCGGTATTCATCCCTGTCGAGCCAGACAACCTGCCTGCTATAGCCTGAATTCTTCTTGTCAACAGGATAGCGTTCCGTTACAAAACAATCCCTGTTTTCATATGTTTCATCCCGCAGCCATTTGTAGGTGTATTTCTCTATTTCCTGGCTGGCAATGTCCTCATAGGCAAATTCGCTGCCCATGAACGAACCGGACTTGTTGCTGGAACTGATGCGCTTCACACGTTTTAAGGCCGGCAGATAGAGCCACTGGTCATCATCGCCAAGCTTGTGGGTATAATTCAGAAAAGCTGTACCTTTGACATCTTTGGGAGAATCAAAAATGGTCAGGCTCATGTCGCCGTCATTTTCAGCCTCCAACGTCCGGTAGCGCATATTGCGCCGGCTTTCCTGGCCATGTTTGTTGCGCAGGATCATCAGCATGTCGGCAGTAGAATCGCCATAGCCTGAATTGCGCTTGTCAGCCTCGATGGCAAGTGCAAGGCCTTTATCTTCAGCTGTTTCGGCCGGGCTGTGTCCGGGTTGCAAGAGAAGGAGCGTGGGAAGGATGATGACCAGCACTATACTGTAATGTCGCAGAAGATTTTTTTTCATGTATTGCACCCGGGAATAGTTCAATTTTATTTGATGTCTTTACAATCCATCATCAGCAACAGGGCCGGAAGAAAGAAAAAATCGAGCAGCAGTGCCAGGCTGATGGTAATGGCGGATAGCAATCCCATTTGGGCGTTGACATTATAGCCTGAAATCGTAAGCACTGAAAATCCAGCCACCAGGGCAACAGTGGTAACCCACATGGCGGTGCCGACAGTATTGAAGGCATGGCGCACCGCGTGGACGGGGTCCATGTTTTCTTCGCGGCGGGCCCGCAGGTATTTGCTGAGGAAATGAATTGTATCATCCACAACAATGCCTAGTGTTAATGAAACAATGACAGACAGGGCAAGGCCAACCTGGCCGACGAGCATGCCCCAAATGCCGAATGCCATAAAGGCGGGGGCAAGGTTGGGGATGAGGCTGATAATTCCCAGCCTGAAACTGCGTAAGGTCATGATCAGAATGGCAGATATGATTATCAGGGCCCCAAAGGAAGCACCGAGCATACTTTCGATATTACGTTTCGAGATGTGGGCCCAGACCATAGAAAGGCCTGAACCATAGGTAAGCATGTGGGGCGGTGCATTTTCTTTAAGCCATACCCTGGCCTTGGCATCCATAGCCCTCTGGTCCTTGGCCGTAGTATTTTTCAGGAAGACGATAAAACGGGTTGCAGATTTATCAACATTTATCCGGTTGTTCAGGTCCTGGCCGAAGGGCAGGGACAATTCATAGAGCAGGAGATACTGGGCGGCCAATTCACGGGAGTCGGGAATGGTGTGAAAATCTGGATCATCACCGTGCATGTTCCGGTTCAGAATTTTGAAGGTATCTGTGATGGTGCTGACAAATGTAACATTGGGCTGCTTGCGATACCACTGGGTGAATTCCTCAACTGTTGCAAGATATTCCGGCTGATGGATGCCGCCGGGCTCTCCTGAATCAAGGGACTACTCGATGATATCCCAGCCGCGCAGGTTTTCCTGCATAAAGTCGGTGGCCCTGCGGATCTCGTATTTGCTGCTGAAGTATTTCAGGAAATTGTCATTAAGTTCCAGGCGGAGCATGCCGCTTACAAGAACAGCAATGATAAGCGCCATGGTCCAGAATACAGGTACACGCTTGCTGATGATAAAATCGGCCAGCCTGTTGCAGGCATGACAGAAATCTTTAGCGTCAACTGTTATATTTCTGACCTTGATGGGAAGAACAACCAGGATTGACGGCAGGAAAAAGATTGAATAGAAGAATGCTGCAACAACTCCCATGGCCACAATATTGCCCAGATCCCTGAAGGGCGGGGCATCGGAATAATTCATGGTCAGAAAGCCTATGGCCGTGGTAATGCTGGTCAGAAAAACAGGTTGAAGATTTATGCGCAGCGATTCCGACACTGCATCCAGCCTTTTTTGGCCCAGGCTCATCTGCTGATAAACAGTGGCCATGACATGAACGGAATCAGCCACAGCCAGAGTAAGAATAATTGTTGGAGCCACTCCGGAGCCGGTGGTTAATGCAATCCCCAGCCAGCCGGCCAATCCCATTCCTGTAACCATGGACATTAAAATGATAATGAGCGTGGCAATTGTGCCGGTATAGGAGCGAAGAGCAATACCGATGATGGCAACAAGAACGAACAGCATCAGTGGTATAAGGGTTTTCATGTCATCCCGGGTGGCTTCACTGAAGGCATTATCAAACATCAAGGCGCCGGTAACATAGATATCTATCTGCGGATATTTTTGCCGAAATTCATCAGCCATCTTTCTGACATAAGCTGCGACCTCGGGAACGGCTTCATTTAAACTGTCAGGCGGCAGGATATTGACATTGATACCGGTTACGTGTCCACTGGGAGAAATCTGCTGGTTTACCAGGCGCGGGTCAGAGAGGGCGATATCCTTAACACGCCGGATTTCAGCAGCACTCATATTCAGTGCATCCGGGACAAGATTTTCGACTAGCAATTCATCATCTGCACCGCGGGTGTGCTGGAAGTTGGTGATGGAGTCCACCCGGCTGGAGTATGGAATCAGCCAGGAGGCTTCTGTGAGCTCCTCAACAGCGGCAAGGGTTTCCCTGGTAAAGACATTGCCGTTTTTCGGCGCAAGGGTAAAGAAGACATTGTCAATTTTATTGTAGGTATTCTCAAGTGCTTCCAGAGCTTGTAGCTGTGGATTTTCCTCTGAGAAGAAAGCCCGCAGATCGTTTTCAAACGTCAGGTGCCGCAGGCCGCTGCCCGAGACTGCAGTAATGACCAGGCATGCAAACATCAGCCACCAGCGGTACTTTATGATCCACTGGGCCATCGAGACTTCCAGTTTTTTCATGAGAAATCGCAACCTTTTTTCAGGTGAGAACAGAAGGCTGCATAGTGAGACGGCAGGGTCCTTTTTTTCTGGCGCACCAGGTAGAACTTTCTCTTCATTCGTAAGTTCCGGATCGTGATTTCCTGCAATTTTTTGTTACCAAGTTCCTCCTGCACAGCGATCCGTGAAATCACCGAGGCGCCCAGGCTTTCTTTTACAGCCTGCTTCACGGCGCTGGTTGAGCCAAGGGTGGCTACAATATTGAAGTCATCGGTTAGCGTCCCGGTCTTCTCGAGAAAGTTTTCAAAGGTCTGTCGCGTGCCTGAGCCGCTTTCCCTTTGCAGAAATGGGATGGCTGCAAGTTTTTTCAATGTAACAGTCTTTTGCGCCAGCACTTTTTTTGTTGCCACCAGGACGAGTTCATCTTCAAATAATGGCTCGTAGACCAGTTTGTCAGAATTCATCCTTGCGCCTACAATACCGCACGGCAGGTCATGCTGCAGGACCATGCCTGTTATCTTGGCGGAATCCTCGATCAGTATCTCAAATGCCACTTCAGGGTATTGTTTTTTGAAAGAGTAGGCCATGCGGGGCAGAATATAGGCGCCCGGTATGGTGCTTGCCCCTATAATCAGCTTTCCCTTCACACCCGTCCCCGCCGCCGAGATTTCTTCCCGGATGCTGCCCAGGTCGTCAAGAAGCTGCAGCGTTCTCGGATACAGCAGGTCTGCTTCGGGAGTCGGCATGATTGAGCGGCCCAGCCTGTCAAAGAGTTTGCAGTCAAGGGAGTTCTCCAGATTTTTTATATGTTCGCTTATAGTGGGCTGGCTGATGTGCAGTTGCTCTGAAGCCCTGGTGAAACTTCTGTTCTTATAAACTGAGACAAAAATTCTCAGATGATGGATGTCCATGAAAGACTCCGCAATGAAAGGATCCTGTTTTTTTGCCCCATAGTTATGCATTGGTAAGAGCTGCTATGCAGAAACTATGCAATCGGCATCACCTATTTGTTCAATTGGATATATCAATATATGCCGGGTGCGTCAATATGAACAGATATTCTGTCAATTTTTACGGGAATCTTAATGTTGCCATGATTAAACATGGAAGTCCCGTTCAGGAGAATTTCAAACAGAACCACTGCTAAAACAGGTGGGCCGATGAAGATAATTGCAGCAATTTTTATTGCTTGGGAGAGTATTATCTCCAGGGGATGAAAACGCAAGCCGGTAGTCACATCTATTTCCAAATCTGCATGGTGTACCATGTGCAAACGCCAGAATGATGGAATGGTATGGAAGATAACATGCTGAAAATAAATGATCAGATCAAGGAGCAATATGCTGATTATAACAGCAACCTGAAAGGGAAGATCAAACTGGTTCAAAATGGCGAGAATTAGATCATGCAACAGTTATGCCGACAGGATCAGCAGTGATCTTGCCTACTTGTACAGCGTTTTTTACTCCATCGGCTGCAAGCGAGGTGAGCAGCTCATCTGCCTGATGACTTGGGAGTGACAATAACAGGCCTCCTGAAGTCTGGGGATCGTAGAGCAGTTCTTCCTCTGCAGCTGACAGGGAAACCTGCAGATCAAGATGATGTTTGGCAACCATAGCTCTGTTTGGTTTGTTGCTGCCGGTCGTTTCACCTTTCTTATACATGGCAAGCGCATCGGCATAAAATAGAAGTTTGCTGTAATCCAGAACAACCCTTGCATTGCAACCGTGCGCCATTTCAAGCAGATGGCCGAGAATGCCGAAACCGGTTATATCTGTACAGGCATGTAGACCATAGTTTAGAGCTGTTGCCATCGCCGGCCCATTCAAAGCAGCAAGTGAAGGGAGTGTATCACGCTCTAAATCCTTAAAAGGCAGTTTTCCTGAACGGACGGCATTAAATAATACGCCTGAGCCTAAAGGTTTTGTGAGGATAAGGGCATCGCCCGGTTTGGAGCCGGCATTTGTAATTACCTTGTCAGGATGAACAATGCCGTTAACGCAGAGCCCATATTTTGGTTCTTCATCGTCAACAGTATGGCCCCCAACCAGGCAGGCCCCGGCTTCAACAACTTTGTCGTACCCTCCTTTTAAAATGTCTTTAAGGAATCCCATATCAAGGAGCTTGCTTGGAAACATCACCACGTTGAGTGCTGTAAGCGGTCGGCCTCCCATGGAATAAACATCGGATATAGAGTTGGCAGCCGATATCTGACCGAACCAGTAGGGATCGTCAACAGGAGGAGTAATAAAATCCACCGTGTTGATCATGGCAATATCATCGCTTAAACGGTATACTGCTGCATCATCGGCTGTTTCAATGCCAACCAGCAGATTCGGATCATTTGGCGGTGCTAATCCCTGTAACGCTTCCGACAGAGCCGTCGGACCGATTTTTGCAGCTCAGCCGCAGGTTCTTGCCAGACCTGTCAGTGTCTTCTTTTTAAATATGACCATTTAAATTAGCCTCATTTATTTTGTTTTTCCGGGAACTGTGCAATAATATATTTTTCCTATGATTCACTAAGGACTAATAGAAAAATACTATATAACCTGTCATCAGAAGATGCCATCATTACTAAGCATATAATTTCGAATATTGTACAATGCGACAGGTTTTACATCCTTAAGGTGTATTATAATGACAGGTGGATACATTTAAATGAAATGACAATTGTTAAAACATTATGGTTTCCCTGTCCATCATTTCGGCGGTAATTGTGGGCAGGGAAGCGATTTTTATCCCTGTTACAATCTCATCTTCAGGGATGTTGTATTTTTTTGCCATTATCGTTACCTTGAATGCTTATTTCAGGACAGCCTGCTTTATAGCTTCTATCCCTGTTTTTTCTACAAATCTGGCAGTCCGCAGTTTTTTATCACAATTATTCCGATAGTATTCCAAGCAGCGCTGGACCAGGGCAACTGCTTCATCATCAGCAATGTCCTCGGCAATGACATCACCGATGCGGGGCCTTCCGCCCGAGTTGCCGCCAAAAGTTAGAATCCAGCCTTTTTTCTTGCCAATCAGACCGATATCACGCACATAACTTTCAGCACAACAGAAAGGACAGCCGGATACACCCATCTTAACCTTGGCAGGCAAGTCCATACCCACGTATAGTTTTTCCAGTTTCAATCCCAGGCTAAGGGAGTCCCGCACTCCGAATTTGCAGACCTCGGTGCCTGGACAGGCCTGGACATAATGAACACAAAGCTCAACGGCCTGGCCAACCTCCATCTGAAGATCATGCCAAACCTGGGCCACCTCTTCCCGTTGCAGGCCGATAAGGGCAAGACGCTGTCCCGACGTTATTTTGGTAATTGGTATTTTATATTTGCGGACCACAGCGCTAATTGCATCAAGGACTTCAGGGGAGACAAGCCCGACTGGTGTTCTTGGCACAATGGCATAGGTTTTTCTGTCGCGCTGTAAAATGGCCCCGCTGGGTGTATCTTCAGCCATAAAAAGACTCCTGTACATTGGGTAAACTTATTTAAGTCTGAAAAGAAATGGTACTGAAACTGATTACAATGGGTGCACAGGCTTTGTCAAGGAATAGCATAGCGGGTTATACTTATAGATTTTGTGGTACTCATTGCCGGAAGTTGAAATACTTTTCTTTTAGAGGATATTTTGGCATAGTTATTTGGCAGGAATTTAAAGGAACTAAACAGCTCTAGCAGCTGTAAACTATTTTCAGGTCAATATCCTTTCGACAACTATTTATTGAGAAGTTGCAAATTCATTATTGACAGGAGTCGGTTATGAAAAAAACAGTACTGATTACCGGGGCAAGTGCCGGGTTTGGCGCGGCCTGCGCCCGAAAATATGGGGGGCCGCAAACCAGGTTGATTCTTGCTGCCCGCCGTTTTGAAAAACTTGAGGCCCTGCAGCAGGAACTGGGAGACACAGAATGCCGCCTCCTGCAGCTAGATGTTCGTGACCGCAATGGAGTTGCCGAAACGCTCTCCAGCCTGCCGGAATCTTTCCGGGAAGTGGACATCCTGATAAATAATGCCGGCCTGGCCCTGGGCCTTGAGCCCGCCCATGAAGCGGACCTGGACAAATGGGAGACCATGGTGGATACAAACATCAAGGGACTTATGTACTGCACCAGGCAGATCCTGCCCGGCATGGTACGCCGCCGGCGAGGCCATATTGTCAATATCGGTTCGGTGGCAGGTTCTACCCCATATCCAGGCGGTAATGTCTACGGTGCGACAAAGGCATTTGTCAAGCAGTTCTCAAATAACCTCCGTACTGATCTGCTTGGAACTCCGATACGGGTAAGCAACATTGAGCCTGGTATGGCTGAAACAGAGTTTTCCCTCGTCAGGTTTAACGGCGATGCGGCGCGTGCTGCAAAAGTATACCAGGGAGCCCAACCCCTCAGCGCAGATGATATCGCGGAAATAATCTACTGGGTCACAGGCCTGCCGCCGCATATCAACATTAACAGCATGGATGTAATGCCCGTTTGCCAGGCTTGGGCACCCTTTGCCATTCACCGCCAGGAGATGTGAAGATTTTATCAGGGATTGTTCTTGATAATGAAAAGTATTCAGGATGCTATAATCTGAGGGAGGAGTATAGCTGAAATCCTGTCCTGCCTGGTTTGCAAATTTTAGTAAAAGGCATATAAAGGCAAAAAATTGAAATTGCAAAAGAATGAAAGATTAAAGTTATTTATGGGGTAAAATTATGAAAGTAGTGGCATTTAACGGCAGTGCACGAAAAGACGGCAACACAGCGATTTTGATCAATTATGTTTTCAGGGAGCTGGAAGAAGAAGGAATCAAAACTGAATTGGTCCAGCTTTCCGGCAGTAGAATCCATGGCTGCATAGCCTGTATGAAATGTTTTGAGAATAAGGACCAACGCTGTTCTGTTAAAAATGATATAGCCAATGAATGCATTGAAAAAATGCTGGGGGCCGATGGCATCATCCTCGGTTCGCCGACATATTTTGCCAACGTCTCCACCGAAATGAAGGCGCTTATAGACAGGGCCGGTATGGTGTCACGGGCTAACAGCGATATGCTGGCCCGTAAGGTGGGAGCGGCTGTGGTTGCAGTACGGCGGGCCGGGGCAATCCATGTGTTCAACTCGATAAATCACTTTTTCTTTATCGGGCAGATGATTGTGCCGGGCTCCAGCTACTGGAATTTGGGGATGGGCCGGCAGAAGGGCGAGGTTGAAAAAGACGATGAGGGTATCCAGACCATGAAAAATCTTGGCCGGAACATGGCCTGGCTCCTGAACAAACTGGATGGCTGATGCAATAAAAAAAGCCGTGCGCATTAAGTGCACGGCTTTTTTGTTACTCTGAAAACCAATGATCACAGAGAACCAAAGGCTGTCTCGAAAAGGTCCTCTATGGCTTTTTTGCCATTTTCAGAGAGATTGCGTGTCCCGGACCCGACAAATGTTTCATGTTCAATTTTCGGGGTGCCCTTGACCCAGGCGTTCTGTTTCCAGCTATACCAATTGTTTTTTGCCTGGTCATAAACTGCCAGAGGCCTGTTGAACAGTTTGGCGAGTTCCACAGCCCAGCCAGTGCCACCCTTTACGGTGTTGTCCTCAAGAATTGTACCGATGACAAAAACCTGGTGGCCTTTGTTCACCATGTGGAAAATGGTCTGCAGTACCTTTCTGATCTTCTCGGTTTCATAGTAGGTACGGCGCATCAATTTCGAAACCAGCTCCATGCTTATGTCGCCGCGTTTCAATTCCATATCAGAAAGGACTTCCAGATTTTTCTGCCTGTGTGTTTTCTGGCCTGTATAGCAGAAATTCACTTCTTTGATGGACCATTTCTCAGCCGCTTCACCAAAAGCAGTTTCAGCTCCCTTGAGACCACCGCTGTATAGTGTACAATTTTCCTTAGCTGGCATTACGATTCCTCATCAATTGATTTTAAATTTTTTCAATAACACCAAACAGAAGAACAATACCTGTTTGAATGTAGTAAACACAGTGAATGGAGAAACAAAAAGGGGCTTATATACTGGAAGTCAAGGTGTTTTGGCAACCCTTAAATGCTGTACAGCAAAAATATTACTCGGAAGCTTCACAGGCCCGTCCCTTTAAATTAAAGAAAAGCTTTAATCCTTTTTTTACGGTGTCGGAGAATATTTTTCCAGCAAGAAATGAACCGGCAACTTTTTTATTTATCTCACCTAAGGTCGGATAGGGGTGAATTGCACCGGCAAGAGTGGAAAGTTTTACCTTGCCGTTCAATACTGCAACCCATTCACTGAGCAGGTCTCCACCATGGGGGCCGAGGATCTGAATGCCGATGGGTTTTTCCTTTTCATCCAGCAGCATTTTTATTCTGCCTGTTTCTTCGCCCTCGGCAAGACTTCTGTCATTATTTTTAAACTCCTCGATCCATACGGAATATTTAATTCCAGCCGCGGTTGCCCCCTTTTCATTCAAACCTATGCTGGCCAGTTCAGGGCTGGTATAGGTGCACCAGGGGAGAAAGGTATAATCAGTTTTGCGCGGCAGATGGAATATGGCGTTACTGATAACAATACCACCCTCATAGCCTGCGGCATGGGTAAACTGGTACTTACCGGTAACATCACCGGCAGCATAGATGTGTTTGTGGTTCGTGCGTAAGCGGCTGTCGACCTCGATTCCTTTATCGTCATAAACAACGCCGATATTTTCCAGTCCAAGCCCGTCAACATTGGGAGTCCTTCCCATTGCAACGAGGAGAGCGTCTGCAACTATGGTCTTTATTTCTCCTTCATTATTTTTGAATGTCACCTTTTTACTGGCATCAGTCTCTGCAATGGTAACGATTGATGACCCAAGAGCAAAGGAGACGCCTTCGTGGCTTAACTTTTCCATCACAGTATCGGCCAGGTCCTTGTCCTCTCTACTTAATATCTGGCCGGAGCGTTGGATGATTGTGATCCTGGTACCAAGCCTGTTAAATGCCTGGGCCATTTCCATGGCTATGGGCCCGCCGCCAAGGATAATCATTGAAACGGGGAGGGTATCCATATAGAAAATATCTTTATTTGTCAGACAGGAAATGGACTTGAGTCCTCCAAGAGGAGGGATTGCCGGCGAGGATCCGGTGGCTATGGCCCAGGCTTTGGCAGAATAGGTATTGCCATTGAGGCGAATGGAATGCTCGTCGATAAATTCCGCCTGGCCGAATTCCACCCTGGCACCGAGAGAGCAGAAACGTTCAACAGAATCATGCTTCTGAATAACGCTGATAACAGAGCGGATGCGTTTTGAAACCTCTTTAAAATCGACCGGCTGCACATCAACATGCGGCAATCCGAATTTCACGGCATGCTTGATATCATGATATGCCCGGGCCGTCCGGATCAGGGTTTTGCTCGGGACACAGCCATAGTGCAGACAATCACCACCCAGGGCTCCTTCTTTTTCCACCAGGAGAGTTTTGGCCCCAAGCTGGGCCGCACCGGCAGTAATGGTCAGTCCTGCTGCACCTCCACCTAATACCCCAAGATCAAAATCATACTTTGCCATCGATTGACTCCTTTTCTTCAGGGAGCAGCTTGCCTGTCTTTTTTTTATAAAAGGTGAGTAGTTTTTTTACGGTAATTGGAAAAACTCCAAGAATGACGAAGGAAAGTATCAGGCCGGGGGAAAGGATGCCGGAAAGGGATTCAATCTGTCCCAGTTCTTTGCCGGCGTTCACATAGGCCATGGTGCCGGGTAACATGCCGATTTGCGAGACCCAGTAAAAAGTTAAAAGCTTCATGGTGGTCAACCCCATTGCCAGGTTGATAACAAAAAAAGGAAAGATTGGCACCAGTCTCAATGAAAAGAGGTAAAAAGCACCCTCTTTTTCAATGCCGTTATTTATGGTGGACAATTTATCGCCAAACCTGTTCTGCACCCAATCTCTCAGGAGAAAACGGGCAACAAAGCAGGCAAGGGTGGCGCCGATAGTGCTGGCAAACGAAACAACAACGAAACCAATCCAGAATCCGAACATGGCACCGCCGGCCAGTGTCATAACCGCAGCTCCCGGAAGGGAAAGGGCAGTGACTGTGATGTAGATTGCCATGAAGGCAGCGATGACTGCGAGCCTGTTTTCTCCATAGAGCTGTGAAAATTTATCCTGGGAAGACTTGAGATAATCCAGGGTCAGATAGTGGCCGAGGCCAAGAACTTTAAAAAGAATCACCGCAACAACAATTGCAGCAACTATAAGCAGACGTTGTAAAAGTTTTTTATCCATAAGAATTAATTGTGCTGCAGGCCCGCAAACTGCAGTCCCAGACCGAAGGCTGCGGCACCAATAAGGGCTGCCTTGGGGTTGAGTATGACATTGACAGGTATGTCCTGTAATAGGTAGCTCATGCGGCCCTTGCTAGTAAATGACTTCATGAAAGTTTCTCCTGCAAGAAAAGGCAGGATTTTGGGGGGGATGCCTCCACCGAGATACATTCCGCCTGTGGTCAACCCCTTGAGGGCCAGGTTGCCTGCTTCAGCTCCCAGAATAGATATAAACAGTTCCAGGGTTTTAATGCTGATGTCGCAATGCCTGGTTTCATCAAGTGCTGCATTGACAATTACCGGCGCAGGGTCCTCAGCAGCGGCCAACTGGTCAGCCAGCCATTCCGGTTCAGCAAACCGGCCTAGCGTCTTATAAAAGTCATATATGGCTGGCAGCCCCCGGCCCGAACAAATCCGATCATAGCTGACATGCCCATACCGGTTCATAAAAAAATCCAGGAGACGGAATTCCGTCTCGGATGAGGGGCCGAAGTCCGTATGACCGCCTTCTGAGGCCACAGCCAGATAACGGGAACCGTCCCAGGTGAAGAGGACCTCACCCAATCCGGTGCCTGGGGCAATGATCCCCAGGGCACCTGCACTTGTGTTGATGCCTCTGTTGATGGCGAGAAAGTCAGAATGCGCCAAATGCGGGATGGCATACCCGGTTGCCACCAGATCGTTGATGAGGGTTACTCTGGAAAAACCATGTGAGGCCTGCAGCATACTGGCATCAGGTTGCCAGGGAAGATTTGTAATAACTGCCCTGCCTTCCCTGACCGGTCCTGCTACTCCGAAACTGGCGGTCTGGGCTGAGGCTTTGGCATTTGAAATAAAATCTTCGATGATTGCATCAAGTTCAGGATAAGAACTGCTCGCATAACTCGATTCGAAAAGTGGTTGCAGAGGCCCTTTTTCACTGGAATAAAGTGCCAGAATGGTTTTGGTGCCGCCAATATCGCCGGCCAGATGAAGATGATCTGCCATAGCTGTAAAATTTTCCTCAGAGTTGAACCGGAAAAGAAAGAATGGTTCGGTCAACTGGTGCTTAGAATTTTCAGGTAAAGGCTGATTAATCACCTTCTAAACTGGGTACAAATGGTTTTGACCTGAAATTTCCAGCCACTTTAACTACTGTGTAAAAAAGGGTACCGAAACAGGCTGCTAACAGCAAGCTAAAAAGATGAAATTGCTGAAATTGCGTAAATCTTTTATTTATGGGCCGGAAAACTGCAGCCAAGCATATTTACCTGCTTTTAACCAGTGTGAAAATTTTACCCGAACCCCATGGGTTTTTGAGGAAATTAAGACACCTGAGCAGGCTTTTTAAGAAGAAATGAGAGAACGACCGCCAGTCCGGCAAACATGGCAGCCATGTAGAAACTGCTTGAAAAACTTCCCGATTTTTCTGCCAGAAAGCCAGCGACTGCCGGGCCTGCGATCTGTCCAAGGGCAAAAATAAAGGTTATAAAACCGAAAACCCTTGCTGTTTTCTGGGGTCCGACATAGTCGCCCACCAGGGCTGCCATGATAGACGGTATGGACCAGGCTACAATGCCGTAAAAGCCGATTGAAAGGTAGAGAAACATGCCCGGCAGGGAGAGTGCTACCAGGAGATAGGCGCACATCTGGATGGAAAATACGATGATCAGCCCTGTTTTTCTGCCGAGTTTGTCTGACAAGGTACCGAATACCGGGCCGGAGAAAAGACTTAAGAAGCCCACCCATGACCAGAAATTACCGGCAACCATTTCAGAAAAGCCTCTTTCCTGCACCAGGGTGGTTACGATGAAGGTGGCATAGATAACATAGGTGCAGCCAAAAAGAAAATAGATAGCCCCCAGATGGTAGATGTCTTTCCTGGTGACAGATTTTTGCCCGTCATCAAATGGGAAATGACCATCCTTGCGGCTGCTTCCCATGCCGGCAAAAGGCTTTAAGCCAAGTTCTCCGGGGGAATCCCGGATTACCATAAAACAGATAACGGAAATGATGAGAACAATTATGCCGAGGACCAGCCAGCTGATCCGCCAGCCGTCAAATTCGCGCAGCTGATTGAGATACGGAATAAGTTTTCCGGAAAGAAGTATGGCAAAGCCGCTGCCTATAACAATAAAGCCTGCCGCTTTGCCCCGTTGGCCGGTGCTGAACCAGGAAGCGACAAGGGCCATCATGGGAACATTTGAGGCACCGCTCCCCATGCCTGTAAGCGTGTAGAAAAAGGCAACGGTCATAAAACTTTGAGCCTGGCTTACCATCAACATGGAAACTGCTACCAGGAGCAGTGCCAGGAAAATCAATAATCTGCTTCCGATTCGTGAACTGAGATAACCACAAACAAGAACCGCTAGCAGATATCCCACAAAATTCGAGGTGCTTATCAACCCCATCTGGGAGTAGGTAAGTTCCAGTGAAGTGCCCATGGCTGGAAGCAGCATCCCCAGGGCAAAGCGGCCGAAACCAAGGCCGGCAAAGACACAGAGCGTGCCAGCTGCGACAACATACCAGCCATAGTGAACGGAACTTGTTAGGGCAGATCTTTGGCGCATAATCACTGCGTCAGGAGTTAAGAAAAAGGGGACACAGGCAGACAAGCATCTTTTACAACCTGTAAATAATCAAAACACGGGAAAGGCAACGAGCAGGGAAGTGAGACAAACAATGTTTACATCCCTTACATTTAAAGCTGGGTGGAACTGCTGATCCCCAGTGATTTGTAGATCCGGAGCGTAGCTGTTGAGCAGTTCAATGTATAAAGATGAATACCCCGGACATTGTTATCTATCAGGTCTCGGACCTGCTCAGTGGCCCAGTGTACCCCAACCCTTTCCAAATACTCGTCGCTGCCAGCCCGTTCAACTGCTTTCAGGAGTCTGGCAGGGATTCGGGCCCCGGCTGCAAGTTCAGCCATGCGGATCATACCTTTCCTGGTTGTTATCGGCATGATCCCGGCTATGATTGGAACGTTGATATGTGCCAGTTCACAGCGTTCGCGGAAATCATAAAAGTCCCGGTTATCAAAAAAGAGCTGGGTCACAATATACTCTGCGCCGGCATCAACTTTTGCCTTGAGGTACTCGATCTCCTTGAGGCGGTTTGGCGTTTCAGGATGTCCTTCCGGGAATCCTGCCACACCGATACCCATTTGCGGAAAATGTTTCTTGATGTAAGCAACCAGTTCTGCAGCATAGGTGAAACCGTTTTCAGGCTGCTCCCAATGGGTCTGGCCCTTGGGAAGATCTCCCCGTAACGCCAGAATGTTCTTTATGCCGTGCTCGGTATATTTGCTGAGAATTGCATGGATATCATCCCTGTTTGATCCGACACATGTCAGGTGCGAAACCACGGTAAGATCGGTTTCTTTCTGGATGCGCACCAAGAGGTCATGGGTGCGGTCCCGGGTGGAGCCGCCGGCGCCATAAGTGACACTCACATAAGCCGGCTCAAGGGGGATGAGGTCAGATATCGTCTGGAACAGTCTGTCCCAGTCTTTCTCCAGTTTCGGCGGGAAGAATTCGTAGCTGATACAGGTTTTTTTTGAATTTATTATGTCTTTAACAAGCATGTTGTTGTTTCCATTTTGTTTCGTGATTAAGTTCAATTATAGTGGTAAAAAGTATGATACCTTATTATTTTTTTTTAGACTTGCCAAGGGAATACATTTTATTTAATTTCCGCCGCTTTAGATTTAGATAAACTGCTTGGAGTATTGAGCTTGTTACTGCAACAGAATTTTTCATCATTGCTAGGGTAACATTCCATTATATGGTATTATAAATTACATGGTAAATGAAAACGTGTTGATGGGGCGGACTGAAATATTGTTAAAATTTTGAGGGAGGAGCTAGATGGAACTACAGGTTGAAGCCCGTAACTTGGAAATACGAAAGGTCTGGCAGGATAAAATTGATGAAGAAAAAATAAGGCTTGAAAGACATCATGCCGGTTTTATTCATCATTTGCGCGTCACAATTGAAGGCACGTCTTCCCATAGAGAAGGAGGTTATGAACTCCGAGTAGTAGCTTCAATACCAAATGATACAGTCGTCGTTAAAAGAAAAGGCGAGAAAGTTGTTCCGCTCCTGGTGGATGCATTTAATACTCTGGGGCTGCAACTCAAGGAACTGCAGCGCAAAAAACGCCAGTCATACAAGGTGCAGCCGGAGGTGGCAACAAGTGCCGGTGGCGAAGGGGTTGTAAAAAGCATTTTCCCCTACGAGTCATATGGCTTTATAGTAACGCCACAGGGACAGGAGATCTATTTTCATGAAAATGCTTTAAAGGATGTTGCCATGAATCAGCTTTCCGAGGGTGACGGTGTAAGGTTTGGTGAAGCACAGGGTGATAAGGGGCCTTGCGCCGCCTGGGTAAAATTAGCCAAGTAAAATATTCCTGCATTTGCGTAATAGATCAGCTTCCAATGCGCTGTTGATTTTAATAGCAAATGATCGAGAGAACAGTGGTCTTACAACAGGTTGATATAGTTGCTGAATTTTATGAGCAGGCTGAGGAAATCTTAGCTGAGCGCATTGCTGCCCGCAAAAAAGAGCTTAACGAAAAACTCCTTATCCTCTGCCACCACTATCAGCAGGAGGCAGTATACCAGTTTGCCGATATGACCGGTGATTCGCTGAAACTGGCAAAACATGCAGCAAGCTGCAATGATAAACCGTATATCGTTTTTTGCGGTGTCCATTTTATGGCAGAAGCGGCTGATATTCTGACAGGCGACGATCAGGCTGTCATTTTGCCTGACTTGAGAGCCGGCTGCCCCATGGCGGATATGGCAACCCTTGACGAGGTTTCCTGGGCCTGGAAAGAGTTGGAAGAGGCCAGCGGTACCTGCAGCATCATTCCTGTGACCTATGTTAATTCATCCGCGGCAATCAAGGCCTTTGTGGGAGAGCGGGGCGGCTCGGTCTGCACCTCATCCAATGCAGAACGGGTACTGACCTGGGCCCTTGAGCGCGGTGAGAAAGTCTTTTTCTTCCCCGATGAACATCTTGGGAGGAATTCCGCTGTTGCCCTGGGAATAAAACCTGAAGAAATTATACGCTGGAACCGCGACGAGCACCTGGGCGGCAATTCTGCAGATGTAATAAGGCAGGCAAAGGTCGTTTTATGGAACGGCTACTGTACCGTGCATATGCAGTTCGCTGCAGCCCACGTCCGGGAATGGCGTGCAAAAGACCCCGAAATCCGCATCATTGTGCATCCTGAATGCAGGCATGAGGTGGTAGCCGCGTCGGACCAGTACGGCTCCACCGAAAATATTATCAAGGCAGTATCGAGTTCGCCCCCGGGTTCCAAATGGGCCATCGGGACAGAGATTAACCTGGTGAACAGGCTTGCCCGCCTTAACCCTGACAAGGAAATACATTCATTGTCACCGTTTCAGTGTTTATGCTCGACGATGTACAGGATAAAACCCAAATATCTTCTCTGGGTCCTTGATAACCTGGTGCAGGGGGAAGTAAAGAATCAGATTACAGTTGATCCTGAAACAGCAAAACTGGCCAAGATCGCATTGGACAGGATGCTTGAGATATAACTGGCTGTATCGTTCCAGTACTGCAAATGGTCGGATAACCGATCTGAAGAGTTTTTCGATTCGTCCGGGCCGCTATTTTTGTACTGGTACGTTTAATTGATAACAGGTGAAGCATGGACAGAATATATTTCGATAATAATGCTACAACGCCCTTGGATCCTGCAGTCTGTGAAACAATGCTTCCCTATCTCCAAGAACGTTTCGGTAACCCTTCCAGCGGCCATCGTGATGGGGAACAGGCTCTTTTTGGGATTACGAATGCCAGGAAGCAGGTGGCAACACTGTTGAACTGCCAACCCAAGAGAATATTATTCACCAGCGGCGGCACAGAGGCAAACAACACCGCAATCTGGAGCGCGGTATCAGCCTTTCCTGAGAAAAAACACATTGTCTCATCGGTTGTTGAGCATGCTTCGGTATTAAAGCCCCTGGAGTTCCTGCAGCAAAGATTCGGCTATAAAATAGATTTGTTGCCTGTAAGCCGGGATGGGGCATTGGATCTGCAACTCCTGGCTGAGACAATAGGGCCTGATACCATCCTTGTCTCCCTTATGGCAGCTAACAATGAAAGCGGTGTGGTTTGGCCCCTTGCAGAAATAGGAGCACTCTGCAGAGAGAAAAATGTGCTTTTCCATTGCGACGCGGTGCAGTTGGTAGGCAAGGCGCCGATAGATCTGAATACCCTGCCTGTTGATTATTTTTCCGTGGCAGCACATAAGTTCCATGGCCCCAAGGGCGTCGGCGCGCTCTATGTCAAAAGGACAGCCCCCTTTACACCCTTCATAATGGGGGCAAGCCAGGAGATGGGGCATCGGGCCGGTACTGAAAATGTCGCCGGTATTGTTGGTCTCGGTAAAGCCTGTGAATTGGCTGCAGACCACCTGGAGACTGGTATATTCAATATTCTGGATCTGCGCAACAGGTTGCAGGAAAGGTTCCTCACAGGTATTGATGACACCATTGTAAACGGCGCTGCTCAGCCGCGGCTGCCCAATACCCTGAACGTGAGTTTTAAAAGTTGTGCTTCAGGAGCCATGGTGCAGGAACTGGACGAGCGAGGTATTGCAGTGTCAGCACATTCGGCATGTCACAGCGGAGACCTGGACCCATCCCATGTGCTAAGGGCCATGCAGGTCCCCGAAACCCATATCCATGGCACTCTGCGTATCAGTTTAAGCCGGTTCAATACCATCGATGAAGTTGATGAGCTGTGCGAAGCTCTTCCGGCTATTGTGGCAAAATCACGACAGGGGGTAGCTGTTTGATTTGGAATCAATTTTAAATTACCCCCAAAAAATAATTAAGAGAAAGTACGGGGTATTGCAAAATGGAGGCTGTTTCAATTATATAATATTACTCCACAGGCTTTAAAACCTTAACCTGAGGGTGGAAATGGGAAACAGCCATGGAGAATTTTCCATGACCTCCTACGAGAAAAAAGTATAGCGTCTTCTGTCATGCAGAAAGGAAAAGGCTCCTTGGCACAATTGCCAGGAGCCTTTTCCATGCAGAATTATAAAGGGGCGCTTTTACAGGCGACTCCGTTTTTTCCTGGAGATTTTTCCGATTATCCAGCCAAAGAAAAAAACTCCGCCACCAGCCAGAAACCATTTAATGATTCTGGAATCTGACAGCTCATCGTTTTCATTGGTCAGCAGTGTTACATCTGCTTCCAGTTTTATATTTTTCTGGAGGAGTTGATCCCGCTCTGCAGCAATTTCAACGACATTTTCCGCCTGGGCCAGCAGGGTAGTATATTTTTCTGCCGCAATTCGTTCGTTTTCCAATGCCTGCTCGACCTTTTGCTTCATATCTGCAGATGCTGCATTTATTTCTGAAAATTCTTGATTATAGTTTTTTTCGATAGTTTTGAGCTGTTTTTCAAGATTGCTCTTGGCTGCCTCCAGGCTGCTGATTTTCTTCTGCAGAGAGGTGTTGAGCCCCTCAAGTTTTGTAATGATCTGCTTCTTGGGAATTTCTGGACTTACATACTGGCGCAGGACATACCCCTCAAGCCCATCGAGGGTTCGTACCTTGATGTAAGTTTTGTCGTCATCCTCCAGCACTTCAAGGGGGGTTCCTGTTTTTAAATTTTTTAATATCTTATGGTCAGTGCTTTTTCCCAGTCGTAAAGTAATTACCAACTCGTCCACGACATAACGGGTTTCAGCTGCAGCAGGTGGCGCAAACACAGAAGATGCGAGCACAAGAAGGATAGATAGGATGGTAAGGTATCGCATTGCAAGCCTCCTGATAAAGTTGGGTTATTTCGCCCGGACATTTTATGCTAATATTTTTGAAAACCTGTCCAGGATAATGCTTTATCAGAAAAATACCTTAATTTACAATAGTTACGGGTGTCAAGGGCGAAAAAACAACGAGCAGGATAAATGGGGCTTATTTCGGAGTGCTGGATAGGCTTGAGGAATGCAGGCACAGGAAAGCTTACAAAACTATTCTGCTCCCATTTTCAGGCAGCAGGATTTCAATCTCCGCATATTTGTCCGCCAGGCCTTTAATTGCTGTTTTTGACTGCAGGCGGATATCTCGCTGCATATGCACCAGAGCTAGCAATGTAACTCCTGCATTACAGGCAAAAGTAAGGCAGGAGCCAATCGAGCCGTGTCCAGGCGTAGTGTCCTCAAAACCGTATGCTTCATGGATTATGATATCACATCCATCAGCCAGTTCTTGGGTCATAGGGGTTGGGCGGCCGTCACCGCTGTAAAAAATGGCTTTGTCATGGAGTTCAATCCTGAGAGACAGGCAAGGCTGCGCGTGCTCGTTGTAAGCTGCCTGCCAGACAGTATCTCCTATTTTCGCCTTCTTTTCAGGTTCTATTCCAAGAAAGAGTAGAGAAAATCCCAGGCGGGGCAACAGGTTCGGATAGGCGAGTTCAATTGCCTGTTTGATTATTGTTTCAACCCCTGGAGGGCCCACTATATGAAGAGGTTTTTGGCGGCCCATTTCCCAGAACCAGAGAAGCAGGAGCGGTGTGCCGAAAAAATGATCACCATGGAAATGTGAAATCCATAATATCTCCAGCTCTTCCGGACCCGGGGCCAGGGCAAAGTACTGATGGGGAACACTGAAGCCGCAGTCGAGAAGGATCCGGCCGGCGGTTTCCTGTGGACCTGTCTTCAGCAGAAGTGAGGTGTTGGGTTGACTACCGTCGCAGGCTTCACCAACTCCGAGAAAGCAGATCTCCATTACTATTTCTCCATGAAAAATTTGCTACAAGAATTAAACAATCATTGTAATTTTTCCGTATTGGCAAGTTCAATAACAACCTCCGCCAATCCTTTTGTGACACGCGCTAAACGGTCATAGCCAATCTTCTCAGGCGTGTCCTTTCGGGTATGATAGGGATCATACCTGAAAAAAGCTGTATCCGTAACCATTATAGCCCTGTATCCTTCCCGCCAGAAAGACCAGTGGTCGGACCAGCCTATACCGGTGAGCCATCCCGGTGCAGCCGTTCCTTCAGAAGGAAATTTCGTAGTATTCCGAAAAGCTGCAAGGCTCAAGCGCACCAGGTGGCGGGAGCGGATATTGCTGACAAAACCGATAAAGTTGGCGGTATGGGGATAGAAAAAACTGAAAGGGAAAGGATACTCCTGGCTGTTAGGGGCTTCGGAATAATAGCCCATGGTTTCAAGTGAAAGCATGCCGACTATATTTTCGTTACGGCTGCGGGAGCGGGAGGCATAAACCCTGCTTCCCATATCCAGCCGGAGAAAGAAGGGGGGCTCTTCATTGGTAAATGCAACGAAGCGGATAGTCCTGGCAGGCTTCATGCCGGCAAGAAGCCGCGATAGTTCAAGCAGCGATGCCACACCGGAACCGTTGTCATTGGCACCTGGAGATCCCAAGACCGTGTCATAATGTGCACCGACAACGATAATCTGATCAGGCATTGCAATCCCCGGGATTTCAATAATGAGGTTTGCGGATTCTACACCCCGTGCTGCATATTCCTGGCGCTGAACAGCAAAGCTTTGCTCCTGCCAGACTTGTTCAATATAAACAGCCGCCGCATTGAGCTTTTGCGGCAGCCAGATGTTTCTTTCCCCAATTTCGTCTGCCAGCATGAAGACGTGGCCGCGCAGGTTGGCGCTTATTTCTTTTTCCTGAACTGAAAGGGGCAGAAAGTGCCCTGAGTATGATTTTCCGATCATTTGAGCTGTCTGGAGAAAAAGGGCAATGAGAATAAAAACAGAGAATATGATTAGAAAGCCTGCAATAAGCTGGCTTCGCTGCCTGGGTTTCATCACCCCTCTTTTTCATTACTGGGGTTCAAGTTGTCGAATGTCTTCAGATCTTATTTTAGGGTGTCAATCTATAAATGATCCCACAACCCGCCATGCATATCTCAAACTGATCAGGCAGTTGTATCATCAACAATAAAAAGGGAAGCCCGGGCACCGATACTTTTTTTCTTAACCCAGACCCTGGCCATGGCAACAGTCTCGCCCTCCATATCAACCAGGTTGACCATCTCTTCCACATACGAAATGTCGGCGGTCTTGAATTCATAATAGGAAGTTATCCTGCTGTAGGGGTCGGTGATAAGTATCACCCTATCCGGGTCATAGGGATGTTTTCTTGGTGAACCGGTAAAAGCGATATGGGTTTCTTTGAGGAGCTTCAGGCTTTTGGGTTTCTTGTAGACCTGAATCTCGAATTTTTCATGTTCTTGTGGAAATATTTTTATAGGCATTTTCGACTCCTCGTCTCAAGGAAAGACAAAATCTGCTCTACGTCAAAATAACATCTAAAAAACCGGAACCCGAAGCAAAATACTGTATGACAATGCTTACATACTATACCAATTGAAATGAAAAATGAAGATTTTTCTTATGAATTCCGCGACTAATGCACTGTTACCCATATGGAATCATTAAACAAAAGTGTGTTTATGCAGGCCACCAGTCTACCCCGATTCTGCGGATGGCATTAAATCCTCCGCCAAGAACAAGATTGTTTCCCCAGCCCACAGAATCGAGAAATACCTGCACTTCAGATGAACGGGTGCCGGCATCGCAAATGATGATCAGCGTTTTATCATGCGGCAATTCCTTGTATCTGGCACGGACATTGACATAGGGAATGTCTTTCCACAGATCGGCGCCGAATTTTTGGACGAATTCCGCAGCTTCCTTCGGGTGCCGAATATCAAGGGCAACCCACGCGGGCTTCGCCTGGGGCTTTGCCATCCACTCCAGAAAATCTTCAATGGAAAGGGTGCGCAGGCGGCCGGCGGCAAGGTTGTCAGCTACATTTGCAGTGGCATTCAGGGCATCGACTGCTGTGGAGAAAGGCGGTGCATATGCCAGTTCGAGGTTGCTGAAATCCTCTATATAAG
>Ga0210109_1000015_pt1 | contig 30454 bp, 22 predicted proteins | sample China_Bullhead_C_FD_184857 | JGI IMG/M metagenome (GOLD analysis project Ga0210109, IMG submission 184857) | Wetland microbial communities from San Francisco Bay, California, USA, that impact long-term carbon sequestration -... | ecosystem: Environmental > Aquatic > Marine > Wetlands ...
TATTGGCTACACTTTGCATACGAGCGAGGCACGGGCTGAAAGTGTAGCCAAGGGAATTATTGCAGCTGCCAGAGAAAAAGAAGCACTTGCCGTGCTGTTAGGCTACCCTTTCCAGAGAACAGAGCACAGTTTCAACAAGATAGTGGAAGAGGTTTCCTCTGCAGTCCCCTGTCCTCTCATAATTGTTAGATTTGCCGGTGTACTGCATACAGAGAGAATACTCGTACCTATCGTCCATTCAGCCGACCTGGAAACAGTGGGGGATACGCTGTGCGCCCTGGCCCATGTCGGGAAACACACCATTACACTGCTGCGTCTCCTTTCAGCGGATGTGCAGGACCAGGAGGCGGCAGATTATGAAAAGAAGTTACACAACTGGGCCGCAAGCAAGAAGCTGCCATTTGTAAAATGTAATGTCATCAAAACTGAAGCGCGCCTGGAGACAATTATCATAGAGGCCCAGACGCATGACCTCCTTATCATGGCAGTATCTGAAGGCTTCGGCATAAAAAAAATGCTGCTTGGCTCACTGGCGGATGACGTGGCGGACAATTGCCAGCGGCCAATGTTGATCGTGCATCGTCCACGCCTGTAAAAGGCATTGCAAGTTTTTGTCTTCAAGCATTTAACTGAAGAACTCTTTGGGGAGCTTGCACTTGACAACGGCCTTCAATCCAGGTAATCCCAATAGGTATGGAAACTTACCGCATAAAAACAATCAATCGCATCGCACCGGAAGGGCTGGCGCTCTTCGGCCCCAACTTTAATGTTGGCCCAGATGAGGCTGATCCGCATGGTATTGTAGTGCGAAGCAGTCGGGTGGATACGGATGACTATCCGGAACTTCTGGCAGTGGCAAGAGCCGGTGCCGGAGTAAATAATATTACGGTGGACAAGGCCACTGCGCAGGGTATCTGCGTTTTTAATACCCCGGGCGCCAATGCCAATGCCGTAGCAGAGTTGCTGTTTACCATGCTGGGCATCCAAATGAGGCATATCCATGAAGGGGTGGAGTTGTGTAAAGAGCTGGCAGGGCTCGATGATGCTGCAATCAGCGCAGCGGTGGAGTCACGCAAGGCAGCCTTCAGGGGAGTGGAGCTGGCAGGCAAGACCCTTGGTGTCATTGGCGCAGGGAAAATAGGGGTGATGGTTGCGAATGGCGGAGTGCAGAGACAGATGAACGTGGTTGCTTTTGATCCCTTTCCGGCCCTTGAAAATATTCATGCCTTATCATACGATGTCAAGCTTGCCAGAAACCTTGCGGCAGTTCTACAGCTTTCTGATATTATTACATTACATGTTCCCTTAAATAAAAAGACCCAAGGTTTGGTAAACCATGAATTTATGGAAAAGATAAAACCCGGAGCTACTCTGATTAATTTTGCCCGTGGGGAAATTGTTGAGGATGGGGCTGTTCTAAAAGCCCTTGATGAAGGAAAGCTGGATGGCTATATCACCGATTTTCCGAACAAGAAAAACTTGAGCCACCCTAAGGTTCTGACATCGCCGCATCTGGGGGCCAGCACTGAGGAAAGTGAGGAAAACTGCGCCTGCCTGGCTGTCTCAGAGCTGAAAGACTACCTTGAGTATGGCACAATCAGCCGCTCAGTTAACTTCCCTACAGTTGAATCCATACCTTCCGGGAGCTGCCATGCCCGGTTAATCATGATAAACAGGGATATTCCCGGCATGATCGGCTTTGCCACCAACATTATAGGTGCCAACGACATAAACATAGCGAGCTATATCAACGAGAGCAACGGGCTCATCGGCTATAATATAATTGATGTTGAGTCCCCCGTCCCCCAAGAGGTGATAGCCACGATCGAAGCGCACCCCGATGTTATCCGCACGAGGATCATCGCCTGCCATAATTAACAACAGCCAATGGCCTTAGTTAATATTGATTCTGTCATCCGTACCCTTTTGCCGAAGCTTGAAAAACTGAGCCCGCCCCAGGGTATTGAATTGCTGTCCTATAAGCGTAACCGTTCCATTGCTGTGTTATTGCTTGGCGATAATACGTTTCTTGTGCGTGAACGGGGCTACCGTGAAGAGGAACAGGTTGTTGAAAAGAAGGGGCTGCATAAATATTTAAAATCATTGATTAAATATGAGTTTCCCCGGAGCAGAAAAATACGGCTGTATCAGATCAATACTCCCAAGGATCTTGAAAAGCCATGGAAAAAATTATGAACAAAACGTCAAAGACAAGAGAAGTTCACAGATTCTGAGCAGCCTGATTATAAGAAGTATTAGTTTTCAGATGTTGCCGAAGTATCATTTGATGAGGAAAAATATTCATCATCAATATGATAGAGCGCGACGGATTGCCTGGTGACGCCAATCATGTTTTCACTCAGCAGCAACAGCAGATGTTTGGCGTCGATAAGTTTCACGGGCAGCGCATCTGCAACTAAGGCGGCTTCTTTGCATTCCCGCGTGAAGCGGCCCAGTGTGATTAAGGTGCCGCGCAGGCAAGCATGGCGCGTGATAGCTTCACGGAGCTGGTCTAACGCGGGCCTTCCTGTTGCGGCCTGATAGCGCTTGACATGTATGACTTCAGGAAGCGTGCTGATGCCGGACTGAATAAAGGCTGTCACCTCAACACCCTTGCTGCCGCTTTCTTTGGTTATTTTTATATCTTCATATCCCAGTGATTCGAGTAATTCCTGGACGAGAAACTCGAAATCCCGCTGGTTCATAAAGGCAAGCAGGCTGCTCAGTTTTTGCATTTGCTCCTGGTTAAAAACCTTTATGGCTCTGACAATATCACGTTTCTGGTCAAGATCGCCCTGGGTGAAAAGCTCTGCATACTCCAGGCCTTTCTTGGTGATAAGATAGGTTACACCTTCTCGAGAGACATATCCTCTTTCTGCAAGATTGTTCAATCTGCGGCGCAATGTATCCCTGATGGTGGCTAGCGTTCCGAAGTGGGAGTGTTCTCTTAAGAAATCGCTCCACTCGGGCAAAAGATCACGCCGTCTGGCCGTTGTTTTGCCGGCAAGAATTCGTAAAAGGTGGGGAATGCCCTCGTTGTCATCAATTTCAGCCAGGAGTTTTGGGTCATTATCGAGAAAGGCCTGGCCACGCGGCGTGATTTGATAGACTCCAAAAACATTATCCGTCAACAATCCATTGTTGTTAATAAAAAGGTATGAACCATACACATGTCGCGGATTGACTTCATTGTTGCTTTCCTGCCAGATGCGTTGGGCCAGAACAGCGGATTCACCGCTCAATCTTTTTTGCACCCAGGATTCAGGATCTGTCCAGTCCACAGGATGCCGCGGTGTCCCGGTTTGTCCTTCAATGGTTTTGAGCATTTTTTTGATAGCAGACTGGGAAATACCTTCAAAAACCTGGAGCAGATGACGCACTTCAGAATAAAGCGGGAACTGGGGAGTCCGCACTTTGAGCGTTTGTTTACTCATAAACTATCTCCCAAAAAAAATATTACTCCGCTTTCAGTGTTAAAAACCATATAGTTTTCATATAGTTAATGTTGCCGGCATGATATGTGTCACAGGCAACTCACAAGGAAACTTTTTTCTCCTTGCCTTCAGGTGTGACCAGCACACCATCCCCAACGGTTTTGCCGTTTCGGAATTCGCCGGTAAATTTGCTGCCGTCAGGCTTGGTCAGCGTGCCGATGCCATGCGGCATGTCATCTTTCCAGGTCCCTGTATACGAACCGCCATCAGCGGTTGTCAGTGTCCCCTGCCCTTCATATTTGCCATCTTTCCATGCCCCGGTATAGATTGTTCCATCAGGGTTGGTCTGGGTGCCAAAACCGTTTGGCAGGTTGTTTTCCCATGCCCCGTCATATTTTCTTCCATCTGTCAGGAGCAATACCCCATGGCCATTGTAGCTGCCATTGGCAAAGTTGCCTGTATACCTTCTGCCGTCCTTGAAGACAAGCGTACCGGTACCGTTAAAGCAATTTCCATCTAAACATTCCCCCTTTTCTTGACCTTTAGGCAGAAAAAAGAAAAAGGCTGCAACAAGCAGTGCAACCGCTCCCAAAAAAATTAATTTATTCTTCATGCGCTAAGCGGTTTTCAATACTTGTTTTAAACGTGAAGACTCACTGATGCGGAATCAAGAAAGTCATTATTGGTAGATGATAAGCTTTTCGCCTGGGCGGATAAAATTATCTGAGCGTAAGTCATTCCAGGCCATGAGGGAAGGCAGAGTAACATTGAACTGCTCAGCAATAGTGGAAAGGCTGTCGCCTTTTTTAACAATATAGATATGCATATTGTATTCCTGCCGCCATTTTTTCGAGAGTTTGGCAAAAAGGGAGTGAAAGCTCTCTCCTGAACCTTTCGGCACGGCAATGATATGGGTGCCTTTTGGTAATTGATCTCCCATTAACTCGGGATTGAGATCCTTGATCTGTTTAAAGTATGTCCCCGAGGCCTGGGCTACAAGGTAGAGAGGTGTTCTGCCCGGCAGGGTTATTTTGACCCGGTCAAAGGTCAGGGGCTGATAATAATCTTCTTCAAGGAGGTGGAAACCGTAACGGGAAGGATTGGAGAAAATAAGTTTGACAGCCATAATTTTTAAAATATACCTTTCTGTCTCCTTCGGCAGGGAAAAGTCATAGTAATTGTCAACCTTCTGGCTGTTTTTTTCATTTTGGATCCGGTCTTCCCCTACGTTATACGCGGCGGCAGCGAGAGTCCATGAACTGAAAAGATCATGCAGGTCCTGCAAATAGGCGACCGCAGCCTTGGTCGAAGCAAAAAAGTTGCGCCGTTCATCAATATTTTTATCAATGGAAAGCCCATAACGGAGTCCGGTCTGTTTTATGAACTGCCAGTACCCCACTGCACCCTGTGATGAACCGGCATAATCAAGCAGGGCACTTTCCACTACAGCAATATATTTAAGGTCTTGCGGCATATTATTTTGGGCGAGTGTTTTTTCAATGTAAGGAAAATAGCGGGTGGAGCGCTTCAGCCACAGGATAACCTGCGGCCTGTTCCAGAGAATGAGGAGTAGCTCCTTTTCAAGCCTTTCGCGAACATCAGGATTATTAAGCGGCAGCGGTTCACCACAAAAATCAAGAGGTCCCTCAACCCGGATGGCTGAAATGAGTGAAGGCAGGGATTCCGGGGCAAAGGCTTTTGCGCTCTCAGCCAAGGCGTTGGTGCCGGAGATGGAAAGGACGATTAAACAGAGAAGCATAAGTTTTTTCATTATGGATTTATCCCGTTACAGTATTGAGTATTTACTTGATGCGGAATACGAGTTTCCATTTTTCACCTGCATCGTTGATGATGACATCATCCTGGTTAATGGTGTCAATGCGGTAACCTGAAACCGTTTCCCCCTGACGTAGAATGCGGTTGTTGATAACCACTATGCGCTTTTGCCGATCTTTTGACCATGTGATTGCCTGCAGCTTCATTCCAGGGTCATTGAGGGCAGGAATTTCAATTTCCTTTTTTATTAGTGCGGCTTCAGGGGCTTTAGTGACAGCAACCGCAACTTCTTGAGCAGCAATCTGTTCATTCGTTTCAGGGCCTGGCGCTGAAGGCTTTGGGGCCGCCGATTCTGGCGCCGGCTCAGCAACAGGTTTAATAACCTCCCTGTGCTTAATTGCAGGGGATGATAGTTGCGGCATTTCTACAGGACTTGCCTCAGGGACCTGAGCAGCTGTTTTCGGAGGAGCACCAATATCTGCAGCAGGTTTTGCGGGCGCAAGTGCGGGAGCTGGACGTTCAGGAATTTCTGCGTTCCTGGGCCTGACTGGAATTATTTCTGACTGCTGTAAACCCTGCTGGGAAACTTCTGGCGGCCCAATAGAAGATGACCCGGTTTTTTCTGAAAAGAGCAACCAGCCTGCCAAAATGACAAGTCCGCAGACAATACCGCCACCAAAGACCATCATGATGAGGCCTGCTGGTATTTTTTGCGGGCCGCGGTCTGCCAATGGGACAAATTTGCTGTCCAGGAGCGGCGTTTCCTCCAGGTGCCTGGGGTCACTCTCAAGCTTTTTCAGGGCGCGAAGTATTGAGCTCAACTGCCATTCTCCGTTTTGGCTTCTGCAAACCTGACAAGTGAAGGTTTAATAAATTCAGAGCTTTCATTATACAGGGCAATTTTTGTAAAGGTGCCGACTATCCCGTCTACATGCAAAGAATGCTTTGCTTGAATATCCTTTATGAGTTGCACGGTGTCGTTGTCGTAGCTGTCTGTTATAATAACGCTGCTATAGCCTAAGCGCAGCAGGAGTTTTTTTAGGGTTAGGACGTCTTGACCTCGGGACCCTTGGCTGATCACCCAATTCAAATTTTTGAAATTTTTCCAGACAATATAGGCTTCCCCGGACCAGTATTGGAGAAATATATCCCTGTCCACAGAGACTGTTTGGCTCTGTGCGTCAGCAAAAAAATAAACTTTTTCAGTGTCAATATATGCCGCTGCAAGATATTTGGGCCAAGTATGTCCTGCCAGGTAGAAAGTAAATATTGCAGGAAGATTCAGGGCCTGGATAAGGGCAAGGTCTGATTCGGTCGCAATAGACTTCAGTTCCAAATCATACAGTTTGGCTTCCTCCTCGAAGAAGAGCTGGTCAGCTATTATTTTATCTTGGTTTATTTTTATCTCGGTGGTCGGCAACCAGAGCTTCAGGATTCCCTCGATGGAGATATTCCTGGAGAAACGGGAATTGAGTTTTTGCAAATAGGCCCCAAATTTTTGCTTGTCCATGCTGTTTGGGACTTTTTGCTCAGCATTGGGCGTCCCTGTCGCAAGAGGGCTTCCGCTATTATTTACGTGCGCCGTCAGAGTCTCTATGTTGTTGCCCGATTCAGCCGCATGACTTTCTGGTAGGGAATTTTCCTGAAGTGCGCTAGGCGCTTCTGCTTGAAGTGCAACAGGCATTTCAGATGGGGCAGATAGCTCGACAATCTGGCCTTCTACAGGAATATCCCTTTGGGGCTCTGCCTGCGTAACCCGTTCAGGAGAAAGCAGTTTGCTTATGGCAGGGATTTTCGGCGCTTCTCCATTGGCAATAAAAAGCAACAGGAGTATAACGGGGATAAAAATTGCAGATATAATGACAACGCCAGCAGCTCGCTGAAACAAACCAGATAAAAGGCCTGTTTTTTTTCCTCTCAGTTCACGGAGAGCCTCTTTGGTAATCGAGCCGGAGATGTTAAAGCTGTTGCGGCTGAAGGCATTCAGCAAGGCCCTGTCACAGGCAATATTGATCAGGCGCGGTATTCCCTGTGAGTATTCATATATGGCGTTATAGGACGCTTTAGCAAAAGGAGGTCCGGCCCGGTGGGAAGCCAGGGTAATACGGTGCCTGATATAGTCTTTGGTTTCTACATAGGTTAAAGGTGACAGTTGGGAGTTAATGGTTATGCGCTGTCCCAGTTGCCGCAACTGGTGGGAGGCCAACATGTCGCGAAGTTCAGGCTGGCCAACGAGAATGATTTGCAGCAGTTTTTCCTGTGTTGTTTCAAGATTGGAGAGAAGACGCAACTGCTCCAGAACCTCCAGGGAAAGGTTCTGGGCCTCGTCAATGAGGACCAGGGCTTTTTGGCCGGCACTTTTTTTCTCTATTAAAAAAGCATTGAGCCTGTCGATTAAATCCTTGGTGTTGTCAGGCTCAGAATCAATACCGAACTCATCGTTGATTGCCTTGAGAAGCTGCAACGCATCGAGTTTAGGGTTGAAAATATAAGCGGCATGGATGGATTTATCCAGATTTTCCAGAAAAACTCGGCATAAGGTGGTCTTGCCGGTCCCGACCTCCCCGGTTACCTCAACAAAACCATCACCCTGGGAAATGGCGTAAGTGAGATGGGCCAGTGTCTCTTCATGGCTTTTGCTCAAAAAAAGATACTCTGGGTTTGGTACCAGCTTAAAGGGCTTTTCTTTGAATCCAAAAAACTTGTTATACATCTGTAATGTCGGCTTATTTATAAACCTGGAGGCAGGTCAACTGTTTCTCTTGGTACCGGAATACGTAAAGGCCCTGTTGATCATTTTGATAAAAGAGCCCTTATTTATCCCAATTTCTTTGCCGCAAGTACATTGTATCTTCTCATCCTGGGCTGTAAAGGTATATTTTTTAGCAATTCTTGCCTTGTGACAACGCAAAACCTCACCCGGCCCGATCTTATCATATTTCCACAGCTTATTTTTACAGGCAGCGCAGCGGATAACTAGCACAATATTTCCCGGCAGGATTTAAGTTTCCTCATAAAGCTCAGCATGTGATAGATTTTCTGTGGTTGCTCAAACCTTTTCAGGTATTACTATACTGTAAACTTGTGCGCAGAAAGCAGTCAAGCGCACCTTCTCTAAGATGTTTATAGTATAATTGTTTTTTGGTGATCATTTTGTATTATGCCCTATTGTAACATAAAAAGAAACTACCGGTTTTGCAGAAAGTAAACCCGGGACGAACAGGAGAGCTGAATGGGTAATGGAGCTGAATGGAATATTGGCCAGCTGTTAAGTGTCTCAAGCGCCTATTGGCGGTCAAGCACAGTCCATGCTGCAGTAAAACTGGAAATTTTTACAGCATTGAGCGACGAAGAACTGACAGCCGAAGAGGTCAGTGCAAAAATTGGGGCAAATGAGAAGGGCCTGGCAATGCTCCTCAATGCGCTCACAGCAATGGGACTATTGGAACATGGTGACAGCCGCTATAAAAATACCGGTTTCAGCCGTTCACACCTGGCAAAAGACGCGCCAGGCTATATTGGATACATAATCATGCATCACTTCCATCTAGTTGATGCCTGGGCCAAATTGCATGAAGCTGTGGTCCTGGGACGGCCAGTGGAAAAAAGGTTCCACGGCGAGGAGGTGGAACGGGAAAGCTTTCAGATGGGCATGTTTAACCTGGCCATGGCCATTGCACCGACAATAGCGGCCTCGGTAAATCTGGAGGGGCGGCAGCACCTGCTTGACCTGGGCGGAGGTCCTGGCACCCATGCCATCCACTTCTGCCTGGCAAACCCTCAGCTCAAGGCGACGATCTACGACCATAAGACGACCGAGCCTTTTGCCAAAAAGACAACGAAGAGGTTCGGTGTGGCTGGCCGCATTAATTTTGTCGCCGGCGACTTTAATACAGACCCTATCGATGGGCCATATGACGTGGCCTGGCTGTCACAGATACTGCACTCCAATTCTCTGGAGGAATGTCAGAAACTAATTGAAAAAACGATGCAGGCATTGGAGCCTGGCGGCCTTATCCTGGTCCACGATTTTTTCTTGAACGACTCCTTGGACGGCCCGCTTTTCCCGGCACTCTTTTCAATGAATATGCTTCTTAATAACCATGGGCGCTCCTACTCAGAGAAAGAAGTGAGCGCTTTAATGCAGCAGGCCGGAGCCAGGGACATTCAGCGGCTGCAATTTAAGGGCCCCAATGATTCTGCAATACTCTGCGGGACAGCCTGAACATAATACTGTGTTCGTTTATTAGCGATTGACGACAAAGAGAAAAGTACAGTATGGTGCACTATTTGATAATAAAATCAGTAAAATAACAGCAGAGAAATGAAAACTATGCGCTCTATAGCAATACTTCTTAACATCCTATTGGTGGCAATTATGAGTACTTCACCCCTGACGGCAGAAGAACTGGCCCCTCACCTTCATAAAGTAACTTTGGAAAATGGCTTGACTGTCCTTGTCAAAGAGATGCCGGGAACAAGGGTGGCAACAGTCCAGATCTGGGTCAAAACCGGTTCCGTATATGAAAATGCAGACGAGGCGGGCATCACCCATTTTATAGAACATATGATTTTTAAAGGGACGGAAACAAGGGGGCCTGGTGAGCTTGCCGGGGCCATTGAAAGTGTCGGTGGACGGATCAATGCCTATACATCATATGAATACACGGTTTATCATGCCACCCTTTCGGCAGTCCACTGGGACATGGCATTTGAGTTACTGGCTGAAGCAGTCATGCACTCAGTCTTTGACCCGCTTGAGCTGGAACGCGAGAAAAAAGTTGTCCTGGAAGAAGTTTCCATGCGGTATGACCGGCCCAATATAACGCTGTTCCACGAGTTGATGGCAACAGCGTACACCAAACACCCGTATCGGCTTCCTGTCATTGGCAATGTGGAGTCAATAAACAGCTTCAGTCGTGACAAGATTATGGAGTATATCAGAAAACATTATTATCCGCAGAACATGACGGTGGTTGTGGCAGGCGACGTCAAGGGACGGGAAGTCATCGCAAGGGCGACTGATATCATGGGCAATATGGCCAGAGGTGAAACGGAACCTCCAGCCCTGCCTGTTGAGCCTGTTCAGGAGCAGGCGCGATTTTTTACCCTTAAGGCTGATATTATGCAGCCCCAGATGGCAATTGCCATTCCTGTTTCAAAATTTGACAGTCCTGACACCCCGGTTCTTGATGTACTGGCCCAGATTGCCGGGCATGGTGAAACTTCACGCCTCTACAGATCACTGCGGGATGATAAACAACTTGTGTACGGAATCAATGCATCAGCTTTTACTCCAGCCGATCCGGGCATGTTTGAGATAACCGCAGTTCTTGACGGCAACAATATGCTCCCGGCTTTTGAGGCAACACTTACAGAATTGTTCAAGCTGCAATATTTTTTCGTAACCGATGAAGAGTTAAAGCGGGCTAAGCGCGGCCTGGAAAGTGATTTTGTTTTCAATCTGGAACGGGTGGAAGGCCAGGCCCGGGTCCTGGGATCCTTCGAGATGATGACCGGGGATCCGAGAGAAGAAGAGTATCTTGAGAAAATCCGTGCCGTAACCCATGAAGATATCAAAAAGGCGGCCCAGAAATATTTCAGCGAAAAAACCATTAATGTTGGTTTTCTTATGCCTGCAGACAGTGTTTTTGAGCCTGGTATGCAAGAGATTGAAACATCTATTGCCAGGGCCCGGGAAGCTGCAATCCATAGTGACTCAGAAGCGATGCTGCCAAATTCCTATCTGAGCCGGGTGCACCGTTTCAGGCTTGAAAACGGCATAACGTTACTGGTGCGGGAGGATGACACAGTGCCCACAGTAGGTATCAGGGCAGTCTTTCCGGGAGGACTGCGGGAGGAGACCCCATTGACAAACGGTGCCTTTTCCTTTATCAGCGACCTTCTGCCCAAGGGGACCCGGCGCATGACTGCCAAGGAACTTGCAGAGGCTGTGGCGGACATGGCAGGTGGACTCACCGGGTTCAGCGGCAAGAACACCTTTGGTATAAAAGCGGATTTCCTGGCGCGGTTTTTCCCCGATGGCCTGGTGCTGGTCCGGGATGTCATGCGGGAACCTGCATTTGATCCCCAGGAGGCTGAAAAAATACGCCCGGAACTACTGGCCCAGCTTAAACAGCAGGACGACTCCCTTACCTCGCTGGCCTTTCAGGAATTTAACAGCCAGTTGTTTGGTGGCCATCCCTATGGCCTGAACAGTATCGGCTCTGCAGATGCCATCAAAAGTTTTACCGCTGCTGCCTTGGAGGGCATCTATTTTAAACATGCCAGACCTGAGAATTTGGTCCTGGCAATTTCAGGAGATGTCAAGGCTGAGGAGACAAAAGACCTGGTCAACCGTTTATTCGGCGACTGGCAGAGGGAAAAAAGCTGGGAAAATAAGAGGATAGAGGAGGAGATGTTGCCTCCAACCACCTTGACAAAAGAAAAGATCAAGGAGATAAGCCGCGACAAGGAGCAGGTCCATCTGGTTATCGGATTCTTGGGTGCAACGTTAAAGGACACTGATCGCTTTGGCCTTGAGGTCCTGGATACTATCCTGTCCGGACAGAGCGGCAGGCTTTTCATTGAGTTGCGGGATAAGCAGAGCTTAGCCTACAGTCTTTCGTCCTTTTCATTTTTTGGTTTGGATACCGGAGCATTCGGCATTTATGTGGGAACCAGCCCCGAGAAAAAGGAACAGGCCATAAACAGTGTCTGGCATGAACTCAAAACCATCCGCGAAAAAAGGGTGGATGAAGAAGAATTGGACAGGGCAAAAAATATACTCATAAGCCAGTATGAGCTGGCTTTGCAGACCCATAGCGCCCAGGCGCTCGAGCTGGGCTTAAACGAAACGTATGGCCTGGGACAGGATTTTGGCTCCAGGTATATACAGGCCATAGAGGAGATTGATGCTGCAAAGGTGATAGAGGTGGCAAGGAAATATATTTTGCCCAATGCCTATGTTATGATAGCGGTTGGCGCCGCGCGTCCAGATAATGCCTTAAAGCCAGACGCAAATAATATCAAACCTTCTGAAGAACCAGAAAAATAATCTTCACAAAATTTTTTATTTCAAAAAAGGGGAGACAATGAGCAGCATGCAGGAATTTATGATGGCACCTTCCATCCTGTCTGCAGATTTCAGCCGTCTGGGTGAAGAGATCAAGGCTGTTGAAAAAGCAGGCGCAGAAATCATCCACGTAGATGTTATGGATGGCCATTTTGTACCCAATATAACCATCGGTCCACCGGTGGTCGCCTCTGTGCGCAGGATTACCAACCTGCCCCTGGATGTGCACCTGATGATTACAGATGCTGACAGCTATATAGAGGATTTTGCCAAGGCAGGTGCAGACTGGATTACAGTCCATGTTGAGGCCTGTCCCCATCTCAATCGTACCGTCAGCAGGATCAGGGAGCTGGGAATAAAGGCAGGCGTGGTTCTCAATCCTGCAACCCCTTTAGGCAGCCTGGATGAAATATTGCGCGATGTTGACCTTGTCATGCTTATGAGTGTAAATCCCGGTTTTGGCGGCCAGTCCTTTATCAAATCATCTATTAACAAAATAAAGACCCTCCGGAAAATGATAGAAGAGCGGGGTCTTGAGGTCGGCATAGAGGTTGACGGCGGTGTCAGCCCTGTGACCATTGGGGATGTGGCCGGAGCCGGAGCCAACATATTTGTTGCCGGATCCGCGGTGTTCGGCCAGCAGGATTATGCTAAGGTTATCAGGGAAATGAAGTCCATCTGTCAGTCAGCGCCACAAACATGGAAAGAACCTCCTCTTAGAGCTTGAAACCAGGAGAAGACCTATGACATTGAATACAACAGGTCTTGATGAGCTGCCGGTATATGAAAAGCTCACGAAATTGGCCCGCAATCCTTTTGATCTCACAGCTCCCGGGGCCCTATCCCCTGACAGAATTGCACACTATAAAACCAGTGCTGCTGGATTTGACCTGCTTTTTAGTACCCAGAGAGTAGATGATGCTGTGCTCAATGGACTGCAGCAGCTCGCCGACCAGTCCGGTGCCGTGGACCAGTTCCTTGCTATGAAGCGCGGCGATGTCATGAACAGGATTGAAGGCTATGAAAGCGAAAATCGTCAGGTGCTTCACACTTCATGCCGCGATATCTTCAGCGATTCTCCCTACAATGCCGATGCTACACAACAGGCAAAGCAGCAGCTTGACAAGCTGAAGGTTTTCCTGTCACAGCTGGACAAGGGCGAAATAACGAATACCCGGGGAGAAACCTTTACAGATTATGTCAATATCGGCATCGGTGGCTCCGACCTTGGGCCACGCGCCCTCTTTCTTGCCCTTGCTGCTTATGCCCCGGAAAACAGAAGGGTCCACTTCATTTCTAATGTGGACCCGGATGATGCGGCAGCGGTTTTGCAGAATCTTGATCTTTCCCGGACCCTGGTAGGGGTTGTATCAAAAAGCGGCTCAACCCTTGAAACGCTTACTAATGAGGAGATGGCTCGAGCTGCTTATAGCAGGGCGGGCCTGGATCCCGGGAAGCACTTTGTGGCCATTACCGGTCAGGGAAGCCCCATGGACAACCCGCAGAAATACCTGCACTCTTTTCACATGTATGACTATATAGGTGGACGCTACAGCGCAACATCAATGGTGGGGGCGGTGATGCTAGGTTTTGCTCTGGGCTATGATGCTCTTGTAGAGATACTGCGCGGCGCAAATGAGATGGACCGGAAAAGCGAGGAGAAAGATATAAAGAAAAATCCCGCCCTTCTCCTTGCATTGCTGGGAATATGGAACCATAATTTTCTCGGTCATGAGACTGTGGCTGTCCTGCCTTACAGCCAGGCTCTGCTGCGTTTTCCGGCGCATCTGCAGCAGTGCGACATGGAAAGCAACGGCAAGTCCGTGACCAGAAATGGTGAAAAGGTTTGCTGCTCGACGGGGCCCATTGTCTGGGGCGAGCCGGGCACAAATGGCCAGCATGCTTTTTACCAGCTGCTGCACCAGGGTACGGCCATTGTGCCGGCAGAATTCATCGGTTTCAGGCAAAGCCAGCATAAAATTGACCTTGATATCAAGAGTACGACATCGCAACAAAAACTTGTTGCTAACCTGTTGGCGCAGGCCCTTGCGCTTGCCACCGGCCAGAAGAATGAGAACCCAAACCGTTTTTTTGCCGGAAACAGGCCAAGCTCAATTCTTCTGGCTGATAAACTGGATCCTCACACAATGGGTGGATTATTGGCACTGTATGAGGCAAAGATTGTCATGCAGGGCTTTATCTGGAATATCAATTCCTTTGACCAGGAGGGAGTGCAGCTTGGCAAAGTTCTTGCAAACCGTTTACTCGATCACATGCGTATCCTGCGTCACGGGGAGGCAAAAGACAGAGACAGGCACCCGGAAAGCTGGGCAATGCTTGAGGCAGCGGGGATTTTGCAGGAGGATCAACCATTGTGAGATAGACTCAGCAGTGCAACAGTTTACGTATTATTTGTAATGTGAAAAGAAGGAGGTGTTGTTTTTATGGGAAAGGGAGATAAAAAGACTAAAAAAGGCAAAATTTTTCGCGGTTCGCATGGCAAGACAAGGCCAAAGAAAAAAGTAAAAGCAAAAAAGAAGTAACCCGGTTTTTTTTTGCGCCGTCATTTGCCTGAAAGAAAAATTCTGCTTCAATTCCAGCGTCCGGCAACCCCTGAATTATTTTTGTATTTTTCATGGTGGCGTAGATTTACGCCGGTATTCACCCATCTTTTTGTCCATGCTGCCAAAGAGTCACTTTTTCCCTGATTGTTTTTTTCTATAGAGCCTGAAATTGCTTGTCTTTTGGCGTTTATTCTTGCTATAACTCACAAATTTGTGAGCGCTGGCCACTATGCGCTATAAAACAAAAAAGCAAGGGTAAATATGTTCAAAGGACATACGGCAAAATTTTTAGTCCTCCAAGCCATAGGAGTCGCAGATTCATGAAGATAAAGACAAACCTTTTTTTATTTGTGCTGTGTATTTTTTTACTGCTTGTGAAGAGCGGTTTTGCGGCTGAAGAAGGCAAAACAGATACCAAGGCGCAAGCACAGCCACAAGGGCCCCCTCCTGCCCTTGTTGAGGTGGCGCAGATTGTGCACGGTGAGGCGGAGCCCATGGTGGAATTTGTGGGTACTGTATACTACGCCCGCAAATCTGATGTTGCCGCCGAGGTTGAAGGTGTTGTTGAAGAGGTCTTTTTTGAGGAGGGGTATCGGGTAAAAAACGCTGAACCCCTGGTCAGCCTGGGGGCAGACATCCTGGATACGGCCATCAGCGCCACCCGGGCAGATTATGAACTGGTGCTGGTCGAGCTTCAGCAGGCCCAGAAGGAATTGAACAAAAGGGAGCCTCTTTTCAAGGAGGGCTCTGTCTCCGAATCCGCCTATGATGAATATTTTTTCAAAAGTAAAATGCTGCAAAACAGGTCCATGTCGTTGAAAGCCTCGATGGACAGGCTGCTTCTTGAAAAGAAAAAAAAGAAGATACTTGCCCCTTTTGACGGCATAGTGGTGCAGAAGAACGCAGAAAAGGGGGAGTGGGTCGATAATGGCGGCATGGTGGCAGTTATCGCCGATGACAGTTCGGTTGATATCGTGGTCAATGTCCCGGCTGAAATGTTGAAATACCTCAAGCCCGGTAAAGAGCTGGCGATTAACATCGACAACGAAAAGAGCACAGGCCGGTTTCTCAGTTTTGTGCCGAAGGGCGATGTGGCTACAAGGACCTTTGATGTGAAAATTCGCCTGAAAAATACGACGGGCCTTATCGAGGGCATGGAGGCCAGGGCCTTGATACCTTCGGCAGAGAAAATGGACGGCTTGAAGGCGCCCCGGGATGCACTGCTTGACAGGTTCGGCCAGAATATCGTCTGGCTGGTGAAGGATTCCACTGCCAAAATGGTCCCGGTGCAGGTCACGGGCTATGACGGCATGTTTGTCGGAATAGTTGGGGCAGGCTTGGAGAATGGTGACATGGTCGTTATTAAAGGAAATGAGAGACTACGCGAAGGCCAAGCCGTTACCATCGGCAACAAATAGCATGGTTTAATGTATGGATATTGTAAGTTTTTCAATTAAAAAACCGGTCACCATTTTGGTCGGTATTATTTTAGTTGTCCTTTTTGGTGTCATAAGTTTGCAGACACTGCCATATCAGCTGAGCCCGACGGTCGTGGAACCGGTCATTACCGTAACGACTACTTGGCGGGGGGCCACGCCATATGAGATGGAACGGGAAATTATCGAAGAACAGGAAAAAACCCTCAAAGGTATTCCTGCCCTCACTGAAATGGAGAGCGAAGCCTTCAATGGGCAGAGCTCCATTTCCCTGACCTTCAAACTTGGCACCAATGTTGATGATGCGCTGCTGCGCGTTTCCAACAAGCTGAATGAGGTCCCCTCCTATCCCGAAGGGGTGGACAAGCCGATTATCAATGCCACCGGCGCGGCAACTTCACCGGTCATCTGGATCATCCTCAAGTCCGATGAAACAAATCCCAGGCATATTGAAACCTACAGGACATTTTTTGAAAATGAAATCCGTCAGCACCTGGAGCGCGTAGAGGGTGTGGCGGACCTCTTTATTGGCAGCGGCGTCGAAGATGAGATGCATATTATCGTCAGCCCGGAACAGCTTGCCGCCTACGGCCTGACAATTAATGATTTAATACAGGCGATCCGCGGCGAAAACGTGAATGTTTCGGCAGGCAACATGGGAGTCGGCCGCCGCGATTTCAGGATCCGCACCACGGGTGAATTCAACTCTGAGGAAGATATTGCCAATGTCGTTCTCGTTTCAACCGGGGAAAAAAGGGTAACTGTTGCCGATGTGGCCGAGATAAAGCGGGGCTACAGCAAACGTGAAAGCACGGTTATTCATAACAGCAAAGGCGGCATGGCTGTCGGCGTCAAACCTGAACCCGGTACCAATATCCTGGCCATGACGGAACGGGTCGAAGAGGTTGTAAAATGGCTTAACGCTGAAAAACTTGCGCCGCAGAATATCAGCCTCGAATGGGTCTATGACCAGCGGCGTTATATCAACGCCGCCATTGACCTTATCAAGCAGAATATCCTTATCGGCGGCATGCTGGCAGTTATCGTGCTGCTTATTTTCCTGCGCAGCATCAGGTCAACATTAGTGGTGGCCACTTCCATTCCCATCAGTATTATCGGCACGTTTATCTTTATGAAAGCCATGGGCCGCAACCTCAATGTGGTCAGCCTTGCCGGTATAGCATTTGCGGTGGGAATGCTGGTGGATAATGCCATTGTCGTCATTGAAAATATTGACCGCCACCGCAAAATGGGCAAATCGCCCTTTCAGGCCTCATACGATGGCACACGGGAGGTATGGGGTGCCATTATTGCCTCGAGCCTGACAACAATTGCCGTTTTTCTGCCTGTTGTATTTATTCAGGAGGAGGCCGGCCAGCTCTTCCGGGATATCGCCATTGCAGTTGTCGGGGCGGTATCGTTGAGCCTGATCGTATCCATGACTGTAATTCCCATGTTTGCCTTCAAGCTTTTTTCAGTTTCGTCTAAAAAGGTAAAGAAGGGAGAGGGTGTTCTTGCCCGGAGTGGAACCAGGCTTGCCACCTATATTATGCAGGTGGTTTCCCTGGCCACCAGAAACTGGGCCACCCGGATCGGGACCGTTAGCCTCCTGATTCTTCTGGCTGGCGGCTCGGTTTTTTTTCTCATGCCCCAGACTGATTACCTGCCCCAGGGCAACCGCAATTTTGTGCTCAGCATTCTGGTGCCTCCTCCTGGTCTTTCGCAACAGGAAAGACAGGACATCGGTGAAAAGCTCTTTGTCATGGCAGAGCCGCATCTCCAGAAAGAACACGATGGCTACCCGGGCATTCTCAATATGTTTTATGTAGCAAGGGAGTCTATTATGCTGTTTGGCGCCATGGCTACCGACTGGGATCGGGCAGCCGAACTGCTGCCCCTGTTCAGGCGCATGATATATTCCATTCCAGGCATGTTCGGCGTCTCCATGCAGGCAGGTATTTTCCAGAGCAGGATTGGCAGGAGCCGCACCATAGATGTTGATATCAGCGGCGACGACCTTGACAGGATCGTCAAGGTCGCTGGCATGATGTTCGGCAAGGCAAAGCAGGCCCTGCCCGACACCCAGGTCCGCCCCATACCTTCCATTGAACTCAGTTATCCTGAAGTGAAAATTGTACCCAACCGGGAACGCCTGAAGGCCAACAATATGAGTGCAGCCGATCTTGGCGTGGCGCTTGATGTCCTCATGGACGGCAGGATAGTCGGAGATTTCAAGCAGGAAGGGAGGAAAACAATAGATCTTGTGCTTAAAACAGACGACGATTCCATCAGGACCCCGGAGGCTCTTTACCAATCAATGATTGCCATGCCGGGAGGTATGGTGGTGCCGGTCTCAACCCTGGCAGACCTTGAACGCACTACAGGTATGACACAGATCCGACACCTTGAAAGAAATCGGACCATTACCCTGCAGATGACGCCGCCCATGGAAGTGCCGCTGCAAGGGGCTATGGAGGAAATTGAGGCGAAGATCATTAAGCCCGTCCGGGAAATGGGCCTTTTGAAAGGTCTTAATGTCAGAATGAGCGGGGCTGCAGACAAGCTCACGGAAACAAGAGAGGCCCTGAAGTGGAATTTTATCCTGGCTTCTGCAATTGCCTATCTTCTCATGGCCTCGCTCTTTGGCAATTTTATTTATCCGCTCATTATTATGCTGACCGTTCCCCTGGCCGGTGCCGGCGGCTTCATCGGTCTGAAACTGCTCAATCTCTTAAGTTCCACACCGCAGCCCATGGACATTTTGACCATGCTCGGTTTTGTCATACTCATCGGTATTGTGGTAAACAACGCCATACTCATCGTGCACCAGGCACTGAACAACGTACATTACAATAATATGGAGTATCGGGAGGCCGTGCTCGAATCAGTCAGGAGCAGGCTGCGCCCCATTTATATGAGTGCTACAACCAGTATCTTCGGCATGCTGCCGCTGGTGGTATTTCCGGGCTCAGGCTCGGAACTCTACAGGGGTCTGGGAAGTGTTATTATCGGCGGTCTTGCAGTATCTACCGTCTTTACTGTTTTTATTATTCCCTCAATTCTCATTTTTGTCATACGCATGGAAAAGCCACTTAATCCGGGCAAGGTAAAGTAGAAGTTTTTTCGGGTTTGTTCTGGCAAAATACAGCCGCATCACTCCGCATAAATGGAGTGGCGCGGTTTTTTTATTTTGCAGTGTTGATAAAATAAAATAATGCGCATTTTTCTTTGTGTTTTTTGTTGACAAAGGGCCGTCTGAGCGATATGTTCCGGCATTTACTGAATGAGTATTCAATCGTTTTTGCTCCGGGTTTGCAGATGTTGCCAGTGCTTCTTATGTGCTAAAAGCGATTGGTTACGGGAGGTTAAAGGTTAACCTTAAGTGTTAAGGTTGTTTAAGAACAATAGACCGTTAAGGAGGAAACAAAGATGCCAAAGCATGATACGCCTATGTTGGATGAGTTGGAAAGCGGTCCTTGGCCGAGTTTTGTCACAGACATTAAGAGACAGGCTGAAAAAAATGATGCCTGCTGGGACATTCTCGGACAGCTGGAACTTTCCTACAAGGACAAGATCACCCATTGGAAACACGGCGGTATCGTCGGTGTTTTCGGGTATGGCGGCGGAATTGTCGGCCGTTATTCTGACGTTGCCAAACAATTTCCCGGTGTTGCCCATTTCCATACCGTCCGGGTCAACCAGCCCTCGAGTAAATTCTACAGCTCGAAAATTCTGCGTCAGATCTGTGAGATCTGGGAAAGACGCGGCTCCGGCATGACCAATATGCACGGCTCCACCGGCGATCTCGTTCTCCTGGGAACATTCACAGAGCAGCTGGAGGAAATTTTTTATGAGCTGACCCATGATGTCGGCGTTGACCTCGGCGGCTCCGGCGGTAACCTTCGTACCCCTTCCTGCTGTCTCGGCAAGGCCCGCTGCGAGTGGAGCTGCTATGACACCCAGGCTGCCTGTCATGATATCACCATGACCTACCAGGATGAGCTGCACCGTCCGGCCTTCCCCTACAAGTTTAAAATTAAATTCTCCGGCTGCCCCAACGACTGTGTTGCTGCCATTGCCCGTTCCGATCTTGCTGTAATCGGTAACTGGAAAGATGACATCCGCATTGACCAGGCGGCTGTGAAAAGCTACATCAGCGGTGAATTCCCGGCAAACGGCGGCTCCTATTTAGGCCGCGACTGGGGTGCATTTGATATGAAAGCTGAAGTTCTTGATCTCTGCCCCACAGGCTGTATGTGGATGGAAGGTGACGAACTGAAGATAGATGATGCAGAATGCACCCGCTGCATGCACTGCATCAACGTTATGCCCCGCGCTCTGCGCCCGGGTCTTGTGCAGGGAGCCACCATCCTCATCGGTGCGAAGGCCCCGATCCTCGATGGTGCCCAGATAGCCACCATGATTTATCCTTTTATTGAAATGAAGACTGAAAATGACTTCGAAGAACTGAAAGATGTTATCGAAAAATGTTGGGATTGGTGGATGGAAGAGGGCAAGAACCGGGAGAGGATTGGTGAATCCATCCAGCGTATCGGCCTGCCGACCTTCCTGCAGGTCATGGAAGTTGAACCTCTGCCGCAGCATGTGAAAGAGCCTCGTTCCAACCCTTATGTCTTCTGGAAAGAAGAAGAGGTGCCCGGCGGATTTGAGCGTGATCTTGCAGAGTTCAGGAAAAGAAACCCCATGTAAAATCCTGTATGCATGACGGTGTCAATAGGTACATAACGAATTGTTAATAGATATATAGATATTTTAAGGAGGTTATATTATGGGTTACAATCCAGCAAAACCGATGGAAGACAGGATCACAGATATCGGTCCGCCGCATTATGAGCAGTTTTTCCCGCCGGTCATCAAAGAAAACTATGGCAAATGGTTGTATCATGAAATTTTAGAGCCCGGTGTTCTGAAACATGTGAGCGAGACCGGCGCAGAATGTTATACTGTCAGGGTCGGCTCCGCCAGGCTCATCAGTACGTCACTGATCAATGATTACTGTGATATGGCTGATAAGCATTGTGAAGGCTACCTGCGTTTTACCACCCGAAACAATGTTGAATTCATGGTGGACAGTGCTGACAAGGTGCAGGCCCTGGTAGATGACTGCAATGCCCACGGCATGATGCCTGTCGGCGGCACCGGCGCCGGTGTTACCAATGTCGTCCATACCCAGGGTTGGGTTCACTGCCATACCCCGGCCACCGATGCTTCCGGTGTGGTTAAGGCGGTTATGGATGAGCTGTTCGATTACTTTACCAGCATGACCCTGCCGGCCCAGGTCCGCGTGGCCCTGGCATGCTGTTTGAATATGTGCGGTGCGGGGCATTGCTCTGATATCGCTATCCTCGGTGTGCACCGGAAACCGCCATTGATCGATAATGACACGATTACCTCGGTTTGCGAGCTCCCCTTGGCCATCGCCGCCTGCCCGCTCGGAGCTATTAAGCCTGCCAAAGGTATTAACAGTGCGGGTGAGGAAGTCAAAAGCGTAACAGTAAACGTAGATCGCTGCATGTTCTGCGGTAACTGCTATACCATGTGTCCTTCCATGCCTCTGGCAGATCCGGAAGGCGACGGTATTGCCATCCTGGTTGGCGGCAAGATCTCCAACTCCAGGTCGGCGCCAAAGTTCTCCAAGCTCGTTATTCCGTTTCTGCCCAACAATCCGCCACGCTGGCCGGAGGTTGTTGATGCGGTCAAAAATATACTTGAAGTATATGCCAAAGATGCTAAGAAATATGAACGTGTCGGTGAGTGGGCCGAGCGAATTGGCTGGGAGAAATTTTTCGAGAAATGCAACATTCCATTTACGAATAAGAGCATTGACGATTACCGCCTGGCATATGATACCTGGCGGACCACCACCCAGTTCAAGTTCACAAGCCATATCAAGTAATTTTACTCTTAGGAGAATAAACAAATGGCTGACAAGGAACAGGTAAAAGCAACAATTCTGGAAAAAATGAACGCGGCTAAGAAGCCGGCCCTTTATCTCAAGGACATGCATAAATGGTTTGAGGATGCAAAACCTCGCGAGATCAAAAATGCAGCCAATGAACTTGTGAAAGAGAGCAAGCTGATGTTCTGGTCAAGCGGCAGCAGCACCATGTATGCACTGCCCGAAAGGGCCAAAGACGAAGATAAACGGGGCGTGTAATTCACCTCCTTTTCTTAGTCCTTCAATAAAAGCAGAAAGACAGGGGCAAAAGTATGCCCCTGTCTTTTTTTTTGAATGTAAGCCACGATTTACAACCGGTTCAGGGCATAGGAATAATATACAGCCGTGGTGACTAGGAACATAATACGACTTGACGTCACAGACTCCACCAATTCTGTAGCCCTTGAGGTTGGCCAGCAGGGCGCTGCACCAGGAACTGTTATTGTGGCTGAAACGCAAACCGGTGGCCGGGGGAGACTGAACCGTTCCTGGCTGTCATTGCCTGGCATGGGGCTTTACTTCACGATCATCCTGAGGCCGAGGCTGACCCCGGACCAGTTGCCAAAAGTTACCCTTGCCGCAGGTTTGGCTGTCTGCAAGGCAGTTGAAACTGAATATGCTGTCCTCCCCAAAATAAAATGGCCCAATGATTTACTGCTGGGAGGGAGTAAATTTGCTGGCATCCTGAGCGAAACAGGTTCAATGCAAAACGGATCTACAGGCCAGGAGCCACTTGTTGTTGTTGGTGTCGGCTTAAATCTCTTTCCTCCTGCAGGCGGCTTTCCAGTTGAACTGAAGGAACGGGCCACCGCCTTATCACTTCATGTGGACAGGGAAATTTCAGCTGAAACAGTGTTGGAAACATGTGTTTTCGCGATTGAGAAAGAGGTGCAGCATCTGGTCATGGGAGATTTTCAGACAATTCTCCAGGAATGGATGCAGCGCGATGCCAGCAAGGATAAAATTCTCACCTGGGTCACACCCAAGGGGCAGAAGGTCACCGGTGTTTCACTGGGGCCTGATGTTGATGGCATTTTGCGTATCAGGGACCGGGCAGGCACAATCCATACTGTTCTTTCCGGCGATATAAACCTGGCCGGAAAAATTTCCGGGTAAGCCTCCTCAGGGGCCTGCCAGAGAATATCTCTGCAGCGCGTCATGCAGCTGTGCCGAATGGTCAGCGAGCGAATCCTGTATCAGGCGAAAATCATCTTGGTCTTCATCCGCATAGATCTGCAGTAGAGATCCATACATATCGAAAATCTCCTGCGCACCAAATGACTGCATGATTTCCAGAAAATCCGCCGCCGGGCCGACCATTAATCTGTTAGTTGTGGATGAAGCGCGCAGCCCGGCAAAGAAACCTTCAACTGCTGCATGTACGGCAAAATTGTCAAGCCAGCAAGGCTTCCCGACGCCATCGAGTCTGTCCAGTCGGATTCTGAAAACAAGGTTGAGCAGAAAATGAATCGCAGCAACCAGCCGGTCAGCCTCCTCTTCCCCGTCAAAATGGACCAGAGGTTCATACTGCCTGGCAGTGATCAGTTTCACCGAAACTGTATCGGCTTCAGGTTTGACAATAAAATCCCCGGCCCCATGATGCCAGGGATAGATCTGGCAGAAAGAGGCCTGGTCATAATAACATGTCAGGATGTAAGCAATCTGGCGCAGCATTTCATAGCTTTCAGCATCCGCGAGGAAGCGGCAGCCGTTTTCATAATCCCAGAGTTTGATTTTTTGTTTGTGTGATCCCGGGACATTACTTGCGTGCCATTCGTGATAACCGTCAAGCCACTCTCCCAATACCATGATAAATTCTGCAGCGCCTGCGTCTGTCTGCCATGTGATGGTCTTGCTGTAAAATAATTCCGGCAGATAATCCGGCGTGATTTTGGAAAGCTTCCGGAGAATCCCATGTTCTGCCTGCAGGGATCTTTTGGCAGATTCTGACAGTGCTGTGGTAACAGCACATTTGCTGTTTACCCCGGGGCCAATAATTTCAGCACTGGCAATATGGTAATAGGCACCATGCTTTTCAGAGCGGATGATAAGCTCAGAGATATCAGCAGGTTTTATATCAGCAAGCCGTCCCTGTTTTTTCAGGGCTGCACAGAGGAGACTCCCCTCCTCCAGCATGATGAATTCCTGCAGGGCGCCAAAATAGTCTGCCAGTTTGAGAAAGGGATGGTGCTCTCCCGGGCTTATGAGAAATGGCTGATCAAGATCTTCAGGACAAAGTTCTATATCGCCATGGGGCCCGGACAGGAGAAATTGAAAATGCATGGCTCGCCTTTGCAAGCGGGAAGTCTGGCAGAGATTGAACCCGGGCTTCCCGATGCAAAGTTCAGGTTGTTGGATGTTTTTGTAGTGCCAAACTAGTAGCGGTAATATTCTGGCTTGTAGGGGCCTTCTACTTTGACGCCTAAATAGTCGGCCTGCTCCTTGCTCAAGGTGGTAAGGTTGGCGCCTATTTTCTTGAGGTGCAGCCTGGCGACCATCTCGTCGAGATGTTTCGGCAGAAAGTATACCTTGTTCTCATATTTTCCCTTGTTCTGCCAGAGTTCGATCTGGGCCAGGACCTGGTTTGAAAAGGAGTTGCTCATGACAAAGCTTGGATGGCCTGTGGCACAGCCAAGATTAACCAGGCGCCCTTCAGCCAGAACAATAATACGCTTATTGTCAGGGAATATAACGTGATCAACCTGGGGCTTGATGTTTTCCCAGGGAAGGTCACGGATGCCGGTGATATCAATTTCAGAGTCAAAGTGGCCGATATTGCAGACAATGGCCTGGTCGGGCATCTGTTCCATGTGTTTTCTGCTGATGACCCCGACATTGCCCGTGCAGGTGACAAAAATATTGCCCATAGGTGCAGCCTCATCCATGGTAACGACCCTATAGCCCTCCATGGCGGCCTGCAGAGCGCAGATGGGGTCGATCTCGGTAATCCAGACGGTTGCCCCCATACCGCGCAGGGCCTGGGCACACCCCTTGCCGACATCACCGTAGCCGCAGATCACTGCGATCTTGCCGGCGATCATGACGTCGGTCGCCCTCTTAATCCCGTCAATCAGGGATTCACGGCAGCCGTAGAGATTGTCAAATTTTGATTTTGTTACTGAGTCGTTGACATTGAAGGCCGGCGCCAGCAGAGAGCCTTTTAACATCATCTCGTCAAGCCGGTGCACACCGGTGGTTGTTTCCTCACTGATGCCGTGCACCTCTTTCATGAGCTCCGGATACTTTTCATGCATTATCAGGGTAAGATCACCGCCGTCATCGAGCAGCATATTGGGACGCCAGCCGTCAGGTCCGAAAATGGTCTGGTCGATACACCACCAGAATTCCTCCTCGTTCTCCCCTTTCCAGGCAAAAGTAGGGATATTGGCAGCGGCCATGGCGGCTGCGGCATGATCCTGGGTGGAGAAAATATTACAGGAAGACCAGCGTATTTCAGCGCCAAGCTCGATGAGCGTCTCCATTAGCACGGCTGTTTGGATGGTCATATGAAGACAGCCCGCTATCCTGGCGCCCTTGAGGGGCTTTCGGGAGCTGTATTCCTCACGGATTGTCATGAGGCCGGGCATTTCCGTTTCCGCAATGTTGATCTCTTTCCTGCCCCAATCTGCCAAATGGATATCAGCAACTTTGAAATCAGCCGTATCAGTCATAACCTTGTTCATGATGTTCTCGCACTCCTTTACTTGATTCCGGCTGCAGACTTCAGTTCTTCAGCCTTGTCCGTGTTTTCCCAGGTAAATTCAGGCAGCTCCCTGCCGAAATGGCCATAGGCGGCAGTTTTCTTGTATATCGGCCTGAGCAGGTCAAGGTGCTGGATTATGGCTTTCGGTCTCAGGTCAAAATGATCATAGATCAGTTGTTTTATTTTTTTGTCTGCAATTTTTCCTGTCCCAAAAGAATGGACATTGATAGACACAGGCTTGGAAATGCCAATGGCATAAGCAATCTGCACCTCGACCTCGTCAGCCAGGCCTGAAGCCACAATGTTCTTGGCCACATAACGGCCCATATACGATGAGGAACGGTCAACCTTGGAAGGATCCTTGCCGGAAAAGGCGCCGCCGCCATGGGACCCCATGCCGCCATATGTATCAACAATAATTTTACGGCCTGTCACCCCGCAGTCACCTACGGGTCCGCCGATCACAAAGCGCCCGGTCGGGTTGATAAAGTACTTGGTGTTGCTGTCCACCATATGACTGGGGATTATGGGTTTTATGATCTCCTCCATTACCCCTTCCTTCAGGTCAACATAATTTACATCAGGGTTGTGCTGTGTTGAGAGGACAATGGCCTCAATTCTTTCGGGTCCGTCATCCCCATACTCAACAGTGACCTGGCTCTTGGCATCGGGCCGCAGCCAGGGCAATAAGCCTGCCTTGCGGACTTCTGCCTGCCGCTTCATGAGCCGGTGGGCATAGGTAATAGGCATGGGCATCAGTACCTTGGTTTCCCTGCAGGCATAGCCGAACATGAGGCCCTGGTCGCCGGCCCCCTGGTCCAGATCAAGTCCTGACCCTTCATTGACTCCCTGAGCAATATCAGGGGACTGTTTGTCGATGGATGTAAGTACGGCGCAGGATTGGGAATCAAAGCCCATGTCAGAAGAGTTGTAGCCAATCTCCTTGACAGTATTCCGGACGATCTGCGGCATGTCGACCCAGGCGGTGGTGGTGATTTCACCAGCTATCAATACCATACCGGTGGTAACAAGGCTTTCACAGGCAACCCTGGCTGCAGTATCCTGTTCCAATAGTGCATCCAGAACAGCGTCTGAAATCTGGTCTGCAACTTTGTCCGGGTGTCCTTCTGAAACTGATTCTGAGGTAAAAAGATATCCTGACATGCGTCAAGTTCTCCTAAAAAAAATTAATAAACTGTTAGCTCTCTCCAATATTTTACAAAACCATATTTTTTGGTCGAAATTTACACATAAGTCAAGTAAAACCTTGATCCATTCAATAAAATGAACAAAGATTATGGCAATTGCTGGGAAAGTTTAGCAGGTTATGTTTGTTTTCACTTGTAAAACAATAGGTTTTGCCGTTATGTTTTAATCATTTTCCATAAGGGGCAGGAGTTGTTTCAACCACTGTACCTGAAAGATATTTCCAATAAAATCAATTATCAAAAAGGAGACAGCGTTTCATGAAACTTGGGATAAACGGCTTAGGCCGTATAGGCAAGCTGACGCTTTGGCATCATGTTTCCAGGCAGCACTATTCCGGGATTGTCGTCAACATCGGCCGCAAGGTTGGACGCAGCCTTCATGACCTGGCATCTGCCATTGAGAGAGACTCCACGTATGGACGGCTGGGTATTTTTTTGCATGGGAACAAGTGCAGCAGGGTCATTGAAAACCTCAATGAAGAGGATGGCACAATGGTGATCAACGGTGTCCCTGTCAAAATCCTGCAAGAGGCCCGGAACCCGAAAGACATTACCTGGAAAGAGAATGATGTCCGTTTTGTGGTTGATACCACAGGTGTCTTTAACGATCCCACTGCTGATGCCGAAGCGCCCGGGGGAGCGTTACGGGGCCATCTGCATGCCGGTGCTGAAAAGGTGCTTCTGTCCGCACCCTTCAAGATAAAAGCCAAGGGGCTTGACATGCCGGAGGATGCAGTGACCACAGTAATGGGAATAAATGATGACGACTACGTGCCGACAAAACATAATGTTATTTCTGCGGCGTCCTGCACCACCACCTGCCTGGCCTATATGATCAAGCCCTTAATGGACCACTTTGGTGCGGAGAACTTTTTGAGTGCCTCCATGGTGACAGTGCATGCTGCAACCGGCAGCCAGCAGGTTCTTGACAGGCTTCCGGCAGCCGGGGCTGGCGACCTGCGGAAAAGCCGTTCAATACTGAATAACATAATACTCACCACCACCGGAGCAGCCCGGGCCCTTGGCCTGGTTATCCCGGAAATGAAAAATATCGGCTTCATCGCAGAGTCGGTACGCATTCCCACTTCAACCGGCTCCCTGATCGTGCTGGTGCTTAACCTGCAGGATGAACTGGAAAACCCGATCAAAAGGGACCTGATAAATTCCATTTATAAGGAGTATGCGCAAGATTCCCCCTATATTAATTATTCCGAGGAACAGAATGTCTCTGCGGATATAGTTTGCATACCATGTGCGGCAACGGTCATTGAAGGGACGGAAACCCACACCAGGACAGCGACAGTAAATGTCAACCTGGACAAGATAAAAAGCTGCAATATTGAACCGGGCACTTCGCCAAAAATCCAGGTCCCGGTAACCCAGGCGGTCATTTACGGCTGGTACGACAACGAGCTCGGCAGCTACACCAATATGCTTGGTGATCTGACCGTTTCCATCACCGACAAAATGATTTAACCCGAAAAATTCACGGGTTGAGACGCCCAGGATTTGAGGAGCCGGGGGATTAGCTATACATTGGTATGCTGAACGTCCGGCGACACAGGAGGTTGGGCTGTATCGACCCGCCTCGGGTGAGCATTTCAGAAATGTTAATGAATTATTCGGGTTAGTCGTGTTGTGGGTAATTACAAACTGAGCATAGGTCCAATGCGGCCCGAGGATATACCGGCGATCCTTGTGCTGGAAGCGGACACCCTTTCGGCCTGGAGCCGTGAACACCTGGAGGATGAATTGCAGCAGCCGGCGGGCTTTCAGTTTGTTGTCCGCAATGCAGCATTAGATATGATACAGGCTGTTTTGTACGGTCGGATCATGGCAGATGAGGCAGAAATCCTGAAATTAAGCGTAGCGGAAAGTGTGCGTAAAAAAGGCGTCGGCTCACAGATACTCGATTTTGTTTTAAACTACTGCAGGACAAAAGGGGTTAAGAACTGTTTTCTTGAGCTGCGCGCATCAAATACAGCGGCCAGAAATCTTTATGAAAAGCGGGGCTTTTTCAGAGTCGGATCGCGAAAAAATTACTATGATGAACCGGTGGAAGATGCCATTTTAATGCAGCGTGAACTCTAATTTTTTTAAAATTACGTTTTTAGATAAGGAGGGTCAATGAAGAACATCAGTGACCTGGTTGTAAAAGGAAAAACAGTACTTATCCGGGTTGATTTTAATGTGCCGCTTGATGAGCAGGGCAACATTACGGATGACATCCGGATCAGGGGGGTATTACCAACTATCAACTACGCCCTGGATGAACATGCGAAGGTTATTATTATTTCCCATCTCGGGCGCCCCGACGGCCAGCGGCAGGAAAAGTACAGCCTGGCCCCGGTTGCCAAAAGGCTCTCCAGGCTCCTGGAAAAAGAGGTAAAACTGGCGCCTGACTGCATTGGTCCCGAGGTTGAAGCCATGGTCGGGCAAATGGCATTTGGTGATGTTCTGCTCCTGGAAAACCTGAGATTCCATGAGGAAGAAAAGAAAAACGATCCTGAGTTCTGCCGGCAGCTGGCGAAACTTGCAGACGTGTATATCAATGATGCCTTTGCTGTGGCGCACCGGGCCCATGCCTCGGTAGTGGGCGTGGTCGAATTTTTCCAGGAATGTGCAGCCGGGTTCCTGCTGCAGAAGGAAATGGATTATTTCCACAGGTCTGTCAGCAACCCGAGCCGGCCCCTGGTTGCTATTGTCGGCGGCGCCAAGGTATCCAGCAAGCTCGGCGCTTTACGCAACATGATCGACCGGGTGGATAAGATGATTATCGGCGGTGCCATGGCCAACACCTTTTTAAAGGCCCAGGGGTACGAGGTGGGAACATCCAGGGTTGAGGATGATCTCCTGGAAACAGCCAATGAGCTTGTCGCCAAGGCACTGAAACAGGGGGTGAAACTGTACCTGCCGGTCGACTGTATCATTGCAGACAGGTTTGATTCCAAGGCTGCCAACAAGATAACCACGGCCCAGGAAGTGCCGAAAAGCTGGATGATCTTAGACATCGGCCCGGCCTCAACCCTGTTGTTTGGTGAGGCCCTGGAAGATGCCGGCACCATTATCTGGAACGGTCCCATGGGTGCCTTTGAGATGGATGCCTTTTCCAGGGGCACCATGGCCATGGTGCAGAAACTGGCCGCATCACAGGCCCTGACCATTGTCGGTGGAGGTGACACGGATGTGGCAGTGCACCGGGCTGGCGAATCAAACAACATCTCGTATATCTCAACCGGCGGTGGGGCTTTTCTCATGCTTATGGAGGGCAAGGTATTACCCGGTGTTGCAGCCCTGGA
>Ga0210109_1000016_pt1 | contig 30324 bp, 29 predicted proteins | sample China_Bullhead_C_FD_184857 | JGI IMG/M metagenome (GOLD analysis project Ga0210109, IMG submission 184857) | Wetland microbial communities from San Francisco Bay, California, USA, that impact long-term carbon sequestration -... | ecosystem: Environmental > Aquatic > Marine > Wetlands ...
GCAGTATCCGATACAATCACCTGGTAATCTCCGCCGGGTGGGTGACTTTTTTTACCACGTTTAATTTCTGATCTGCATCCACACTCCGCTGTCCGACAACAATGACCCGCTGGCCCGGTGCAAGTCCCCCTGTGATCTGGATCTGCCAACCGTCCAAAATGCCGAGGCTCACTTCCTGCAGTTTTGCAACATTGCCCTCTTCAAGAAACACGTAGTGTTTATTGTCCCTTGATATCACAGCATAGAGAGGAATAATCAGTGCTTCAGGGAATTCGTTCTTGATAATTTCCACTCTGGCAAACATGCCGGGCAGGATTTCTCCCGATTTATTTCCTAATTCAAGTTCAAGCCGGTAAACCTGGGCCTGGGATTCGGGTGCAACAGCCAGAAAATTTTTTGAGCCTGATATTTTTTTCTTATTCAGGGCTTCAATAATTACTTCAAACCTGTCTATCTTTCGCACTGCATCCACATCAGTTTCCGGAATGCCGACAATTACTTTAACCCGGTCAATATCAAGCACAGTGGCCACAGGATCTCCGACAGCAAGATAAAGACCGTTTTGAGCCGGGAGTACATTTACAATTCCTGAAATAGAAGACCTGATATAACACCTTTTCAACTGCATCTCGGCAATGGCCAGGTCCGCCTCAAGTGATGCAGCCTCTGCCTTGATGGAATCATATTCCGCCTGGGCAATAATTTCCTGTTCATGCAGGCCTGACAACCGCTTCAAATTTGTCAGGGCCAGGTTATATGCTGCCCTGGTGGAATTTATTGTGTTTTCGTAATCACTGGTGTCGAGCCGGGCAATCAGGTCACCCTGGTTTACATGGTCGCCCTCTTCCACCAGGACTTCTTCCACCATGCCTCTTACTTCAGCAAGTATGTTCAAACTCTCCCAGGGCTCAACCATGCCAGGCAGGTTCAGCCTATCACGCAGCAATGCCGGTGCCATCTCCTGCACTACCACATTGACCGGTGGTCTTTCCTGGACTACTGCATCACTTTTTTCTTCCAGGAGTCTGCTCTTCTCATTATTGACTCTTGAACCAAGCCCGAGAGCCAAAACTATTAATATCAGAAGCACGAGAAGCGGCAAAAACCTGCTCAGTTTTCTAGGCCTTTTCTGCTGTATGTCTTTATCTTGCATGAATTGTTCCGCTGAAAAAAATAAACGATTGCGGTTTGAATGGAATATGGTGTTCTCTTAAGGCCAGATGACCTTTCGATGCATCCAGCCGGATACTTTTTCAGAATCGGTTACCTGCAGCCAGTCTCCCCTTGTTTCTAAAACTGAAAGTACTTTCCCGTGATCCAGTTGCACAATAACATCATCAGTTAAACCGGGACCGCTGCGCAAGTTTCCCTTATAAACTTTAATTATTACGGTTCCAGGCCCTGTAAGCAGAGGTGAAAAAACCCAGCCTTTTCTCTGCCTGAAATCTTCGACCAGGACCCAGTCTTCCTGTCGTTTCAGCACAAGCACGGGGTATCCCGGCGGTACAGAACGCAGGACTTTTGACGTCAGGGCTGCATCGGAACGGATATGGGCGCCCTTTGCTATGCTGGCATACTTGGCACCATTTGTGGTTTCTGAATAGAGTGCATATCCCTTTTGGTGGCCTGCGGCCTGTTCTCCTTTGGCAGGCTGGGCAGATTCAGATGCCATCTCTTCAGTTGCCGCTCTCTGAATCTCATTGACCGCTTCTGTTTGCGTCTGCTCTTCAGCTGCAACCTGCTCCTTTTCTGACGCCTGAGGTAATATTTGTTCAGTGGTCTCAACAGGCGCCGCTTCTTCCTGGCGCCGGGTTGCCTCCGCAACTTCAGATGCCGCCTCCTCAACTTGCGCTTTCTGAATCTCATTGGCTGCTTCTGCTTGTGGCTGTGCTTTAGCTGCAACCTGCTTCTTTTCAGAAACCTGGGGAAAAATCTGTTCCGAGGTCCCAAGGGGCGCCCCTATTTCCTGAGGTGGGGTTGGCTCTGCAGCGGCGAATAGCTCCTGTGATGAAACTGCCATCTGACCGGCAGGCATAATCGGCTCCGGGCTCTGCCGACCCTGTTCTTCTCCGGGAGTCTGGGGCACGTACCAGTCTCCCTTTTCCTCGGTAGTCAACAATGCTGCTTCGGGTTGTTTCTCCTCTTCTTGCACAAGCTCATCAGTTTGCCACTGTATCTTAATCTGGCTGCCATCAGGCATAACTACCGTACCTGTGCCGTGCATTAAACCGTTTTTAAATTCTCCGGAATACTGCATGCCGTCTGGTAACATCTTTACACCTTGCCCATTGGGAAGATCATCTACCCACTGACCATTATACTTTGTCCCATCTGCATATAAGACCTCTCCTTGTCCATTGCGCCGACCATTCTCAAATTGACCGACATATTCTTCTTTATCGGGGTCTGTGATCTTACCCTGCCCGTGCGGGACACCGTTCTGCCACTGCCCTACATATATTTTCCCATCAGCCGTTGTCAGGGTCCCCTGGCCATGGCGAACTCCATTGGCAAACTCTCCAATGTATTCAAAATTGTCGATAGATATAAGGGTGCCCTTTCCATGAGGTTTATCATTCTGCCAGTCACCTACGTATTTGGTGCCATCCGGATAGGTCATCAATCCCCTGCCTGTTCGAACGCCCTCCCTGAATTCCCCGACATATGTTGTCCCGTCATCAGGCTGGACAAAAGTTCCATGACCATTGGTACAGTCACCCTGGACGCAGAGTGCACTGGCACTCAGGGGGGCCCACATAAGCATTGCAACTATCACATTTACAATCAGTTTCATCTCAGACTCCTGATATAATACAAATTGGCAGCCAAAATGTTGGTCAAATAACTATTTAGTATAATAAAAAATATTTTAAAGAAAAAGTTTCTATCAAGTTATATTCTCATCAGAAAACGTTTGTCTGCCTGTAACAAAGTTAACTACGGCCTCGGCGTAAAAACAAAAAATCATCCCCAGGATGGTTGCGCCGGTTGTGACCCAGAAAAGCACAAGATGAAGTGTTTTATTTCCATAAAAAAACAGATCCAGGATAAAAATGATCAGTCCGAGATGTATCAACGATGATCCAAGACGAACCCAATATCCTTTTTTATGAAAATGAAGACTTCTACTCCCTGCCAAGGCCATGCCAAACACAATTATCTGCAAGACGAGGGAGGCAGCGAGCAAGAAGAACAAACTTGCCTTTACCCCTGAAAGGAATCCTATGGGCACAACACAGGTCAAAAGTATTACCGTAATACGGTTTAACCAGACTGTCGGCAGCAGTCTTTTAGGAACACAGATACCGAGCAGCAGTATAAGACAGATTATGAACGGTGCAACTACTTCGTTCATCCTATTCATATACGCTATCTTCAATGAAGGATTTAGCTGATGAATCTGGGCAAATTTGAAATAGAACATGCCGTATATGCTTATGAGCGAAATTGCAAACAGCACAAATGTTGTGGCGAGGATCAGGTAAAAATCATATGAGCTTTTCAGTTTCATTGTTATTGCATCTCTTTGGGTAAATATTTCATACTCTCTGTGTCACTGCTGTAAACCCCTACTCTCTCTAACAACGGTTATTGAAACGTATGCTCGCCCGGGAAATAAAAAGAGGTCAGAAAAGTAAAAATCATGGCAAGAAAGCATATAATTCCCAACAGCGCTGTAAAATACCACATGGACTTTTTGTTTGCATACAATCGTGTATGCAGATATGTGGAAAAGACAGCCCACATCACCAAGGAACTGCAGATCTTCGGATCCCACCACCAGTTTGGTCCCCAGGCCTTTAAGGCCCAGGGGTATCCCAGCAGCATACCCAGGGTGAGCATGAAAAAACCGAGTTTTGCATACACATAGCCAATCTTTTCAATCAAGAGGTCCCGTTTTACGAGCATAAATACTGATGTAATAAAAATGATGGTAATGGCACCGTACGAAATAAAAAGCAACGGAGGATGAAACCACATATACTCCGCGTTGTAATAAAAAACCATTTTAGGATACAGCCGCATAAAATATCCGGCTTTTGCCATCAATGACTGTCCAGGGATATACCAGGGGGCAATTTCACCCAGAAACTGCGGCAGCGGAGATCTGAATGGATCTACCCAAAAATAAAGGATCGCGATTTGTAGAGCTAAAAAGAGATGGAGCATAGCTCGAAACCGATGACTCTGGAGACGAAAATGTACCCAAAGAGCCATTATTCCGTAACACATGAACCAGAAATAGTATTTCTCGTTCTCAATCCAGACCGGTATCTTGTAGCGCGGCGGAGAGGCCGCATTATATAGCTGCATGCCATAATCACTGTTCCTATTCAGTATTTCAAGCTGCCGGTTTATCCAGGCAATGAGATTTTCCGGCACGTCAAGTGGCATTTTCAGGTATATCTGCCAGTGAAACCAGCAAATCCACAGAAAACCCGCAATAAAAAAAAAGTTACTTGTGACTATTATAGTGGTGGATGACCGCTGATAGAGAGGTTTGGGACTAAATAAATTTAGAAATGCTGAAAGTGCAATAAGACCTGCTGTGATCAGCAGGATTGTCATAAAAAGAGTTCCGCCCTGTGAAAATATTGTGATGGGCAATATGTCCTGCAAACCTTTTTCCATTGTAGTGATTTCTGGTGCAATATGTTGGATTTATTGTAGTATGTATTACATTACAGTGAGTTATGAGTTTGCAAGATAAACCACCATATCGTTACTGTACTAAACTTCTTGCAAATACTTTTATATTCTTCAAGCATATTTGTTATTATATAATGAAAAAATTTCATTTTCCTTTTCATCTCACCAGCCTAAATTTAAAGAAAGAGAAGACCGCATGAAATATTTTAACCATCCTGCAGGAGATGCGATTGCAATATGTAAGGCCTGTGGCAGGGCATTCTGTGCGGAATGCGTACTTGAATCTGAAAAGGGTGTTGCCTGCCAGCAAAGCTGCGCTAAAGTAAGGGATCCCCTTATCAAACTGATTATTTCAGCAAAGGAGTAAAAAATGCAAAAGAACATGGGCGCGTCTGACAGGATTTTTCGACTGGCTGTTGGTCTGGCCATTATAATCATCGGGTTAGTGGCAAAAAGCTGGTGGGGGCTCATCGGCATTCCGCTTATGGCAACAGCAGCTCTTGGCCATTGCCCTGCCTATCTCCCCTTTAAAATAAACACCTGTACATTTGAGAAAAAATAACTGTTGCATGATAGTTGTTGTAGCTCGATGATGCTGCGTTGTCCATGATCACTATTCAACCTCGGTGGTTTTTGGGGCAGTACTAAGAGTTTGTTTAATATCGGCCAGAATGACTTCAAGTGGAACAAGATCGGCAAGCTCGTCCCTGTACCTCATTAAATCAGCCAAGGCTTTAACTCCCATACTAACTGCTACCTTTCCATTGTTGTTTTCTGCATGAATTTTCATCCCGGCTGCCCGTATGAGCCCTTGCAGGGCCCTGCGTCTACCACCCTCTGCCTTTTTCCATTCCAGTTCCAGGAGTTCATGCATTTCAAAGTAGAGTTTAAGGTCCCAGAGAATTGGTACCTGTTGTAAAATTTTCTTGAGTTTTCGCTTTTCTATGATTGCGTAAGCCTCTTCATATCGTGCCAGTCTCTCTTTTAAATAGTGTGCATAAGGCGGTTCAGGATTCTGCTGCAAGAAATCAGCTGTGCATCTTTGAAATACGGATACATCTTTTTCTGCTAAGGCCTGGAGAAATGCTTTGGAAAGATTATTGCGGATATCTCTTGCCAGACGGGTTTTGAAGGGATCAAAATGTAATGATCGCACTTTAACTACTCTCTAATTTCTGGAAAACCCGGAGAATATCTCTATAGGGGATAACTCCTTCACGTATGAGCTTGAGTCTGTCCCCTTCAAGGCCGATAATAGTTGATCCAACTGTCCCGGGTGTTCTTCCCCCATCAAAAACCACATCAATCTTGCTGCCGAACTGTGTCTTGACCTCATAGGCATCGACGGCTGCAGCATATCCGGATATATTGGCGCTGGTCGCTGTCAATGGCCGCCCAAAAGCTCGCAACAACTGCCGGGCGAAAGGGTGGGATGAATGTCGCACTCCAATTGTGGAGGTTCCAGCTGTTAAAAGGGTCGGCAGGTTCAATCGCGCCTGAAAAATAAGAGTTAGCGGCCCTGGCCAGAATTCCTTCATTAAGGGTTCATAGATGATGGGAATATCCTGAGCAAGGAAAGATAATGATGCCCGGTCGTCTACCAGTGTCAGGATTGGCTTGCTGATGTCCCTTTGTTTCAAGGAAAATAGATGGTTCAGAGCCAGGGGGTTTAATGGATCAACAGCGAGCCCGTAATACGTTTCTGTTGGAAAGGCAACGACTCCTCCCCCGTTCAAAACAGCAACAGCCCTGTTCAGGTCTGCCATTGAACAGGGCTGGTAAGCAACAGTATGTCTGCCGTTTTCGTTATATTTCATCCGAGTTTAACGTCTCTGCAACTTCCTGTTCTTCTCTTGCACCTGATTTGCCATTTCCATTTTATATGTTGCGAGTCTGGTGCCAAGCTTCCTGTCATGAAGTGCCAGGATCCTGGCAGCAAGCACTGCGGCATTCTTTGCCCCGGCTTTGCCTATGCCCATGGTGGCAACAGGCACACCTGGCGGCATCTGGACTGTGGAAAGCAGTGCATCAAGGCCATTCAACGAAGAGGCGTCAAGGGGCACACCAATGACTGGAATGTTTGTATGGGCCGCCAGAACTCCCGCCAGGTGGGCAGCCATACCCGCCCCGGCAATAATTACCTGCAGACCTCTTGAGGCCGCATTCTGGGCATAAGCACTTGCGGCATCCGGGGTACGGTGCGCCGAATTAACAGAAATCTCATACGGAATTCCCATGGAAAGCAGAAAATCGGCGGCGGCCTGCATTACAGGCAGATCTGAATCGCTTCCCATAACTATGCCAACCTGAGCCTTACGAGCTTCAGCTTTTGTTTTTTTCATGTGGCGTGCTGCTTTGGCACCAATATCAGTACGGTAAAAGCTGCCAGGCCATTTAATCATGGCAACCGTTTTATACGCTTTGCTGATAGCTTCATCCAGATCATTACCAATGGCTGTAACACCCAATACCCTGCCGCCTGCAGTCACTATCTTTTTGTTCTTCAAAGCTGTACCTGCATGAAATACGACTACTGACTCCTGTTTTGCGGCTTTAGTAAGTCCGCTTATTACTTTATTCTTTTCATAGGAGCCAGGATAGCCGCCTGATGACATAACAATACAAACAGTCGGCCGCGGATCGATATCCAACTTTATATTGTGCAGGTGCCCGTCCAATACAGCCTCAACAATATCAACCAGGTCTGTCTTCAGGCGCATGAGAAGTGGCTGGGCTTCAGGGTCGCCAAAGCGGCAGTTGAATTCTACAACCTTGGCCTTGCCGTTCTTTATCATCAAGCCGGCATAGAGGACCCCTTTGTATGGTCTTCCCTCCTTGGCCATTCCCTTGACAGTCGGGATCATTATCTTGCTCATGATCTGTTTATGTAAGTCCGGGGTAACAACCGGGGCCGGAGAATATGCCCCCATGCCGCCCGTATTCGGTCCCTTATCATCATCAAATATTGGTTTGTGATCCTGGGAAGTCGGCAATGGCAGTATTGTTTTGCCGTCAGTAAAGGCCAGAAATGATGCCTCCTCGCCCGTCATGAAATCCTCCACAACAACCCTGTTGCCGGCCTCGCCGAACACCTTATCCTTCATGATCACATCAATTGCATCGATGGCCTCCTGAACAGTCTGGGCAACGATAACACCCTTGCCGGCTGCAAGACCGTCTGCCTTGATGACCACTGGGGCGCCGATACGCTCAACATATTCAATTGCCCTTTCACGTTTACGAAAAACCGTAAAGCCGGCTGTGGGAATGTTATGGTCCTGCATGAATTTCTTGGTGAACACCTTGCTGCCCTCAAGAATTGCAGCTTTTTGGGACGGGCCAAATATACGTAAGCCCTGTTTTTCGAAGGTATCCACAACCCCCAATGTCAATGAGGATTCAGGCCCAACCAGGGTAAGGTCTATTTTCTGTTTTTTGGCAAAACTGACAAGGCCCTTTACATCAGTTGCACTAATGGCAACACACTCAGCCTGTTTGCTGATACCCGCATTTCCCGGGGCACAGTAAATCTTTGATACACGCGGACTCTGGTTAAGCATCCAAACCAACGCGTGCTCCCTGCCGCCAGAGCCGATAACCAATACTTTCATGGAACGAATCTCCTTTTTATTCTTTACAATCTGCCATATCGGACAAATTATACCTTTTATGTCTAAAATCTAATTTTACTTATTCTTAAAATTCCATATACAACCGTCAGAGCCAAGCATAAAATCTCAATTGAATAGCTACCACACTGTGATATGCGTATTTTTCCCTATATAGCTATCAATAGTTGATTGTTTGAACCACTACCCTGATTATCCTGTCAACCTACCTTTATGCTCCGATTGTTGTCAAGAAATAGTGAACACTCAATCAGTTATAAATATACAAAAGAATCAAATTTTGTCTTGACATCGATGAGTTATATTTCTATCATAGTGCCGCTAAATGAATAACCATTCAGCTGCGAATTGCATTTATTGGTTCATTGTGATTGACCTGTTTTGTACTGTAATAATTAATGAAAAGCTCTGATAAACACGAAAAAATAATTCGGGCTGCCGTTAAAGTTTTTGCTAAAAAAGGCTTTTTCAGTGCCAGAATTTCTGATATAGCCAAAGCAGCCAAAGTGGCAGACGGCACGATTTATCTTTATTTTAACAACAAGTTTGACATTCTCATCTCTGTATTTGATGAAGAAATCGGAAAATTTATTGCCCAGACCAAAAAACTTGTTGACCAGGAAGAAAACCCCCAGAAAAAAATAGAGATTTTCGCCCTCAAGCATCTTTCCATGGCCAAAGAAAACAAAAGCCTGGCTGAAATCATACAGATGGAATTACGCCAGAGTCACAAGCTAATCAAAGAATATCGCAAAACTATCTTCAGCGAATATGTTGATATCATTTCAGCCATTATCCGTCAGGGCCAAACAAAAGGCATTTTCCGCAAAGATGTAAAACCCGGAATAGCTAAAAGGGCCTTTTTCGGAGCCCTGGATGAAATGACCAGGCTCTGGGTATTGTCACCCAAGCCCCCATACGATATTGAGGATACGGCAAAACAGATAAGCAGCATGTTCCTGCAGGGCATTAATGCCGATTAAGCAAAAGCACCAACCTGCCTCTCAATTCAAGACACACACTCCTCATTATACCAGATCCACCGGCCAGCAGCCTGTGCATCAGCCTAATCATTTTCCGGAGCTGCAATGTTAATTATTTCAAATTCGCGCATACCGCCAGGGGTGACAACCTTTACTTGATCGCCCACTTCTTTCCCTAAAATGGACCTGCCCAGAGGCGACTGTAATGATATAACTCCCTTTTTTACGTCTGACTCCTCCGGGCCCAGGAGTTGATAGGTAACTTCAAGATCCGTATCGAGATCCAACATGGTTACAACAGTCCCAAAGACGGCTTTTTTACAAGTTACTTCAGAACAGTCAATCACCTCTGCGCGGCTCAGTTTATCTTTTAATTCCAAAATTCTGCCTTCAACATGCCCCTGGCGCTCTTTGGCAGCATGATATTCAGCGTTCTCCTTTAAATCGCCATGTTCACGGGCCACTTCAATGGCCCTTATCACATCGTGGCGTTCCCTCCGTTCCAACTGTTCCAGTTCTTTGCGTAGCCTGATAAAGCCCATCCTCGAAATGGGCATTCTTTCATTCATATACAATCCTCTATTCAACCTTTTTTGTTAAAATCTGTACATCAATGATACAAGGGCCTCTTCATGTTTATACACATCCAAGTTCTTAAAACCGTAGGATGCACTTAATATATAGTTTTTTGCTATTTCAAAATTAAGACTAGCTTTGAATTCGTGCAAGTCATTATCTTCAGAATCATACCCAAAGGAATATTCTATGGCATAATAACTGGGGACTCCTCTGGCAAGGGTATCATTTGACAACTGGTGCTTAAAGTAAAATGAAAAATGTGTAATCCAGTAATTCACTGGCGACCAGTATGGGTGGTCATTCGGTGCAAAACCATCATCTATTGGGACCCCGGGGTTCTGGCCTTCATGGGAATCATAAAAGTCATAATTGTAACTAATTTTTAGCAGAGTTGGCTCCGGCCAAAAAATATAGGAGGCCCAAAATGTATAATTATGCGTCCAATTGCTATCGGAATAACCTATAAGGTCATAATAGCCGCCGAGAAGAATGCGGGGGAAAAGATCAAACATGAGCTCAATCTTATAGTCACGTCTTTTTATATTTCGCTTGAGGCTGGCAATTGTGTCAGCCACCACATCCTGTTTTGCAGAAAAAACAGCCCTCATTTCATCGGCGATCTTTCCGGTGAATGCGCCAGACCAAAGAGGGGTGTCATCATAGACGCTTTGCAGTTTTTCAACCCCGCCAGCAAGCGACAGTCCAAGTGACTGTGACAGCTTTGCGTCGTAAGTCAGTATGGTGCGCCAACCCAATAAATTCTGCGCATTCTGAGTAGATTGATAATTGATTCTGGCAATGTTAAAGTTCCATTCCTGGTTTGTTGTTTTGTAATATTTCCCGCCTCCTTGGAATATATTTTGCCGCACGCCCATATAACCGTCCCAGCCATCATCATACTGCATGATATAGGCCAAGAAAATCGTGGGGCGGCGTTTCAGGTTATTTCTTTGGACCGCTTCTGAAAGTCCGGGGAAATTAGCATTTTGTGCTGCAATTTTCCGGTACAGAGTCGCCTCATCATTCAGCCGTTCAAGCTTGCTGTACAAGCCTGCCAGATCATAGAGCAGAAAATCATTACTGCCAAACTCTTTTATGTAAATTTCAAGCTTATTTGCAGCATGATAATACTCCCGGCGCATGACAAAACGCCTGACCGACAACTCTTTATTGAATCTATCCTGCCAGCGATATAATGCATAATCTTGAGCAGCCACTGAATTGACGATCTGGCCACTTTCTGAAAAATCAGCCGCTTGTTGCGGTGACATGATGACCTGAGAAATGGTAAGCGGCGTCCCTTCCCTGAAAGTAATCACTTCCCACCAGGGATTATTTGTCGGTGATTGGTCAACTGTCAGCCTCTGTTCCTGAATCTTTCTTTCCAGGAGTTCCTCAACCGGGGGATTAACTATAGTCTCATACAGGGATAAAGAATCTTTCCAGCGATTCATTTCCCATAAAATCCGGGCCTGGAGCAGGACAATATCCCGGCGCTCGGGAGTTTCAGCAAGTATCATTTCAGTCACAGCTAGTGCATCCTGAAAACTTCCCACTTTTGCAAGAAGACCCGCCTGTTGTGAGAGAAACAAGTTGTTATCGGGATAGTTTTCAAGAAACCGGTTCAGTAATTCGAGTGCTGAAAAATATTCTCCCTGTTGAATTCGTGCATCAACAAGGAGATGTTTTGCTGCCAGGGACTCAGGCTCCTGCGTTGTAGCTTTTTCAGCTGCTTCTGACTGCCGGGAAATTTCATTGTACTTTCTGTATAATCTTGCCAGGTTCAACTGTCTGCCAAAATCTTGCGCTGCATATTCCCGTACCTCTTCTGCAATTTTCTCTACCTTTGCATCTTGGCCCCATGCCAGATAAATCTGCTCAAGTAAAACCAGGAGTTCCAATTCACCCGCATGACTATTTTTCAGAGTAAGAACAATTTGTTCTGCTTCCGCATACTCCCGAGCTTGCAAAAGGCCTGCAGCTAAATGAGTCCGTATACGATATTCTTTTGTTGCTTCGCCTGCATTCTGGGGCAAGGCTTTATTCTTGCGGTATTCAAGCAACCGGACTTCTGCCTGTCTATACATGTCTACCGCCAAGCCGTAATCACCTGCTGCACTATACATTTCAGCCTGGAAAAATTCTTTCTTCCAATCGAGATTAGTCTGTGTGGCCATGACCTGTTGCGATGCATCCAGCTCAAGATTAAGTGCTTGCAGCCAGATTTCACTTTCTGCAATTCGTCCGCTCCTTAAAAAAAGATGAAACAGCGCTTCAAGAATGGGAATTCGGTTCTCTTCAAGCACCAAAGCTCTACGTAAAGCCTGCTCGGCTTCATACAGCAGGCCTAACTGCTCATATGATTCTGCCATGCCCAGCCAGGAACGGATACGAAAATGTTGAACGACTGCTTCGTTTTTACCGGATGTCTGCTCTATGATAGCATTATAACGTTCTATTGCTCTACTCAAATAGCCAGAATCCCTGTAGACTTCGGCAAGGAGGACTTTGAGCTCATGACTCTCCACGCCCGGTGGGGATATTTGCAGATAACTGGCGTGAAAAACTGCTCTATCAAGCAGTCCCATCTGCGCTGCCAAAGCGATTGTCGCAAACCTTATTTCTGCGTTGCCTGGTTGTTGCTTCAACAATGTTTCATAATCCTGAAGTCTATGCGCCGGCAGATCAAGTTTTTCGGCAAGTAAGGCCCTGGCTTCCAGGCAAAGGCTATTGGAGCAGTCAGATTCTGAAAGTTCTGCAAAGTATTTACGGCTCAGAACCGGTTCGCCCCTGTTCAGGTACAGAATAGCTAATTCCTGCGTCGTAATATTATCTCCGGGATCAAGCTCGTGAATTTTATGTAAAACTGCCAACAGTTCTTCTTTGCGCCTCATTCGCCGCAACAATTCGGCCATGGATCGGTATATGGATATATTCTCTGCCGCAATGGCCGATAAGAATCCCAGCATTGAGACGTTGCCCTTGTTATTTCCTATGGCAATTAAGGCATTTGCCAGCGCCGTTAGTATCTCGTTATTTTCTGGATTGATGTCGATGAGTTCTTTGTAGAATGGTATGGTATCCTCGTAGCGCCCGGCGTCTTCAAGATTGCGGATAATTCCTTTTAAATTTTCAGTTTTGTCTTGAAAATCAAAAGTGGTTTCATCCTGTAATGGAGCCCGTGTTTTCCCCTTCTTCATTACTGCAGAATTAATGCTGGCTATCTGGTGCGAGACCTCTGGATCATTTGGATATTGTTTGAGATATTTTTCATAATACAACACGGCCTTATCGGGTTCCCCAGTCTTTTCATACAATTTACCTACACGCTTATAAATAAAACTATCTTCAGGATTCTGCGCTAAAACGGCCCTGAAATGCGAAAGGGACCTGTCCGGCTGTTCCACCTTTTCAAAATATTGGGCCAGGAACTTGTGGGCCTCAATATTTTCCGGCTCCCGCACCAGAAAACGCTCCCAATATATAGAGGCCTGCTGTTCCAGCCCAAGGCGGTCATAAGTTTTCGCCGTTTTATACAAGACATCAAGCTCAACATCTTCATTCCTGGACAAAATTGTGAAATGCGACCTTGCCTTTTCATAATCTCCAGCTTCATATAAAAGGAAGGCAAGATAACGCCGCACCCCTTTATTTGATGGTTCCTGCAAAGAGAGCTGTTCCAGATAGGGGAGCGCTTCATTTTTTCTGTCCAGTTTACTCAACCCTTCAACCAGTCCAGCCAGGGCTGTCTGGTCAGATGGATTTTTATTGTATACTTTCCTAAAAAGATCCACTGACCGTTCATACTGTCCCTGCTCCCACATAACTTTGCCAAGTGAATTGATATACAGTGTACTTTCAGGAGCAGATTCAATGAGAAGTTCAAGGAGTTCGGCAGCTTCAACCCAGCGTTTCAGATACACCATAATCCGTGCAAGTTCCCAGCGGGCCTCTTCGAGATTGCTTTTCAGCTCCAACAGAGCCTTGTACTGGCGCAGTGCTGTTTCAAAATCACCCTGCCGGGCACTTTGCCGAGCCTGATCCCAAAGCGCTTTCCAATGCGGCACCTCCTTGTCGTCAACCATGATCTTCTGCTCTGGCAGAAGATCATGCGGTGTAACCGCGAAAAGTTTGGCATGACTCACTTGAGTTGACAGGCCAAAGAACCCAACCGCCAGCACCATGAGGTACGTTTTTCCTTTATTATTCACTGACTCTGTAAACTTTCGTTGATATGTTACGCTGGTTTATTGCTGGATCACGTCCGAACAGGGCGCTACATGTAAAGCTGATACGTTAAGAAATAATCCCGGAGATATCTGACTGTGTAACCTTATCCTTCCTTAAACTCTTCCTGACCAAAAAAATTTTTTATGTCAGGAACTTCCTTCTCTAGGTGTTTTTTCATCTTTTTCAGCAGGTTCACTTCTATCTGACGAACCCGTTCCCGCGAAATACCAAAAGTATCGGCTATATCCTGGAGGGTTTGCGGCTCATCGCTCAGCAACCTGGTCTGCAGAATCATCTGTTCTTTATCATTGAGACTACTCTGTAAATCTTGAAGAATATCAACCATACGCTGCCTGATCTCCCGACCGGCCACAAGCTCTTCAACACTTGGCCCGCGATGCGGCAGAAAATCCTTTTGTTCATCATTGGAGTCTTCGCGCACCGGGCTTTCCAAAGACACATCCCAGTTGTCCATTCGCTGGCTCATCTCAATGACTTCGCTTTCCTTTACATGCAGTCGTTGCGCCAACAACTTGGTGTCAGGCTGAAAACCCTGGGATTCGAGCAGTTTTCTTTCTTTATTAAGGCTGAAAAACAACTTTCTTTGTGCCTGGGTGGTACCGATCTTGACCATGCGCCAGTTATCCATGATGAATTTAAGGATATAGGCACGAATCCAATAAGCGGCATAGTATGAGAACTTGACTTCACGGAAAGGATCAAATTTCTTCGCTGCCTGTACGAGGCCGACGTTACCCTCCTGGATAAGATCAAGAAAGTTCTGCATCCAATATTTCTGAAAATCCATGGCCACCTTCACCACGAGCCTCAGGTTTGAGGAAACAAGTTTGTAGGCAGCCTCTGGATCGTCCGTTTCGTGATAACGAATTGCCAACTCCTCGGTTTCTTCCCTGGACAACAGTGGAAACTGACTGATCTCATGAAGATAACGCTGCAACCCTGTATGACTGACAACGGGAAGATTTTTATCTTCCGGTATACTTACCAGTTTTTGTGGTTTTTGGGGTTGCTTCTTCTTCTTTGACTCTTTTTTCATGCTGGCACATTCTAATATAAGCACCTGAAAGGTCAATCTCTTTCCTTGCTGGTTCTATTATGAACCTTCGCCAAAAGTATGTTATTCTGATGACTTGATAAAAAGTTCTGGGATTAACAATGGGCTTAATTAAATAAAGCGATTAGTGACACTATACCTGCCGGTGAATTTTTTTTTACGATGCTGGTAATATCCGTTCTCTCATCCCGTCTTTATCTTTCCTGTTTTCTTCTTGTACCTTTTGTGCTAAAAGTGTTCCCCTGTTTACGGGATGAATACAGGAACCCTTTGAAAACTATTCATAGGCATGTAGAAAGTACGATTATTAATCACTTGATTGTCTTCCCGGAGCATTTCCTCATCCGCGGTACTACTTATGGCAACCTATTTTCATTTCTTTGTACATGACACAGGAATAATTATTTAAACATATGGATAATATCAGAAACTTTTGCATCATCGCCCATATTGATCATGGGAAATCCACTCTTGCCGACAGGTTTATTCAGATCTGCAAAATGGTGAGCGACCGGGAATTCCGTGACCAGCTCCTCGATGATATGGACATAGAAAGAGAAAGGGGCATTACGATTAAAAGCCAAACGATCTGTCTGCCATACACGGCTAGAGACGGCAAGGAATATATTCTTAACCTTGTCGACACTCCCGGTCATGTCGATTTCAGCTATGAAGTATCAAGGGCCCTGGCATCCTGCGAAGGTGCATTACTGCTTATCGATGCTGCCCAGGGCGTCGAAGCCCAGACCCTTGCCAATCTATACCTGGCCATGGAAACCGACCTTGTCATCATTCCGGTTATCAATAAAATTGATCTGCCGGCAGCTGACCCTGAGGCAGTTGCTCTGCAGATAGAGGGGGATCTTGGTCTTGATCCTCAACATATCCGCCTCTGTTCCGCGAAAACAGGCAAAGGGGTTGCGGAAATTCTGGAGGCGGTGGTCAACCTGCTTCCTCCGCCGAAGGGCGATCCGAAAAATCCGCTTGAAGCGCTCATCTTTGATGCCCGCTATGATGCGTTCAGGGGCACAATCATCTCCACCAGAGTCTTTCAGGGAAGCATCAAACCCGGAGATATTATCCGTTTCATGTCCAACAATACTGTTCACAAGGTTGAGGAGGTTGGACTCTTTCGGCTCACAAAAGAACCACAGAAAATGCTGAGTGCCGGCCAGGTCGGCTATATTATAGCCGGTGTAAAAAACGTTGGCGAGACCAGAAACGGTGATACCATAACCCATAAGGACAATCCCTGTTCCAGGCCTCTTCCAGGTTTTAAGGAGGTTAAGCCGGTGGTTTTTTCCTCGATTTACCCTATCTCCACCGACGATTATGAGGACCTGGCCGTAGCGCTCGAAAAACTCAAGCTCAACGACGCTTCCCTGACCTTCCAGAAGGATTCTTCGACAGCTCTTGGTTTTGGTTTCCGCTGTGGGTTTCTCGGTCTGCTGCACTTAGAGGTTGTTCAGGAAAGGCTGGAAAGAGAGTTTGATATTTCACTTATCATGACAGTACCGACCGTTCTGTACCATTTTTATCTCCAGGACAGCACAAGGCTGGAAATTGACAACCCGGCATATTTTCCTGATCCATCAACAATTGCCAGGACTGACGAACCCTATATCAAAGCCGTTATCCTCTTCCCGGAGCGTTATATGGGACCAATCATGAATCTGTGCATGGAACGCAGAGGTATCAATAATCATTATCACTACCCTGCTCCCGGCAGAATAGAGTTCAACTGTGAAATGCCCCTGGCCGAAGTTATCTATGATTTTTACGACAAACTCAAATCCATCACCCAGGGATACGGTTCCTTTGATTATGATCTAGGGGATTACCGGGAAAGCGACCTGGTCAAGCTAGATATCCTAGTTAACGGTGAAAAAGTTGATGCACTGTCACAGCTGGCACATCGTTCAAAGGCGAGGGAAAGGGCTTTGCATGCCTGCGAGCGCCTGAAGGAGGAAATCCCGCGTCATATGTTCAAGATAGCCATTCAGGGCGCTATTGGATCAACCATTGTGGCACGGACAAATATCGCTGCAATGCGAAAAGATGTAACAGCCAAATGTTATGGTGGTGATATCACAAGAAAGAGAAAACTGCTCGAGAAACAGAAGGCAGGAAAAAAGCGCATGAAGACTGTCGGCAACGTTGATATTCCCCAACAGGCCTTCCTGGCAGTTCTCAAATCGGAGCAGAATTAAGCAGGCAGACCGGCAAACAATCATGGCATCATGCATGACATAATAGAAGTCGAAATTTTTAATAAAATTTTCAGCTCCATTGCCGAAGAGATGGGCATAATCCTTGGCCGTTCCTCTTTTTCTTCAAATATCAAGGAACGCAGGGATTTTTCCTGTGCAATATTTGATGCAGGTGGAGACCTGGTTGCCCAGGCTGCTCATATCCCAGTGCACCTTGGGGCCATGCCCATGACCCTTTCATCGGTTCTTGCCGAAATGTCCCTGCAGGAAGGGGATATTGTCATCACCAACGATCCATACAAAGGCGGCAGCCATCTTCCAGATATCACCCTGATTGAACCAGTATATTCCGCCTCCCGCGAACATGCTGCCGCGGGTCCCCTTTTTTATGTTGTTAACCGTGCGCACCATGCTGATGTAGGTGGCAGAAATCCAGGTTCCATGGGAATGACCAACTGCCTTGCGGAAGAAGGCTATGTTATCCCGCCCACCCTTCTATATACACAGGGTTCCTGTAACAAAACCTTTCTGCATGATTTCCTGCATAATGTAAGAAATCCGGAAGAACGCCTTGGTGATCTGCGGGCTCAGACAGCATCCCTGAGCCGCGGCAAATTGCGTATCAATGAAATTCTGAAAAAATATCCTGCACAAGAAGTTTTTTCCACACTGAACCAACTCAAAAGGTATGCGGAACGGTTGATGCAGAATGTCATCAGACAGCTACCCAACGGACTGTATTCTTATACCGATTTTCTGGATGATGATGGCAGGAATCCAGCACCTGTACCCATATCAGTTGATCTTACAATTAATAATTCCACCATTGACGCTGATTTCCGCCGCAGCGCTGATCAGACAGACACTCCAATTAATACGGTCAAGTCAGTTGTTATGTCGGCTACAGTTTACGTATTCCAATGTCTTGTCGGTGAAGGGCATCCGATTAACCAGGGTACATACCGTCCTCTGCAGATCAAAACCCGGCCTGGTTCCGTTGTTGATCCTAATAAACCGGCTCCTGTTGCAGCCGGTAATGTTGAAACTTCGCAGAGAATTGTTGATGTCCTTCTTGGTGCCTTGGCACAAGCCGTTCCTGAATTGATCCCCGCAGCCAGCAGCGGCTCCATGAACAACATTGCAATCGGCGGGCAAAAAAAACCAATGGGAGAGGAGTTTTCCTATTATGAGACAATCGGCGGCGGCATGGGGGGACGCCCGACATTGAATGGGCTCAGTGGCATCCACACCCATATGACCAATACCATGAACACTCCGATTGAGGCCCTGGAACATACCTATCCGCTCCTGGTTGAACAGTATGGCCTGCATTATGGTTCCGGCGGAGAGGGACTGCACAGGGGCGGTGACGGAATAATAAGATCGTACCGGTTTATTAAAAAAGCCCGCGTCTCGCTTCTTACGGAGAGACGTAAATTGGCACCCTATGGTTTGGCCGGGGGAAAAAATGGACTGACAGGCAAAAACCTACTCATACGAGCAAAAAAGAAAAAAAAACTTGGTGGTAAGCTGGTATTTGAAGCCGAAGCTAATGACCTTTTGGTCATCAAGACTCCTGGCGGTGGGGGATGGGGGCGGACCACCGGGTGAGATGGCCCGCCCCTCAAATGAGACTTAAATAAATTACCGGGGGACCATCAATCAGGCAATAAGACTCGCGCTTTTTTGCTTCATTATGGTCTGCATTTCCTGTTTGGTGAGAACAGTGTTTTCAGCTTTGAGCATGTACACAATACAGTCCTGGCAGATATTGAAAGCCTTTCTGTAGTCGTCCATTTCGCTGGCAATTTCCCAGCAGTTTAAGTCGGGATGTTTTCTCGCTGGACAATCATCCGTGCCCTCACATTTCATGATTTCCCAACAGGGCAAGTCGCTATTTGTTACCATTTACAATCCCCCTTGCTTAAAGTAACAACCAAATTGAAGTCTAACCTTGTAAATTGTCTAACCTGATTTTTCTGAAATTTCGGCGAAAAAACAATTAACCACTAAACAAGAAAGCTGTCAAGCGCTTGTAAAAGATTATCCCGACCCATCCCCGTTTTAGCTGAAAACATCAGTCTATCTGACTTTGTCACCCCAAAACCGGCATCAAGGACTGCCGCGTTTTTACTGCGTTGGTTGGCTGAAAGTTTATCCGCCTTGGTATAGACAAGCAAAAAGGGCACTCCAACGCTTCGCAGCCAATCTACCAACTGCAGGTCGACAATCTTGAGTTCATGGCGCAGATCGACAATGACAACCACGCATTTCAAATTTTTCCTGGTTTCAAGGTACGCGGTTATCAGGTCCTGCCAGGCCGCCTGCGTTTTTTTGGAAACCCTGGCATAGCCATACCCTGGCAGATCCACGAGATAGATACAGTTATCCAGCAGGAAAAAATTAAGACTCTGGGTCTTCCCAGGTTTGGCGCTGATCTTGACCAGATTCCTGCGCTTGATGAGCCGGTTTAGCAGACTTGATTTGCCGACATTGGAACGGCCGGCAAAGGCAATTTCCGGAATCTCCGGCGCTGGAAGCTGCTTGAGATCAAAAACGCTTATGAGAAACCTGATATCTGAAAAACTCTGACTGGAAATAACCGTCACTGTTATAAATTCCTTGTGAGAGCAGGAAAGATTAAAATGGTCGCCGCAAAATATTCTATATGACCTTATTCAGTCCATATTCTATAATACCCTCGACTCCGCCTTTAATGAGCTTTGGTATCAACTCACGCACCTGATGCTCGGAAATAACCGTCTCGACCGAATACCAGTCCTTATTGTAGAGATTGGCTATAGTCGGCGCATTCAGGCTCGGTAGAATTGAGATAATCTGATCAAGCAGGCCGGCCGGAACATTCATCTTTAGACCTACTATCTTGTCAGCCCTGAGTGCGCCCTGCAGGAGAAGAACTATATTCTCTATTTTTTCCCTTTTCCATGGGTCTTCCCAGGCATTTTTGTTGGCAATAAATTGTGTGTTTGATGTCATCATCTCATAGATGATGCGTAAGCCATGCGCCCGGATAGTACTTTCCGTTTCCGTCACCTCAACAATGGCATCCGCCAAGCCTGAAACAACCTTTGCCTCTGTGGCTCCCCATGAAAATTCAATCTCTACGTTTATGTTTTTTCCCCTAAAGAACTTACGTGTATAATTCACAAGTTCTGTGGCGACCTTTTTCCCTTCAAGATCTTCAAGTTTTTCAATCGGGGAATCACCTGGAACCGCAATAACCCAGCGGGTCGGTCTCTTGCTGACTTTTGAATAGACCAGATCGGCAACGACAATAACATCGGATTCGTTTTCAAGAATCCAGTCCTTGCCGGTAATACCGGCATCAATTACGCCCTGCTCAACATAGCGTGACATTTCCTGGGCCCGGCAGATAGAACAGGCCAGCTCTTCATCATCAATCTCCGGGAAATAGCTGCGCTTGGAAAGCTTTATACGCCAGCCTGATTTCTCAAATAGTTCAATCGTGGCTTTTTCAAGGCTTCCTTTTGGAATTCCTAATTTCAATATGCTCATTTTTTATATACCTCTTCAGGATCAAATACGGGTTTGTCAAATGTTTCAAATCCTGCCCCTGACACCTGCTTAAAAAAACAACTGCGGTGCCCCGTATGACAGGCTGCCCCGCCAAGTTGTTCAACCAGGTATATGACGGTATCAGCATCACAGTCGACAAGTATTTTTTTTACAAGCTGATGATGTCCGGAGGTTTCTCCCTTTAGCCACAGTTTGTTTCTGGAGCGGCTCCAATAATGGGCCTTGCCTGATTTCAGGGTCTGTTCCCAGGCAAGCTTGTTTATGTAGGCCAGCATCAGTACCTCCTTCGTCGCAAAGTCCTGTGCTATTGCCGGCAATAACCCGTTACCCTTTTCAAATTGCAAAGTCGGCATAATACCCCCTTCTTTGTTTACTTCTTCTGAATCACTGCTGTCCATTTCTCCACCCATGAAATAAATAATACATGCTGTCCGGAATTTACAGTACTCCTGCGGGTGGTTGCATTGAGCATTCTTCTCACTCACCTTTTCGTTATATTTCTCGCAAAAAAGCTCCATTATTTTATACTATGATATTCTTGCCTTGCAAAGCGCCATTTAACTGAAATTATTCCCATATTTCAGCCTGGGGTTTGCGACCCAGAACCTGCCCGTTCTTCCGAGGGCGACACGGTAGCATATTTCCCATGAAATCTCTACCATTACCTTGGCAGTATCCAATATGAAAATATTGTCTGAGACCAACAAATAAAATGGATCATAAAATACTGCTTGACACAGAACGTTTTTCATAATTTCCTAGACCTGGTCGGTACTACTTTCTCCAGATGCTGTAAATGATACTTTTATCATTGGAACTTGTCGGATTACAAAACAGATATGCAAGTAAGGATAATGCCATGAAAAAAGTACAGGCTGGTGATCATGTCATCATAGAGTATGAGGGTATGCTTGAGGATGACGTCATAGTCGAAAGCTCTTCAGATAACGGTCCGTGCGAATTTGAAGTCGGTGCGGGCTTCATGCCGCCAGGCTTTGAAAAGGCACTCATCGGCATGGTTGAGGGTGAAGAAAAGTCTGTAATTCTGCCGCCTGCCGAAGCTTTCGGTTACAAGGATAACAAACTGCTCCACACGGTCAGGAGAGATGTTTTTGGAAAAAACATCGAGCCCAAACCCGGCATGGTGCTTGGAATGTCTCTTGAAAATGAAGGCAAAAACGAGAAAATTCCTGCACTGGTGACCGCTGTTAACGGCGAGGATGTAACCATTGATTTCAACCATCCACTGGCAGGCAAAACCATCAGCTATAAGCTGACGCTGAAGGCAATCAACAAAAAATAGCCGGAGATATCCAATGACAAATGAAATTGTTTGGGAAAAAAATATGGATAGTGCAATTGCACGGGCTCGTACACAAAAACTGCCGGTCCTGCTTTTTTTCCATAATCCCGGCTGAATAGGCTGCCAGCAGATGGATGCAGTTACGTATCCAGATGAAAAGGTTATAGCTTTTGTGCAGGATTTTTATATTCCCCTGCAGATTCCATTTGACGCAAAGCCCCTGTCCTCGGACTTTAATGTCAAATGGACTCCAACTTTAATCACTCTTGGGAGTGACAAGAGAGAACACCATCGAACAGTAGGCTTTCTGGACCCCGATGCCTTTATTGCCAGTTCACTGCTCGGAATCGGCAAGTACCATTTTGATAACGATCAATATGTGGAGGCCCTCACGTTTTTTGAAAAAATAATTTCTGAGCAATCTCAAAGTGATAGCGTTGCAGAAGCACTTTTTCTCCGGGGTGTCTCACTTTATAAGAACAGTGGCGCCCCTAAACCTTTAAAAGAGGCTTACGAAACGCTTAGCTCCCAGTTTCCTAACAGTGAATGGACAAAGAGAGCTTATCCTTACCGGCTGCTGTAAGAACAAAATAAGGGGCTCCACTCAGTTAGCCCCTTATTTTAATGTGATCTTTAAACCCTTAACCCCAGCAATAGACCAAGAAAATTTATCCTCTTTCGCATAGCTACTTGGTGGATATTTCAGTTCTGAAAACGAAAAATCCTCCTTTCCGCCAGGTTGAATCAACAACCATTCTAATTCTATTATTTCTATTCCAGGATTTTCCTTATGATCAACAAATAATTGCACATACGTTACTACATAATCCAGCGATTTATTTTCAAGATAACCCGCAAAAGCATATTTTTCAGTATAGGAATCATATTCATAGGCTACTTTCACGCCTAAATCAATTGCACCGGCAATATCTTGTTGATGTTTTATTAGACATAATTTTTGTAGTACAGAGTCGTTTAGTCCTTGTTTTCTGTTATTTTCAAGACATTTACTAAATTCAATTAAAGTGCCCTTATATATTCTGCTTTCAATAAATTTGGAATTTTGCTCATACGATGCGATAAAAATGAAAAGAACAAAAAATATTAATAAATATTTTATAATGTTCATAATCTTTATCCGTTTTATTTTATGAGAGTTGCTTTCTTCCGGGCTTGAATAATATATACCACTACACATTTTTCTTGAATGCCCTCTGCATCCATATCTGTATCCAAAAGAATTACGTTAATAAATAATTAATATATAAAAGTTTTACTTAATAGCATATACTTTTTCATTTCAACATAATTTAAAACTATTGCAAAAAAGCAATTAATAACTTTTTGTGAAAAATTGGGAACGGTTAAAGATCACCTTAGCTATTTTAACTTTTCGCGGCAGTGAAATGGTCGTATCCCTGAAATGAGACTTCTTCCCTGTTCAAACTATCTAACAAAAAAACTCCCGGGTCTTCGATTATTTTTCCAATGCAAAAAATTCCCGGTTTATTTTTTTCAATGACCAGATTATACAGATCTTCTTCATGATCAGGAGAAACAGTGAATAGCAGTTGGTAGTCCTCCCCGCCTTTCAAAACCCAATCGAGAACCGGTTTTTCTAACTTCCCTGCTGCGGCAGTCAATTGTTCAGAAACAGGGAGGTCTTTTTTGAAAATCTCTGCACCTGTCCCGCTTTCTGCACAAATATGGGCCAGGTCGGTTGCCAGGCCGTCAGAAATATCTATCATCGCATGAACCAGACCACTTTCTGCCAGCATTTTACCAAGCTGCACATGAGGCTCCGGATCGAGGTGGGCCTTGAACAATTGCTGCCACTGCCCTAAACCCTGATTCGATAAACCAGACTGGCATAAAGCCAGTCCTGCTGCAGCATCTCCGAGGAAACCGCTGACAAATACAAGATCACCTTTTACTGCACCGGAACGATAACAGATACTATTCTCGGCAGCCTCACCTATGATGGTTACGCTTATGCTGAGATCATTGGAGCTTTTAACCGTGTCCCCACCCACCAGAAGGGTACCATATTGCTGCAGTATCGCATAGAATCCAGCCAGGAAATCATCCAACCACGCAGGGGCTGACCCGGGAAATGCCATGCTTAACAGGGCAAAACGTGGGTGTCCGCCCATTGCCGCTATATCACTTATATTTACTGCTCCAGTTTTTCTGCCCAGTAAAAACGGGGGATGCCAGCCAAGGTCAAAATGCACACCTTCTACCAGTGTATCGGTGGTTACCAGAAAACAACTTTTGTCATCTTTACGGAGCACTGCACAATCATCGCCGATTCCTTTAATAACAGGGCTGTCCGCAGGAAATCCAAAGATGTTACTAATATGTTTTATAATAGCAAGCTCAGATTTTTTTGTTGATTTCTTTTTCATCACGAGGGGCCGACTCTTATCACTTTACCCTGCGCAGAGAGGATTTTTCCTTGTTTTTTTGCTGTTTCTTCATTCCTGTGCGAGAAAATTTTGGGCCGAAATCAACAGCCTTCATAAAGCGTTCTTCTCCATCCATGGTAAATATCTCACGGCCTGTCATCTGAGATGTTCTCAGGATCCAGGAAACCTCTCGCGGCGGTAAAGACAGGATGTGCATGTTGACAAACCACCATTCATCATGCTTGGTATCGTCGCGGACAATGTCACTTACTACTCCGTATACGAGCAGCTGCGGCTTTTTGGCAGCTATCAATACGATATCCCCAGCTTCAAGTGTATCCTTGAAGGGCACAAGTTTTTTCAAATCCTTGATTATGTTATCCATTACTCTTTCCGGTTAATACCTATTGCCGCGGTCAAGTCTGCGGTATTGAATTGCTTCGGCAATATGTTTTGCCTGAAGTTGTTCATTTCTATCAAGATCTGCAATGGTTCTGCCTATTTTCAGAATCCGATGATAGGAACGTGCCGAAAGGCCCAACCGTTCCACTGCATCTGCAATAAGTTTTTCAGAAGTTTTGTCAAGGGTGCAAAACTTTTTGAGATCCTTTGGGGTCATCTGTCCATTACAATAAAAATTTATGCGATTGGCAAATCTCTTTTTCTGAACCGCTCTGGCCTGCTCAACCCTTTCTTTAATGACAGAAGAGGATTCTCCGGTATTTCCAGATGCCATTTCTTTATAGGGGACAGCTGGCACCTCAAGGTGCATATCTATCCTGTCCAGTAGAGGTCCCGAAAGCCTGCCTTCATATCGCTGAACCTGGGCCGGAGAGCACCTGCAGTTATGTTTCATATCTCCAAGATAACCGCAGGGACAAGGGTTAAATGCTATGACCAGGATAAAGCGGGAGGGAAAACTGAGCGACCCAGTGGCCCTGGAAATTGTGACAGTGCCATCCTCAAGGGGCTGGCGCAGGACTTCAAGGACATTCTTTTTAAATTCAGGAGATTCATCAAGGAAGAGCACACCATTATGGGCCAGGGAAACCTCGCCGGGCTTGGGTGTCTGCCCGCCGCCGATAAGCCCTGCATCTGATATGGTATGGTGTGGCGCCCTAAACGGCCTGGCGGCCAGAAGTGGATTGCTGTTTTTGAGCAATCCCATGACGCTGTATATTTTTGTGGTTTCCAGCGCCTCCGCAAATGTCAGGTCAGGTAAAATGGTGGGAAGTCTCCTGGCCATCATTGTTTTTCCAGAGCCGGGCGGGCCTTTCATGAGAATATTATGACCTCCAGCTGCGGCAATTTCCATTGCCCTTTTTACATGTTCCTGACCTTTGACTTCATCAAAATCGACCGCGTAATTAGCATTATTCTGAAAAATTGTACGCAGATCAATGGTTGTAGGGGACAGTTCCCTGATACCGACAAGAAATTCAACCGCCTCATACAATGTTTTTACACCAATAATTTTTATGCCGGCAACGACTGCAGCTTCTTCCGCATTGGCAATTGGCACCAGTATCCCTTCCAACCCGGCATTTTGAGCTGCTAGGGCCATGGGTAAAATACCCTTGGCCGGGCGGATTGAGCCGTCCAGAGAAAGCTCGCCAATGACTCCATAGTTCTCAAGTTTCTCACTCCTGAGAATCTCAGAAGCGGTCAGGATGCCAAGGGCCATGGGAAGATCATAACCTGCCCCCTCCTTTTTCACATCAGCTGGGGCCAGATTGACTGTAATCCTGCGATTGGGAAAATCGTAGCCGGAGTTTTTAATGGCCGCCTTGACCCGTTCACGGCTCTCGCGTACCGCACCCTCGGCTAATCCCACTGTCGAGAAAGCCGGAAGACCATAGGAAATGTCCACCTCTACTGTTACCGGCAGTGCATCGACTCCAACAACTGCTGAGCTTTTGATTTTTGCAAGCAACGAAAATTCCTACAGTAGTAATTTGACCTACGGCCTGTAATAGGCAGCCATTTCCGGTGAATATTCTCCTCCCGGCGTCCGATAAATATAAAAAGGCGGGAGTATTGACAACTCCTCGCCGCCGCCCTTAACTGTTTCAATTAACAGCAGCGTCGCAGAACTTCCGGGATAACTGTATACCGTCTGCATTTTTTTGGGTTCCAGTCCCTGTTTCTTTAATTCATACAGGACCGTCGCCCCCCTTACTGCCGGATAAATAAAGGCTGCCCGCCCCCTGGTTTTCAGGGCCCACACAGCAGCTCTGACCACGCTGGCAACATCGGCCATGGTCTCGTGCCGGGCCACCATCTGTTCCGGTGCTATATTCATGCGGCCCGTACCTGCTTTTCGATATGGTGGGTTACTGACAACCCAGTCAAATTGGCCGGCGGTTATACTCTTATCTATCTGACGCAAATCTCCCTGCAGTATTTTTATTCTTTCCTGCCAATTGTTTTGCGCCACATTTTCCCGGGCCAGTTTTACTAGTTCCGGCTGGATCTCAAGGCCGGTGAGTTGACAGGAAGGCCACCTGTAAGCCAGGATGAGCGCGACAATCCCATTGCCGCATCCCAAATCAAGGATCTTTTCTGCCGGCCGTATGAAAATAAAGTTCGCCAGCAGAACTGCGTCCAGAGAAAAACGATAGCCGCTGCTATGCTGCAGACAGCGGATACGTCCGTCAAAAATGGAGTCATCTGTATACTCATCATGTCTTGGCATCACTTGATACCGTGCCATTCCCTGAAAGGGCTTTCTCAGCAGCAAAATAAATTCAGGTTATTTAAGATCGATTTTTTCATCCGGATTCAGCTTGTTTAAAAGCAAACCGGTAAGGATTTTGGGATAGAAATACGTGGATTTATGGGGCATGATCAGGTGTTCGTCAGCTACTCTTTTTACCTGCAGCACCTTGGTATTATTCATAAGGAAAAGAAGGGGCAGTGCATTTTCATTCTCTATGCTTTCTTTAACTGCTACATCCAGGGCCTCGTCCGGGTCGGCAAAATAACGCACAAGGTTATCATGCTCACACCTATCACAATGAAGGCCCAATATATCCCCCACCAACAGGTCTGACAGGATTACCACATCAAGTTCACGCAACGCCGCAGGTCTGGCAGCCAGGGTCTCATTCTGCAAAGCTGCCTCATTCAAGGTCAACAAAAAGCAGCGGTCTTCGGCTGCATGATAGAGCCCGAACATGGTCTGGTCTTTTTTGCCCTCAGCCAGTCTATCGTTCATCCTTGCCAGGACTTCAGCAACCAGGATTTCCCGTGCGCCCCCTTTTATTTCCTCCAGTTCAAAGGCCCCTGCCATCATTCCGGCAAGTTCATCCATGGTGGGCAGGCCGGGAATTATATCATCTGGCAGTGTCACAAGCCTGTGGGTAGGCAGCACAGTAAGCCCAGGGTCTTCCATGGGGCAGAGGTACATCATGGAAAAATTATAGGGGCTCCGGGCTGAGAGTTGCCCCAGCTTTTCTTGCAGCTGCTTTCTATACTGTAATGCAGTGGAATAACGGTGATGACCATCAGCGATATAGACGGCCTTGTCGCGAAAAAGTTCCTGCACTTTGTCTAGAATTTCTTTATCCACAATGGGCCATATGGAATGTTTGCCGCCGTCTGTATCCCTGACCTCATAAAGCGGTTTTTCCGGGAGCCCCCTTTCAAGCGTGGGTATGATATTTGCCCCATCTTCCGCATAAAGGGAGAATATCTGGCTGAATTGCGCCTGGCATGTATCCATGAGCCGCAAGCGGTCAGCAGTAACAGTGGCAAAGGTCTCCTCATGGGGCTTGACTGTGCCTTCAGAGTACTCAGAAAGACCTACAAGGGCAACCAACCCTTTCCGGGTCAAACGGATGCCGGAGGGCAGAGTAAAATCAATGTAATAGAGATAAATGGCCGGTGTTTCGTCGCGGATAAGCACCTTTTCTTCCTGCCATTTCATGAAATATTTCCGGGCCGAATTGTACCGTTCTTCAGAGTTGTCACCCTTCCCAGGGGACTTACTGATGTCCAGGTATATCATGTTATATTGGTTTCTGGACTGAAAAGCGGCCTGATTTTTTTCATCAATTATGTCATAGGGCGGCGTTACAACATCCTCCAGACGTTCAAGCTTCCGGGGATTGAAGTGCAGAGCCCTAAATGGCGCCACTATGGCCATAGTGAAACACTCCTTGATCTATTATCCAAACCCCGGAAGATTCGCAAAAAAATATTGTTGCTAAACTCTCTCTTGCTCTCCCGGGCAAGGTTGATTACTTTGGGTAAATATTTTAAAAACTTGGTTCTGCACCCTATTAAAAAAGCGATTTGTTTTCAACTATACTTTTAAAGTATAATTATATTTTCAAATTATAAAACTGCGAGGTACACTGACCATGTTTCACATTTTTATCAAAAGTCATTTTTCAGCCGGGCACCATTTACGCAATTATCCCGGGAACTGCGAAAGGCCTCACGGACACAACTGGAAGGTCGAGGTTACCGTTAAGGCAACTGAATTGGACAGCCTCGGCATGGGAATTGATTTCAGGACGCTAAAAGAGTCTGTCAACAAGGTCCTAGGTACCCTCGACCACCACGATCTCAACGAGCACTCTGATTTCCAGTCCATCAATCCATCCTCGGAAAATATTGCTGCCTACATCTTCAACAACCTGCAAAATGTTCTTTCTGCAGACCGCTACGGTATCCACAGTGTCACAGTATGCGAAACAGACAACACCGGTGTAACATATTTTGGGCCGTGAAGCGCTGCTAGAAATTTGCGAGCTTTTTTATAGTATCCAGGGAGAATCCTCATTTGCCGGGTTTCCCTGTTTTTTTATTCGTGTAGCAGGCTGCAACCTGCGCTGTACCTATTGTGATACCCACTATGCATACGAAGGAAAACAGAAGTCTTACTCTATCAGCCAGATACTTGCTGAGCTGCAAAAATATCCCGGGGTTCTGGTAGAGATCACCGGAGGAGAACCCCTGCTGCAGGAAAGTGTTTATCCTCTTTTTGAGCAACTCCTGACAACGGAAAGATCCGTTCTGCTTGAAACAAACGGCAGTCTGAGCCTGGAAAGTGTCCCTGAAGATGTGGTCAAGATCATGGACATGAAATGCCCTGACAGTGGCATGCACGAAAAAATGAATTTTGACAACTTCAGATTCATGGCCCCGAAGGATGAGATCAAGTTTGTCATCTCCTCCAGGGAAGATTACAACTGGGCGACACAGCTTGTCAGCTCCTACGATCTGCACAAGAAGACAACCGTTACATTTTCTCCGGTGATTGGCAGTTTGCCCCCTGAGAAGCTGGCTGCATGGATACTTGAAGACCGTCTACCGGTGCGGCTCAGGCTCCAGCTGCACACTATCATCTGGCCTGGCAAGATAAAAGGTTATTAAATATCGGTATATGAGCTTTGGGAATAGTGCTAAAAACTCAACATATCCCATGTACACCTTGACCCTTTAAGAATGATTCTCGAGTTGCGATTTATAGCAGATCTTACAATTGGGTAATACCCTGCATATGAAATGAAAATCCCCAATAAAACAGTGGGGCAATGGATATGTCTTTTCTACTTGATACTGTCAGACATATCAGCAGAAATAAAACCTTATGGGATAAAAAAAGGCAGAGCCATTTCTGACCCTGCCTCAAAATCATTTATTAAAATATTATTTAGAACCAACATCTTTCAGTGCCTGGGTGCATCGTG
>Ga0210109_1000017_pt1 | contig 29497 bp, 22 predicted proteins | sample China_Bullhead_C_FD_184857 | JGI IMG/M metagenome (GOLD analysis project Ga0210109, IMG submission 184857) | Wetland microbial communities from San Francisco Bay, California, USA, that impact long-term carbon sequestration -... | ecosystem: Environmental > Aquatic > Marine > Wetlands ...
CTCCAAAAATTGAGAACAACCCTTTATTGTAAACAGCAAATATACCAGGAATATATGACGGCTCATCTGATTCCAGACTCAAGACAGTTGCGGGGCCGAGCGTGATATTGTTTTCATATTTCTTAGACAAGAACTGAACAGAACCATTAATAATAAACCCTTCATCAAGCTTTACCGTTCCAGCCGGGTTGTAGGCAGCAATGTCGGCATAGTCCGTTGCCGCATTCCGGTTCAGGGTCCTGATATATTCAGCACTCCAGTTTGTCTTGTTTTCAACAGCCCCTGCAAATACCGTTGATGCTACGGCACAAGAAAGAGCCAATCCCCCAATGCATGTGATACTTTTTCTCATTCTCACCTTCCTCCGAGTTAATAGTTTTTTAAAAAAGGCCTTATAAAGCTTTCAAGCAATAAAGAGAAGTGCTAAAAGCCTTTTAGGTACTAACTAATATCTGAACAAAATGTCAAATGCAATTTGCTTCAACCCATTGATTTTTTGAGTTATTTTAAAGGCTGCACAGTAGGAAACACAAACAAAGCTATTCAGGCAAAGAGATCAAATTGTCAATTATATTAACTAGTAGGAAACTCCAGGTTGCAGATAGTCGACAATTTCATTGGCAGTATGGAGAATGGCTTGCGGTGAGTGGCTTACCTGGCTTGACAATGGGGCCAAAAGCCTTGCATCGGGTGAAAACCGGATACTGTTTTTTGACATTTTAACGAGATCAAGAATTTTCTGGGGGCCAATGCACGTTTTTTCATGAAAGGAAAAAACAAGCATATCCTTGCCCTGCTCAAGCTTGGTGATCATGATCTTTTTCATTTTTATCTTTAAGGCCATCATATCAAAAAGGTTTTGCGTTTCCCCGGGCAGCGGACCATACCTGTCCTGCAATTCCTCTTTGAGGTCCTGCAGCTGTTCAGCATCAATTATAGAAGCGATTTTACGGTAGGCAATATAGCGTTGCGGTGTATCCACAATGTATGTTTCAGGAATGTATGCTGAAATCTGCAGGTTTATCTCCGGTTCAATTATTTCAACGATTTCTTCATCTGCAGCCTGGCGCTTCAGGTCTGAAACCGTGTTTTGCAGAAGTTCCAGATACAGATCATAACCAACCGCTGCAATATGGCCGCTCTGTGAGACACCAAGGATATTGCCGCCGCCGCGTATCTGCAGATCGCTCATGGCCAGCTTGAATCCCCCACCCAGTTCGGAGTGGTCAAGAAGGGCGCGCAGCCGCTCTTTGGCTTCTTTGGCAAGGCCGTCAAGGCTGGGGACCAGAAGATAGGCGTAGGACTGTTCACTGCTTCTGCCGACCCGGCCTCGCAACTGGTGGATTTCAGCCAGGCCCAGCCTGTCGGCCCTGGTGATGATAATGGTGTTGGCGCTGGCGATGTCAAGGCCCGATTCAATTATCGTGGTGCAGATCAGGACATCTATTGCCTTGCTGACAAAGTTCACCATGATCTCTTCCAGCTGTTTTGCAGCCATTTGGCCATGGGCAACAGCTATCCTGGCCTGTGGTGTTAATTTTTCAACCTTGCGCGCCATTTCCTCAATTGACCGGACCCTATTGTGCACAAGAAAAGTCTGGCCGCCCCGTTGCAATTCCCTGGTTATGGCCTCCTTGATGACCAGTTCGTCATAACGGGCAACAAAGGTCTTGATGGGACGTCTCTGTTCTGGTGGCGTGTTGATCACCGATAGGTCCCTGATGCCGAGAAGAGAAAGCTGCAATGTCCTGGGTATCGGGGTGGCACTGAGGGTAAGGACATTGACCTCAGCCTTGAAGCGCTTGACCTTTTCCTTGTGGCTTACGCCAAAACGGTGTTCTTCATCAATAATGAGCAGGCCGAGCCTCTTAAAATGAACATCCTTGGATAGAAGCCGGTGAGTGCCGATGATCATGTCGAGTTTGCCGGCCTTAAGGTTGCGGAGAATAGCCTTCTGTTCAGCCTGCGAGCGGAACCTGTTTATACTTTCAACAAGTACCGGGAAACCGGCAAAGCGCTCCAGGAAGGTCTTTGCATGCTGTTCAGCCAAAACAGTTGTTGGCACCAGCATGGCAACCTGGAAGCCATCTTCAATGGCCTTGAAAGCAGCCCGAACAGCAACCTCCGTCTTGCCATACCCCACATCACCGCAGATAAGACGGTCCATTATCTGTCCAGAGGTGAGATCATCAAGCACGTCGGAAATAGCCTTCTGCTGCCCGGAAGTTTCATCAAACGAAAATGACTCTTCCAGTTCATGAAAGAGTTCGCCGGGCTGGGAAAAGGCTAATCCTTTCTGCAGTTCCCTTTTGGCGTATAGTTTTAAGAGATCCTGGGCGACCTGCCAGACGGATTCTTTGATCTTTTTTTTCGTGTGCAGCCAGGTTTTGCTGCCCAGTTTGTCAAGCTTTGGTCTTTTGTCGGAGATGCCCTTGTATTTGCTGATGGAGTTTAAGCGGTCTACCGGCACAAACAGTTTATCTTCGCCCTGGTAATGAATTTCCAGGAAATCATTGCTGATCTCCTTAAAGGTCAATGTGACCAGACCCTGATAAATCCCTAAACCGTGTTCCCGGTGGACAACGATGTCGCCCCGGTCCAATTCATCAAAGCGGAGCAGGTCTTCTCTCGCAGGCCTTCTTTTTTTTCTCGGACCGAGGCGCCGTTCTCCAAACAGTTCGTTTTCGGACAGGACATGCAATTGCATGGTTGGGGTCAATTGCAGATCAAAACCCTCTGATATGGGCTGGTTTAAAAGAAGCACCGTTGATGACCCACTGGTCTTCTTAAAGCAAGAAAGTTCCAGCGGCCCGTCATGAATATATGTTGTAATATCATAATGGCTTAACAGTTCAGCAAGATGCATCCCATGACGCATGGAACGACAGGCCATGGCAACGAGTTCATCCCCTGCGCTCCACTCTTTAAGCACATTAGCCAGGGGCAGGAGAAGCCCCTGTTGTTTTCGCTGCAGATCTACCTCCTGTTTGAGCAGCAGGTGGTTTTTCGAGGTAAAATGTAAGGTTTGGGACCCATTTTCATCATTTTCCAGAAAGTTCAAACCCCGGACCTGGGTATATGCGCTTAACTCCCGGGATAAATTATCAGGCGAAACAAAAACAGTTTCCGGAGCAAGGGCAGGGGTTTCAGAGGATAGAGACGCATGATAATTTGCCTGGATCCGCTCCCAGGCCAGTTCAATTGAGTTCTTTATTTCAATGGGGTCAGCCATGAAGACAATCGTGTTTTCCGCAAGATATTGCAGGGGGCAGGGGCAGTCATCTGCATCGCTGTAAAAAAGCGGCAGGAAAAATTCAATACCGGGAAATCGCCGGCCCGAGCTTATTTTTTCCAATAAAACGTCAAGTGCAGCAAGGGGCCAGTTAAGGGTTTCAGCTGTATTTTTAAAGCGGGATTGAATCCGTACATGATCAGCTGAGGCAACCTGAGGAAAAAGAATGTTGCTGGCAGGAAGAATTACAGCCTCATCTATTTCCATGATGGAGCGTTGAGATATGGGGTCAAATGTTCTCAGAGATTCCACTGTATCGCCGAAAAAATCAAGTCTTACCGGGGCCTCGTAGCCTGGAGGGAAAACGTCAACAATTCCACCCCTGGCAGAGAAATCCCCAATGGCCTGGACCAGTGCGACATGTTCATAACCCAGGGCAACCAGGCTCCGGATAAACCCCTCCTGTTCAATATCTTCACCATGGATAACTAATTCTGCCAAAGACCCGAGGGTACTTTTCGGCATGACCCTGCGCAGCAATGATTCACAGGAGGCAACAAAGATAACTGGTTCATCAGCCGTGAGAAGCCGATAAAGTGCATTGAGCCGTTCTGCAACCGTAGTCTGATCAGGGGACAGGGGGGTGTATGGAGGGATATCGAAACCGGGATAGAGGATTACCGGTATCGATGAAAACAGGCTGATATCTTGCACAGCAAGTTCAGCTTGGCGTTCCGATGGCGCTATGAAAAGAAGGGGCCTGCGGATCTTGGCAGCAATCCTGGCAGCGACAAAAGCATAGCTGCTCCCCTGCAATCCGGCAAGATTGATACGCTTATGGTCAGTGGCCAATAAACTGAGGAGTTCGTCCATCTGAATAAAAAGGGGTTATGTAACATGTCACTGCAGCAAAAGAGGATGCAGCCCAAGAAAGAAAGCAGAATTTTCTATTTATCGAGTGCTGAAGGAGTATAGCTTTAATTAAAAACTTCCACCCATGCTAAATTCCCAGTTGCTTGAGTCTTCGTCCGGCTCAGGATCAATGACATAGCCCCATTCAAGCCGCATGGGTCCCATGGGCGACATCCAGCGGAGACCTGCGCCGACACTTTGCTTGATATTATTAAAGTCCCATTCACTTTCATAGACATTCCCTGCATCATAAAACACCAATCCCCGCAACCCTCCAGCTTTGACAAGGGGAAAATGATATTCCAGGTTGGCAAACCACATGATTTTGCCGCCGACTTCATATTCTACTCCAGTATCCGGGTCAGTGTAGGTAACAGCTATGGATCGCGTTTTATAACCGCGGATTGTATTAATACCGCCGAGGTAGAATTTTTCATAGTCAGGAAGCGCACCAGCTTCGTTCTCCCACACCTGTCCGGCTGAAAGTCTGAAGTGGAAGGCGGTCTCATCAATAAAGAAACCGGGCAGGAACAGGCTTGAGGCACCGTCAACCTTGGTAAACTGGCTGTCACCGCCGAGGAAGCCGCCGGCATATTTGGTGTGAAGAAGGTTGTATGTGCCGCTGGTGGTGGCGTATAAATTGTTACGGGTGTCTCGCGACAGGTTGAATGTTACATAGCTTGAGGTATTGATATCCAGCGACTGGATGATGGAGGGCGCCACATTGTCGAAATCCACATCAGTCAAATTGGTATCATCGTAGCCATAGGAAAAGGATGCGTTCCATAATTCCCATACCGGGTAACCGAAACGAATGGAAAATCCTTTTGAATCCCGGGTGTAAAGGTCATATTCACGTTCCCAGTTATAAAGATCAAACCCCAACATGAGTTGGGAATCGTAAAAATGGGGTTCGGTAAAACCCAGGTTGTAGCGGGCCGCTGTGCCGCTGATACTACCGGATAATGCAAGGCGCTGGCCGCGGCCCAGGAAATTGTTCTGGCTGACTTCAGCCATGAACATGAGGGCGTCAACCGAACTGTACCCGGCCCCGATACTGAAAGCCCCCGTGGGTTTTTCCTTGACCTCAACCACCAGGTCCATCTTGGTTTTATCCGGTGTGGGTTCTGGAGTTATGGAGACATCTTCGAAAAAATCAAGGCGTATCAAGCGTTGGTGGCTCAAGCGCAGGGCCTTTGAATCAAAAACTCCTTTTTCTCGAATAAGGAGTTCCCTGCGGATAACCTTGTCCCTGGTCCGGGTATTGCCTTTGATGGTTATCCTGTTGATATAGACAAGGTCCCCCTTATTGATATCTATGGCAATATCAACAATCTTTTCTTCTCTGTTCGTATTGACAGTTGGGGTGGCTTCGGCAAACGCGTATCCGTTTTCAGCATAGAAGTCATTCAGACGCAGAATGTCCTCACGCAGGAGATTGCGGCTTAAATATTCCTCATCGCGGATTTTGACCAGGTAAAGGAGCTCTTCCTTAACGCCGATAATATCACCTGTGAGTTCAATGTTTCCAACCCTGTAACGGTTACCCTCGGAGATTTCAATGGTCACATAGAGCCATTCGCCATCCTGGGTGATTTCAGGCATGCCTACAGTTGCCTCGATATAGCCGTGATGATGATAAAAAGAGGTGATTCTGGAAGCATCCTGTTCGAGGATGTCGCGTTTCAGGACCCCTGAGTCGGTAAACCATGACAGCAACCCTTTTTCCTTGGTGCCCATAACCTTCAGAAGTTCACTATCCTTGAAGGATTCGTTACCGGCAAAACGTATATCCTTGATAAAAACTTTTTCTCCCTCCTGAATGGCAAACTCAACCTTCACCTGATCAGCTTTGGGATAGGTGATTTCCGACGTTACTTCGGTATTATAGAACCCTTTAGACTTATACAGCGATTTAATATTATCAGCGGCCTCGCGTATTTTTTGCGGGTTGAGGATGGTGTTTGGTATGACAGAGATGACTTCCCGGATGTCATCTTCTTTTAACTCATCGTAACCACGAATGGTAACCTGGCCGATGACCGGTTTTTCCTTGACTTCAAAAATTACTGCTTTGCCCTTTTCTGTATCCTCCACCCTGAGCCTGACATCATCGAAGTAACCCATTTTAAATATGTTCTTCATGTCATTGCGCAGCTGCTCAGCTTCATAGATGTCGCCAGCGCGACTGGAAATGCTTCGTAATATTGCACCGCTGTCAATTCTGGCATTGCCTTGCGGGGCAATGCTGGCTATCAGAAAGGAACGGCCAGTATAGGCCAGTACATCATTGAAGATTTTATCCATGGAGCCCTCGACATTTTCCAGTTCCTGGCCATCCAGGTAGTAAAATGTCTGGGAAGAAGGATCGAGCAGGTCGTATACCTTTATGTCAAGACTGATACTGTCGCCAAGTTTTGTGAGAGAGCCGACGGCCACATAGCTTACATCCGCAGCAGCTTCGGTGCCAAACTGCTGTATGGCTTCATATGAAGGGGGCCAAGCCGTGGTATAATCAAAAATGTTTTCCGCTTCGGTCCGGGGAAACATCCTGAAGGTCCGCATGCGCGCAGGACCTGCCTCAAGGGCCTTTGTCAAAGCAGCGTCAATTGTTTGCGTCAGGCGAGCCCGGTCAGTCGGGGTATTTATCTTGAAAGGCAGGACGAGGGTGTTGGGCTTTTCAGCTGCCAGGGTGGAAAGAGGCACTGCAAGCAACAGGGTTGCCAGAATAATAAGAAAAGCAAACGCAGAATGCAGAACGGCATTGTTGCCCTGCAGGAAACAATTCCTGTGTTTCGGTTTCAAGTGTTGCTTGCAAAGCAATGATTTCATTTTCTTCAGCCTTTTATTCCTGTTACGCAATAGCAGAACTTTACCCCTAACTGCAGCATTTTAATATAAAAATCACACATTATTTTATTCTGTAACTATTTGCAAAGGTTTGCGTATTGCCTGGCCAGTTAGCATTATCGCATACAGCCTCAATAGTCAACTGTCATTAGTTTTCGCACCGGAAGTCATGTGTTTAGAAGTTCGGCCAGGGCCTCCTGTGAAACCTTTGCCAGTTTATGCTTGTCCGTGGAATTGCAATTTATTGTTTCTATGGGGCGGCCTACCCGGATCTGAACCTTTCCGGGGGTCATCAGCAGCTTGCCCTTGGGCAGGATTTCATAAGTGCCAAGTATGGCGACCGGGACAATGGGTACGCCGGATTTTATTGCCAGCACCATGGCACCGGCTTTGAAGTCATACAGTTTGCCATCCTTGCTGCGGGTGCCTTCAGGAAAAATAATAACCGAAGTGCCTGCAGCAATTTTTTGTGCAGCTTCATCCAGGCTTTTAATGGCCTGCCTGCCATGACTGCGGTCAATGGATATATATCCCGCCCGGCGCATGGCAGGCCCCCAGATAGGCACTCTAAAAAGTTCTTTTTTGGCAAGCCAGCGAAAATCGGCGCCCAGAAATCCCTGCAGAACGAGGATATCAAACTGACTCTGGTGATTTGCGGCAAATATATATGGCTTTTCAGGATCAAGCTCCTCCCTCCCGTCAACAGCCACCTCCACACCTCCGGCACGGCAGATAGAGGTGGCCCACCAGGCAGCAAGGCCCTGAACAGAAGCAGCATTCCTGCGCAGAACCAGGGTCATAAAGAGCGTAAGCAGACTTACCAGCAGGGTCAGAAACAAGGCAAAGTGAATTACGAATACTGCCCGGAGAAAGTGAAATAACTTCATCAGTACAGAATGATTACAGAATCTCTTTCAAAGGTTCGATACCCTCATTTTGCATGGTATCTAGCAGTTTTGTCGGAGAATTCATGAATATTTCCGCAACTTCCTCAGCCGGGCCAGCCTTTTGTTCCATTGGATGTGATAACTTGAAATCCTTGCTGCTGAAGGAGGAAAACAGGTTCAGGTGCTCCCAGCGTGCAATGTAGTATTCAATAAGGGCAGGGAGCTCCGTAAAAATTGTTGCCTGGGGGTTGGGGTCAACAAAGCCCGATTTTTTCAGCTTTTCACAGGACAAGGTTTGCGTCTTGTAAAAGTTTTCCAGAAAGATCATCTCTGCCGGCATATGGGCCTTGTATCCTATGCGGTTGAAAGCCTTAATAACCCAGGTCATAAAATTATTCCCCGCTTTGGCGACTGGGTAAGGAATATAAATCTCACGCGGGGTCTTGAGGTTCATATAATCCTTAATGGTCAGAATAAGCTTGGCGAGGTCTACCGGTTCCGGATCGACAAAATGAAAATGCTGACCGGAGAACTTCTCCCTGTTTTTTAGGATATAGTGAATAAAATAGGGTACTTTGCTGGCATTAGAATATGAGTGGAGCACTCCTTTTTTCTTGGTCAGCATAAAGGGCATGGCACGGTCCACCATATTGAACAATAACCTGTTGATGCCCTGTATTTTGTGGTCATGGGCCCCATAGACAATGGCCATCCTGATGAGAGTGTATTGCAAGCCATATTTTTCATGCATGTGCCTTAAGGTCAACTCGGTCATCAGCTTGGACTTGGCATAGTTTGGCAGGGAAGCGTTTAAGGGCAGGTGGTCTTCTTCGGTCAGGTTCTCGCCTGGAGGCAGGGTGGCCGCTGAGCTGATGTGAATATATGGAATATTCAAAGCAAGTGCTGCCCGGGCGAGGTTGATGCTCCCCAGATAATTGACTTCGTATGACAGCAGGGCATCGCTTCTGATGGCTGTAATAGCCGAATTAATGACAAAATCAGGCTTATACCTTTTAAAATAACTAATGATGTCGTTAAGTTCCCGAAGGCTCAGTTTTTTGCTGTTCGGGGCCCTGACATCAATTTCAGGGGTCTTGGTTTTGAAATAATGCAGCAGGAAGCCGCCTATGAGGCCGGAGCCCCCTATAAGCAAGCCACTTATTTTCGGTGATGAGCCAGAATTGTTCATATTTTCAAAATTGTACGTATCGAGGGTAAACAATTGTTAATGATTTTTCATGCAATCGCAAAAAGTCCCGTGGCCATCAACTGGGCCCGGCAATATCAATATATTACGGCATAGTACCTGTCCGCATCGAGTTTCCCAGAACGGATGTTCACAGTTCTTACCCTCTCTATTATTTGAAGTCAAGCTGAAGCTTGAGCACCAATCAATACGGTAATTCTTGCTATGCATACAGAATTGCGGTATGAAAACCATCAATGAGTGTATGCACCTTAAACAACAGAGTATAACCGAGTGCATTTCATACTGTAATGTTTCTGGCGTAACAAGATTCCCCGCAGATTCCTCGGCGAGTGCGCAAGCGGCCCCGTGGAGTTTCCAAATCAAACGATACGGACACGATTTTACTGAATAGTAATTTCCTGAAGACTGAAATTTTATAAAAAGAATGAATTATGCAGGATACTGAAAAGAAAGGACTCAGCTGTTTCAAGGCGTATGATGTCCGGGGCCGCGTGCCTGATGAACTCAATGAGGATATCGCTTTTAAGACCGGCCAGGCCTTTGTCACCTTTCTCAAGGCCAGGCGAGTCGTTGTCGGATACGATATCCGTCTTTCCAGCCCGGCTTTGAAGACGGCTTTATCCCGGGGACTTACAAGCTGCGGGGCAGAGGTGCTCGACATCGGGCTTTGCGGCACCGAGGAGGTATACTTTGCAACAGGTGCGCTCAATGCCGATGGCGGTATAATGGTGACCGCCAGTCATAACCCTGCAGAATATAACGGCATGAAGTTTGTGCGCAGCCAGTCCCGCCCCATAAGCAGTGATACGGGATTGCTGGAAATTCAAAAAATTATGCGGAACAATACCATTATAAAGGCAAAGACAGCGGGAGTTGTGCGCCAGTCATATATCCGCGACCAGTATATAGATCATATCCTGAGCTATATTGAACCGGACTCTTTAAAATCATTGAAGGCAGTTGTCAATGCAGGCAACGGCTGCGCCGGCCCGGTCATTGATCTTCTTGAAAAACGGTTGCCCATAACACTTGTAAAGCTGCAGCATGAACCGGACGGCAAATTTCCACACGGGGTTCCGAACCCGCTGCTGCCTGAAAATCGGCACAACACAGCTCGGGCAGTCATCGAGGCGAAGGCTGACATCGGTATTGCCTGGGACGGTGACTTTGACCGCTGCTTCCTGTTTGATGAAAGGGGAAATTTTATAGAAGGATACTACCTTGTGGGTTTGCTTGCCGGGGAACTGTTGCGCGCCGAAGATGCCACCCGGAAAATTATTCATGATCCCAGGCTGGTATGGAACACGAGAGATATTGTTAACAGGAAGGGGGGCTTGCCAATAATGGCCAGGACCGGGCATGCTTTTATAAAGGAGCGCATGCGGACTGAAGATGCCCTTTACGGGGGGGAAATGTCAGGCCACCATTATTTCCGCGATTTCAATTACTGTGACTCCGGCATGATTCCATGGCTCCTGGTCTGGCAGCTTATGAGCCGGAAGAATATGGAACTGTCGAAAATGGTGGCTGAGCGCATGGCACTTTATCCTGTCAGCGGAGAGATAAACCTTAAGGTCGCTGATCCTGATGCGGTACTGGCGCGTATTGAGAATTATTTCCAAGGTGCTCCATGCGAAAAAGACCATACCGATGGTCTGAGCATTTCCTGTGAAACCTTTCGCGTCAATGTGCGCAAATCCAATACAGAACCAGTACTGCGCTTAAATGTTGAAAGTCGCGGTGACAGACAACTCATGGAGCGGAAGACAGCAGAGCTTCTGCAATTGATTAAAGGGCATCCACTATAGCATTAAATGTCGCACTGACCCGCATCGCCTCGACCGTCTTAACAGGATCCGGCCGGTAATAACCACCAATATCAGTGGGTTGGCCTTGGGCACCGTTGAGCTCGGCAATAATTTTTTCTTCATTTTCACCAAGCTTCCGCGCCACCTCAGCAAAGCGTGCCTGCAGAAAGCTGTCCCTGTCCTGCTCCGCCAGTGTCTGGGCCCAGTATAGCGCCAGGTAGAAATGGCTGCCACGGGTATCCAGTTCATGCACCTTACGGGAAGGTGACTTCTCGTTTTCCAGAAACCTGCCTATTGCACGGTCAAGGGTCTGCGCAAAAATCAGGGCCCTTTCATTGTTGAAGGTTCTGTAAATAAGCTCAAACGAAGGGACAAGGGCGCAGAATTCGCCAAGGGAATCCCAACGCAGATGTCCTTCCTGAAGAAACTGCTGGACATGCTTGGGAGCCGAACCGCCTGCCCCGGTCTCAAACAGTCCCCCGCCGTTCATAAGCGGTACGATTGACAGCATTTTTGCACTGGTGCCCAGCTCAAGGATCGGGAACAGGTCGGTGAGATAATCACGCAGGACATTGCCGGTCACCGAAATGGTATCTTCACCTTTTCTGATCCTGGCCAGTGAAATGCGCATCGCTTCCACCGGGTGCATAATACGTATATCCAGGCCGGTGGTATCGTGTTTGGGCAGATAAGACTTAACCTTTGCAATAATCGCAGCATCATGGCCTCTGTTTTCATCGAGCCAGAAGATCGCCGGGTTACCGGTTACCCTGGCTCTGTTCACTGCCAGCTTGACCCAGTCCCGAATTGGTGCATCCTTTGTCTGGCACGACCTGAAGATATCACCCTCTTCCACAGGCTGTTGCAACAGGGTCCTGCCGAAGCTGTCAACAATGCAAATCATGCCGGAGGTTGGGGCCAGAAATGTTTTGTCGTGAGACCCGTATTCCTCAGCTTTTTGAGCCATCAGGCCGACATTGGAAACACTTCCCATGGTGGCAGGATCAAAGGCACCACGCTGTTTACAGTCTTCAATGACCTCCTGGTATATTGTCGCATAACATCTGTCAGGTACCATGGCGATGCAGTCGTGAAGCTGGTCGTCGGGCCCCCACATTCTACCGCCGTCACGGATGAAGACGGGCATGGATGCGTCGATGATGATGTTGTTGGGGACATGCAGGTTGGTGATGCCCTTGCTGGAGTCAACCATGGCCAGTTTCGGATGCGTTTGGTAAACAGCTGCAATGTCTGCTTCTATTTCAGTCCTTTGCGTTTCCGGCAGGCTCTGCAGTTTAGTGTAGAGATCGCTCAGACCATAGTTGATATTTACCCCCAATTCTTCAATGAGAGCAGCATGTTTTTCGAAAACGTCTTTGTAGAAAACAGCGACACAGTGACCGAACATGACCGGGTCCGAGATTTTCATCATTGTCGCCTTGAGGTGCAGTGACAGCAGGAGCCCTTCGTTTCGCGCTTCATCAATCTGTTCCGCATAGAATTTGCGGAGGGCACGGACATTCATAACCGATGCATCAAGAACCTCGCCAGCCACTAAATAGATTGTTTTCTTGAGCACGGTTCTCCGGCCATCGGCATTGATAAATTCGATTCGCGCCTCGCAGGCATCAGAGACCGTAGTGGATTGTTCACTGCCGTAAAAATCTCCCCCTGTCATATGTGCAACGCGTGATTTCGATCCCGCGGGCCACTCCTTCATCAAATGATGTGGGTGCTTACGGGCAAACAATTTAACAGCTGGAGCTGCCCGCCGGTCAGAGTTCCCTTCTCTTAATACCGGGTTCACGGCACTTCCGAGCACCCTGGCATAGCGTGCCTGCAGTTTTTTTTCGGCATCAGTTTTGGGCTCCTCAGGATAGTCTGGAATGGGGTACCCTTTTCCCTGCAGCTCTTTGATTGCCGCTTTCAATTGCGGAATGGAAGCACTGATGTTTGGCAGTTTGATAATATTGGCCTGCGGCAGCTTGACGAGATCACCGAGTTCAGCCAGAAAATCCGGGATTCGTTGGCTTTCGGTCAGGGCTTCCGGAAAGTTTGCTATGATTCTGCCGGCCAGGGAGATATCTTTATTTTCAAAGACTATTCCGGAGCTCTTTGTATAGGCCTGGAGGATGGGAAGCAGGGAATAGGAAGCCAGGGCGGGGGCTTCATCGATTCCTGTATATATTATGGTTTGTTCTGTCATTTTCTTTCCTTATATATAGAAGCTGTGATATAGTCTGATCAGGAATAACTGAATAGTCAATTGTCAGACCGCCAGGCTGACACTGTTATCTTTATTACAATCGATACATAAAAGCTATCCATCTGTGCCGGAAGAGCAGCAAGAATTAGCACATACGATCAGGGATTGCAATGAGCATATTGAGGGTTTTTCTTAAATGGAACAAACAGCGCGCTGCAACGTCAAGCATATGTCTGTGTACATAACAAAACCTTGGTGAGAATGAACAATCTTTTCAGAACAGAACTCTGGGCTCCCCTTCTTGATATTCTCTTCCCGGCGCACTGCCTTGCCTGCTCCACAGGCCTGAGAGGCCGCCGGGGAATTTCCTATTGTGCAAAATGCCTGCAGGATGTCCAACTGCTTCAGGAGCCGTTCTGCAACAAGTGCGGCATACCATTCGATCAAGCAGCCGGCGAAAGTCACCTCTGTGGCTATTGTCTCAATAATAGCTGGTACTTTAAACAGGCTCGTGCGGTTGTGCGCTTTGAGCCACCGGTGGCAGAGGCTGTCAAGATCTTCAAGTACAAGGGCAAAATGCATGGCCTTGCAACCTTTGCCGCCTTATCGCAGCAATACTTTCAGCGCCAGCAGCTGCCACAACCGGATTTACTAATACCCGTACCACTCCATGCGAAGCGTTTGCGCCAGAGGGGTTTTAACCAGGCCCTCCTTCTCTGCCAGAAAATATTTCCCACGTGGAGGCAGAAGATAGCCCCCCATATCCTGGAAAGAAATATCTGGACCGACCCCCAGACCGGGTTAAGCGGAGCTGAACGGCGCAGAAATGTCAGAAACGCTTTCATGGTGCACAGGCCAGAAAAAATAAAACATAAGAAGATACTCCTGGTCGATGATGTTTTCACCACCGGTGCAACCGTGAACGAATGCGCCAGGATTCTTGTCAAAAACCAGGCAGCTGAGGTGAATGTCTTCACGTTTGCCCGGGCCCTTGGTTAAGATGTTTCTCCGATTTATAACCTGTTCAAAAAATAAAATATGGCGCAGCGAAGCTCCAAGTGCTTAGAATACAGGCAACTTTTCCTATCAAACATATGAAGCATATGTCAAAAGATACATGCTTTCATATGTATAATAAGAAATGCCACATTGTGGCATTTCTGCATTCTGAAAAAGCCAAAAACATATATTTTTTATTTTTGGTTTTTAAAAAAACAAAAAATAAGTTTTTGGGAGAAAAAGGGAGAAAATAGGAGCTAGAAAGACCTAATTTTTATTAACAACTTTTATTAAACCGGTCAGCCTGTCTCATAACTCCATATAATCTTAATACAAATCTAACATTCTCTGAAAAGTGTGATTTTTTGAGCAATTACCGTCGGTATTTTTTACAGATTCAACAATAGAGTAGAATCCGAAATTGTTGAAAACTGAAGCAGTCCCAAAAGCAAAATCAGTGCAAATCGTCTTTGACGAGCATTCAAGTTTCTATTAAAAAAATTGCCCTAAGAAGTAATTGTTGAGTTCTGCTTTTTAAGCAACCATTTTATCAATTAGCGTTTTATTTCCTCTGTAGCAATTACGAGTACCATCTTGTTTCTTGGCGAAAGGAACACTGCTACTGGAGAAAAACAATTTTTTTGTCACAGCGTATATTTAGTCGGTTATATACCGGGGGGAATTGCATTAATGCTTTGGAACGAAGTCAAAGACCAATTGAAACATAAACTGCCGGAAGCGGTTCAGCATTTGTGGATTGAACCCTTAACCTGTATCCGGGACGATGAGAATTATTTAGAACTGGAATGCCCGGATAAATTCTTTTGCAGCTGGGTGAAAGAGAACTACCTGAAAATTATCCAGGAAACTTTAAACCAGTTGGGTAAAACCACAGCAAAGATCCATTTTTCAGTTAGCCGGGCAAATGTAAATGATCAGACGCTGCCTCTGCTTGAGGGTAACACCCGCGAACAACTTCGACTCCCGGCGATTCCCGAGGTATATTCCAATATAAAAAATCTTCATCCCAGGTATACCTTTGAAGAATTCATGGTCGGCGAGTCCAATCTCCTGGCCCATACAGCCTGCAAGGCCATAGCCAATGGCGAACCATTCTTTGGCTCATCACTGTATATCAATGCTGGAACCGGTCTGGGCAAAAGTCATCTTACCCATGCTGTAGCCCACACCATAGTTAATAATTACCCGGGGACCAGGCTGTATTACCTGACAGCTCAACAATTTTCCTCTGAGATGGTTTCCCGCATCAAGTCAAATTCCATGGATGAGTTCAAGTCGAAATATCACAACAACTGTGATGTTTTGCTTATCGAAGATGTCCAGAGTTTAACCGGCAAGGTCAAGACCCAGGAAGAACTTAACGAACTACTCGATGTTCTTATGAAATCTGGTAAACGCATTATCTTAACCGGATCCAATGTTCCCAAGGCGCTGACGAAGATTGATGAAGGTTTTCGTTCCCGCATGTCTGCCGGCCTGATTTCAACAATTAATCCTCCTGACCTGCAGACAAGCAGGCTCATTATTGAGCGTAAGGCAGCTAACTGTAATCTGCAGCTCGAGGAAGACCTGATGGAATACCTGGCCCAGTGCATCAAAGGGGACATTCGCAAGCTTGAAAGTGCTATTGTCGGACTCAAAGCCAAATCTTCTCTGCTGAAAAAAAATCCGGACCTTGCCATGGCCAAGGAGGTTGTGTCTGAGATAATCGACAACAGCCAGGAGCTTTCCGCGAAACTGATCCGAGATTTCATTGCCCGGCAGTTCAGGCTCACTGTTTCAGATTTGCAGTCGAAATCACGCAAGAAAAATATAACGTTTCCGCGCCAGGTCTCAATGTATCTGGCAAGAAAATATACTGAGCAGGGATTGATGGAAATTGGCAAGGCATTCAATAGGGATCACTCAACGGTTCTTCATTCCGTCAGGGTGATTACCGAGGCAATGTCACGCAACGGCAGCATCCGTGGGCAGGTAGAGCTACTGGGCAGGAAGCTGCAGAAATAAATAGTGTTGGCAGAGTATATGGGCAGGCAGGGTTCAGAAGCCAGGATCCGGGAAACAACAACAATATTTGCCCCCCGTAAATAGTTCATCGTCTGAGCTGTTATTTTCTTTTGAAGAACCTTGAAAATTCTTAGCGGTTTTTCCTGGTAGTTTCTGGCTTCTGAACCCTGCTTGTCCCGGCTAAAAATAAACCCCCTTGACTTCCGTTTCCCCTTTAGCTGCGATGCCGGCCGCGAGTGCAGCAGCTACCTGTTTTGCAGATTTGGTCATATCATTAATTCCTATACCTTCCCAACCGAAACCACAGATGTACAGCCCCCTGTTGCTTTCAACGAGCCTCTTGCGCCAGGCAAGTAGCCTGGGGTAGCCAATTTCCAGCTGGGGGATGCCATGATCAGGCCGCAGCACCTTGGTAAAAACCGGGGGATCAGGCAGATGGATGAGCTGCCGTAGGTCATCGTAGGTTTTCTGCACCAGGATATCATCGGCCAGTTCCAGTTTCTCGGGGTGCCTTCTACCGCCGACAAGCGCTTCAAGCAGCATATGCCCTTTCGGGGCCCGGCCCGGAAACATATGGGTTGAGAAAAGCGCCCCCATGGCAAATCTTTTTTCCTGTTCCGGGGCCAGATAACCAAAACCAAAAGGAATTTCAGCGGTTTCTCCAAACCCCATGGCAATAGTAACTATTCTGGCTTCAGGTACTGTGGCCAGTGGCGACTCCTCTACTGTCATACCGGAAGCACTTTGTAAAAGGAAAAGAGACTGGTTGACCGACAAGGCCAAAACCAATGAATTTGCCCGGTAACTTTGATCAGTGGTTCTGACCTCCCAGACATCGCCATTTTTATGAATACTTTTTACCTCTACTGAGCAGAGCAGGTTTTTATTTGCTGCCAGGACCTCTGGCAGCCTGCCCATGCCCTGGGGAAAACTGACCATTGCCGGCAATTTCTTTTGCGGAGCATTCTCCTGCTTTACCCTGGCAGATTTCCTTTTTTGCAGCAATCCTCTGATTACAGAGCCTTTTTCCAGTTCGAGAGCGCGTATGCCGGGAAAGACAGCATCGATACTCAAGCGGTTTAAGTCGCCGGCATAGGTGCCGGTCAGGACTGCATCAACAAAAGGCAGCAGACTGGAGCCAAAACGATAGGCTGCCCAGGCGGCGACAGTCTGCTCCTCCCGGCGCGGTTTTATCCACAGATCGGCCAGGACGCGCAGCTTGGCAGGCAATGAAACCAGGTTCGACCTGATAATTTTTTTGGGGTTCTGGGGGATCAGGTTCAGTTTGCCATTTAAACATATGTAGCGGACAAACTCATCCAACGGCGCCTTCTGGGCTTCCTTGTCCAGGCCAGTATCAGCCAGGAGTTCCCGGCTGGCTTCCACGTTGTCAAGAAATCCGTGGGCCCCCCATTCCGCGAGATAGCCGTCCTGGTTAAATGAACGTATGGCACCCCCCGGAGAAGAAGATTTTTCCAGTATGGTGATTTTTGCTTCCGGCTGGTATTTCTGTAGGAAGTGAGCTACCGTAAGTCCGGTAAGACCTCCACCGATGATTAATGTGTCAATGGGATTTTCCATAATCTAGCCAAAACCTTTTTCTTAAGGAAGGAGTGCTGCAGAAAGTATACCGTTTTCATAAATTGCCTCTATGTAGCCTCCGTCCTTCATCATGCCCGGGTTAAGCACGAGAGTCCGTCCGATATAATCCTGCCCTTTTGATTCATGAATATGGCCGGTTACACAAAGGAGCGGCTGTTTTTCCTCAATAAATGTTCTTACAGCCATGCTGCCCACATGGCTGCCATTGACAAGCCGGTCGGTTTTCGTCAGCACTGGAGGTGGGTGCGAGACAAGAATGAAATCTTTTGCATCTTTAATCCGGGCAAATCCGGAAGCCAGAAAAGCACAAAGTTCCTCTTCACTGAATTCATAGGGGGTATTAAAAGGGGTGTAGTTTGAGCCGCCCAGACCCATGATACCCAAACCTTCAATTATTATGCCCCTGCCATGCAGGCTTATGCCGATATCTTCGAGGTAGCGGGCGACATCGGGCTGGTCAAGATTGCCGGCCACAGCCAGGATAGAGCTGTTAATGGTCTGCAGCCTGTTGAGCACCGCCTCCGCATCCAAACTGGAACCATAATTGGTTATATCGCCGGTGATGATGATATGGTCGGCAGTATCTATGCCCGGGATATTTGCCAAATCATCGAGATCCATGTGAATATCCCCGGCAGCAATAATTCTCATAAGAGTAAGCTTTATCTTCAGTTCTTTTTTGCATGACTCTCCGGGGCAAATTCTTGACAGCGAGAACATGATGATTATCATCTTCCCCGGAATAAATAATTAAAACAAAACAATAATGATAATAGGAGGCAGTTAAATGGCCAAGGAAAAAACTCAGGCGGAAACAAAAGAATTCCAGGCAGAAGTCAAAAAATTACTCGATATAGTAATCCATTCTCTCTACACCGAGCGGGATATCTTTGTCCGGGAACTGATTTCCAACGGCGCTGATGCCTTGGAAAAATTCAGGCATCAGCGCCTCTTGGAGGAAGAGGTTTTTGACAGCCATGTGCCGCTGGAAATAACAATTGCTGTGGATGAAAAAAACCATACGCTGACTATTACCGACACCGGTATCGGCATGACCAGGGAAGAACTGGAAACTAATCTCGGCACCATTGCCCATTCAGGTTCAAATACCTTTCTCGCAGAGCTCGCCGAGGCGGCTAAAAAGGATGTCAGCCTGATCGGCCAGTTTGGTGTAGGTTTTTATTCTGCCTTTATGGCGGGCAAAAAGGTGCGGGTCCTGTCGCGCTCCTATATCCCGGATGCCGAGGGATATGAATGGGCCTCAGACGGCAGCGGCAGCTACACGCTGACACCGGAGAAGGGGCTGCGGCGCGGTACCAGGATAATCGTTGAGCTCAAGGATGATGCCCATGAATTTGCCAATGAAGACAAGATCAAGCAGGTCATCAAGCAGTATTCAAATTTCGTGTCCTTCCCCATCAAGGTCAATGGTGAAACAGTCAACACGGTACAGGCCCTCTGGACGCGGAATAAAAACGAGATAAAGGAAGAAGAGTATGCTGACTTTTACAAGTTCATAGGCAATGCCTTTGATGATCCCGGGTTGCGCCTGCATTTCACCGCAGATGCGCCTTTGGCAATCAACGCCCTGCTCTTTGTTCCCAAGGAAAATATAGAACGGCTTGGTTTCGGCCGTATGAAGTCAGGGGTCAACCTCTACTGCCAGAAAGTGCTAATCGAGCAGCACAGCGAAAATATCCTCCCGGAATGGCTGCGCTTTCTCAAAGGGGTGGTCGACAGCGAGGATCTGCCCTTGAATATATCGCGCCAGGCCTTGCAGGATTCTGCCCTGGTGGCAAAGTTGAAGCATGTTATCACCAAGCGCTTTTTGAAGTTTCTCGGTGAGCAGGCCGGCAAGGATGCTGAAAAATATAATGAGTTCTTTGCTGAATTCGGCATATATCTGAAAGAGGGAGCCACCAGTGATTATGCCTACCGGGATGAGATCGCGAAACTCCTTCGTTTTGAGTCTTCAAAATCAGAAGCAGGCAAACTGATCTCACTGGCCGACTATGTGGAACGCATGGCGGAAGGCCAGAAGGAGATTTATTACATTAACGGGCCATCCAGAACAGCGGCTGAATCGGGGCCCTATGTGGAGGCCTTCCAAAAAAGAGACATTGAGATTATTTACACCCTTGAGCCCATCGATGACTTTGTCATGAATCACCTGGGCGAGTTTGACGGTAAGAAACTGGTGTCTGCAGACCGCGCCGATCTTGATCTCTCAGCAATTAAAAGCACTGGAGATGCTGAAGAAAAGCAAGATGAATCTTCCCTGGAGTCGGAGGTGGTCAAGTCTCTAACCGGTTGGATCAAGGAAGTCCTGGGTGGCAAGGTGAAAGAGGTTATTGTCTCCAAGCGCCTCGTGGACAGCCCTGCCATAATTGTGAACCCCGACGGCTACATGACAAGCACCATGGAACGGGTCATGCAGGCTGCCAGGCTGGAAAAGGGGGAGCCGCTTCAGGAGTTGGGCAACAAGAACCTGGAGATAAACACCGAACATCCGCTCATCAGGCAGCTCTCCCTGTTGCGCGGCACAGATGAAGAATTTGCCAAAAACGTCATCGAGCAGGTTTTTGATAATGCCCTTATCCAGGCCGGCCTCATGGTTGACCCGCGGAAAATGGTGGAGCGAAGCTATAAGATCCTCGAAAGAGCCACAAAAGGGTAAGTCGGAAAGGCGGCGACATATCTATTGAAAAAGAGAGATTATAAGTATATCTTTCCGTGGTCCAGCAAGTTTATTGTCAGTGCCAGGCCGACCGAGTATATCTTTTACCCTTAAATCTGGCAAAAATGTTTCACCGGAGAAAATGGATGCATAAAAAAGTATATGTTATGGCTGTTGCCATATGTTTAGCGCTTTTCATGGTCATGGCCGGGTGTGCAAAAAAAAATGTCCGGCATCTTGCCTCTGACGTATGTCTTGTAACCCCGGAAGAAACGACAAAAGAACAGGTTCTCACCTATCTGGGCCAACCTGATGAGCAATATGAAATGGCAGAGGGCGGTGAGACCTGGATCTACTATGATGTCAAAAAAACCGCGCTGCGTGACACTCCATATATCGGGGATAAGATCGGGGACAAAAAATATGAAATGGTCAAGGTGATGTTCGGGGGAGATATTGTACGGACCTGTGTCTATCGGTTATTAACCGAGGAGGAATTTGCAGAAGGTGGTCTAGCCAAGTGAGCTTACGTGCATCAGATTTTGCAAAAGCTCGGGCCAGAATGGTGGATGAGCAACTGATACCCCGTGGCATCCATAATCTGCAAACCCTGGAGGCCATGCGTACGGTTCCCCGTCATCTTTTTGTCGAAGACGCCATGAAGGACCAGGCGTATGGAGATTTTCCGCTCCCCATCGGCAGGGGGCAGACCATTTCGCAGCCGTACATAGTTGCCCTGATGACCCAGACCCTGGGCCTGAAAGGCCATGAATCAGTCCTGGAGATCGGCACAGGTTCAGGCTATCAGGCCGCCATTCTCTCGCAGATCTGTGCGAAGGTCTACACGGTTGAACGTGTTGATTCCCTCCTGGTCGAAGCTCGCAAAATATTTGACTCGCTGCATTATCTTAATATCCTCACCAAGCTGGATGACGGCACCAACGGCTGGCCCGAATTCGCCCCGTATGATGCGATCATCGTCACTGCCGGCGGCCCAAGGGTTCCAGAGCCCCTTCTGGAGCAGCTGGCAGACCCCGGGGTCCTAGTTATTCCGGTTGGCGACCGCGGGGTACAGGACCTGCGGCGAGTCAGCAAAAAAGATGGACAGATGACTGAAAAAACCATCGAGTTTGTGCGCTTTGTCAGCCTGATAGGTGACCATGGCTGGGAAAGCGGCTGAGATACCTCAGCTGATCAGGTAAAAGCGATGGTATATATTAGTAGCTGTAGTTAATGCCACTAATTGACAGGTTGGCTGTCAGAGGCGCTATTTCCTTGAAGATTTAGCTTTTCCATGAACATATTTTAAAATTTAAGAAATGTCTAAAACAGGTACCCAGGCAAACGAAACAGATGCAAAAAAGATAGGCTGGATCCGGCAGATCTATGATAGATCTCTGCTCTGGGTGCAGTCCCCTTCCGGAGTTTGGGCTCTGTTTTTCATTGCCGTTGCTGAGTCGTCTTTTTTCCCCATCCCCCCTGATGTTTTTCTCATGGTCCTCTGCCTTGCCGTGCCGGCAAAATCGTTCCGTTACGCAGCCATTTGTGCGGCGGGCTCTGTCTTGGGAGGTATGATAGGCTATGGTCTCGGTATGGGGTTTATGGATACCATCGGTGTGAAAATTCTCCAATGGTACGGACTGCAGGACAAGTACGAAGTGGTGCAGAACCTTTATCAAAAGTATGATGCCCTTGCTGTTGCGGCCGCAGGTTTTACGCCTCTGCCCTATAAACTTTTTACGATTACAGCAGGTGCATTCAAGATAAATTTTGCCACTTTTGCCATCGTGTCATTGCTGTCACGCTCAGCCCGGTTTTTTCTGGTCGCCGCCTTCATCTACAAATTCGGGGCTCCGGTCAGGCATTTTATTGAGCGCTATTTCAACCTGCTGACTTTTGTGTTTTTCATCCTGCTTATTGGTGGTTTTCTCGTGGTCAAGCTGTTTTTTTGAGGTGCGATTTTTTTTTGAATCGGCTAGAGTTTGCCGCGGAATAATTATGCGGTAAACCTTGGAGCTTGTTAAACTACTTTGGAGGAATAAGCATGTCAGTAGATGACAGTGAACACGCCCACCATGAACCTGAGGATGAAAGCATCGGCGTAAAAGTCGGTATCTTTTTTATCCTGGTCCTGGTGGCACTTTACTTTATCGCCTTATAAAATTCTGAATCCGTGAGGCGTTAAGGGCCTAATAATTTCTTAACCAGTTTCCGCACCTTTAACATTACTTCCTCAACATCAAAGGTGAGTATCTTCCTGTCCAGCATCACGAGTTTTCCGTCTATGATGGATGTCGCGACATCTCCGCCATTTGCAGCATAGACCAGAATGCCGGGGTCGTAAAAGGGCTGCAGGTGCGGCTGCCGGCAATCAATGAGGGCTACATCAGCCTTTTTGCCTGGCTCCAGGCTGCCGATATCATCTTCCAGGCCCAGAACCCGCGCCCCATCAATTGTGGCCATCTGCAGGACCTTGGCAGCGGGCAGCACCGTCGCATCAAGATCTTTCACCTTGTGAATCTTGGCGCACATATCCATTTCGAAAAACATGTCCAGCCGGTTGTTGCTGGCACAGCCATCGGTCCCCAGGCCTGCGGATATGCCGGCATCAAGCATCTCTTTAAGCGGGGCAATGCCGGATCCGAGCTTCATGTTACTCTGCGGGCAGGTTGCAACCTTTGCCCCGGTTCGGGCCAGGATTTCTATCTCCTCCTGCTCCAGCCAGACACAATGGACACAGATGGTGTCCCTATCCAAAAGGCCAAGGTTTTTCAGGTAGCGGACCGGGCTTGTCCCGTGCTGTTTTCGAACCTGCTCCACTTCAGCCCTGGTTTCCGCCAGGTGAATAAAGAATTTTACGTTTTTGCGGCGTGCCAGCTCCTTGGCGCGCTGCAGGGTTTCAGGCGAACAGGTATACGGTGAATGGCAGAAAACCGCGGGAGTGAGCAGGCTGTTCTTACCCTGCCAGCGTTCAATAAACTCTTCTGCAGCAGCAACATTTCGGCCTGGATCCGGAACACCCGGGGCCGGGAAGTCGATGACGCCCTGGGCCGCAACAGACCGAATACCGCACTCAGTAAAGGCCTCCGCCACCTTGTCTTCAAGGAAGTAACCGTCCGCTACAGTTGTTGTTCCAGAGAGGATCATTTCAGCAGCTGCAAGTTTTGTACACCAGTAGACCATCTCAGGGTTGACGCTTTTGGCCTCAGCCGGGAAGATATGCTCATGAAGCCAAGCCATGAGGGGCAGGTCATCAGCCATTCCCCTGAACAGGGTCATGGGTGCATGGGTGTGGGTGTTGATCAGGCCGGGTATGACGAGGTGGCCGCTGCCGTCAATAATAGTATCGGCCGTACCTGTGCCGGTGAGATCGGCCATGACTCCCAGAGCCACAATTTTTCCAGCCCGGATGGAGACATAGCCATCCCGGATAAGTTCGGGCAAACCAGGGGCCAGCGGCAGCAGGGTGCTGTTGGTGATCAGAATATCATTAGCCATAGCCTTCATTTATCATCGTGGTTACAAATTGTATTCAGATTAATGTTTATATTCTATGCAGATCAGAAGGTGATTGACAAGCCTTTGAAGATTTTAATAAAATGTTCATTCCGCGCGGGAATTACCTGCATCTGAGAATTTCTCCAGAAGCACTTTCACCATTGTTAAAAACGTGTACAGACCATTATTTTCTCGCATCGGCAGAAAGCTGCGGTAAACTAAAAAAACACTATTCCATAATTAAATTGAGGTGTCCATGCCAGAAAATGAGAAAATCAGGGTCCTGTTCCTGTGCACGGCCAACGCTGCCCGCAGCCAGATGGCAGCCGGGATTGTGCAGCATGACTTCGGCGACAGGATAGAGACATATTCGGCCGGCACAAATCCCAAGGGGGTGAGCCGGCTTGCCGTCATGGTCCTGGATGAGCTCGGCATTGATATAAGCGGAGAGACCTCAGACCCCCTTGACAAGTATAAGGACATGCACTTTGACTATGTCATTACACTGTGTGATGACGCCAACGAGAAATGCCCGGTATTTTTCGGCGGCGTCAACAGGCTGCACATGGGGTTTCCCGATCCGCCCCACTCCAATGATCCAACCCCTGAAAATCTCCAGCAATTCAGGGAAGTGCGGGATGCCATCCGTAAAGGAATGAGAGAGTTTTTCAGCCGCATACTCATGAAAAGCTGAAATTGATGACTTCGTAAATGGGTATAAATTTCAAAAAACTCGCGGTCATTATCCGGGCTTGAAAATCTAATTGATTACGGACGCACTACCTGAAAATATTTGCTTCACTAACCGAAGCGACCGGTAATATAGTCTTCCGTCAAGGTGTGTTGCGGGTTTGTGAAGATTTTCTTGGTCTCGCCAACCTCTATGAGATCTCCCAGGTGAAAATAGGCGGTTCTCTGTGACACCCGGGCAGCCTGCTGCATTGAATGGGTGACTATGGCAATGGTATACTGCGCCCGCAGTTCATCGATCAATTCTTCAATTTTTGCTGTTGCAATGGGGTCAAGAGCAGAGCACGGTTCATCCATGAGGATGACTTCGGGGCTGACCGCAATGGTCCTGGCAATACAGAGACGCTGCTGCTGCCCGCCCGAAAGGCTTGTGCCTGAATGATTGAGCCTGTCTTTAACTTCCTCCCAGAGACCTGCTTTTTTAAGTGATGTTTCAACAATCTCATCTTCTTCCAGCTTATTGCTTACCAGGCCGTGAATGCGGGGTCCGTATGCAATATTATCGTAGATGGATTTGGGAAAAGGGTTTGGTTTCTGAAAAACCATGCCCACCTGGGCGCGGAGCGGAACAACATCAATATTTTTATCATAGATGTCCAGGTCATCGAGGCGAATATCACCGGTGACCCGGCAGGTTGGGATGGTGTCATTCATCCTGTTCAAACAGCGAAGAAAAGTCGACTTTCCACAGCCGGATGGGCCAATCATGGCTATAACCTCATTACGGCCAATATCAATGGAAACATCTATGATTGCTTGCTTGTCGCCGTAAAAGACATCTACTTTTCGGCAGGTCATGCGGGGGTTGTCAGATTCGATCCGGCCTACCGTGCCTCGGTGCTCCTGGGTATATTTTTTATGTATTACCATGGCAAGAAACCTGTCGAGAGTTCAGGGTATTGTTATTTCAGAGTGAGTGGATTCAGTTTTTGCGCATCTTCACGAAATGCTGCCCGCTCTTCATCCGGCATGGGGATCATGCCCTTGTCTGCAAGATAGCCATCCTCGCCCCATACCTTTTCACTGGTGAATTCATTCAGGAATTCATTGAAACCAGGGATGACCCCGGCATGGGCTTTTTTTACATAGAGATAAAGAGGTCTGGAAACCGGGTATTGCCCTTCGGCGATGGCTTCAAAGGTCGGTTCAACGCCATCAATCAAAGCGCCCTGAATCTTGTCCATATTCTGGTCGAGGAAACTGAACCCGAATATACCTACGGCATCAGGATTGACATCAAGCTTCTGCACGATCAGGTTGTCGTTTTCACCTGCTTCGACAAAGGGACCGTCTTCCCGCATGGTGTGGGCGATTTTCTTAAATTCTGACTTATCACTGTCGCTTAAGGCTTTGATCCAGCCGAAATCTTCTGCGCCTGTCTCCATTACGAGCTCCATAAAGGCATCACGGGTGCCTGAAGTGGGGGGTGGACCCAAGACTTCAATTTTTATGTCCGGCAGTCCAGCATTTATATCACTCCATTTGCTGTAGGGATTAGGAATGAGGGAGGCCCCGCCTTTGGGGTCAGGAACTTCTTTGGCGAGAGCCAGAAAAATCTCCTTGCGTGTTACTTGCAAAGGTTTAACTTTTTTTGAATTGGCCAAAACAATGCCATCGTAGCCGATCTTGATTTCAATTATGTCTTTGACGCCATTTTTATCGCACTGTTCAACTTCGGATTTTTTTATTCTGCGGGAAGCGTTGGCCATATCCGGAAATTCTACACCAACTCCTGAACAGAATAGTTTAAGCCCCCCTCCGGAGCCGGTTGCCTCAATTTTGGGTGTCTTGAACTGTGTCGTTTTGCCAAATTGTTCAGCGACGACCGTAGCAAACGGATAAACAGTTGACGACCCTACAACAGTGATATAATCACGGGCCTGAGCCTGTGACAGGCCTATTCCAAAACTAAAGATCAGTATCCAGAGTAAAGGTATTGTTTTAAATGTATGCATAACGTTCTCCTTACATTAATGGGAAATATTTTAATGTTACTGTTATTGGCAAGAGAGATGCATCCTGGGTTTTAAAGTGTATGCTAGCTTCTCATCATTAAGAAAGGGTTACCAGTTGGTTACATGCTTTTGTATTTTTCATTAGCAATTAGTTTGTGGGTATTCATTTTTATTCGATTGGTTCCTGTTTACCATCGTCTTTCAAACCGGTTCCGTAGAATAACAGCAAGTGAATTTATAACAACCAGAAGCGCAAGAAGCACAATAATGGCTGCTGAGGTGCGCTCCACAAAGCCGCGTTCCGGGCTGTCGGCCCAGAGAAAAATCTGTACAGGCAATGCAGTGGCTGGATCTGTGAATCCGGACGGAATATCAACGATAAATGCCACCATGCCTATCATGAGGAGCGGCGCAGTTTCCCCCAGGGCCCGTGCAATGCCAATTATGGTGCCGGTTAGCATTCCAGGCAGTGCCAGAGGCAGAACATGATGCAGCACTGTCTGCATTTTTGAAGCACCTATCCCCAGTGCAGCTTCTCGTATTGACGGGGGCACCGACTGCAGGGAGACCCTGCTTGCAATAATGATTACGGGTAAGGTCATAAGTGTCAGGACCAAACCGCCAACTAACGGCGCTGATCGCGGCATGTGAAAGAAGTTGATGAATACAGCCAGGCCAAGAAGCCCGAAAACAATGGAAGGAACAGCAGCAAGATTGTTTATATTGACTTCTACAATGTCGATCCATCTGTTTTTCGGGGCGAATTCCTCAAGATAGACAGCAGAAGCGACACCGACCGGAAATGAAAGCAAAAGGGTCAGGGTCAAGGTGAGAATTGATCCGACAAGGGCGCCAAGTATGCCAGCCAGTTCTGGCTCCCTGGAGTCACCGGATGTAAAAAAGGCCGTGTTAAAGCGTTTTGTAATTTTTCCCTCGTGAGCCCATTTGTCAATCCATGCTAATTGTCTGTCATTCAGGCGCCGGTTACTTTCAGGCACATCCCGGGTAATGTTACCCTTGATGAGCATATCGACATCGTCATCTGCCGGGACCTGGATTGTAATTGTCCTGCCAACCAGGTCCGGCTGCTGCTGGATCATTTTCTGGAGTTGGAATGCGGCACCGGAACTGATGAGAGAGTAGAGTTCTTTTTTTTCTTTGCGATTTTTAACCTCCGGGAATTCATTTCTGAGAGTTTTCTTGACCAGGCCGGGAAAATTTGAATTCGCAGGATCATCTTTATCAATGAAGGCAGAGTCAAAAAAAACTTCCAGTTTCACAAAAGTCTGGAAAAAAGCCGAATACCCGTTTGAGAAAATGGTGAAAAACAAAAGTGCCAGGAAAGAGAGACTGGTAAGAACGGCCAACAGTCCATAGATCTTAAAGCGCTGTTCTTTGCCATAGCGTTTAGCAAGGCCCCGGTTGACGATATCTATTGTCCGCGAATCTTGAGGCTCTGCTTCGTGTGATTCTTTTACATTGGAGTTATTCATACTGCTCCCTGTATTTCCGCACAACATACAGCGCTATGATATTAAGAATGAGCGTAGCAATAAAGAGGATAAGCCCCAGGGCAAAAGCTGCCAGGGTCTTCGGACTGTCAAACTCCTGGTCCCCTACCAGGAGAGTGACAATCTGAACTGTAACCGTGGTGACAGCCTGCAGCGGGTTGGCGGTTAGATTGGCAGCAAGTCCGGCCGCCATGACCACAATCATGGTTTCACCAATGGCCCTTGAAACAGCAAGAAGTACGCCCCCAACTATGCCGGGAAGTGCAGCAGGTATGACAACCTGCTTGATGGTCTCACTTTTGGTCGCCCCCAGGGCTAATGCACCGTCACGCATGGCCTGCGGCACAGCATTAATAACATCATCTGACAGGGAAGAGACAAAGGGGATAATCATGATGCCCATGACAAGACCGGCTGCCAACGCACTTTCCGATGAAACATCAAGCCCGAATGTTACCCCCAGCTCTCTGATGAATGGGGCAACTGTAAGAGCCGCAAAAAAGCCATAGACAACCGTAGGAATGCCGGCAAGGATTTCGAGGAGGGGTTTTGCTATAGAGCGGAATTTCTTATTGGCATATTCCGAGAGGTAGATGGCAGACATCAACCCCAAAGGGACGGCAACAAGCATGGCAATTCCTGAAATCATTGCTGTACCTGCAAAAACAGGAATGGCCCCGAAGGCCCCTGAAGAACCGACCTGGTCGGAACGGATGGACATTTGCGGACTCCAATTCAGACCGAATAAAAATTCGTTTACAGGGATTATTTTGAAAAAACGGATTGCTTCGAAAAGTACTGACAACACGATGCCGATCGTTGTGAAAATGGCAAAAGATGCACAGGCTACGAGAAAAAAGGTAAAGATTTTTTCAACATGGTTTCTCGCCCTGAGAATCGGGGTTATTCTCTGCCTGGCAATAAACGCCCCAATAAGGGCAAAAGATAAAATAACTACAGTTAAAGCCGCATTTCCTGTTGCCTGTAACGTGCGATAGTGGTTTGCCGCTTTCTCCATCGCCGGCTTTATTTCACCGCTGACAATATTGCCGCTCACCAGGTTCCTGATATCATTTAACACCAGGTTGAGCCGGCTTTCGGGGAGCATCCGTATTTCATCGGGTAATTGCGCCACAACCATTTTGGTCATGATCACCGGTTCGCATATCTGCCAGGCAAGAAAGAGAAACAGGGCAGGAAGTCCGCACCAAAGAGCGGTCAGCACACCATAATATACCGGTGTTGAGTGTAATGTTCTGATGCCGTCAGGTGCTTTAGCCAGAGAAAGGGCTCTGGTTCTGCCAAGGTGGTAGGCAACAGCTGTGAAGCTTAAAAGTATAAAAATAAGCAAAAAAGAGGACATAACCCTTTC
>Ga0210109_1000018_pt1 | contig 28742 bp, 28 predicted proteins | sample China_Bullhead_C_FD_184857 | JGI IMG/M metagenome (GOLD analysis project Ga0210109, IMG submission 184857) | Wetland microbial communities from San Francisco Bay, California, USA, that impact long-term carbon sequestration -... | ecosystem: Environmental > Aquatic > Marine > Wetlands ...
AAAGTGAAAAAAATGTACGTAAGATATTTGATGACTTTAAAGAGTTAAGTACAAAAGCAAAAGTAGATCCTATTTTACTGCTCAATGAAGCCGATCAGTTTTTGAGTGCAAGAAGCGAAGGAACAGGAAGTTCAGCAGATAAAATGCATAACCAAATGCAAAATATCTTCCTCGAACAGATAGAAAAATTTGAAGGTATACTCATCGCTACTACCAATTTGCTTGGTAACATAGATAAAGCTTTTTCAAGACGGTTCAATTACAAGATCGAATTTAAAAAACCAGGGAGAAAACAGCGCCTCAGACTTTGGCAGTTCATGCTTCCTGAAAATGCAGATTATGAAGAAGGGTTTGATATGTCAGAACTTGCCAAATACGAACTCACCGGTGGACAGATCAATCTTATCATCAAAAACACAGCCTATAAAGTAGCTGTACGTGAAGAGAGTGTGTTTGGCAATCAGGACTTCCTTGAAGAGATCGAGAAAGAGCTCGGCTCGAGCTTTGAAGGATCAAAGAGTATGGGCTTTAAAGTGTAATTTTAAATATTCAATTAAATAAGTTGGATGATGCATGTCGTCAAAGTAGATGTCCAAACTGTAGAAATAGAGTGTGGTGCATAGGAGACTATTTTACAAGTGTGCCTCCGGCACCGATCAATTGGATGATCCCGCCTTTGACATTAAGTGGTGTAAATCCATTTTCTTCCAATATGCGTGAGGCAGTAACACTTCTGCTTCCCGTTCTGCAATAGACGATGATCTTTTTATTTTTATCCTGTTTGAGCATACCGAGGTTTTTACTGAGTGCTTGTACGGGAATAAGCGTCGCATCCCTGAGATGGCCACTTTTATACTCTTCTATGGTTCTAACATCAAGCAGTGTCACATTATCGTCATTTTCCAGCAAATAGATGGCCTGTTTGGCATCTATGGATTCAAAGTTGGCAAGTATCCAGCCTTTTGAGTAGGCAAACCAAAAAACTAAGCCGGCCATAGCGATCCAGTATAGTGCATTCATAGGGTTTTTTAAAAGAGTCACCTTGTCGTTCCTTATAGTTATTATAATTTTATTTGATATTGTAGCGCTATTTTCTTTATGCATAGTTACATCTCGTTACATACTAAACGGTAATCACATACAAGGACTAAGTCCCCAAAATCTTTTAATCATCTTTTAGATAATATGAAGCTAATATTCTAAAGGCACTTCTCTACTGGAAAAAGCAAGTGAAAACTTAAGCCTAAGGTGAACTCCAGTGAGAAGAATTGAAAATGAGCTTTGCTTGTTTTTCAAAGAGAATTATGAAATTAAAGGGATTAAAATGACTCATGTAATTACAGAACATCCATATTTCGGTGTATTTGTTTTATTTGCGTTGACAGCAGTAGCGTTCCCAGCGACGCTATGGGCTGCACGTTTCGTTAGTAGAAAATTTGCACGGCTTGATACGGAAAGACTTAAATTAAGTATATACGAATGTGGACCAGAGGTGACTAAACAACCCAACACCATTTCTGCACAGTTTTACCTGATAGCACTTTTGTTTATTTTGTTTGATGTAGAGATTATCTTTATGTTCCCTTGGGCAATTGACTTTAAATTACTTGGTTGGTTTGGTTTTGCTGAGATGATACTATTTATCTTATTACTTGCGATTGGTTTCGTATATGCATGGAAAAAAGGAGCACTTGAATGGCACAGCATCAAGTAAATTATGCCAGCTCTGCTGGCTTACCGATAGCACTGACTTCGGTAGACAAACTCGTAAACTGGGGGCGTTCGAACTCGCTTTGGCCGCTCACTTATGGACTCGCATGTTGTGCGATCGAAATGATGGCATCGGGAGCATCACGTTATGACTTCGATAGAATGGGAACGATCTTTAGAGCTTCTCCAAGACAAGCAGACGTAATGATCTTGGCAGGAACACTTTCTAAGAAACACTCTGAGTTCGCTAGAAGACTTTATGATCAAATGACAGAGCCTAAATGGGTGATCTCTATGGGATCATGTGCAAATACCGGTGGTATGTTCAATACGTATGCAACAGTACAAGGTGTGGATCGTATCATCCCTGTTGACATTTATCTTCCAGGATGTGCACCAAGACCTGAAACACTTCAGTATGCACTGATGATGCTTCAAAAGAAGATTCGTAAAGAGTCTGCAGATATGAAGAAAAACACAAAACAAGACTTGACCAATCAAACGGGCAAAAGAGCGAGGTTAATCTAATGAGAAAATACGTACCAAAAGATAACGTTCAAGGAAAGTCTTACTATACAGACAGATATTGGGTTGCACCGCGTGTACCTAGAAGTGAAGTAGAAGATGCGCATTTCGCATCAGTAGTGACAGCATTGGGAGACTTGGCAAAAGAAACCTATGTTGAGTTAGGACAATTGGTTGTGCATATTGATGCAACAACAAACTTTGCCGTACTTAAAACACTTAAAGAAAAATGCGGATATACACAATGTTCTGAGCAATCAGCAGTAGACTATCTGGCTAAAGACGGAGAATTTGAACTTTTTTACCAACTTCTTAATGTCAATGAAGCCAAAAGAGTAAGGGTCGTATGCCGTATTAAAAAAGGTGAAGCGATTGAAAGCGTTCAACCTCTTTTCAAATCTGCAAACTTTGCAGAACGTGAAATGTTCGATATGTTCGGTATTAAAGTAAATAATCATCCATTCCTTAAACGTATCATTATGCCTGATGACTGGGAAGGACATCCATTACTTAAAACATATCCTCTCTTTGGAGATGAGTTCGCTTCATGGTATGAAGTAGATAAGATCTTTGGAAAAGAGTACAGAGACATTATAGGACCGGAAAACAGGGATCCTGCAAAAGTAGACAGACATGATACAAAACGTTTCTCAAGAATAGGATATGAAGTACCTTTCGGTGCAGATATTTCTGAAGGTGAAAAAGAGCAGGCGGTTGAATATAGTGAAACATTCTTAGTGAACTATAATAAAAAAGGGTCTAAGCAATTAGACGAAAGAAAATAGGGGAGCCGATGCAAGTAGCTAATAAATTAACACCATTTTTTGAGAACCTCAATTTTGAGCGTGACGACAACACAATGGTTATCAATTTTGGTCCTCAGCACCCTTCAGCACACGGTCAGTTAAGACTAGTGCTTGAACTCGACGGTGAGCAGGTAGTTAAAGCCTATCCGGATATCGGTTACCTTCACAGAGGTATCGAGAAGATGGCAGAAAACATGACGTATAATGAGTTTTTGCCAACGACAGATAGACTTGACTATATTGCTTCAACTTCAAACAACTATGCCTATGCATTGGCTGTTGAAAAACTTATCGGTGTAGAAGCGCCTAGACGTGCACAAGTCATTAGAACGATGTTACTTGAACTCAATCGTGTCATTTCGCACCTGTTCTTTATCGCAACGCATGCATTGGATGTTGGTGCAATGTCAGTATTCCTTTATGCATTCCGTGAACGTGAATTTGCAATGGACCTTATGGAAGACTATTGTGGTGCAAGATTGACTCACTCTGCAGTACGTATCGGTGGTGTACCTCTTGATCTGCCTGCAGGTTGGTTAGAAAATATTGCTGCATTCTGCGATAAAGTGGATTATGAAGTAGAACATACGTATGAAGCGCTATTGACAGAAAACCGTATCTGGAAAATGCGTCTTGAAGATGTAGGGGTTATCTCTGCTGAAGATGCATTAAACTGGGGATGTACAGGTCCTATGCTTAGAGGGTCTGGTGTGAAGTATGACATTAGAAAAGAAGAGCCGTATGAACTCTACTCGGAACTTGATTTTGATATTCCTGTGAGTGAAAGATGTGACTCATACGGACGTTATAGACTCTATATGGAAGAGATAAGACAATCTACACGTATGATCAGACAACTTATTCCTATGTATGCAGAGACAGAGCCTCAACTTATGGCACATGCACCACAGTATATCTCAGCAACAAAAGAAGAGATCATGACACAAAACTATGCATTGATGCAGCACTTTGTACTTGTGACTCAAGGTATGCGACCACCAAAAGGTGAAGTTTATGTGCCTACTGAATCGCCAAAAGGTGAACTTGGTTTTTACATTAAATCAGAAGGTGAGCCATATGCTTACAGACTTAAGTGTAGAGCACCGAGTTTCTTCCATACAGGACTTCTTCAAGAGCTTCTTGTGGGTACATACATTGCAGACGTCGTTACGATCATTGGTACTACCAACATCGTATTCGGTGAAGTTGACAGATAAGGAGAGACCATGAAAAGATATGATTTAAGACATTTAAAAGACGATTTCTATGATAGAATGGTTGAGCTTATCGATCAGGGACTCAAAGTAGACGAAGTAGGGATTTTCCTTTTTGAAGTAGGGGATTTCTCTTCTATCCAGAAATCTGCAGATGTAGTGAAAGCTACCGGACATGATTTGATGAATTCACTGAAATTTAACGAAGTGGACTGGACGATTGTCGTCAAAAAAGTAGATGAAGCGACCAAGAAAGAGAGAGCTGCCAAGATTGAGGCGGAAAAGGCTGCAGCCGAATCAGCAGAGGCTGAAACAGAAAAGGCAGAGTAAAAGCCTACCGCTTTATATAATATATAGTATCTTTCTTTATGTGAAGATGCTATATGATTCTAGTATCCTACAACATAAAATACCAATCTCTATATGATTATTGTTGAGTGAAAAAAGTAAAAATACCATGCTCAAAAAGAGCATAGTATAGGAGATTTACTTCAGATTAGAAGCAATATTTTTTACTGCAGATGCTGCATGGTTGAATGCAAGTGCAATACTACCTTGATCTGTGACAACGTCACCGATCGTATAAAGACCTTCAACATTAGTTTCAAATGTCTTTTCATCGTATACAGGTACATCCCACTCACCAGTCTTCACACCAGAGTTTACAAGGATGTCTTTTGGTGTTGTACCACCAAGTGCGTAGACAGCTCTATCATACTCTCCAGTTGAACCATCAGTAAAGTTCACTTGGATCTTACCAGCTGCAGAAGGCTCAACGCTCTCAACATCTACACCAAGTTTGTTACAAAGCTTTCCGTTATCTAGATACTTAAGTGTCATCTCTGTATTGATCGGGTTCATTCTTTTGATCTCAGCTTGTCTGTAGTTAAGTGTAACCACACAATCTTCCATACCTTCCATCTCTACTAGACCATAAGCATACTCACCAGCAGTGTCCCCACCACCAACGACCATTACGTGCTCACCGTTTTGGACTTTAGAAAGGTTGAAGTTAAGTACATCTTTAAGCTCTTTTGGGAACTTGTATCTAGGCTTGTTAGGTTTACCCATACGACCTACTGAAAGGATGACGTTTTTAGCTTTAATGGTTTCTACAGCTTCGGCTACCGCATCAGTACCAAATACAATTGAGAAAAGACCATCTTCACCTTTTTCAACTCTCATTATCTCATGGTTGTACTCAAACTTATCAAGTACACCAGCGTTTTTTAGTTTTTCATCCATTTGTTCGATGTACTCTTCTTTAGAACACTCTTCAAATGAAACATTACCTTCAAACTCAGCCTTGCGTCCCATCCAGTCTTTATCAACACGTTTACCTTTTTTATAAAACTTGTGGATCATGTCGTTGTGGTGAGGTGCCTTGTCAATAACAACAATATTCTCAATACCAGCTAGTTTTGCTTCGATCGCACATGCCATACCGCCAGGACCTGCTCCAATAATCGCAATGTCTACTACTTTTCCGTTTTCATGAATCATGTTAACCCTTATTAAACTTTATTTTGACGTAAATTGTAACATATGGAATTATAAAATCATCTATATTGAAGTTATAACTTTCATAAGTAGATCGTCGATGTGAGTAAATGTAACATTAAAAAGTATCATATGAGCCTAAAACATAGTGATATCAATCGTTAGTGATACATTTTAACACAGAACTTTGTTTTTTAATTTGTTTTCTAATACAATCTTTAAAAGCATTTTTAAGCAGGGTCAATAGAGCGTATTGTCCAAGGTGTACATAAAGGCAAGATCAGCATAAGGAAGAGATGGTAGTGGAGTACAAGTATGAAAGTGAAAAAGAGAATTTTGAAAATGTTGACAGTATAGTTTTTTCAGCAGATATTACAAATGAAGAAGCACAGATTCTTCAATTACTTAAAGAGAAACAGGGTAAGTGCTTGATATGCCCTGAAGCAAAAGTGTATCAGGATTTTTTAAAAGCATATAGCAGCAGTAGCGGGTATCATATTTTTAAAGGAGATTTAGAGACTTTGGCCGCTTCTGATGTAGTGATATCCTTTGGTGTATGGTTTCAGGATGAAAGTACAGGATCTACAACATTTGTTCCGAAAGTGTTAGAAGAAAAAAAGCCCAAATTTGTCTATATGCATCCTATAGAAGATGCAAGACTTCAAGCCACTCTAACACAGTTTATAAAATATGAAGTAGGGAGTGAAGAGGGGGTAGCTGCATTATTGGCATATGCACTACTAAAAGATAAAGAACTTCCCGAAGAGATAGAAGATATTTTAGATGATCTTGACATCGGTTACCTCAGTGCGGAAAGTAATGTGGGGGAAGAAGAACTTGAATCGATGTATAGCCTTATAGGCCATGAAACCACAGTATCTTTGATCGTAGGCAGTGATCTCTATACGCATCCAAAAGCAGGACAAATAGCAAAACTCATAGCACTGCTGGAACAGTATGCCGGGCTGCATATTTTATGTGTACCCCCTGCAAAAAATGCCTTGGGTGTTGCATTGGTCTGTGAACTTGATGATAGGGTGGAAGGTCGAAGTGTTCTTTATGAAAGTTGTCAAGAGGGTACCTATGTAAACAGTGATAAATGTGTGTATGTCAATGATGAGATGCAAACTTCAGGTGTGGATGGGTTAAACAGCATTGCCAATACATTAGGGCTAGATGCCAAAAATCTTATAGACTACAGCAATCAATTACCTCAAGAGAAAGGGTTTCAAATACTCAGGGATGATGATCTCAAGAATCCTTGCATATATAGACTGATACCTCAAGAACAAATAAGGGACTTTACACTGGATGAAATAGATGATCTGCCTGTGTATGATGGTGCAGTCATTTATACGTATAAAGTAGAAAAACCAATGGCTCATGAGAGGGAAATGGACAATATATTAAGTGGATCTAAACAGTTTGCCATAGCCACAAAATTACAAGATGGTGATTTAATTTCTTTTGAGATAGAGGGGGTTAAATTTATGCGTGTGTTTAAAATTGATACATATATGAAAGGAACCATTGCGCTAAATCCAACTTTTGACATAAAATTAAGTGCATCTTTGCTATCCTCCTATAGATTTAGCAGACTAGCTTTTGAAAAAATAAATAATCAAAATATAGGAAACAACGATGAGTGAAGTACAAACAGTAGATAATATGGTCTCAATTTCGATTGATGGTGTAGAGTACAAAGCAAAAGAAGGTGAATATATCCTTAATGCAGCTCGTGCTAATGATGTTTTCATCCCGGCTATATGTTACCTGACAAGATGTTCGCCAACATTGGCATGTCGTATTTGTCTGGTGGAAGCAGATGGTAAACAAGTATATGCATGTAATGCTAAAGTAAAAGAGGGTATGGAAGTCACTACTGAGACACCAAATATCCTTGAAGAGCGTAGAGCCATAATGGAAGTCTATGATGTGAACCACCCGCTTCAGTGTGGTGTATGTGATAAGTCCGGCGAGTGTGAATTACAGAACTATACACTTGAACTTTCGGTAGATTCACAATCGTATATGATCCCAGATACGAAAAGAGAGACAACAAACTGGTCTTCAGTACTGCATTATGATCCAGGTCTTTGTATTGTATGTGAACGTTGTACTACTGTGTGTAAAGATATGGTTGGAGACGCGGCGATCACCACAGTCAAAAGAGGTGGGGCTGAACTTGACAAAAGCTACAAAGATACTATGCCAAAAGATGCATACTCTATGTGGAACAAACTGCAAAAGTCTGTTATCGCTCCGAGTAACGGTACAGAATTCACGAACTGTTCAGACTGTGGTGAATGTATAGCAGTATGTCCGGTCGGTGCACTCGTAAGCCGTGACTTTGTCTACCAGTCAAATGCTTGGGATTTAAGAAGAATCCCTGCTGTTGCAGCACACTCAAGTGATGGTGCGCAAATCTACTATGAAGTAAAACCTACATCGATTGAAGACAGATCTGAAAAGATCTACCGTATTACCAACGAATGGAATTATGTATCCTTAGATGGATCAGCACGTTTTGCCTATGATTTTGAGAACAGAGGCGTAACGAAAGATGAAGCAGCATTTAATGCAGCGCTTGAAGCCTTTAAAAAAGCCGATACAGTTCGTTTTAACTCTATGATAACGAATGAAGAAGCGATGATGCTTCAGACACTGAAAGAAAAAATGGGACTTAAACTCTATAACCCAGAGGTAAGAGCATTCCAAAAATTCTTAGGTCACTATGCAGCAGCGTCAGGGTCCTCTTTATACTCTACAGATACAGATGCGATCATGAAGAAGAGTGATTTTGTTATCTCTGTGGGTGCAGCACTTAGAAATGATTCTCCAGCACTTAAATATGCGTTTAACAACGTACAAAAGCTTAACAAAGGTGCAGGACTTTACTTCCACCCGGTAGGTGATACACTCATCCCTACATTTGGTAAGACGGTAGAGTCGTTTGTTCACAAAGCAGGTCTTGAAGAAGCAGCATTGTATCTTATATTGGATCTGTTTGCAGACAAAGAGAAACTTCCTGCTGATGTCAAAGAGTATATTGAAAGCTTTAAAAGTTCTGAGACCAGAACGGTTAAAGAGCAAGTCATGAAGACTGTGAAAGAGATGGTACTAAACGAAGAGACTGGCGAAGAGGAAGAAGTATCTAAAAAAGTAAAAGAGAATGTTGAAAAAGAGATCACAGTGACGATCAACGGACTTGTGACACTTTTAGGTAAGGATTCTGAGAAGTTTGATGATGCATTTGACAAAATGATGAAGAAAAAAGAAGCTTTCTCACTGATGGTGGGGGAAGATCTTTACTTCCATGAAAAAGCAGAAAACCTGGCTAAACTTGTAGCACTTGTTGAAGCAACGTGTAACATTGATGTGGTTATGACCCCACCAAAGTCAAATGCACTGGGTGTTGCACTGATCTGTGATCTTGATGATGAATGTTCTGGATATACAGTAGGTTACAACGAAAATGGTGACTTTAGACTCTCTGCACTGGGTGATGGCGACTTAGATATGCCAGCAATGAACCAACAAGAGGGAACATTGACCTCAATGGCTAAAAGAGTACTTCCTACCAATGCTGCGTTAGAGTACGGCGGATATGAATTAAACGACATTGTTAAAGCACTTGTAGGAGCGCCAGAGTTAACGATTGACTGGACAGAGATGCTTCCTGTGGCAAAAGGTTTTAAAGCTGTAGCCTTTGACTCTTTGCCAAATGCCTATACGAATGCCGGTGTAGATAATCGTGGATATAGATTGGATGTGACAACGCAAGAGGCAGCACTACCAACTGTTGAGAAATTTGACGAGAGTGTAGCGCTAGAAGGTGAAATTGCATATAGATGTAACCCTGCTAGACAGTTTAACGACTTTACAGACAAGGCTCATGAGATCTTTGAAGTATTCGCACTCTATGCAAGTACAGCGAAAGCAGAGAGTTTGGGAGAAAAAGTAGAAGTAGTATTTGAAAATGGAAGTATTACTTTAGATGTGGTAGCCGATGAAAAGATCGAAGGTGACATCGTAAAAGTACCAGATTTCAAATCTGCTAAAGATGTGTATGGTCTCTTTGGTGGGTCTAGATATCAAACAGTAACATTGAGAAAGGTGTAATATGGAAACAACACTCATAGAAAACTTACCGGAGGTAACTGCTCTAGGTGTCATTATCAAAGCCGTGATTATCTTGGCTGTGATTTCGGCAATTGCAGGTTTTGGTACGTATGTAGAAAGAAAAGTACTTGCATTTATGCAAAGACGTCTCGGGCCAATGCACGTAGGACCTTATGGTTTATTACAAATTGCAGCAGATGGTATTAAACTCTTCACGAAAGAGGATATCATTCCACAAAATGCAAACAAACTGATCTTTATGATCGCACCGATCATTACAGCAGCAACGGCATTTATCGCTCTTTCTGCTGTACCGGTTTTCCCAGACTTTACGGTTCCTGAGTTTATTCCTCTACTTGGTGGTACCTTTGTACCATCTATTGCCTCTGACTTGAACATCGGTGTATTGTTTGTACTTGGTATGATGGCAGCAGGACTTTACGGTCCACTTTTAGCTGGTATGTCACAGGCGAACAAATGGGGTATCATAGGGGCAGCAAGAACAGCGATCCAGTTTTTATCCTATGAGGTAGTGACAGGGCTTTCTATCTTGGCACCGATCATGTTGGTTGGTTCATTGTCGTTTGTTGACTTTAATGAAGCACAAGCTGGTGGTATCGGTTCATGGCTTATCTGGCAACAACCAATAGCATTTGTACTCTTCCTCATTGCAGGATTTGCAGAGACGAACAGAACACCATTTGACCTTCTTGAACATGAAGCTGAAGTTGTTTCTGGGTATGCAACAGAGTATTCTGGAATGAGATGGGGTATGTTCTTTATTGGTGAGTATGCAAACATGATCACTGTTGCAATTATTGCTTCCATCGTATTCTTAGGTGGATTTGATACAGCAGGTGCATTTGGATGGTTGTTTATTATCCTTAAAGTCGCATTCTTCTTCTTCTTGATGTTATGGGTAAGAGCATCATGGCCGCATATTAGACCAGATCAGCTAATGTGGCTTTGTTGGAAAGTATTAATGCCAATCGCTGTGATCAATATTCTGATTACTGCACTAGTGATGATGGTATAAAGGAGTAGGTATGAGTTTAGAACAATTTAAAAACAGAAATGTAGGAACACAAAACTACACAACCGTTGACGTAGGGCAAACACCTGTCACTGCTATGGAAAAGTTTACACAAGTGGCAAAAAGAACGGTTAAAGGTGAGCTTTTTGTAGGACTTTGGGTTACAATGAGATCTATGCTTAAGGCACTTTTTAAAGATGACATGCATACAGTGAAGTATCCGTTTGAAAAAATGCCAATATCACCAAGATATAGAGCGATCCATGACATGCTTAGATTACTTGAATCAGGTAACTACAGATGTATCGGTTGTGGTCTTTGTGAAAAGATATGTATCTCAAATTGTATCTCTATGGATACAAGATATGATGAAAATCAACGTAAAGAGGTCAGTGAATATACCATTAACTTCGGTCGTTGTATCTTTTGTGGTTATTGTGCAGAAGTATGTCCTGAACTTGCTATCGTTCATGGACCGCGTTATGAGAATGCTGCAGAGCAAAGAGCTGGATTCTCACTCTTTGAAGATATGTTAACACCTATCGACAAACTGAACTTGCAACAAGAGTATGATGGATTTGGAGCAGTATCCCCAAATGCAGATGAAAACATTAAAAAAACGCCACTAGCGTATTAGGGAGAGTAGAATGTATGAAATCGTAGCCTTTTACCTATTTTCGGCTTTAACAATAGGACTTTTCTTGATCACAGTGATGAGTAAAAATATACTTTATTCTATGACATCACTCGCAGCAGGTATGGTACTTATCTCTGGATTCTTCTTTATTTTAGGCGCTGATTTTCTTGGTGTAGTGCAACTTGTTGTCTATGTTGGGGCTGTCATGGCTCTCTATGCATTTGCGATGATGTTCTTTGATGCAACAAGAACCATTAAAGAGAAAAATACAAACAATGCTTTAGTATTTTTACTGGGTGGATTATCGGCATTGATACTGGTACTTATGTTTGCTGCACCTATCTTCAGCGAGAGTGTACAAGCACTTTACCCAATGCATGAAGGTGTAGGCAATGCACAAGATGTTGGTATCATACTCTTTACAAAGTACCTTGTACCGTTTGAAGTAGCAGCACTCATGTTACTCGTAGCAATGATTGCAGGGATTATACTTGCTGGTAAGAAAATGGATGTGAGTCTCACTGAAGATATGGGTGCAGATGATGAAATTATGATAGTAAAGGATGAAAAATGATGATAGGTCTTTCTCATTATTTGATCGTATCTGCGATCCTCTTCTCTATAGGATTGGTCGGGGTACTTAGAAGAAGAAACCTCTTAATGCTTTTTTTTGCAACAGAGGTCATGCTTAATGCAGTCAATATAGCATTTGCAGCTATTTCACACTATTACAATGATTTAACAGGGCAAATGTTTGCATTCTTTATTATCGCTATTGCAGCGAGTGAAGTGGCAGTGGGTCTTGGTATATTAATTGTATTGTATAAAAAATATGGAAGTCTTGATTTAGATGACCTTGCAAGCATGAGAGGATAATAATGGAAAATTTAGTATATATAGCACTTTTTGCACCATTTGTAGGGTCTCTTTTTGCAGCTTTATTTGGTATGAGTGAAAGAAAAATATTTGTAGGTATCGTAGGTTCTCTACTTATAGGTCTGTCGTTTGTCGCTTCAGCAACATTGGCATTCAATCTTTATACAACAGGTACAGTGGTACAAGTGACGATGATGGATTGGATCAATGCCGGAGATCTCAATATACCATTTGGTTTTGTGGTTGATCAGATCTCAGTAACCATGATGACAGTCGTAACTTTGGTTTCTACGGTAGTACATATTTATGCGATCGGTTATATGGACCATGATAAGAGTTTTAACAGATTCTTCTCATATCTATCGGCTTTCGTATTCTCTATGATGATACTTGTGATGTCAGATAACTTTGCCGGTCTATTTATAGGTTGGGAAGGTGTTGGTGTGTGTTCATGGTTACTGGTTGGTTTTTGGTATCACAAACCAGATCAGACAAGAGAAGAAAATCCTTCTATCTCTCCGTCTTGGGCAGCAAATGAAGCATTTATTATGAACCGTATCGCTGACCTTGGTATGTTGATCGGTATCTTTATTCTTTACTGGAACACAGGTTCTCTTCAGTATGATGAAGTATTTGCACAGCTTCCATATCTTGGTGAAACAGTGCTAGTAACAGCCGCAATCGCACTCTTTATCGGTGCGATGGGTAAATCAGCACAGTTCCCGCTTCACACATGGCTAACAGATGCAATGGAAGGTCCTACGCCGGTATCTGCATTGATCCACGCAGCAACCATGGTAACAGCAGGAGTTTTCTTGGTGATTAGATCTAACCCGTTGTATAGTATGGAAGAAGTTGCAGGCGTAAGTTTCTTCATTGCCTCTCTTGGTACATTTGTTGCATTCTACGCAGCATCTATGGCACTGGTTGAACGTGACTTAAAAAGAATTATCGCATACTCTACGCTTTCACAGTTAGGGTATATGTTTGCAGCGGCAGGACTTGGTGCGTACTGGATCGCACTTTTCCACCTTGCAGCACACGCCTTCTTTAAAGCACTCCTTTTCCTTGGCGGGGGTAACGTAATGCATGCTATGCATGATGAGCTTGACCTCTTTAAGATGGGTGGACTTAGAAAGAAAATGAGAGGTACATGGATCTATATGACTATCGCTTCTGTTGCACTTGCAGGGTTACCTCCACTTGCAGGATTTTGGTCAAAAGATGCGATTATCGAAACAGCATTTAATGAACATACGTATATCTTATGGGGCATGTTAGTTATCACTGCAGGAATGACGGCATTTTATTCATTTAGACAAGTCTTTTTATCATTCCATGGTGAAGATCGTCACACGCCATTAGGATTCCACCCACATGAAATGTACAAATTTGTCTTGGTAGCAATGTCTCCTCTTGCAGTACTTGCTATCATAACAGGATGGTTTATGGGATCATACAAAGCGTTTATCTATAAGATAGGTGAGACGGTTCAGTATGAAATGTCCGAACATACACACCACCTGGCAACGTATTTGGGTCTTATTGTAATCTTCTTTGCACTCTCGGGTATCGCTTATGCTTATTATAAATATGCAAGAACAGGTGAAAATGCTTGGAAAAGAAGTGAAAAAGTTGAAAACGGTTTCTTCTATAAACTACTTGCCAACCAATATTATGTGCCAAAATTCTATGAAGAGTTTATTACAAAACCATATATGATGATCTCTGAGAAATTCTGGACAGAGGTAGATTTAAAAATAGTAGATGCAACAGTAGATAATATTGCGAAGTTCCTTTACGGTTCTGGTGATAAAACAAGAAGTATGCAAACAGGTAACCTTTCAAACTATCTAAACTGGATGGCTGTTGGTGCGGTACTGTTATTGGTAATTGCTGCGATTTCAGCGATGATAGGTTAAGGGGTAAAAATGGAAAATATTTTAAGTATATTGGTCTTCTTCCCGGCAGTTGCAGGATTGCTTGGGTTTGTAGTAGATAAAGAGAGTGCTAGAGCCTATGGTATTACTGTAGCAACGATAGAGTTCCTTCTTTCTTTATGGTTATGGTTCAGTTTCGACACATCAAATGCTGGAATGCAGTTTGTAGAGATGATCCCTTTGATCCCTGACATGGGTATCTCTTATTATGTTGGTGCGGATGGTATCTCATTGTTCATTATTCTTATGACAACATTGATGACACTTATCGGTATGGCAAGTATGGGTGAAACAAAAAATATTAAAAATATGATCGTGACACTGCTTTTCCTAGAGATGACGATGGTAGGTGTATTTGTTGCACTTGATGCCATTATCTTCTATTTATTCTGGGAGCTTTCACTTGTACCAATGCTTTATATCGTTGGTGCTTGGGGTGGCCCACTTAGAATTTATGCATCGATCAAATTCTTCCTCTATACATTTACAGGATCATTGATCATGCTTGTAGGTATGTTATTTGTTGCCTACATTTATCATAACCTTACTGGCGTATGGAGCTTTGCAATTACTGACTGGTATGCATTGGTTTTGCCTGTGAATTATCAGTTATGGTTATTTGCTGCGTTCTTTATTGGTTTTGCTATTAAAGTACCGATGTTCCCATTCCATACTTGGATCCCATATGCACACGGCCAAGCACCTACTATCGGTTCGGTCATTCTTGCAGCGGTTCTTCTTAAAATGGGTACATACGGATTTGTAAGATTTTCACTTCCAATGTTCCCGGATGCCTCAGTGATATCAATCACACCTATTGCTGTGTTATCACTCATTATGATCATCTATACAGCAATGATCGCATACGCTCAAAAAGATGTTAAACAAGTGGTCGCATACTCTTCAGTATCACACATGGGTATTATTATGCTTGGTCTTTTTGCAATGAATGCAGAGGGATTATCAGGTTCAGTATTTCAAATGTTGTCTCACGGTATCGTTTCGGGTGCGCTGTTTATGCTTGTGGGTATGATCTATGATAGAAGACATACAAAACTGATGTCTGAATTTGGTGGTATCGCATCAGTCATGCCTAAGTTTGCGGTTATTTTTGGAATTATGCTCATGGCATCGGTAGGGTTACCATTGACTATCGGGTTTATCGGTGAGTTCCTTGTTCTTCTTGGTTTCTATCAAGTATCACCAATGATGACTATCTTGGCCGGTACATCTATTATTTTAGGTGCAGTATATATGCTAAGAGTCATGAAACGTACATTCTTTGGACCATTGAATAATGAAGAGAACAAAAAACTTAAAGATCTAAATCGTAGAGAAACATGGTCGCTTATCCCATTGGTTGCCATAGTCATTTGGTTAGGTGTATATCCTAAACCAGTACTCGGTCCAATAGATAACTCTGTAAAAGCACTGTTAAGCTTTATGGATGAAAAAGCGATTACAAAAGAGGCAAAAGATATGATAAGAGTTGCAAAATCAAATAAGGAGGTGAACTAATGTTAGAGCCAATTAATGTGAGTTTAGAAAGCCTAAACCTTATTACCCTAGCACCAATGCTCATAGCTATTGCCGGGGGTTTGATTATTTTAATTCTTGATCTGCTTAATGAAAAACTACATAAATCGCTTTATGTCATGTTAACAGTTTTAGTACTTTTCATTAATTTTGGTTCTGTATTGGGACTCAATGTCAATGAACGTGGATTCTTTGATGTCATGTTGATAGATGGTATATCTATCATCTCTCAACTGATGATCATTGGTGGTTCAATGATCTTCATCCCACTTGCACTCACATCAAAAAGATTTCATGAGTATTCATATCCTGAATTTTTTGCATTGTTCTTATTTATGATTGCAGGATTCCAGTTTATGGTAGCATCAGATAACCTTATTCTGATCTTTGTGGGACTTGAGACAGCATCACTTTCACTCTATACACTGATCGCACTTCACAACAGAAGCAATTCATATGAAGCAGCGGTGAAATACTTTACAATGGGTGCGCTTGCAGCAGCATTCTTTGCAATGGGTTCAGCGGTTATTTATGCCCTTACAGGTTCAGTAGAACTTTATAAAGTGGCAGAAGTGATGGCTACACGTTTGAATGAGACAGGATTGATGATCGCTATTTTTGGTTCATCTGTACTGTTACTTGTTTCCTTTGCCTTTAAACTTTCACTCTTCCCATTCCATACATGGGCACCAGATGTCTATGAGGGTGCTTCTGCACCTTTAGCTGGATATATGTCAGTCGTACCTAAAATAGCTGCTTTTGTAGTAAGTATTAGACTCTTTGGTATGTATATTGATCTTGGTATTGAGTGGGTAAGATGGACGATTCTTATCATTGCAGTACTTACAATGACACTTGCTAATATTATGGCATTGGTACAAAATGATGTAAAACGTATGCTTGCATACTCGTCCATCTCTCATGCCGGTTTCATTATGGCAGCATTGGCGCTAGATACGACAGAGGGTAATACAAGTATATTCTTATACTATGCACTCTTTATGTTTACAAATCTTGGTGCTTTTGCAATGCTATGGATCTCTCGTCATAAGAAGAGAAGATTCGATGACCGTTATGACCACCCATACGAGAAATTCGCAGGGCTTATCCAGATTATGCCTATGGGTGCAGTTGTTATGGGACTCTTTATGTTCTCACTGGCGGGTGTCCCTCCATTTTCAGTATTCTGGGGTAAGATCTATGTGATGCAAGCAGCAGTAAATGCAGGGTATATCTGGCTAGCGATCGTGATGGGTCTTAACTCGGCTATCGCGGCATACTACTACTTGAAACTTGTTGTATACATGTTCTTGAAAGATCCGGTAAAAGACGTGGATGTTGTCTACTATAACATCTCTAAACCATTGATGGCTATCATCGGTTTTGCAACAGTTGCAACAGTTGGAGCTATCTTCTATGTACAGCCACTTATATCTTATCTGTACTATATGATAAGTGCCAGCGGCTACTAGTATTCAAAGTTCTAGGGCTTTGCTCTATCACTCATAACAAGGTGCTTGAAAGTACCTTGTTATCTTCTAAGTAAAATATTCTCCAACGCTTTAACACTTCCTTTTATCACGTTACTAAACTGAGAGTTATTAAATGTTGTTTGTCGTTTAGCCAACCTAGCCGTATTAGTAGTGATCTTTTCACTAAGCATCTTTTTGTCATACCTGCCATCCAGGTAAGCCAATGTCTCTTTGATCCCTATAGATTTCATACAGTTGGGTGCCCGTGTATACTTTTTCTCTAGTATACATATCTCATCGATCAATCCCTCTTGCACCATCATATTGGTACGCAAGGCTATACGTTCACGAAGAATCTCTCTATCGATCTCTATCTGGTAGATAGGCAGTGGTTCAGTCACAGTAGGTTGGGGTGGATATTGTTTAAAATATTGTGTGGGGGTCAGTCCGGTTTCTAAATAGATATTTAAAGCCTTTTCTATACGGTAAGGATCATTGGATTCAATATTTGACATATACAGTGTATCTAAACCATAAAGCCACTCATAGCTCTTTTGTAAGTCATGCAAACAGGTATTGGTTTTTACTTTTGTTTCATTTGAGATAGTGGGCAGTTCACTGATACCCTCTATGAGCATCTTCAAGTAAAAGCTGGTTCCCCCGACAATGACAAGGTTTTTTTCATCTTTAAGACACTGTGTATGAACATCATGGTAAAGCTTAATAAAAGTCGTAACATCAAAACTTTCATCAGGGTAGAGGTAGTCGATGCCAAAATGTACAATGCCAGCACGTTCCTCCAGTGTAGGTTTTGCTGAGACTATGTCGATCTCTTTGTAGATAGAGAGTGAATCCAGTGATAAAATATAGGCATTCATCTGCTGCGCTATTTTGATGGAAAGTGCCGTTTTCCCTGATGCTGTAGGACCGATGAGAGCAAGTTGTTTAAAGGTATTAGCATTTGGCATTTAGTGTCTCACTGTAGTGTATTTGAATACTTCTTATAGCGTAATCATACCATAACCCCAAAAAGGATAAAATACTGCTATAAATCAATGAGGGTCACAAATGAATTTATTTGACAAGAACAATCGTTTTAACATTGCGAACTTAGTGACATACCTGAATATTACAGCAGGAATTATGGCGATATTCTTCATCGTTAAAGGCGATTTCTTTACAGCTATTGTTCTGGCATGGATCGGTGGAGCATGTGATATTATTGACGGGAAGCTAGCCCGTAAATACAATCTCTCAACAGAGTTTGGCATACAACTAGACAGTTTTGCAGATTTTCTCTCTTTTGTCGTCATGCCTGCATTCTTACTCTTTTATGCAGTAAGACAATACAGTGGTATTATAGGTATAGAAGAACTGCTGTTAGGTTTGGTCTTCATCTGGTATATCATCAGTGGTTTGAGAAGACTTGTGGAATTTAACCTAAAAGTGGATGTGGGAGAAGTTGAAAAATACTTTGAAGGTGTGCCGACACCCTTAGGTGCCATTCTTTTATGGATACTCTATCTATTGAATGCCTATAGTGTTATCACAAGTGGATATGTTATTGCTATTTTAGTATTGATCATTGCATGGTCACTGAATTCCAAACTGAAAATTCCTCATCCATAAAGTGAAACAGTGAATCATTTTACAGAGAAGTTGAACCATTTTTCAGAACTGGTGATGTTTAAACACTCAGTGTTCTCCCTGCCATTTATCTTCATTGCTATGTTTGTTGCAGCGCAAGGTTGGTTTGGTTGGAATCTATTATTTTTAGGAACACTGGCAGCTGTCACCGCACGAAACTTTGCCATGGGTGTAAACCGTTATCTTGACAGAGATGTTGACATCCTTAACCCCCGTACAAAAGGTCGTCCTTCTGTAGACGGTAGAGTATCAAATGCACAAATGCTAGGATTTATAGTGGTGAATGCCTTGTTGTTTATTGTGGTTGCATATTTCGTGAACACTTTGGCTTTTCAGCTCTCTCTGCCTATTTTACTTGTACTTGGTGCCTATACGCTTTTTAAGCGCTTCTCTTCTCTGGCACACCTCATATTAGGGGTGAGCTTGGGACTGGCACCTATAGCAGGTGTAGTGGCAGTAAACGGGGAGATTACACTTTGGTCTGTGTATCTGGCAATGGGAGTGATGTTTTGGGTAGCAGGATTTGACCTGCTCTACTCTCTACAAGATATGGCATTTGACAAAGCACATGGATTACATTCTATTCCTTCTAAGCTCGGGGCAAACAAAACAATGTGGATCGCAAGGGTATTTCATCTTTTGGCCATTGTTTTCTGGATGTATTTTGTAGTCACTGCGGGATTAGGTTTTTGGGCACAGCTTGCAATACTGTTTTCTGCTATCATGTTGAGTTATGAACATTACATAGTCAACAAAGATTTTACAAAAATTGACAAAGCCTTTTTTACAGTGAATGGTTACTTGGGCTTTGTTTTTTTAATTTTAATTATCGTGGAGGTTAACTAAGATGCAAATGATGGATATAGCGGTTTTAGCATTATTGGCACTGTTGGTCATTATACTGTTGATGCTTATGAATAGAAACAGTAAATTAGCAAAAGAAAATAGAAAGCTCAATGAGATACTGGACGTAAAAAATGTGACGATAGCAAACTATGAAGCATCCCGTGTTGCTGTGAAAGATGTGATAGACAACTTTTCTTCTCTTGATGATGTGATGGATCTTATCAATGCGGGGGAAAGTAAAGCTTCTGTCTCTGAGAAACTGGGTATCCCTGTGAGCAAGATAGAACTGATCATCAAGTTTGATAAACTAAAAAAGAGAGATTAATGTCCAAAAGCTCATGGGAAACAGTTTTATCTGAAGCGTATACCTCTCTTGAGACAGAGTATCAAAGATTTTTAGAAGAAGATGAGCACTATTTCCCTTCCAAAGAAAACTACTTCAATGCCTTTAATACCCTTCCTAAAGAGAAAGTCAAATACATCTTGTTTGGTCAGGATCCTTATCCAAGGAAAGAGAGTGCCGGAGGATATGCTTTTATAGATACCAAAGTACAAAACCTTTTTACGGCCTCTGGTTTAAGTAAAGAGGTCAATCGTGCAACAAGTTTACGTAACTTTATCAAAATGGCTCTTGTAGCCAGTCATAGGTTGACAATAGACGATACTTCTCAAGAAGCCATTAGCAAGTTAGATAAAACACACATGATCGATTCTATAGATGACCTGCGGCGTAATTTTGAAAAAAACGGGGTACTGCTTTTAAATACAGCACTCATCTTTACAGACAAAAAAAGTACGAAAAAACATGTAAAAGCATGGAAACCTTTTGTGCAAACCTTGTTAAATGCCATGGAAGAGGATGCACCGAAACTCATCTTGTTCGGTGCGCATGCAAAGGACTTAAAAAAACAATTTACACTCGATAAATTTGAAACAATAGAATTGGAACATCCTTACAATCATACATTTATTTCGAACCCTCAAGCAATCAAATTATTCGGCCCTATGAACTTACTTGATAAATAAAGCTTTCTCTGCTATAATTGCGCTCTAAATTATCGCTACTACATTTTAAATGTGCACTCATAGCTCAGCTGGATAGAGCATCGGTTTGCGGTACCGAAGGTCTCAGGTTCGAATCCTGATGGGTGTACCACTTCTTCTTATTTGTATTCAACTTTCACGCGTTTTCTTTTGACGTACCTGATGTACGCCTCAGTTAAATCACGTAAAATCTGAACACAACTAATAAGAAGTCTGTATTTTACTTTTAATACACCTCCTCTAAACAACCAAGTCCTAACCAGATTTATATTATAATGATACCAATAACTTTAGGGAGTTTCCATCAATGAAGATTTTACTCATTAACATCAATCCTGTAGTCTCAAGATTGCTTGCGCTTTGTACGAGAGATGCCCATATAGGTTTGGATGAAGTAGTGAGTGCAGATGCAGTAGACAAATTTTCATATGATATCGTTTTTGTTGATGAAGCTTCTTATGTGGATGATGTTCAAGACTTACTTGAAGTATTAGAAGCAAGAAAAAAGGTTTTTATTTCTTATGGTGATGAAGTGATGAGAGGCTTTGATGAGACTGTCAAAAAACCATTTTTACCTTCACAAATTATCAATATTATTGAAAGTATCACTGTGAATGATGCCGATGAAAAAGAAGAAGAAATGGCTGTAGAAGAAGATATTTCTATTTTTCCATTGTCATCAGAAAATGAAGAGGCAGAAGATGAGATCTTACCGGATATTTTTCCTATGTCTACAGAGGAGGAAGAGAATGGTGATCTGTTGGAACCGGAAGAAAATGTGAGTCTCCCAGAAGTACTGGACAGTGATGAAATAGCAAAAATCAAAGCACTGTTAGATATGGATGATGAGATAGCAGAGCATGAAGATGCACTCTCTTTGAGCGATGATGAATATGAAGCACGCAAAGTGAAAGTGATCAAAGAACAACTGATCTCTGACGGATTAGAGATCCTAGAAGAAGATGAAATAGTCAAAGAGCTGAGTAATGATGCTGTAAATCCTGCAGAAGAAACAGATGAGATACTTTCTAAGAAAAGTAAAACAAAGAAGAAACAGAAACATGAGACAGGATTGAATGAAGAGGAACTTTCTCGTATTGAAGAAGCGATCATGGCTACACTGAGTCAAATGAAGCCTAAAAAGATAAAAAAACTTTTAAAAGGTAAAGAGACAAAAGTCAAAATAAAATTAGAGGATGATCAATAATGCAAAAAGGTGCTATTTTAGTGCTCTCAGGCCCAAGCGGTGCAGGTAAAAGCACCATTATCAACGCAGCATCAGATGAGATAGGTGAATATTATTTTTCCATATCGACGACCACACGTGCTCCCAGAGTAGGAGAAGAAAATGGTAAAGATTATTTTTTTGTCAGTAAAGAGAGCTTTGAAGAAGATATCAAGGCGGGAAATTTTCTTGAGTATGCGGAAGTGCACGGTAACTATTATGGTACATCACTTAAGCCTGTCAGAGAAGCCTTGGAAGAAGGGAAACTGGTTATATTTGACATCGATGTACAGGGCCATAGACTAGTGCGTGCAAAGATGAATGACATTACAACTTCTGCATTTATTACACCGCCGACACTTCATGCACTTGAAACAAGACTCCGTGCACGTTCAACAGATGATGAATCTGTGATAGTCAATCGTATTGAAAATGCCAAAGGGGAAATACAAGCATTGGGTGAGTATGACTTTACTATTATCAATGATACCGTAGAGGAAGCGACAGAACGTTTTGTGATCGTAGCTAAGGCTGCTAGATTGAAACAAAGTGCTGAAGATGAAAAAAAATTTGTTGAACATTGGTTGGCAAATAACTAATATTAAATTTATTGCAGTATAATTATTCAAATTAATGCTCATTGTAGCGAAATATAAAGGATTGACATGGGTATGCCAAGTATGCCAGAATTACTAATCGTATTGGCGATTGTTGTGCTTCTATTTGGAGCAAAGAAGATTCCAGATCTTGCAAAAGGTATGGGAAAAGGTATTAAAGACTTCAAAAAAGCAATTAAGGACGATGAAGAAGAGCCTAAAGAGATTGCAAAGAATGATGAAGAAGCACCTGAAGCAAAAATCGAAGAGAAAAAAAGCGATAACGCTTAATTTTAATACTGAGTACTTTGTTACTCAGTGTTGAGACTATTCCTCCAAATAGCTATGAAGCTATTTTCTACTACAATTCCATATTAACTATGACGGAAAACCTATGAAATTAAAATTACAAATCAATAACGTGATCAAAGAAGCTTTTTCCAAAGCAGGTATAGAACATGAACCTATGAGTGTAACTGAAGCAACCAAGCCCGAGTTTGGAGACTTTCAGTTTAATGGTGCGATGGCTTTGTCTAAAAAACTGAGTAAAAACCCGAGAGAGATCGCAACACAACTGATAGAAAACCTTGACTTAACCGGAGTGTTGGCGAAAGCAGAGATAGCTGGGCCAGGCTTTATCAACCTATGGCTCAATCCTTTTTGGCTAGCTTCACAATGTGAATTTGCACGTAAAAACAATAGGCTTGGCGTAGAAGAACGTGAAACACCTATCAAGGTAGTGGTAGATTATTCTGGTCCGAATATGGCTAAGCAGATGCACGTAGGACACTTGCGTTCAACGATCATCGGTGATACATTGGCAAATCTTTTAACCTATCTTGGTGATGAGGTGTTACGTCAAAACCACATTGGGGACTGGGGTACACAGTTTGGAATGCTTATTGCTTACCTTGAAGAGATACATGAAGATGGTTCGGTAAGTTTGAAAGACCTGGAACAGTTTTATAAGGATGCTAAAGGGCGTTTTGATGAAGATGAAGCGTTTGCAGATAAAGCCAGAGAATATGTGGTTAAAATTCAAAGTGGGGACAGTCATTGTTTGGCACTTTGGCAAAAATTTATAGATATCTCTTTGGGACACTGTGAAGAGGTTTATGAAAAATTGGGTGTCAACCTGACACGTGAGGATGTCCGTGCAGAGAGTTTTTACAATGATGATCTAAGCTCTGTCATCAGTGATCTGGATGCAAAAGGGTTATTGACACAAAGTAATGGTGCACAATGTGTATTTTTAGAAGGTGAGGAAGTTCCTGTAATCGTTCAAAAGGGTGATGGAGGTTACCTTTATGCCACTACCGACCTTGCAGCATTGCGCTATAGAGCAAAGACATTAGGGGCACAACGTATCTCTTATGTAGTAGACGCAAGACAGGGTGAACATTTTAAACACGTGTTCAGAGTGGCAAAAGAGGCTGGTTTTGTTCCTGAAGAGGTGAAGCTTGAACATATTGCATTTGGTACGATGATGGGTAAAGACGGAAAACCATTTAAAACACGTGAAGGCGGAACGGTCAAGCTTATTGAATTACTTGATGAGGCCGTTGTGAAAGCCAAAGAGACGATCAATGACAAAGAGAGCTATTCGGAAGAAGAATTAGAAGCATTGGCCAAGATCATAGGAATTGGGGCAGTAAAGTATGCAGATCTTGCGATCAACCGTGAATCAAACTACATTTTTAACTGGGACAAGATGTTGAGTTTTGAAGGGAACACTTCACTCTATATGCAGTATGCCTATGCAAGGATCCAAAGTATCTTCAGAAAGTATGATGGTCCTATGGAAGGTGATATTATCATCGGTGATGCGTTGGAGCATAGACTCTCGACAATGCTGCTTCGTTTTGAGGATGTTTTGAACCGTGCTGCTGTAGATGCTGCACCTAACCAGATCACAACTTATCTGTATGAGGTGGCAACACTGTTCATGCGTTTTTACGAACAGAACCCTATACTCAAAGAGGGTGTAGAGGAAGCCACAAAGATGAGTCGTTTACTCTTGGCTGATCTGACAGCTAAGACTATCAAACAAGGTTTAGATATACTCGGAATTGAGACTGTAGATAAGTTATAATATGTGTCCACGTCATTCCCGTGCTAAGCACGAGGATGACGTGGTAAGGGAGAAATTTATATGAAAGCACTCATTATTTTAGCGATCCTTGCTACGCTGGGCATCATCTTTTTTCACTATCATCGAAACAAAAATCTCAAAAAACTTTTTATTGCGCTTTTCACGTTTGGCGTTATCATTTCATTGGCAGTCTTGGGGAATGTAACACGACAGGTCATGCCCATATATTTGGCACATATGATGTTGACAGTTGTTTCATGGGGTGGATTGATACTCTACCTTGCAAGAGATAGATATTATGGGTGGATTATTTTTTCACCGCTGGTGACTATAGGATTGTTTTTGTTATTGGAGTTGTTGACAGGCTCAGGACATGAGATAGGTTAAACAAACGACAATAGCTTGTCGTTTGTAGTATCGAAATCGAAGTGTGATCATGCAGGTGCTAAATTGCCCCTCAGGTTTAATGATTATGCAGGATCTATATCTTGCTTTTTCTGATTTTCAACAAGTTCATTTAAAAATGCTTCAAGTGAATAACGTTGTCTGTATTCAGGTATCATGATATGGATAAGGATATCTCCCAGGTCAGCTACTGCCCATTCATCACTGGAGTCTGATGCAAGAAATGTATCTCCCTGTTTTTTGAGTTCTGTTTTCAGATGGTCAAAAAGTGCAAGGGTGTGTTTCCCGTTGAGTGAGTTAGCGATCACTACGCGTTTTGCTATATAATCTGCATCATCAAGGTTAAATACTTCTATCTCTTCAGCTTTCTTATCGTCAAGTATTTTTACGATGTTCTCTATTCTTTCGTCTATTGTCATATGGTGTTGCCCTTCTAGTATGTGTTTGACAGATTCTCTGATCTTTTCGTCAATAAATTGTAAATCTTTTTCTTCTCTTATTTGGGTTGAACTTATAGGCGCTTCTATAGGTAGTAGTTCCCAGCTATTAAGTTCATCCGTATCTAAATGATGATTGTCTCGTGTTACTATAACCCAAGTCACTGTTTCATTCAGCCATTCAAATGCATGCCATTTTGTCAATGTTGACAGATTGTCAGATCCTATGATCAGATACTTGACATCGTATGCCTGGTTAAAATGTTTTACACTTTGTGAGGTTACTGTACTTTTGCCTTCTTTTATCTCATAATCATCTACTTTTACACGGTCTATAGGGTCAAATAGTGTATGACACCATGCAAGTCGTGTAGCGGCATCAGCCAGTGTAGATGTTTTAAAAGGGTTCAGATAAGCAGGTACTACAAACAGTTGATCAATTTGCAAGTTTTCTACAGCTTTTTCAACGATAAGTTGATGTCCTTTGTGCGGAGGGTCAAAACTCCCTCCAAAGATAGCTATAGTAGGCTTTTGATGATTAACCAAATACTAACCTCATTTACTGTAAAATTGCGTAATTTTAGCATAATAATCATAAGGGTAAAGTATGGCTGTAAAAGTAGCAATTAACGGACTTGGAAGAATCGGTAGATGTGTGGCGCGTATTATTTCAGATAGAGATGACATTGAGCTTGTTGCAGTGAATGCTTCTGGCACTGATGAGATGATCCAATACAACCTAAAATATGACTCTGTACATGGAAGACGTAATGATGTCAGTGTAGCCAACGGATATCTGAATATCGGTGGGACTAAGGCAAAGATCTTTTCTGAACGTGATCTTTCTAAGCTGGATTTCGCCTCTTGCGGTGCGGATCTTGTCTTGGAGTGTACTGGTGCGTTCTTAACAGCAGAGAGTGTACAGCCTTATTTGGACAATGGTGTAAAGAAAGTCGTTTTTTCTGCACCGGCAAAAGATGATACAGCAACATTCGTACTTGGAGCAAATGCAGATGATTACGCAGGCGAAGCTATCATTTCAAATGCAAGCTGCACGACCAATGGTCTGGCTCCTGTAGCAAAAGTTTTGGATGATGCATTTGGTATAGAGAAAGGTTTGATGACTACGATCCACTCCTATACCTCTTCGCAGCCTATCCTCGATGCAAAACATAAAAAAGATCCAAGAAAAGGACGTTCTGGGGCAACAAACCTGGTGCCTACGACAACAGGTGCAGCCAAAGCCATCTCTAAAGTGCTGCCAAATCTTGCAGGCAAGTTGAACGGACAGGCGATAAGAGTACCTACACCGGATGTCTCTATGGTCGATTTGACAGTCACACTCAACACAGACGTGACTGTTGAAGAGATACAAGCCGCATTTAAAACGGCCAGTGAAGGTTCACACAAAGGTATTTTGGGTGTGGATGAAGAGTACAGGGTTTCTCAAGATTTTCTAGGCGAAGAGTTAAGTGCAGTTGTACCACTCGATACGATCCAGGTGATAGGAGACAACATGGTAAAAGTGCTCTCTTGGTATGACAATGAGTGGGGATACTCTCGCCGTTTGGTAGACATGGCAGTCCATGTAAGTAAAAAGTAAGACAGGGAATAGATGAAAACATTAAAAGATTTAAATATTGACGGTAAAAGAGTTTTTATAAGATGTGATTTTAATGTACCAAAAGATGAATTTGGGAACATTACAGATGACAGACGTATACGTTCTGCTTTGTCGACCATTCGTTATTGTATAGACAGAAATTGTAAAATTATTCTTGCTTCTCATTATGAAAGACCAGAACCTGGGAAATATGAAGAGAAGTATTCATTGGCACCTATAGCGAAAAGACTGCGTACATTACTCAAAATAGAAAATGATATCTTTATGGCAGAAGATGTTGTAGGTGAAGATGCTAAAGCCAAAGCGGCAGCCATGAAAGAAGGTGATGTGCTTTTACTTGAAAATCTTCGTTATGAAGCAGGGGAAACTGAAAATGATATGGCATTTGCAGAACAGTTAGCAAGTTTTGCAGAGTTTTACATCAATGATGCATTTGGTGCTTGTCATAGAAAACATGCTTCTATTGATGCGATCACCAAATTTTTTGACTCAGACCATAAAGCGGCAGGTTTTCTTATGAGTAAAGAGATAAATTTCTTTTCTAAAGTACTTGAAAACCCTGTTCGTCCCTTTATCGCAGTGGTAGGTGGTTCCAAGGTATCCGGCAAACTCCAGGCATTGACGAACCTTATCAATAAAGTAGATAAGATCATCATAGGTGGTGGAATGGCATTTACTTTCCTTAAGGCACAGGGGTATGAAGTAGGTACTTCATTGGTTGAAGATGATCTGCTGGAGGAGGCAAAAGGGATTATGACCAAAGCTAAAGAGCTGGGGGTCAAATTCTACTTACCGGTTGATGTGGTGGTAGCACCAGAATTCTCAGAGAAGACTACAGTGAAATTCCTTCCTATACAAGAGATACCTGCAGGTTGGATGGGACTGGATATAGGTCCTGCATCCTCAAGGCTTTTCCGTGAAGCACTCAATGATGCACAAACGATCATATGGAATGGTCCTATGGGGGTTTATGAGATGGACAGATATTCAAAAGGCAGTTTCGCTATGTCAAACAACATTGCACAGACACATGCAACGACGATCGTAGGGGGTGGTGATACTGCCGATGTGACACAACGTGCTGGGGATGCAGATGAGATGACTTTCGTAAGTACAGGTGGTGGAGCAAGCCTGAAACTGATTGAAGGTGATTCTTTGCCGGGTCTAGAAGCACTTCAGTAAAAGGATTTTGATTGATTTTTGCAGCAAATTTTAAAACGAATCATACCAGAGCATCAACAGAAAAATACATTGAAGTATTGAATGAAAAGTTGCTTGCAAAAAAAACTGAAGACCAAGTCTATATCTTTCCTCCTGCAACAGCTTTAGGTAAGTATGAGGGTGATTTTACTATCGGCGTACAAAATGCTTATCCTGTACAAAATGGTGCGTTTACCGGAGAAATAGGTACAGAGCAGCTTGAAGAATTTGACATTAGAACCATACTCATCGGGC
>Ga0210109_1000021_pt1 | contig 26907 bp, 24 predicted proteins | sample China_Bullhead_C_FD_184857 | JGI IMG/M metagenome (GOLD analysis project Ga0210109, IMG submission 184857) | Wetland microbial communities from San Francisco Bay, California, USA, that impact long-term carbon sequestration -... | ecosystem: Environmental > Aquatic > Marine > Wetlands ...
TTTTGGCACCTTTTTCGAGTGATAAAGAAACCTTGAAAATGATGGTTGAAGGCGTTGATGACAGCTATATTAACATGGGGTCTACAGATTTTTCAGCCTTGGGTGAACTGGCAAGTTCTTTACTTGAAGAGAAAAAACCTAAGATCCTTGTACTCTTTACGGATGGTGGAGATGAAGAAGCCATTGCTGGTTTTGCAGAGATACTTAAAGAAAATAAGATCGATCTTTATGTCGTACTGGTAGGGACCGAAAAAGGAGCTCCAGTCATCGACGAGAACGGTAAACCTTTTACGCTTGAGGATGGTACTATAGCCATCACGCAAAGAAATGATGCATTGGGTGAGGTCGCCAAAGAAAATGATGGTGCATACGTGGTAGCAAGTACGGGAAAAGAAGATATAACGCAACTGGTTTCTGTCATCAAAGGCAAATATCAAAATCAACAGCAGGGTGAAGTGACAGTGAAAGAGCGAGTAGAGTATTTTTATTACCCTTTAGGACTTGGACTGTTACTGTTACTCATTTCATTGAGTTCGATGCCTAGAAGGAGAGAAGTATGAGAAAGATGATCTTAGGGGTGTTGAGTATGGGTGCTTTACTTCATGCCGGGCTTACAGACTTCAAAACTATTAAAGAGGCAAAGCAGGCCTATGAGGCTAAAGAGTATGGTAAGAGTGCAGCCTTGTTAAACAGTTTAGATACCAAGAGCCCTCAAAAACAGTATGATATAGGAAACGCATTGTATAAAGATAAAAAATATGATGAGGCGATCAAAGCCTATGAAAAGGCAGAAGGTGTAGATGACGCAACAAGACTGCATAACATAGGTAACAGCCAGTTTCAGAAAAAAGAATTGGACAAAGCCATCGAGTCATATGAAAAAGCTTTGGAAATGAAAGAGGATGAAGATACAAGATTTAATCTTGAGCTAGCTAAAAAACAGAAACAAAAAGAAGAAGAGAAAAAACAGCAGGAACAACAAGATCAAAATAAAGATCAGGAACAAAATAAAAACGATAAGCAAAAGCAGGATCAAAAACAGAATAAAGAGCAAAAAGAGCAAGATAAGAAACAACAAGAGCAAAAAAATAAAGAGCAACAGAAGAAAAAAGACAAACAAAATAAAGATCAAAAAGACAAAGAGAAGAAAAAGAAAGAAGATCAGAAGAAAAAAGAGGGTGATAAAGAGAAATCAGACGTCCAAAAAGAGAAAACCCCTCAAGAGAAAAAAGGTGATCAAGAGTCAGGTCAGCCCAAAGAGACAAAGAAAATGAGTAAAGAAGATAAGCTCAAAGAGCAAGAGTTAAAACGTCTTATGAAAAAGATGGGACAGAAAAAAACACCTACGATGATGTATCAGATGGGTGAAGGTAAAAAAGGTCAAAGGAGTGAAGATGCGAAACCTTGGTAAAGTATTATGGGTGATAACATTGGTTGTACAAGTGATGTGGGCCGATGGAGTAGAGGCTACTGTATCAAGTACAGAGGTTGTCAGGGGTAATGCTGTTGAGTTACGTATTAAAGCCATAGGGGATGATGCAGAATTTCCAGATATTCAAATGATCGATGGACATAGTATCATAGGAACCCATTCTGGAAGCAGCAGTTCCTATAGCTATATAAACGGGACGATGAAAAGTGAGCATACCACGACAAAAACATTTACTTTCGTTCCCGACCAAAATGTGACCATCCCTGCTTATGAAGTGAAGATAGATGGTAAAAGTTATAAAACCCAACCCATTGAGATAAAAATTGTTACATCCAATGCATCTGTAGGCCAGAATAATGATATGTTCTCTTTACAGATGCGTGCAAATAAAACGAAGGTTATGGTAGGTGAATCACTGATGGTAACTGTCTATTTTTCTTTGAAAAATGGTGTAAGGCTATCACAGGAGATACAGTATACACAGCCTTCTTTCCCGGGTTTCATAGTCACAGAGGGTGGTGAGCAAAATGCCTATATCAAAGGCAACTATCAAGTTCAGGAAGTGCGCTATATTCTTACCCCACAAGCAGAAGGGAACTTTACAGTAAGTCCGGCCTATGCCAAAGTGGGTGTAGCAGACAGAAGCAGAAGGGATATTTTTGGTATGACCTTTGGAACACAATGGAAGCAAGTAGCATCTAACAGTCTGCAGATAGAAGTTTTACCTCAGGCACAAGAGAGTGATCTCGTAGGTGATTTCACGATCGATACGACGATTGATGCACAAGAGGTCAAAGCCAACAAACCGGTTAACCTCACAGTGAAGATAGAGGGAAAAGGTAATCTAGAAAGTTTTGAATTCCCTAAATATGAGATAGATGGGGTAACCGTATACAGTGATGAAGCTAAAATAGAGACGAAAGTTGTGGATGGAGAGCTGTATAGTCATTACAGTAAAAGTTTTGCCTTTATCTCAGAAGAGGGCTTTATGATCCCAGCACGAAGTTTTTCTATGTTAACCCCAAAAGATAAACAGCTAAAAGAGCTTACGGTGAATGCCTACGATATTAGTATTAAGAAGAAGTCATCTTCTGCAACTACAAAACCCCATACAAATGGTGTGGTGCAAACAAAGATGTCACAACCTGCACAGACTAAAGATGTGGTAGTAGAAAAACAAGTTGAGGTAAAAAGTGTTGCATGGTGGATGTTGGCGGCAGCCTTTGCCTTAGGTATGCTATTTATGTCTGTTATAAGATGGTTGCCTCGTATAATAACACGAACTGCAAGTCCTTATAATGAGTCAGAAGCATTGAAGATATTGTATGCTCATATGAGTGAAGATCCTGAAATAGAAGAGATGGTCCGTAAACTTTATGCCCATAAAAATGGCGATAAATCTGTCCAGATAGACAAAAAAGTACTCAAAGAGATGGTGAAGCGCGTGAAGCAATCGTGAATCGTTTCACGATGGTAGTGAATAGAAACGAAGTGGTCGGAGTGAAAGATAGCCATGAAGGCTGTCTGTTTAGATAGGAACCTATCCCAAAGAAAAGATAGAGAGGCGGAGTTAGTCTAAAATATCATGTAAAGTATTGGCTTCCCTCATCCAGTCATTCAACGTCTCCCACTCTTCATTCTCTACCATCTTTTGGCATTTTTTAAGTTCTGACTGAAATGAGTGTATGGCTTTAAGGACATTGGTCTTGTTTTGTCTAAAGATATCTTCCCACATATTAGGAGAAGATTTCGCGATACGGCTCATGTCTTTAAATCCACCGCCTGCCAGTGCAATAATACTTTTTGAATCTTCCAGTGACATAACAGAATTTGCTAAGGCATAACTTATCGCATGGGGCATATGAGAGATGAAGGCAGCATGTCTGTCATGCTCTTTAGAACCCATACAAACGATATTCATACCTATGTCAGTAAAAAGTTTTTTGGCAACATTTTGTTGATGTATTCCACTTTTTTCAAGGTCACAAAGTACAACAACTTTGTCCGTGTAGAGGTCATTAAGTGCAGCAGTAGGACCAAATTTTTCGGTACCTGTCATAGGGTGGGCAGCCACAAAATTCTGTCGGATCTCAGAAGGGATAGAAAGAGAGATCTTCTCTTTGGTACTTCCCAGATCGATCACAGTACATGTATCAGTTAAAGTACCTAATTGTTGAGTCACAGAGATAATACCATCTACAGGTATACTAAGAAAAATGATATCACAGCTTTTGAGTGCTTCGGTAGAGGTACAGATTTCATCAACAAGACCGAGTTCAAGTGCCTGTGAACAATGCAGTTCATTATGGTCTAGTCCTATAAAATAATAGTCTTTGGAATGTTTTTTAAGCGCAAGACTTAAAGATCCACCCATAAGTCCTAAACCAACTATACCGACTTTGATTTTAGCCATAAAATACCTACCTCATTTTTTGGAAGAGTATAGCATGATTTATCTGTTTCTTATGAGATTCTTATTGAAAAACAGATAGAATATTGGCAAATTACTCTAAGGCTTAACGATGATCAAAAAGACAGCACTCGTTCACATACTACTTTCTTGGATACTGATAGGTTCATTTCTTTCAGCTCAGAAAGTCACACAGATTAAATTTGAAGGACTTGCGCATCTTTCTCCGACAAGTGCAAAAGAGATTGCCGGCATCCGTGTGGGTGAAGAGATAAATGCTGGAAAGATCAATGATTCCATTAAAAACTTTTTTGCACAGGGATATTTTAAAGACGTATGGGTAGACCAACAGGGTGGGGTGCTTATTTATCATTTTAAAGAAAAACTCGCTATCGCAAATGTCGATATCAAAGGGTATGGATCAGGTGATGATGGTGTTAAGCTTCTGGAAGGTATAGGCCTTAAAAAAGGTGACCTCTATGATGAAAGACGTGTAAAGAAAGCCAAAAGAACACTGATCGCCAAGTTGGAAAGTCAAGGCTATTATGACACAGTGGTTGATGTGAGCACGACACCAATAGGTCAAAGCAGCTTAGCAATTGTGTTTGATGTAAACAAAGGTGAAAAGATCATTATCCAAGAACAAAACTTTGTAGGTGCTGAGGAGTTGGTTCAAAGTGATCTTGAATTAGAGCTGGCGAACAAAGAAAAAGATTTCCTTGGGTGGATGCCTTGGAGAAACAGTGGCGAAGCGACTGTGGATCAACTGGAATATGATGCCTATAGAGTCAAAGATGTGTATATGAGACATGGTTATTTGGATGCCTATGTCAGTAAACCGCTTATGAGAGTAGATTTTGGTTCTTATAAGGCAAAAGTAGATTATCAAGTGATCGAGGGTGTCCAATATCGTGTTGGAACCATAGGTATCACACAAGATGTCAAGGGACTTAAGACAGAAGACCTCAAAGATGAACTTATATTGAAAGAAGGCAAGATATTTAACATTAAGCGTATGCGAAAAGATATCAGTATCTTGGAAGAAGAAGTAGGTAACCTTGGTTATGCCTTTGTAAAAGTTTCCCCACAAATGCATAAAGATCCAGAAAAGAAGATCATTAACCTGAATTATGTGGTTCAGCCAGGAGAACCTGTGACGATCAATGATGTGATCATCTCCGGTAACGACACTACCAAAGACAGGGTTATCCGCCGTTATATCTATTTGGCACCTGGTGATACATTCAGTGCTAGAGACCTTAAAGATTCAAAGAATGCGTTGGGAAGAACAGGGTTCTTTGAAAAAGTCGATGTCGAGAGTCAGAGGATTGCAGCAGATAAGATCAATCTTCTTGTAAAAGTAAAAGAGACATCTACGGGTACGATCTCTGCAGGTGGTGGATACGGAAGTTATGAAGGTTTGATGTTCAATGCCTCTATCTCAGATAGAAACTTCTTTGGTTCAGGTATCAACACGACCTTAGGTTTTGAAATATCAAAAATATCAACAAATTACAATCTCTCTTTTGTCAATCCAAAGGTGTGGGACAGCATGTACAGTTTAGGACTCAGTTTGTATAAAAAAGAGTATGAGTATATTGACTACACACAAGATCAGTTAGGTGGATCCCTGTCGTTAGGTAGAGAATTCTATAGATATTTTCATGCGTCTGTAGGGATGGGATATGTCGATAACCAGTCAACGATCAATGACACAAATAACACACTGTTCAATGACTATTATTTTAATCTTTATAATGACCAGTATAAAAAGACTTCCTTTTTTGCAAGTGTAAGTTTTGATAACACGGATGATTTTTATACACCAAGAGAAGGTATGATCGCAGCGCTGAATCTTGAGTACGGACAATTGGATGGAGATGACTATAATGCAACTACCTATCCTGGTGGTTATGCAGATATCTTAAAGACAAGTGGAAAAGTTGGATTCTATTACGGACTGGAAGATTGGATCGATTATGATCTTATCTTACGTCTCAAAGGAAGAATAACAACGATAGCAAGTGATGAGGATAAGTATCTTCCTATTGCTGAAAAGCTCTTTTTAGGGGGTATAGGATCTGTGAGAGGATATAATCCTTACTCACTTTCCCCATTCAATATCGAAGGAGATCCGTACAGTGGCCTTGCAGGAGGTAAGCACAGAGCTTCTACAAGTGTTGAAGCAAGTATACCGCTCTCTGAAGCAGCAAAGATGAGATTGGCATTCTTCTATGATTACGGTATGATCGGTGAGGATAGTTTCAATGAGATCACAAGATCTTCAACCGGGGTGGTCGTAGAATGGCAGTCAGGATTTGGACCGATCAATCTCGTATTTTCTTATCCGATCGATGAGGAAGCATATGACAACACAGCGGTCTTTGAGTTCTCTATGGGGAGCAAGTTCTAGAGATAGACTCTTCACTGAGCAAGGATTAACCCTTGCTCTCTGCATATATTTAAATTCCCAACTTTTTATTTTTAGGTAATGTACTTTCGTCTTCTATAATGATGGCAAAGGGTATAGGCTTTTCTAAAGCTTTTACTTTCTCTTTTGCCAGATATAAGGGTTTATCTGATGTAATACGAAGCGTTTTGTTTTCATATTTAAATGTGAAGCAGGCACTGTTGGAAGCTTCTTGTAGAAGTACAGTAAGCGTATAGATAAAGCTTAACCAAATCAGTGTACTCTTTTCTGGAAGAAGCGGTTTATAGTGTCTAAAGAGAGGTTTGTTTAAAAGCTCCTTTTCGTTCATTCGCAATAGGAATGATATAAGAAGTATCTGTTCATGGGTAAAACCATGGTTTAACTCTTGCATAGCGATATAAAAGGCATGCTGATGTGATCTGTAGACAGTCAGTGTTTGTCCAATACTAGAGAGTTTTACTGCCCATAGAAGTTCTTTTTCATACTGTTTGTCATCATCAATATCTTGTTGCAGAACTGTATAAAGGTTTGAAGCCAGTTTGCGCTTTGTTTTCTGGTTTTTTTGTATATTGACCAAAGGTTGAAATCTATCCAATATAGAGACAACACTGGGATTCATACGGCTTGGAAATTTGAGGTTGTCCTTTTTGAGAAGTTGCTCCAAAAATACCCCCTCTCTTACACCGGCTCCACTTGAAATAACCGTTTCTGTACCTATATGAGAAAGTATTTCGTTGAAGATCAGTGTCCCTTCGCGTATCGTATCATAGCGGTTTTTTTTCAATCCAAACCGTTGAAGGTTTTTGGCGCTGGAGAGAGGGATAGCATCGAGGTAGGATTGATGTTCTTTCACATGATAGGAAAAAGCATGCAGTTTATCTAAAGGGTATGCCACTTGTTTCATAATAGCCTTAGAAAGCGTTCTTGCAGTTCCACCTATACCAATGGCCAGTGTATGTTTAAAATGCTCTGGAAGTTGCTCTAAGGCACGTTGTATGTATGCTTTGGCTTTTTCATTTATCTCTGAAGGGTTCACACCTTTGTCAAAAAAGAGTTCTTTGAGTCTTACGGTACCAAGATCAAGGGAGTAGGTATCAACGATAAGTCCATTTTCTATGAGTGTCATATCGGATGATCCCCCTCCGATGTCTATACTGATCCCCTCACTTATAGGCAGTAAATTGACTGCTGCGATACCACCATATTTTGCTTCTTTGTTGCCATCGATCACTTTGATGGAAAGTCCAAGTTCTTTTTTTATCCATTGGACGAACTCTTTTCCGTTTGGGGCATCTCTAAGCGCAGAAGTAGCGACACAAAGTGTTTTATTTGCCTCATATTTGTCTATGGTGTGAAGGAAAGATTTTAAAGTGAAGTAAGCTCTTTTGATACCAATGGGTTGAAGATAACCCTCTTTTTCATAGGCGCCTTCACCGATACGAACTTTGGATTTTTGTTCGCAGATAAGATGAAAGCCATAACGACTTGTTTTTTCAAAGATCACAAGTCTTGCTGAGTTTGAACCGATATCAATGATAGCAGTTCGTTTTGACATGGGACTAACTACTCTTCTTCTTGCAGTTTGTCATATTTGAATTTTAACTCTTCAACGTTCTCAACATTGTCAGGATCCGGAACAATACAGTCTACCGGACATACTGCGATACATTGAGGTTCGTCAAAATGACCTACACACTCTGTACATCTATCAGGATCGATAATATAAACCGGATCATTTTCTTCGATTGCCTCATTTGGACATTCTTCTCTACATGCATCACATGCGATACATTCGTCAGTTATTACTAATGCCATGGTTTCCTCTGTATATGTTATTTATACGAGTTATAACGGAACAAAGCTTATGCTTAAATTAAATTATCTGTGAATTTATAATAAAATTTTACTTTGGTAGTTTTTAGGTAAAAGAGGAGAGGAATTATGGTCTATTTTTTCTGCAATTCTGTATTGTATTCTGGCTATAAGGTCATAGACAAAATCCCGTAAGATCTTAAGTATGAATTTACCTATCTTTTCTTTGCGATTATAAGCCATATACCACTAAATGCACAAATCCAATCATAAAAAAGAATGGCTTTATGGGTAGGAGTAGCTGTCTTCATCCACGTAGGAAGAAAACGCTAAAGTGTGTTCATGAGAGGTTGACCTATGAGATCTTTTTAGGAAAGCAAAATCTGTAACCGCGTCTTCTGACCGTTTCAATGGTAGTAATGTCCAAAGGTTTATCCATCTTTTGACGGATCTGGTTGATAGCAACTTCAATTACATTAGGTGTGACCAGCTCCGGTTCTTCCCAGATAGCATCAAGCAGTTGCTCTTTAGAGACGATCTGGTCTTTATGCATGGCCAAATGCGTTAAGACCTCAAATGGTTTACCTTTGAGTTCTATCTCTTCACCCTCATAGATGATCTTCTCTTCTTCAGGATTAATGATAAGGTCTTCTATCTCGATTATGTTAGACACGCCAAATCGTAGTTTTGCTTCAATACGCACCAGTAAAATATCATAATCAAGAGGTTTTCTTATAAAATCATCGGCACCGGATCTCAGTGCTTTGATCTCACTCTCTTTGTCTTCACGTTCAGAAAGAACAATGACAGACGTTTTATGTGCTTCCGTTTTGATAGTAGAGATAATATCCAAATTCTTGTCACTGCCAGATGGCCATGCAAGCAGTACTAGATCGTAGTTTCTGATATCAAGATAGTATTTCGCATCACCAAGATTTTCAGCTACATCATTCTGATAACCTTCTTCTGTTAGCGTATCTGAAAGTGTCTTACTCTGTGTCACTTCATCTTCTATGATCAATATTCTCATAAGTGAACCTTTTTTATCTTTAAGATTTATTTAATATTATAACATAAAAAAAGTGCTTTTTAAAAAAAATTTAAAAATTCCAAGTTTTACTTAAGGAAACAGTACATTGAGGTAAGATATCGGGTTTAGAAATCTTGAGTGAAAGGGTTTGAAGTTCTGGGTAAGTCGTAGTGAGTACCTCTTTGAGTCCTAAAAGCGCATTTTCCAAAAGTTCATAGCGTTTTTCTTTGAGTTCATTTTGTATCAACAGTACCATATCTGCATAATCAATAAATTGATCATCGTTGTACTCATAAGAAGCTTGAAGATTGATAATCACACGTTGGGGTCTGTCCCGTTCAAAGTCCAGCAAACCAATGATCACATCAAAAGTAAGATCTTCTATATGAATGGTCATATTAGACTTTGCCTTCTTCTTTTTTAAAGAGCCTTACGATATTTGGAATATGTTTATAAAAAATGATAAATGCAATGATCCAAATAGGTGCATGAGAACCTATGCCAGGCACTTCAGGATAGAGTATATAAGATGCGATAATGAACGCTATGAGCCCGATAAGTGACGAGATTGATGAGATCTTTAATCCTTTTGCAGCACCAAACCAAACTACAATGGCAATAAGCGCAGGGATAGGCATCATAATGAGCAGTACACCAAAGCCGGTTGCCACACCTTTCCCACCTTCAAAAAACAAAAATGCCGAAAAACAGTGACCGACAACAGCAAGTACTGCAATGGTCCAGAGTACGCTTTCAGGGGCATCAAGCATCATAGCTACAAGTATCACAACCACACCTTTTATGGCATCCAAAAAGAGTGTGATCGCTCCTAATTTTTTTGCCAGTTTCGGGTCTTGTTCTTTTACCACACGTAGTACATTTGTCGCACCGATGTTACCACTACCGGCTTCTTTGATGTCAACGCCTGCAAACTTTTTAGCCAGCAAGTATCCAAAAGGGATCCCGGCTATAAGATATGCCGCAAGATAGAGTAAAATATTCTGATTTGTTAAAAAGTCCATGATTCGTCCACAATTAAAATTTATACTGCAATTTTAACCGAATTTTGATAAAATAGCCACAATAGTTAAGGATATATAATATGAGTATAGATTTTAAAGCTGAGATAAACAGACTAAAAAAAGAATTGGATGTCACGGTAGTGGCACACTATTATCAGCGTGATGAAGTATTTGAAATGGCTGATATCACAGGTGACAGTCTTGAGTTGGCACGTAGATGTCAGGCAGATACAAACCCTTGGGTTGTTTTTTGCGGCGTGGGGTTTATGGGCCAAAGCGTCAAGGTCATTGCTCCTGAAAAACGTGTGCTTATGCCAAAGATCGCATGTTGTGCTATGGCACGTATGATGGATGGTTCTTATTTTGATGAATCCGTACAGTATATGGTGGACAGAGGTATTGCAAAAGAAGATATCCTGCCTATTACCTATATCAATTCTGATGCTTCAGTCAAGGCAAAAGTAGGAAAAATGGGCGGACTCGTATGTACCTCTTCCAATGCCTATAAGATCATCGAAAAAGGCTTGGAGAGCGGGAAGAAGATCCTTTTTGTTCCGGACAGATGTCTAGGGCAGAACTTTGCGATACAGATGGGCTTGAAATCCTGTGTGATCGGTGTAGAAGAAGATGGGAAAGAGTGTGACCCTAAAGAAGCAGATATCATCTGTTTTAACGGTTTCTGTTCTGTACATCAACTCTTTACTGTAGATGACGTAGAGTTCTACCGAAACAAGTACCCGGGCATTAAAATAGCTGTACACCCCGAATGTGATCCAAGTGTCGTGCTTGCAGCAGATTTTTCAGGTTCTACCTCACAGCTTATCAAGTATGTCAATGACCTTGACCCAGAACAAAAAGTAGCCATAGGGACAGAGTACAATCTTGTGAACAGAATGAGAAAGGGTAATACCTATGTGCTCTCTTCCACAAAGCCGGAGTGTCCTACCATGAATGAAACGACTTTGGAAGATCTGTACAATACACTCAAGTCTATAGAGGACAATAAGCCTATCAATGAAATCGTAGTGGATCCTGATACGATCAAATATGCAAATGTGGCATTAGAACGTATGTTGGCGATAAAATAATGTTAAAAGAGACATTTTTAAAGGCTTTAGTGGATGAAGATGTAGGACGTGGAGACCTCTTCTCCCGTATCAGTACAGGGAAGTCCATACGGGCGTATATACTTGCCAAGAGTGATGGTATGCTTGCCGGACAGGAGTATGTTGAGACCTTAGCAAAGATGTATGATTTGACATTGGAGTGGAAAAAATCTGATGGCAGTCGTTTTCTAAAAGGTGAAAAACTTCTTTTTATCTCGGGAGACTCAAAAACCATTCTTTCTTTGGAACGTTCTATTTTGGATATGGTACTGCATGCAAGTTCTATTGCAACATTGACGGCTTCGTATGTCAATGCCATCAAAGATACGGGTGTGAAGTTGCTGGATACAAGAAAAACAAGACCGCTGCTTCGTGAGTTTGAGAAATATGCAGTACGCTGCGGCGGTGGCATCAATCACCGTATGGGGCTTGATGACTGCCTTATGCTCAAAGATACACATCTTCAGACCATAGAGGATCTGGATGCTTTTATGAAAGAGGTACGACAAAAAATACCTTTTACTTCCAAAGTAGAAATAGAGTGTGAAAGTTTGGAAATGGCAAAAAAAGCAATGCAATCCGGTGCAGATATCGTGATGTGCGACAATATGTCTATAGAAGAGACCACGAGAGTCGTTGCATACAGAAATGAAAACTATCCGCATATTTTACTCGAAGCCAGTGGTAATGTGACACTGGATACGATCAAAAAGATCGCCGGTACGGGAGTCGATGCCATTAGTTCGGGAGCTATTATTCATCAGGCAAATTGGATCGATCTTTCTATGAAGGTAGAGGCGTAACACTCTGTTAACACAATTGATATATAATTTAGATCGTGTTACTCAAAAAATGAAAGAATAAAATGATGATTGAGAGTCTTCCCTATGATGAAGTCAGAAATAAGATAGAAGATGCTGGTTCTATTACGATACTTTCCCATCTGAATCCTGATGCAGATACTTTGGGGACGGCTTTAGGACTCTATGCACTCTTAAGTACAGATAAAAGGTTAAAAGTTGAAATAGTGAATGCTTCAACTGAGTTACCCCTATATCTTGATTTTTTACCAAACTTTAAAAAGATCAAGCATCATATCGATTATGCGGACAGTGTGATAGTCTCTTGTGACTGCGGGAGTGTGGATAGACTGGGATTTGATCTAGAGGGTAGAGATATTATCAACATCGATCACCATCAGAGTAATACACGTTATGGAAGTATCAACGTGGTGATAGCAGAATATGCCTCTGCGTCCCAGGTGGCATATGCATTGTTTAAAGCACTTTATCCTATAAAGGCTGATGCAGCAACCTGTTTTTACACAGCACTGCTCTCTGATACAAGATTCTTTACAACCTCTTCAGTCAATGAAGAAGTGTTTACCGTAGCAAAAGAGCTAGTTCAAGCGGGTGCTTTGCCTGATGAAATTGCCCGTCACTTTACCCAGAGACGGCCATTGAGTTCATTGCGCATTTTGCAAAGAGCTTTAACGTCTTTATCTTTATATCATGACGCGGAGATTGCTACCCTCATGGTAACCAAAGAAGATATAAGTGCATCAGGTGCAACGGTACCGGATATGGAAGGTGTTGTAGATTATGCCAGATCTTTAGCGACAGTTGAGATAGCGATATTTGCGATGGAGTTGGAGTATGGTATCCGTATCTCTTTACGCAGTAAAAAAGTAGATGTCTCCAAAGTGGCTATGGCTTTTGGGGGCGGTGGGCATAAAGTGGCTGCAGGTTTTACCCTAGGTGATAAGGGAGCGCAATGCGGATTACAAGAAAGTATAGATACAATTTTAGCAAAGATAGAAGAATTAGGATTATTGGATGAGAAATAGAAGTGTTAAAAAAGGCGGAACAAAAATAGTAGGCGGATTATTTTTAGTGGTATTAGTGGGTTTACTTGCTGGAGCGGGGTATGTGTATACGGCACCGGAATTTGAAAGAGAAGTCCCCAAAGTCTACAGTGAACAAAATGTGTTTTGGAACCGAAAGGATCCATTGAAAGTGCAACTCACTGATAATGAAGGATTAAAAAGTTTTCAACTGATCTTGAGTGACGGGAAAAACAGTCTTATTGTTGGGGAGGGAACCTTTGAAGGAAAACCAAAAGAGCAAACGCTTCTGGTGAACTATCCTCAAAGTAAAACGCTGGATACAAAAGCAAGCAAACTAAAATTAAAAGTGTTGGTCAATGATAGCAGTCTCTGGAACTTTGCTAAGGGGAACAAGAGTGAAAAAGTGATCGACATCAATGTTGATTTTAAAAGACCCAATGTAAATATACTTGCAAACTCTTACAGCATTACGCAAGGCGGAAGTGCTTTGGTGGTATTTCAAGCAGAAGATGAAAACCTTGACATGCTTTATGTAAAAGCTGGAGAAGAAAAATTCAAAGCCCAACCGTATAAAAAAGAAGGATACTATGCAGCGCTTATCGCATGGCCATTTACGCAAAAAGAGTTTAAAGCTGAGGTCGTAGCGATAGACGCTGCCAAAAATACGCGTGCTGCAGACATCCCTTTCTATGTCAAAAATCATGAGTATAAAGTTTCATGGATCAAAGCAAAAGATAAATTCATCGATGGAAAGATCACAGATCTCGCATCAAGTGACCCTGAATATGCCCATATCGATGATAGACTTGAAAAGTTAAAAGCGATCAATGAAACCATGCGTTTGAAAAACGAAGCCTTGATCCACTCCTTAAGCAAAGAGGTCTCTTCTGATGTGTTGGAAAGTTGGAAAATAGAAAAGTTCTACCCGCTTAGAAATGGACAAAAGGTTGCGAGCTATGGTGATGAAAGACATTACTACTATGGAGACAAAGAGAATGAAGTGTCTCATTCCTATCATGTAGGGTATGATCTTGCAAGTACAAAAATGGCAACGATTAAAACTTCAAATGCCGGTAAAGTAGTATTTGCCAATGAAAATGGGATCTATGGAAATATGCCTATGATCGATCATGGATTGGGCCTTTATTCACTCTATGGACACTGTTCTCAACTGTTGGTCAATGAAGGCGATGAAGTAAATGCAGGAGATGACATAGCAAAAACCGGTGTTTCAGGTTTGGCATTGGGTGATCACCTGCATTTTGGTCTTTTGGTTCAAGGTGTGGAGGTCAGACCGGTAGAATGGTTTGATCAAGAGTGGATCAGAAAAAATGTGGATAATGTATTTAAGGCTGCGGATAAGATCATTCAAGGTAAATAGTTTAAAAAGTATACACAGCAAAAGTGTATACTTTGCAATAATTATTATATTATACTATAATACGACCAATAAAAAATGAGAAAGGAGGAAATCATGCAACAAAGAACACTGAAAAAACCTGTTGAAGTTGTGGGTATAGGGCTGCATAAAGGTGAGCCGATCAAGTTAAGACTTGAACCGCTTGATGTAGATGCCGGTATTATGTTTTATCGTGAAGATCTAGCGATGAGAATACCACTTTCTCCTGACTCGGTCATAGATACACGTATGGCTACGGTCATAGGGAATGATAAAGGGTATATCTCTACGATCGAGCACTTTCTCTCTTCTGTCTATGCGTATGGTATAGACAATATGCGTGTGATCGTGGATGGAAATGAGATGCCGATTATGGATGGTTCATCCATCTCTTTTTGTCTTTTGTTGGAAGAAGCCGGTATTGAGGAACAGGATGCTCCAAAGAAAATTATCCGTGTGAAGCAGCCTGTTGAGGTCAGTGAAGGTGATAAATTTGTACGTCTCTTACCTCATGAGAGTGCACAATTTGACTTTCGTATCAAGTTTGACCATCCTGTGATCGGTGATCAGAAAGAGCATTTCGAGTTTAGTACCAAAGCTTTTGTAGAAGAGATTGCAAGAGCAAGAACATTTGGATTTGCGAAAGATATACAGTATCTGCAAAGTCAAAATTTAGCGCTTGGTGCAACACTTCAAAATGCCATAGGGCTTGATGATCATAAAGTACTTAATCCTGAAGGATTGCGTTTTGAGAATGAATTTGCAAGACATAAGATCTTAGATGCCATGGGTGATATGATGGTCTCTGGTCATAATATACTGGCTAAATATGAATCATTTGCAGGCAGTCATGATCTCAATTACAAACTGACATCTAAATTGCTCTCAGACAGTAAAAACTATGATCTTGTAGCCGTAGATGAGTTACAAAGTAGAGCATTTGCAAAAAGCTTTGCCTAAGAGATACGAACTCCTCATTATATCTATCTCTTCACCTCTGATGTTAGGGGTCTATGAAGAGGGTAGGCTTATTGATACGATATCCAGTGATTTAAAAACTTCCCAAATCCTTTTACCCTTGATCAAAGAGTGCCTGGACAGATATGATATCAGTAGGATCATATATACCAGAGGTCCTGGCTCTTATATGGCTATAAAACTCACCTATATTATGCTTAAAACGATAGAAATCATGCAGGGTATTGAGTGTGTCGGATGCAGTGGTTTTACTTTAAATGGAGGGGAACCTATCAAAGCGATAGGAAACCTTTATTTTATCAAGGAAAAAGAGACTATAATTACAAAAAAATATGAACAAGCAATGAATGTAAAATTTACATTACCTCAGAGTATTCAAGATCTTGAATTGGATGAAGAATCAACACCTGAGTATATACTGCCAGCTGTGTAAACACATGTAACCTGTTGCATGGTTTAATGGCTGAAGTTGACATAGCGTCAGCATAGTTTTTGGAGATTTCTCTAGAAGCGTTCAAAATAAGGACAATGATGTTTATAAGCGTACCCGCAACCTCTGCAAACTTAGGCCCTGGATTTGATACCTTGGGCCTTGCAGTCGATCTAAGAAATGAAATTACGATCACACCTTCAAAATTTTTGAGTCTTTCCACGCATGGAGAGGGGGATGACAATCCTAAAATAAAGAAGAATTCTCTGTTTTTAAGTATTTTTAATGAAAATTATAAAAGACTCACTGGAAGAGATGATAATTTTAGATTTGAATTTCATAACCGTATTCCCATCTCAAGAGGACTGGGAAGTTCTTCTGCGGTGATTGTGGCTGCATTGAGTGCAGCGTATACCGCGGCAGATAAGAGATACAACAAAAGAGAAATACTTAACCAGGCATTACGCTATGAACATCATCCGGACAACATTACACCAGCCGTGATGGGTGGTTTTAATGTTGCCTGTGTGGAAGGTGACAGGGTCTACAGTAAAAAAAGACGTATGCCTGACTACTTAAAAGCGGTAGTGGTTGTACCCAACCGTACCATATCCACGGCAAAATCGCGTACGATCCTGCCTAAAATGTACAGAAAAGAGGAGACAGTCTATTCACTGTCACGGTCATCCTATATGACAGCACTTTTTATGAGCGAATCCTGGGATCTTCTGCGTATAGCATCCAAAGACAAACTACATCAGGCAAGACGAATGAAAATGATGCCTGAATTGTTTGATGTACAGAAGTTGGCACTGAAGCATGGTGCACTGATGAGTACACTTTCAGGTTCAGGCTCCACGTTTTTTAACCTTGCATACGAGAAAGATGCAAATAAAATAGCACAAGCACTGCAGGCACGTTTCCCTCAATTCAGGGTTTTTATTCTCTCTTTAGACAATAATGGTGTCATAACAAAAAGTTAAGCTGTACGCTTAATCTCTTTTTAGGTATAATACGCATGAAAAAATCACAGCCAACACGTATGTGCATCGCTTGCCGAAGTAGATTTCCTCAAAACACTTTGATTCGTTTAAAACAAGAGGGTAGCGAGGTAGTAGGATTTGATGGTAAAGGAAGAAGCTTTTACCTTTGTGATATTTGTATACGTAATGAGAAAAAAATCAAAGGCTTAGTGAAGCGTTTTAAACAAGATGCAGAACAATTTACTAAGTTATTGGAAGCGTTGGCAAATGAAGCCAACACATGCAACTAGTTGCATTATATTAAAGGAGTTAATCAAGAATGGATAAAGTTAAAATCCAAGAAATAGCAGATGAAGCAGGATTGTCAAACTCAGACTTGCTAGACAAAGCCAAAGAGTTAGGTTTTGATGTCAAAGCAGCCAACAGTACTATCAGTATGGAAAATGCTGGTATCCTCGTAGATTATGCGATTAGCGGAACATTACCAAAAGGGTTTAAGAAACCTGGTAGCAAATCAAAAATTACTGTAGTAAAGAAAAAAGTGGAAACTGTAGAGAAAAAAGTTTCGACCCCGGAAGTTGAAACTGCGGCAGCAGAAAAACCAGCAGCTGAAACTACTACGGTCGATACTCCTGAAGCGACAACAGAAGAGAAAGTTGAGACAGTGACTCCAGAAGAAGTGGCTACAGAAAGCACCGAAAAGCCTGAAGTCAAAAAGGTGAAGAAACGTAAAGGTATCTCTGTCGTAAGTAAGAAAACAGAACCTGAAGAAACACCTGCTGCTACAGAAGAAGCTGAAGATAAACCAAAGAGAAAGACACTTTCTCGAGGTGGCATTAAAATTGTGAGAAAAGCAAAACCTGCACCGGTAAGAGCTGCAACGAAGATCTCTATGGATGAGCAAACACCTTATGTGGCAAAAAAGAAGCCAAAGAAGGTAGCTGAAGCCAGAGATACCGGTAAGAAAATAGATATTTTCAACCATGACAGTATGAGTGGCGATATTGACAGCGGTTTTGGTGAAGAAGAAGTTGTACTCTTAGATTTCTCTGATAAAAATATCTATGAAGATATGATGCGTCAAGAACAAAAACGTAAAGAAGAAGCGAAGAAAAGAGAAGCAGCAAGTGGTGGACCTATTAAAGGTAAACAAGCATTCCGTCCTCAGCAAAAACGTTCACTCAAGCGTGGTGGTAAACGTAAGAAGTATGAAAAAACAGAAAATACTGAAGTGGTAACTTCTGTAGAGATCCCTGAGAATGTAAGGGTGTATGAGTTTGCTGAAAAGGTAAACCATTCTATAGGTGAAGTGATCGGTGTACTTTTTGCATTGGGTATGATGGTAACAAAGAATGACTTTTTAAGTAAAGATGAAATTGAAATATTGGCCGAAGAGTTTGAAGTTGAAGTGACAACGGTTAATCCTCTTGATGAACTTGATATTGCAGAAGAGTATGATGCAGAAGAGGATGAGGAGAATCTTGAAGAGAGACCACCTGTGATCACGATCATGGGACATGTTGACCACGGTAAGACATCACTTCTTGACAGAATTCGTACGTCAAAAGTTGCTGATAAAGAAGCAGGCGGTATTACACAGCACGTAGGTGCCTACCAAGTAGAAAAAAATGGTAAGAAGATCACGTTTGTGGATACTCCGGGTCACGAAGCATTTACTGAAATGCGTTCGCGTGGAGCACAGGCGACAGATATTGTTATTATTGTTGTTGCAGCAGATGACGGTGTCATGCCTCAAACCAAAGAAGCGATCTCGCATACCAAAGCAGCTGGAGTACCTCTTATCGTTGCGATTAATAAAATGGATAAAGAGAGTGCAAATCCTGATAATGTGAAGGCTCAATTATCAGAGATAGGTGTTATGGCAGCAGATTGGGGTGGAGAGTATGAATTCGTTCCTGTTTCGGCACACACGGGTATGGGTATCGATGACTTACTTGAAACGATTTTGTTGCAAGCAGAAGTGATGGAACTTAAAGCCAACCCAAATAGAAAAGCAAAAGCTGTTGTGGTTGAAAGTTCTCTTGAAAAAGGTTTCGGACCAGTGGCCAATGTGATTATCAAAAATGGTACATTACATATAGGTGATAATGTGATCGTAGGTAAGACATATGGACGTATCAAAGCCATTAAATTGGATGACGGAAGTAATGTAAAAGAGATCGGACCGAGTACACCGGCAGCTATTGTAGGGCTTAATGAAGTACCTGGAGCCGGTGATGAACTTATCGTGATGGATACAGACAAAGAAGTACGTGAATTGGCTGAGAAAAGAGCTGAATATGACAGAACTAAGCAACTTTCTAAGAGTACGAAAGCATCTCTTGATGACCTTTCTGCACTTATTGCTGAAGGACAGCTCAAGTCACTTCCTGTGATCATCAAAGCAGATGTTCAAGGTTCTCTTGAAGCCATCAAAGGTAGCTTAGAGAAGCTTAGAAATGAAGAAGTAAAAGTAAATATCATTCATGAAGGTGTGGGTGGAGTGACTGAAAGCGATCTTGCACTTGCTGATGCATCTGAACATGCGGTTGTACTTGGATTTAATGTACGTCCGACAGGTGCAGTGAAGAAGAAGTCAAAAGAGTTAGGTATTGAGATACGCACGTATTCAATCATTTATGATCTTCTTGATGATGTAAAAGCACTTCTTGGCGGTATGATGAGCCCTGTGATCTCTGAAGAAGTGACTGGACAGGCAGATGTACGTGAGACATTTGTTGTGGGTAAAGTGGGTACGATTGCCGGATGTAAAGTGTCTGACGGTGTGATCACAAGAAACTCTAAAGCTAGACTTATCCGTGATGGTGTGGTAATATATGAAAGCACTATCTCTTCACTCAAGCGTTTCAACGAAGATGCAAAAGAAGTGAAGAACGGTTATGAATGTGGTATCATGCTCGCAAACTATAATGATATTAAAGAGGGTGATGTGATCGAAACATTTAAAGATGTTGAAGAGCAGGTTACTTTATAGGACGTCATTTGAGAAAAGTCCAAATGACAACGCTGACGCTGATCTTATTTCAGCAGTTGGCTTATGCGACTGGTCGCATTATGAATAAGAAAGGTCAAAGATGACACATGAAGAGATTAAAAGACATCGTGTAGAATCTGTACTTAAAGAGATCATTCCTGAAGCACTTGGCAGTTTGGATGATGAGCGCATCAACGGACTGACAGTGACTGACGTGGTCTGTTCAAAAGGTAGATCGGATGCGAAGGTTTACCTTGATACTTCATTTCTGAATGAGAAAGAACAGAATGAGGCACTCAGACAGCTGCGCGCTGTAGCAGGATATATACAGAACCATTGTAAACAGAGTGAAGGGTGGTTCAAGGCTCCAAGATTTACTTTTGAATTCGATCACCAGTTAGAAAAGGTAAGTCGGATAGAAGACCTATTTAAACAAATAAGTACGAGAAATACTAAAGATGATGGGGAACCTACAGATGAATCTTGAAACACAAATTGCTAAAATTATAGAAGCTAATGGTGCATCCTTGTATGATATCGAGATAGTGACAGAATTCGAAGAGACGATTTTTCGTGTTTTAGTGACAAAAACGGGTGGTGTGGATCTTGAACTGTGTGCGACTATTTCTCATGAACTGTCACCTTTTTTGGATGTACACCCCCCAATGAGTCAAAAATACCGATTGGAAGTCAGTTCTCCAGGTATCGAAAGAAAACTGACAAAACCTGTGCACTTTAAAAATGCCATCGGTGAAAAAGTGAAGCTGAAGATCTCAGGTGGTGACAAAGTGAAAGGGATCCTCAAAAGTGCGGATAACGATGGTATCGTTGTAGAAACAAAGCAGGGAGATGAAAGCTTTGAATATGGAGCATTGGGTACAGCAAAAACCTATTTTGACTGGAACTAGATTTAGCTTTTACGTAAAGGAGAGGTTGCTGTGAGAGATGAATTTTATATGCAACTTGCTCTCGATAAAGCCTGGGAATACCAAGGCTTAACATACCCCAACCCTGCGGTAGGTGCCGTAGTGACTCTAGAGGGTAATATTCTATCTATAGAGGCGCATCAAAAAGCAGGTACTTCCCATGCTGAAGTATTGGCTTTGCTCTCAGCCTACGAAACACTCTCAAACACATCGATAGATTTTGATCCCAATGATTCTCATAAGGCACATGCCTTTCTTTCAACACTTCCCAAAGATTTTTTTTCTCAATGCACTATTTATGTAACACTTGAACCCTGTTCGCATGAAGGGAAAACACCCTCTTGTGCTTCTTTATTGCAGTCACTTGTATTAAGCAGGGTAGTGATAGGTATAAAGGACCCTATAGAGGGGCATGACGGTGGCAGGAATAAACTGGAGAATGTAACTATAGGTGTACTGGAAGAGGAGTGCAATGCTCTCATAGAGCCTTTTCTCATATGGCAAAAGAGAGCTTTTGTACTGTTCAAACTGGCACAGACAACCAACGGCCGTATCGGTGGCGGCTACTTGAGTTCTCAAGCTTCCTTAACCCATGTACATCAGCTAAGAGAAGTGTGTGATACATTGCTCATAGGCGGGAATACCGTAAGAATAGACAGGCCTACTTTGGATTGTAGATTTATAGAAGCGCAGGCACCTGATGTCAAGATCTTTGCCAAAGAAGATCATTTTGATAGAGACATTCCACTTTTTAGTATTAAGAACAGGAGTGTAGAGATCATCAACACATTGGATTTTCTAGATACACCTTCATTTGTCATGGTGGAAGGTGGCGAGGGAATGTTGGAAGCACTTAGAGAGAAGATAGATTGGATCCTACTTTACCAGACACCTAAGCTATCTACGAATAATTTAACCTATAATACAACTATGAATTTACATTTTTTACATCAAAACAAAAAAGATGTAGATCTGATGATATGGAGCAGACAAATTGGGCATTGAAAAACTCACAAATAAAGAAGAAAAACAAGAAAAAATTGTCACAATGTTTGATGATATCGCATCAACCTATGACCTGGCGAACAGGGTATTAAGTTTTGGTATCGATATCCAGTGGCGTAAAAAAGGGTGTGACAAAGCATTTGAGATCTTGGATAAAAAAGAGTTAACACAGGTTACAGATGTGGCAACGGGTACAGGAGACCTGCTTATTTACTGGAAAGAACAAGCCAAGAAGAATGGTGTAAACATCGAAAAATATGTAGGAATCGACCCTTCTGTAGGTATGCTGGAAGTAGCAAAAGGAAAAGTGGATTTCGCAGATTTTATCGAAGGTAAAGCCCAGAAGCTCCCTATAGCAGATGAGAGTACGGATGTTATTTCCATCTCTTATGGTATTCGCAACGTGGTGGATAGAGTAGAGGCACTGCAAGAGTTTAACCGTGCATTAAAGCCAAACGGTATCGTCGTGATCTTGGAATTTACAAAACAAGATCGAAGTGGTGTTGTAGACAAGGTAGTTGATTTTGGTATGAAAAAAGTACTGCCACGTGTAGGCGGGCTTATTTCCAAGAATTATGAAGCATACAAATATCTTCCCGAATCGATAGAAGAGTTTTTGACAACAGAAATGTTGGCCAAAGAGTTGGAAGAAGCTGGATTTGAGATGAAATATATCAAATCTTTCTCTATGGGTATATCGACCCTTCTTGTTGCACAAAAAATATAACGAATAGATCAAAAAAAGGAGTATCATGAGTCAATCAATGATGAGTGTCTCCTCACTCAATACAAAAATTAAATCACTGCTTGAAGCCACATTTATGCATATCCTTGTTGAAGGTGAAGTGGCGTCGGTCACCTATCATACTTCAGGACATATCTATTTTTCCATTAAAGATCAGCAGAGCAGTATCAAATGTGTCATGTGGCGCTCTTCGGTTTCGAAATTAAAATTTCGTATAGAAAAAGGGATGCATATCGTCATAGAAGGTTCAGTTGGCGTCTATACACCTAGAGGTGAATACCAATTCTATGCTGTACATATTGAACCTTATGGCAAGGGTGCTTTGGCATTGGCCTATGAACAGCTCAAAGAACGCTTAAAGGGAAAAGGGTACTTTGATACACAAAGAAAAAAACCTATACCTAAACATATCAGAAAAATAGCATTGGTCACAGCAAAAGAGAGTGCTGCACTCTATGATATGTTGAAAATTATAGAACAACGTTGGGCATTGCTTGAAGTCGTGATCATCGATACATTGGTACAGGGAGATGAAGCTGCTGCCAAGATAGCCAATGCTTTGCACTATGCGGATAGTTTAGGCGTTGATGTGGTAGTTGTAGGACGTGGTGGAGGAAGTGCAGAAGACTTATGGAGCTTTAACGAGGAAATGGTAGCAGATGCTATTTTTGCTATGCAAACACCCGTAGTGAGTGCCGTTGGACATGAAGTGGATGTGATGATAAGTGACTTGGTTGCAGATTTACGTGCACCAACTCCAAGTGCAGCGATGGAGATGATACTCCCTGATATGAGAGAGATACTCTATACCTTAAATGAGCTCAGTGAACGATTTACCTATGTGATGAATCAAAAGCTGCAGCATCTTGTACGTGAATTAAAACATACAGAAGAGATCTTATTACGTAGTTCACCCAGCAGACAACTCAAAGAGACTCAGATGGAATTTATACGTTTAGAAGATGAATTTAAGAGAGTTATGACGTATAAGTTAGAGCGTTTTTCTTCTTCTTTACCTGAAATGGTTAAAAAGTATAGGCAGAATATGGTTTTTATACTGGAGCAAAAAAAACAGTATTTAGAGTATATAAGCAAAAAACTGACGATGAATGATCCTAAACTTCAGTGCCGTAAAGGGTGGGCACAAATCTCTGTAGAGGACAAGACCATTGCACTGAGTGAAATTGAAGAGAATCAAACATTTATGGTTCAAGATGCGGAAACACGAATAGAAGCTTTATGTTTAAGTAAAACTTGAGCTTCAATATTGGTATAATATAAGTTAGTTTAATAGCTACAAGGGTAGGGGATGGATATCACATTGGGAAGACTTCAAGACATTATAGTTCAAATCACACGTGAAGAGTATGCAACAATGGCAATAGTGCTCTTATCCATTCTCTTTGTATTCTATACCTATTTACTTTCAAGACAACAAAAGAAATTAAAAACAACACTTGAAAACAATCTAAAGGTTTTTCAAAAAACATTTGATATTTCTGATGATGCGGTGTTGATACTTTCCCCTCAAAATAAAGTGATGTATGCAAGTAACTCCATGGTACGACTGCTAGAGCTAAAAAGTGATTTTTTATTGAAAACATTTAAAAGCACGGTTCAAATCAAAGTAAAAAAAGAGTGGGTGGGGTTAGATCAATTTATTCAAGAGCATCGTATCACAGCTAAAAATAAAGTGCATGCGTATCCTCATGCTACGTTAAAAATTTCAGCAGATGATGAGATACCTGTGAATGTATATTTAGATACTATCATGCTGGAAATGCCAAAGGGGGTATTGTGTGATGTTATATCGATACAAGATCTAAGCAAAGCCAAAGAACGCTCTGCTTCGGATTTTAAGCATCCACTGACACAGTTACCCAATCAATTACAAGTGTACAATGATCTGCCGGCATTTTTTTCTAAAGCACATTTAGAAAAGAATAAACTGGCTTTAATGCTTATGAGTTTAGACAATCTTTCAAGGTTACGCTCTATTATAGGGGATGAACAGGCCAATGATATACTCAAAAAATTTGCTAAATACTTGGAGACTTTGGCGATCAATGTAAATGTATCGGTGTATCATACTTTTGATAACCATTTTTTACTGACTGTAACAAACTTGCACTCTATAGAAAAGGCAAAAATATTTGTAGAAAGTATTCAGAAGCAATTGGCATCATTTTATAAAATGGATGGTGTAAATTTACATTTAACCGTTTCAGCAGGTATCGCCATATATCCCGATAGTGGGAATATACGTCTATTACTTGACCATGCATATAAGGCGTTGGCAAAAGCAGAAAAAGAAGGTGATAATAACATCACAATATTCTTACCTGAAAAATTTACAGCTGAGTATGATGAATTAAGACTGCATAGCGATATGCCCAATGCATTAAGCAGAGGCGAATTTGAAGTATACTATCAACCTATTATTCGGGTTCAAGATAAAGAAGTTGTTGCAGCCGAAGCACTGATCCGATGGAAGCATCCGCAATATGGTATGATCCCTCCGGATGTATTTATCTCTTTAATGGAAAAAACAGGGTTTATTGTTAAATTAGGTCAATATATACTTGATGAGGTACTGAAACAGCAAAAACGTTGGGAACTGTTCAATTTTAAGAAGATAGAGGTTTCGATCAATGTATCCATGGTTGAAATCAATACGGGTGAATTTGTTCAACATGTAGAAAGAAAACTTGGTGAGCATCAGCTTGATCCGGAATGTATTAAATTTGAAATTACAGAGGGCATCGCCATGATCAATGAAGCTCAAACTGTAAAATACTTTCTTGCATTGAAAAAATTGGGAGTAGGGATATCATTAGATGACTTTGGTACAGGATATACCTCTTTTGGATACTTGAAAAAATTTCCCGCAGATAATGTAAAAATTGATAAAAGTTTAGTAGATTATATATTAACAAACGAAGAAGATCAAAGAATTGTAAAAGCGATCATAGAATTAGCACATACTCTAGGAATGAAAACAGTGGTTGAAGGCATTGAAAATAAAAAGATGGTTGAGATGATAGCATCTTTTGGGTGTGACTATATGCAAGGGTATTATTTTTCAAAACCTTTACCTGTATTTGAGTTTCAAAAATTGATTAGATAAGTTTTAAAAATAAATAGAAGAATGTTATTATAGAGTAGTGGTTTGCGAACTTCATATCCAACGAAGTTCGCACACGTATGATTTGAGTGAGTATAAAAACTACATCATACCAGGCATTCCGCCCATACCACCCATATCTGGCATAGCAGGTGCTGCTGATGGTGCTTCTGGGATCTCAGATACAGTAGCCTCTGTCGTAAGGAGCAATGATGCTACAGAGGTAGCATTTTGAAGAGCCACACGTTCCACTTTAAGCGGATCTATGATACCAGCTTCAAGCATATCAACATATTCTCCGGTCGCAGCATTGAACCCTAGATTTGCTTCTGACGAGTTAGCGATCTTATCTGCTACAACACCTGCATCAAATCCGGCATTTTGAGCGATTTGTTTCATAGGCGCAAATACAGCTCTTAGGATGATCTGTGCACCTACCTCTTCGTCTCCTGTAAGGTTAAGTGAAGTGGCTTGACTTGCTTTGATAAGTGCAGCCCCTCCACCGATAACGATACCTTCATCCACCGCAGCTTTTGTTGCAGAAAGTGCATCATCAACTCTGTCTTTTTTCTCTTTCATTTCAGTCTCAGTTGCAGCACCTACTTTGATCACAGCAACACCACCTGCAAGTTTTGCAAGTCTTTCTTGAAGTTTTTCTTTGTCGTATTCACTTGTCGTTGTAGATACCTGTGTTTTGATCTCATTGACTCTAGCAGCGACAGCACCTTTGTCACCTTTACCGTCAACGATCACTGTATGGTCTTTGTCGATAACCACTCTTGCAGCTTGACCAAGGTCAGCTAAAGTTGCTTTTTCCAGTGAAAGTCCAAGCTCTTCAGTGATGAGTGTTGCACCCGTTAAGATGGCGATATCTTTCAGCATCTCTTTCTTTCTGTCACCAAAACCAGGTGCCTTTACTGCCACGATGTTCAGTACACCTTTGAGACGGTTCAGTACCAGTGTAGCCAATGCTTCACCTTCTAAGTCATCAGCGATGATCAGAAGAGGGCGTCCACTTTGTTGTACCTGCTCTAGCATAGGAACAAGATCTTTGAGTGAAGTGATTTTCATATCCGTCAAAAGTATGATAGGATTTTCCATTTCACAAGTCATCTTTTCAGAATTCGTTACAAAGTAAGGAGAGAGATATCCTCTGTCAAATTGCATACCTTCAACCACTTCAAGCTCATCATCGATACCTTTGGCTTCTTCTACTGTTATGACACCGTCTTT
>Ga0210109_1000025_pt1 | contig 25597 bp, 21 predicted proteins | sample China_Bullhead_C_FD_184857 | JGI IMG/M metagenome (GOLD analysis project Ga0210109, IMG submission 184857) | Wetland microbial communities from San Francisco Bay, California, USA, that impact long-term carbon sequestration -... | ecosystem: Environmental > Aquatic > Marine > Wetlands ...
CTGCCTTCCTCTGATTTTATCATACTCTCCTTCAGGCCGAATGGACCTAAATCGGTCATCCTCATCTTGTAGACGTGCTCCATAGTGTCAAAAATTATGCCCGGTGATTCGCCGCTGTGCGTATAAGAACCAAAAGCACCACCCAGTTTGCCGGCGAGGTTGCCCTTTTGGGCTAAAAAAAGAAACGTTTTAAAGTTCTCTGTGATATCCTTATGATATGTTGGACAACCAAAGATAAAACCGTCATAACCATCCAGATCCTTTTCACTTTTGATCTCAGATATTTTTTTAACATCAACGTTATTCCCGCTGATACGAATACCTTCAGCAAGATATTTAGCCATCTCCTCAGTACTGCCTGTGCGGCTATAGTATCCGATCAGTACGTTTTTCATGGTGGTATCCTCCTTCGGTGTTTTTTTCATATAAGGCAATTTAACACTTTATCAATGCACACAACATTTTTCGGCATGAACACAGTATAGTTGCTTGCCACAATGTTGACTATAAAATGAAAAATTACCAGTTAAGAAGTGCACTGGCAATAATAACTTCTTTGGATGGTACTGTTAGTATTGATTCAGCAGGTATTGTTAGTTTCAAACAAAAAGTAGGTTGTATAATCATCAGCAATCATTTTTGTTCCACATTCCTTCCCACCGTGTTAACTGCCGGTGCCCTTAAGCATAATCAACATTGCCGGCGGATTTCTTGATGTTTGGGCATGGCGGATCCAATTGGCCAAACAGTATACAATTTGACTGGTTGCTGCCCCTCAATACCAATTTTTCCTGCGCCAGTTTTGCTTATGCAAAAAAACTAAAGCCACTTTTTTTTCTTGAAAAACCATATCTGAAAACTGACAACTCCCACAAGCAATATTACAAATACCGAGAATCCCAGTTTGCTGTCCGCTCCAGGAATACCGCCGACATTTATGCCAAGGAGGCCGGTCAGAAAACCTAACGGCAGAAAAATGGCGGCAACAATGGAGAGGATGTACATCTTGTTGTTCATCTGTTCTGACAGGCTGTTGATCAATTGCTCCTGGGTAACAGCGGCCCGGTCACGTGCTTCATCAAGGTCCTCAATATGGCGGGTCAACTGGTCGTATACCTCCCGCAGCCTTATCCTGTCGCTTTCGTCCAGCCAGGTGATCTTTTCAGTCAGCAATCTTGACAGGGCTTCACGCTGCGGCGAAAGGTAGCGCCTGAGGCTGATAGCCTGCCTCCGCAGGGCCGCGAGTTCGGTACGGAGCTGGCGGCTTTCTGATGTCAGTACCTGGTCTTCAACATCAGCAACAGCATCCTCAAGGTCGTCAATGACATGCCGCATACGCTCCATCATTCTTCCTGCTAATTGCACCAGAAAATCACTCAGCGATTCAGGGCCTATCCCCTGCTCTAATGCAGCCCGAATATCTGATATAGAAAGAATTTTGCGTTTACGTGTGCTGATAATACGGTCCGTTTCAAACCAGATCCTGATCCCCACCATGTCTTCGGGATCAGCTCCCGGGTTCAGGTTGACGCCGCGCAGCCCGAGTAGCAAGCCTTCCTGAAAAGATGTGCAGCGCGGCCTGGAGTCTTCTTCTATCAGGGCATCACTTATTACCTCTTCCAAACCGCTTTTACCAAACAGCCATTCCTGCACGTTTTGGCTGCTGTAATCGAAGTGAATCCAGAGAAGACCCTGATCCGGCTGCCAGGAGTCTATTCCATCCCAGCCAATCTGTCTGCCGCCTCCTTTTTTGTCCAGGATATATGCCGCTATAAGCCCGTCATTAGTTAGTTCCATGAGCCAGTGCCCTTTATTTGATTTTTGTCAGACCTGTAAACGCTTCTGTCACAGGAGGATCAAAATGGATATCAACCTGGTTGAAGGCGATTGTAATATCGGCTTCTATGAAAGCAAACCATATTGCCTTGCGCAGGTCAGACATGTAAAGCCTCTGCTTCCAGGGATCATCAACGTTGACATAGACACCGAAGATCACTGCAGAATCACCAAAGTCCTGCAGGAGAACCCTGGGCTCTGGTTGCGGCAGGCGCCAGGAGGCTTTATGAGCTGTAGCCTCCAGCACCTCGATAACTTTTTTCATGTCCGATTCATACGCGACGCCGACTTCGACACCCAGGCGGAATTCATTATCACGCAGGGTATAATTTTTGATCGTTGTCTGGGCGAATATCGAGTTGGGCATGATAAGCTCTTCTTCACGCCATGTCCGTACAATGGTTGTCCTGATACCCATGTCGACAACTCTTACGACATTTCCTTCTACTTCTAAAATATCGCCGGGTTTTATGGTGCGTTCTATCAGCAGGATAATTCCAGACACAAAATTCTGGACAATATTCTGCATGGCAAAACCGATGGCAATGGCGAACACGGCGCCGGCTGCAAAAAGGGCACTTATATTGATGCCGATGGTCTGCAGCCCGATACCGAAACCGATGATAATCACGGTATAGTGAATAAGGCGTAAAATCGCAGCAAGCGTTCCCTCCTGTTTCTTGAATTTGTGGGCCAGGGTTCTTTTCAGGGTACGCTGCAGAATAAATGAAACAGAGGCGGCAAAGGAGATTACAACTAAGAATATAATAAGTGAAAGGAGAGTGACCTCTGTGCCGGAGAGCTTAAAAAGGGGCTCTGAAATTAATTTTGCAATATTTTTAACAAAATTATCAAAATTCAACGTCCACCTCGCAGTTTAATTAAGAGGAATCAGCCAGAAATATGTAACGAATAAAAACTCTTATGAACTTACTATGATTTTCGTAAAACATTCAATAATAAAACAGTACATGCTCCCCTCCTTCCGACCACGAAAAACTGCAGGCACTGGCATAACAACCGGAATATTATCTCACGCAGCCAAAATTATTTTTGCCGGCAGAAATTGAATCTTCCCGCAACAGTAAACACTCACACAGTGAAACCCTATAGCTTTGGATATGTTGCCCATATTCAAAGCAAGGAAATTGTTTTTTTATCATTTTTCCTGTAAGTATAAATACCCATCTGTCGTAATAACAATTTTTCAGTTGTAATCTGGTTGCAATTAAAGGTAGAAAAACCAGGTAACATGTTATTGAACTGCAAATTGCAGGGTAATGTTCAAGGCATAATTTTTCGACAATTCGAGGAGGAGATATGAAAAGAACACTGAATGGTATTGTATGGGGACTTATCGCTGTTATGCTTCTTTCTGCCAACGCCTGGAGTTTTGGGCGCAAGACGGTTGTAAAGGTCGGCATCAATGCCCCGATAACCGGTGATATTCCCAAGGTTGGCGAAGGCACAAAATATGCGGCTCAGATGTGGCTGGAAGATATCGAGAAAGCAGGCGGCATTGAAATCGGCGGCCAAAAATATCCCGTTGAACTGGTTATTGAAGACAACGAGGCCAAGGCCGAGTCAGCGGTAAAGGCTAACACCAAGATGATCACCGAGGACGAGGTACTTGTCATTGTAGGACCCCAGTCATCAAAACAGGCGGTGCCGGCAGGTGATGTTTGCAACAATTACGAGACCCCGATGATCACCCCCTGGTCGACAAATCCCGACACAACCAAGGACCGTCCTTTTGTCTTCAGGGGCTGTTTTCTTGACCCTTTCCAGGGCCCGGTTCTGGCCAATTTCATCACCGAAGAATTTGGCTTTACCAAGGCGGCAGTCCTCTATGATGTGGCCAGCGATTACCCCAAGGGGCTTGCCGAATTTTTCAAACAGGCCTGGGAAAAAATCCATGGTTCAGGCTCTGTGGTTGCCTTTGAAAGTTTCACCACCAAGGACACCGATTTCAGCTCGCAGTTAAGCAAGATAAACAAATCCGGAGCCCAGGTACTCTTTACACCACAGTACTATAACGAGGTGGCCCTCATTGTACAGCAGGCCCACGAACTTGGCTGGACAGGTCCCATAGTGGGCAGCGACTCCTGGGGTTCTGCCGAGACCGTAACCCTCTGCGGCAAGGACTGTTATGGCCTGTTTTTCTCCTCCCATTATGCTGCAGCCGGGGCCCAGGGTGCCACCAAGGAATTTATCGAGCGTTACGAGAAAAAATACGGCTACACGCCGGATGATGTTGCGGCCCTGACCTGGGATTCACTCCGCCTTGTCCAGGCCGCCATTGAAAATACCAGCGAGCTTACGGGTGATATCAAAACCGACCGCCAGGCAGTCCGGCATTCCATGACCAAGATCAGGAATTTCATGGGTATCACCGGTAACATGACCTTTACGGAAGAAGGAGATCCCATCAAGTGCGCTGTTATTGTTCGGATCAGCGACAAAGGAGAATACGAATTCTATAAGTCTGTTTGTCCGAATTAAGCCGGAATGGATCTTTTTCTCCAGAACATTGTAAACGGTTTGCAATGGGGCAGCTTCTATGCCCTGATCGCCCTGGGATATTCCATGGTGTACAGCATCCTGATGCTGTTCAATTTTGCCCATGGCGATGTCTTCATGGTCGGCTCATATATCGGTTTCGGCGTGGCGACAGCCCTGCTCGGGTTTGTCGCTCTGACCGGAATACCCCTGCCCGGCTGGCTCATCCTCATTCTGACCATTCTCTTTTCCATGTTCATCACATCTTTTGTGGGTGTATTCATTGAGCGCGTGGGGTATCGCCCTCTGCGCGATGCGCCCCGGGCATCTGCTGCCATTACAGGGTTGATGATCGGCATTATTCTTGAGACCGGCAATTTGGCTATTCTCGGCGCCCGCCGGCTCAGTTTTCCCCAGCTTATTGAATCTGTCACCTACCAGTTCGGCGGCATCTATGTCACTAACAAGAAAATACTTATTGTCGGGGTTTCACTGGGCCTCATGTACCTGCTGCACCGCTTTATCCAAAAATCCAAATGGGGCATGGCCATGCGGGCCATGTCCTTTGATTTTGAGGTGGTTCCCCTGATGGGTGTCTCCATAAACAGGATTGCTCCGCTCACCTTTGCCATCGGCTCCGCCCTTGCCGCTGCAGCAGGTATTCTGTACGGACTCGCCTACCCGGTACTTGATCCTTATATGGGCATACTGCTGGGCTGGAAGGCTTTTGTCGCTGCAATCCTAGGCGGCCGTGGTTCCATTCTCGGTGCTGCCCTGGCCGGATTCCTCTTGGGTTTTATCGAAATTTTTGTGGCCTGGGTCTTCCCGTCAACACTGCGGGACGTCATTGCCTACTCCATTATCCTGCTCATTCTGACTTTCAGGCCGCACGGCTTCTTCGGCCAGGCGCACTCCACCCAACTTCGACTATAGCCTGAACCCCGGACGGGAAAACACAAAATGGACATTCAGGACCACACATCCCAGCTACATAAAAAAGGCTTCAGAGCCCGGCTGCAGGGCTTTTTTGCCACGGTCCCGCTCATCGGCTGGTTCCTTGGTTTCCTGGGCGCAGTACTGGTGGAATATTTACTGGGCGACCTCATATCATACTATCTATACCTTCCCAAAATCCCCGTACTGTTCGGCTTACTCTCGGTGCTTAAAAAACCTCTGCTTATCCCGGGTACCATTGCCTACCTCATCCTGGTATACGGACTACCCATTCTCATTATTGTCAAGACCCTGCAGAAACAGGCAAATAAGCTGGCCGGATTTCTTGATAAACGACCAGTCAGCGTTGCAGCCTTTGTTCATCTAGGACTTTTTTACGGCGCCCTGCATCTCTGGGCCGATATGAGCGATTACCGGCTGCTGGTCTTGAAACTCACCATGATTGCCGTCATGCTGACGCTCTCCATCAATGTCATAAACGGTTATATGGGTGAGTTTTCCTGCTCCCATCCGGGTTTCATGGCACTCGGTGCTTATACGGCATCCACAATTACCCTGCTGTTTTTTGCCAATGACAAACAGTTCGGCGATGCCCTGCTGCCCGAAACGTTTGGCCTTTATTTCTTTCCCCTGGCCCTTATCGCAGGAGGCATAGCTGCTGCCATCGGCGCCCTGGTCATTGCCATACCGTCCTTCCGCACCCGCGGTGATTATCTGGCCATTATATCGCTTGCCTTTCTCTTTATCGTCAAAAGCCTTATCGAAAATCTTGAATTTTTAGGGGGCCCGCGGGGCATGTCGAGCCAGCCTCATTACTCGACCCTGCCGATGGTTTTCACGGTCATGGTACTGTGTATCTGGATCATCAACAATTTTGTCCGTTCAACCATGGGCAAGGCCCTTAACGCCGTGCGCGACAACGAGCTGGCAGCCGAGGCCATGACGGTCAATACCCGCAAGACCAAGATCATCACCTTTATGTTTGGGGCTTTCTGGGCCGGGGTGGCCGGAGGGCTCTTTGCCCATGTTCTGCGCTATGTCAATCCCGGTTCCTTTGGTATTCAGCGCTTGGCTGAAATTCTGGCCATGGTGTATTTCGGGGGCCTCAATTCGGTCACCGGCTCCATTGTGGGTGCGGTAAGCATCAACATTTTAAGTGAGGCCTTGCGGCCACTTGAAATATACAAGTGGATCATAATTCCGCTGCTTCTCATTCTGGTCATGCTCTTCCGCCCAACGGGTCTTATCGCCTTTACCGAGTTCAAACCCAAAGAGCTCATGAAACCCAAGCAGCAATTTGTCGAGGAATAACATTATGGCTCTGCTGCGGGTTGACAACATGACACATTATTTCGGGGGATTACGGGCAGTCCACAACTACAGCCTTATCCTTGAGCCGGGTCATATTGTGGGACTGATCGGACCAAATGGTGCCGGCAAAACCACGATCTTCAACCTGATCTCCGGCATTCACACCCCGACAGAGGGCAATATCGAGCTGGAGGGGCATAACCTTATCGGCCATCACCCCCACGAGATCGCGAGCATGGGACTTGGCCGCACCTTTCAGAATCTTCTGCTCTGGCGGCATATGACCGTTCTTGAGCATGTAAAAATGGCTTGCTATTCGCAGCTTGAATACGGCATCTGGGGAGCTTTCTTCGGTTCCAGATTCTGCCACCAAGAAGAAAAGAGGCTCACCGCCAAGGCTATGCACCTGCTGGAAACCTTTGATGTGGCCCATTTCAGCTCCCAGCTAGCCGTCAGCCTGCCTTACGGTGCCCAGCGGCGGGTCGAGATGGCCCGGGCCATGGCAACAAACCCCAAGGTCCTTTTCCTGGATGAACCTACGGCAGGGATGACACCGGATGAACTGAACCGCATGATCTCCATTATCAGGAAAATTCATGAAGAATTTGATGTAGCCATCTTCCTCATTGAACACCGTTTGAAATTTGTCATGGAATTATGCGAAAGGATCCAGACTCTTGTTTTCGGCGAAGTTATCGCCGAAGGTTCGCCAGAGGAGACCCAAAATAACCCGCATGTAATCGAGGCTTATCTTGGCAGTGAGGACATCCACTGATGCAGCTGGAAATAAAAAATCTGCATGTCTCCTATGGTAAGATAAGGGCTCTCCATGCCATTGATTTCTCCATAGACAAGGGCGAGATCGTCTGCATTATCGGGGCTAATGGTGCCGGTAAAAGTACGACGTTGCGTGCCATATCCCGTCTGCTCCCCGCTGACCGAGGCTCTGTCATGACTTTCGAGGGTAAGAACCTTCTGCAGTATCAGCCTGACAAGGTTGTCAGCCAACTGGGCATATCACACGTGCCTGAAGGCAGGCGTTTATTCGGCAACCTGACCGTGATGGAAAACCTGCAGTTGGCAACCTTTGCCCGCAGGGACAAGGACAGCATCGCCAGGGATGTTGCACAGGTTTTTAGCATCTTTCCGCGTCTTATGGAACGCAAGTCCCAAATGGCCGGCACCTTAAGCGGCGGAGAACAGCAGATGCTTGCCGTGGGACGTGCCTACATGAGCGGCCGCAGGCTGATGCTTCTCGATGAGCCTTCCATGGGACTGGCGCCTCTTCTCATGCTCTCAATGTTTGAAGCCCTCAAAGAAATCAACAGGGAGGGCACCACAATCCTGCTCGTCGAGCAGAATGCCCGCCTGGCACTTAAGTTTGCCCAACGGGCCTATGTCTTGGAAAACGGCCGCCTGGTGCTGCAGGGGCTTTCCGGAGAACTGCTCAATAATCCCGAGGTAAAAAAAGCATACCTGGGCGGCTGATATTGCGTTTGAAGTCCTGTGGGCAAATAACGCTGTTTTCTTCTCTGTTCTTGGTTTTGTGACTCATTTTTGGGGCCCACAGAGTTGAAAGAGCGCTGGCAAATAGTGAATCTGTCAGAGGACCAGCTTGATAAACAATCTGCTATTTCAATCAGCTAAAACTTTCTACAAAAAACGATAATCTAGTACCAAGGTACAATAGATTTATGTGCTTAAATAGATTTATGTACATAACAAATGCAAAATAAAATATAGACCCGTGAATTAAATGATGAGGGTTCATCAGCAGCGGGAGATATCACTGACATAACGGATATCTATAAGAGATTAGTGTTGGAAAAATGAGGGGGCGCTACACATGAAAAAGAGTAGAGATTTTATAGAACAGAGGCAGCATAAACGGGCATTTGTGCAAAATCTTATTGTTGGTATTCTCAACTCAGATGAGCCCTTATCGATAGGATCAATCACCGATATTTCACTGGGTGGTGTCAAATTTACGAATAATGAACTCAGAAAGGCGCCGGATGAACGTCCCATCAATTCAATTGATCTCATAGCAGACAGCCATTACCTCATTGAAATTCCCTGCGAGTCAGCCTGGAATGTTAAATTGGCTGCAGAATCCGATTCAAAACTAATAGATTTACGGCAGTGGGGAATCCAATTTGGCAAGTTGACCCCTAACCAGATATATTTGTTGAGAAGTTTAATTAACCACTGTTCTTCTCTTGGGATCAAAGGCATTTCTCCAAATGTCCAAATAACAGACAGCTAGTAGCAATCTGTTTTCCCTGCCCTTTATTTCAGGAAGAGCCGGGATGCTGTTTCACTGTAAGTGCGGCAGGGTCAGAAATGGCCCTGCCCTTGTTATTTAAAAAGGAGTTGTATTGTCTTATGCAGATCCAGAATACGGCCCGGCGCTGTGGAAAATATGAATAAGGGTAATAGCTACTGGGATGCCAATAAATTTGCACCGACCATAAATTTCTGAAAGATATGAAAGCCGGTGCTTGTTTCGATCACAGGACTGAAGGCAAGAGGAGTGAGGGGCACCACAACCTCTGAGATGACCGGAATGAGTTCTTTGGGATCATAAGGCCCCAAATAGCCGCCGTTCAAATTAAAGGGCGGAAGAGAATACTGGGATGCGAGCTGGATAAAATCCTCTCCGCCGTGCAATCTCCCAAGGACAAGTTCGGCCTCCGCAGCTGTTGATGTAACTATATGACGCAAATTAAGAACTACATTTTCATCGTCTGAAATTGCAGACAATTCCGGCTTAATCTTTTGTAACTCGACCAATGCTTCAAAACTTCCTGCATAGCCTAAGCTTTGTGCCTGCAGGCAACATTTATACGCTGATTCGAACTGTCCCAGTTCACTGTAAATCATGGCCATATTATAATACATCTCGCCATGGCCTGGATTGAGACGCACACTTTTGATATACTGCTCCAAGGCTTCTTGCAGCTTATTATCAGCATGATAGATAATCCCAAGAGTTGCATATTTCATGGCATCATCAGGGCTTAAACGGATGGCTGTCTGCATAATTTTCAACGCATCCTTAAAATTACCGGTCTTAGCCAGGGCAATGGCCAGGTTCTCATAGGTATTGGAATTGTTGGGATCGAGTTCAATGGCCCGTTTATATTCCGAAATGGCCGAGATGAACTGCCCTTCTTCAGCATACAGGTTGCCCTTGTGGAAGTGTTCTGTAGCTGCCTGGAGTGAACCAAAGTCTTGTTTTGACTCGGTAACGGGCATGCTTGCTGTTGCGCCGGAGTTGTTTGCAGTTGCCGGACCGGAGGAGGGAGGCCCCTGTGAATCGCTTTGCATTAAACTGTTTACAGAAGCTTCCGTTTGTTCCTCAATGAGCATGGTTAAATTCTGGCGGGCAGTCGGGTCACCCTGGTCAGCAGCCTTTTGCAGCCAATATTTGGCACGCTCCTTGTTCTGTTCAACACCTAGTCCATCCGAATACATAACGGCCAAATTATTCTGAGCATTTGCGAGACCCTGCTTTGCAGCTTGTAGAAGCCAGAATGCCGCTTCTTGATAATTCTCCTCAAAATAGTACTTCTGACCCAAGTTGCTCTGGGCTTCTACAATGCCTGCTTCAGCAGCCTTTTGCAGCCAGAGCATCGCTTCCTGCTGATCCTTTTCAACTCCTTCGCCATTCATGTAGAGTAAGCCGAGATTGTTCTGGGCAGCAACACTGCCGTTCTCAGCAGCCCGGCGAAACCAGTAGGCAGCTTTTTCCGCATCGCGGGCATAGCCCTCGGAACCGTTGAGATATAACAGGGCAAGAGAGTTTTGGCTGTCAGGGTCTCCCGTTTCAACTGCGGCCAGATATTTATCTTTTGCAGGGGCTGTAATTTGCTCTGTTTTTTCCTCCTCCTTCTCGGCAGGCGCGACTGTTAAGCCTTCTACTTGGGCCTGATCTGCAATCCCTTGTTTTTCTTCTTTTATTTTTTCATCTGTCTTGCCATGTTCAGATTGCACCTTGGCAAGTTGTTGCCGGGCCCGGATATGGCCCAATTCTGCTGCCTTGGTATACCAGATTGATGCCTGAGCCAGATCCTTTTCTACTCCCAGTCCCTGCTCAAACATGCGGCCCAGGTAAAACTGGCCCCTGGCATATCGCTGCTGGGCAGCCTTCGTATACCATACAACGGCCTGTTCATAGTTCTGCTCAACGCCCTGTCCTGCTTCATACAGGGCACCGAGATTGGTCTGGGCCCTGGCATAGCCCTGTTCCGCTGCCTTTTCGTACCAGTAAAAGGCCTTTGTATAGTCAACTGCAACGCCTATGCTGAGCTCATACATGCGGCCGAGATAGGTCTGGCCCCTGGCATAGCCCTGTTCTGCAGCTTTTTCATACCACATACGAGCAGTGTCATGGTTTTGTGCAACACCCTCACCGGTTTCATAAAGAATTCCGAGGTTTGTCTGGGCCCGGGCCAGACCCTGCTCCGCGGCCTTTTCGTACCAGAAGGCCGCCTGTTCCGGTTCCTTGGCTGTGCCTTTGCCCAGCTCATACATGGCTCCCAAAGCCCTTTGCGCTTTCGGATGCCCCTGCTGGGCTGCCTTCTCATACCAGAAAAAGGCCTGTTCCGGATTCTTCCTGGTGCCTGTTCCTGAGTAGTAGGCGTCAGCCAACTTGAATTGCGCCTCAACGTGACCTTGTTCCGCCTTGCTGCTGAGTTCGTCAATTTCTCCGGCAGGGGAAAATGCTGGCAGAAGAAAAAAGCTCAATGCATAAAACAGAATAAGAATATGCTTGAAAAATTTCATAGCGTTTAGTTCTGTAATTCCGGGATATTTAATTGTTTGCAAGTTCTACGAGAAATGCCAATTGAGTTGTCATTTCTAGTTGCCATCACAGTAAAATTGCTTTCCTGCTCCAGAATAGCGGGGCCAGAGCCCCTGATTGATCATGGATGTTTGAAATCATTTCCGCCATTACTATTTTGCGATGAAGCAAAATCTTGTCAAGCAATTGATATAATAGTGAATTGTTTCGACGAGTTGCATAATGACTTTCTTTGCGGGCATTGTCCGCTTCTCCTCCTGTCTCTATGTCTACATAAATCTATTTATATGAATAAATCTATTGTACCTTGGTACTAAATTACTGCTGATTGAAATGTATAATTTATTTCCATACATTTCACATTTGAGTTGTACATCGAATATTTTTTGGGGGGGGGTGAAGTGTATTTATTTTTGAGAAAAAACTGTGAAAAAGTCCGCCTTTCATGACGCAAGGTTGACTTCCCGTCTGACTCTCCCAATAAAACCATGATTCCAGAAGAAATCTGAACAAATAAAACCTGAACCGGGGCCTGATTTTCCTCTCCGGTTTCTATATTGGCTAAATTCCAAGCAGAAAGTCAGGATTTTTGCAAGATATTTTACTTCGGGAGAAAGACAAAAATTACTCGTTAAACAGAAATTGTCGACAATTAATTGGGGTGGTTATTTCTCTTCCAGTTCCTCGGGTTTATCCTTTCCTACATAAAGGTTATGCAACCAATATCCCTTTTTTTTCTCACCACCAGGAGTGCCTTCCACACCCATGCCGTGTTTTTTCCCATCCTTCCATGACCCGGCATATGTTTCATCATTGGAATATGCAAATGTTCCTTGACCATTAACACAGTCACCTTCAATACATTCGCCTTCAACTCCAAAAGTCAAACCGGGAGTGAGGAAGATGGCGAGGACAAATAGAGTTGATAAAAGTCTTTTCATTCTTGATACCGCTGGATTTAAACTGAAATTGTCTTGATTCTGGGAATGCTTACTATACGTCCCATGATGAAAACCTCAACATAAAACAACTAGTTACATATTATCACTTCCCATTCAATAGTTTTATTAGTAATTATTGAAATTCTGACTTTTCTGCAAAACTTGGTCGCAACAATTTTTGTTGACAGGATACTAGATTCCATTAATGGTAATTATTATATTTTTTTTTTATAACCAATACCTCTTTGGATGATTCAGCTTATTTAGGCAATGATTGCTTCTCTGTTCTTGTGACAAACCTTACAGGAGGCTGAAGCTATGGAATTTAAAATTTCAAAGGTTGAGTACTTTCACACAACCCTTGCAGACCAACCTGGCGAAGCCTACAAGTTCCTTTCCCAGCTGGCCGGCCTCGGCATCAATCTTCAGGCCTTTACTGCCGTTCCTGTAGGACCGAGCGTTACACAACTGACTTTTTTCCCTGAAGACCCGGCGCAGCTCCGACATGAAGCAGGCAGAATCGGCATGCATCTGGACGGCCCCCACAAAGCATTTCTGGTACAGGGTGATGATGAGCTTGGAGCTCTGGCGGAAATACACCGCAAGATCTATGCGGCCGAGGTAAATGTTTACTCAGCAAGCGGTGTAACAGACGGACAGGGAAGCTTCGGGTATATCGTTTATATCAAGTCGAATGATTTTGATAAAGCGGCCGATGCTCTGGGACTTTAATTAATAACTTAGGCAACTAAACAATCCTGATCTGTTGTTCTTTTTTGAGGGTGCCCCCTTTTATCACCCGGGCAAATATTCCTTCCCTGGGCATGATACAGTCACCTGTGGCCTTTTTAATGGCGCAGCCGCTGTTGTGGCATTCCTTGCCGATCTGGGTAATTTCCAGAATAACCTCATCGCCGATTTGTAACCGGTCTCCTATGCGCAGACTGCTTAAATCCATGCCCCGGGTTATGATATTTTCTGCAAAAGCCCCATTCTTGAGAGTCGGCAGAACCTCTTTGACGCCGTCAATACTCTCTCCAGCCAGCAGGGAAATCTGCCTGTGCCAGTCCCCGGCATGGGCATCACCTTCAATACCCCAGTTTACAAGGGCTTCAACCGTGTCCTGCTCTTTCTTTACGATCCCCTTCTTATGACTTAAACAGACCGCCTCGACATATGTCATTTCTTCTTAATCCTGTACTAATCTTTATGGTTGGACTCAGCATGACTTTTCCCCTGTAACATGGGGAAAATATGCAATAATCCGGGAAAGAGTGCCTGTAGACTTTCAAGCGCCCCTTTAGAGCTGCCGGGCAGGTTAATAATAACGCAATTCCTTCTCACTCCAGCTTCTCCACGCGAAAGCATGGAAAAAGGGGTACGATCCTTGCCGTAACTCCTTATGGCCTCAACAATTCCGGGCACTGACCGATCAATGACTGCCAGGGTTGCTTCCGGTGTTACATCACGAGGCCCCAGACCGGTACCGCCTGTGGTGAAAATGAGTTTCACCTTTTCATTATCCGCCAGCTTACACAGCCTCTCTGAGATAATTTCCCTTTCATCGGGAAGCACCTCATAAAAATCAACCTTTACAGGTTTATCCACAAGAAACTCCTGAATTATTTTACCGGAATTATCCTTGCGTTTTCCTGCATGAGTAGAATCCGATATAACCAGGACTGCTGTCTTTAGGTCCTTTTTAAATGAATCGGAAAAATCGCTTTTCCCTCCTTTTTTCTTAACCACCCGGATATCGCCAAAAAAGAGCGAATCATCAAGGGGTTTAAGCATATCATAGGCATTCAAAAGCGCTGCCGAGACTGCTGTTATCGCCTCCATTTCAACACCGGTCTTCCATACCGAACGGACCTCAGCAGTAACTTTTATTTTCTCCTTTTCATGTTCAAGCTTAACTTCAACCCAATCCAGCGGGATCGGGTGACAGAAAGTAATCCAGTCGGCACAACGTTTTGCTGCATGTATCCCTGCAGCCCTCGCGACCTCAGTTACATCCCCTTTGGGCACGGTCTTGTCAAATACCCTTTGCAGGGTTTCCTTCCTGCCATAGAGAAAACCTTCTGCCAAGGCATAGCGTAATGATTTAAACTTGGGACTCACATCAATCATTATAATGCTTTCTCCTTCTTTTTATCCAAGCTAGCCCCCGATACTCGCCATGGATGGTTCCTTGTCCCGTTTGGCAAGCAGTTCCGCCTCATGGCCGTTTATGCAGCGTTTTTGTATGCAATAGAGTATGGCCGCTTCTATTTGCCCGTTGTCTGCCCCTGAGCGCAGCATCTTTTTCAAATCAAGGACACCGTTGTCATATAAACAGGTTTTCAACATGCCTGTAGGTGTGATGCGAACCTTGTTGCATGTTGAACAAAATAGTCTTGAATATCCATGGATTATCCCAATTGACCCCTTGTACCGGGGTAATGAATAAATTCGTGCTGTTGACGGAGAACTCTGCGGGCACTCCTTCATGGCAGGAAAAATCCTTTTGAGCCGCTGCAGCAGGTTGCCGTTTACAAGTTTTTCCGGCCTAGCGCTACCGGAGAATGGCATCTTTTCAATAAAGCGCAATGTGATGGGAAATTTTTGTGCCAGACGGGCGAGTCCAATAATCTCTTCATCACTTGTATCGGCCAGGATAACACTGTTTATCTTGAGTGGTATCCGGCGCTCAATAATATCCTGGAGTGTCTGCATGACATTTGCAAAATGATCGCGTCTGGTGATACGCCAGAATCGTCGGTGGTCAAGTGTATCAAGGCTGAGATTGATGGAGTCAATACCAAGTTCAGACAGCGAAGCGAGATACTGTTCCGTCTCTACACCGTTAGTTGTGACATGGAGACTGTTGAGCCCCTTTATATTTCTAAGTCTCTGCAAAAATGGCAGACACCCTTTTCTGGCAAAGGGCTCACCTCCGGTAACGCGCAACTTTTCAACTCCCAATGCACAGAAAATGATTGTAAGACGCTCCAGTTCCTCAAACGAGAGAATTTCTTCATGGCCAATAAAGGGCACGCCCTCTTCCGGACGGCAATACCTGCAGCGCAGGTTGCAACGGTCGGTGATGGACAAACGCAGGTAATTGATTGGCCGGCCATGGTTGTCCATCAGGCAGGTATCAAGAATAGGGCTTTGTGAATTTGCATGACGCAGTAGCATTAATACTCCTTTCGAAACACAGAAGGCCAAGCCGTTTCCAACCAAACCCTTTAGGCAGCAGACCATTTCCCAAGAATAGGCAGGTCCTTTGGCTCGTAGTTATTTCTTTCGTTCAGCAGCGCATCACTACATCAAAATTTTAATGTATATTATGTAGCTTTAAAGGTATTTTCAAGCAAGGGTTTTGTATTAATTATCCAGAATGGCTAAAAACAACGATGTATTAAGATCAGAATTGGGGTGAGACTTTTGCTGAACGCAATTGGATCAGTATTTTTTATAACATTCTGTAAAGTTTCATCTTTTCCCACAGGTTTTTCCTGCTGATGCCAAGCAGCTCAGCGGCTTCGCCTTTTTTCCCCTTTGTGTGAGCCAAGGCCTTGAGCAGCACCTGCTTTTCGGTTTTTGCCACAGCATCACTTATTAAAAATGACTCGCCTGCTTCTTTATACCCGTTTGCCTCTAACAGGTCTGCCGGCAGGTCATCTACTTTGATTTCCTGATCCGGGGCAAGAACCGACGCCCTTTCAATAATGTTTTTTAACTCCCGCACATTTCCCGGATAACTGTAATCAATAAGGCACTGCATGGCTTCAGGGCTGATTTCCATGGCAACCCCACGCTTGATGCTGAATTCGTGCAGGAAATTGTTGGTCAATGCTGGGATATCCTCTTTACGGTCACGCAGCGGTGGCAGATGCATAGGAATGACGTTAAGGCGGTAGAAAAGGTCCTGCCGGAAACTGCCGTTCTCAACAGCCTGTTCAAGATCCTTCGATGTTGCACAGAGAATGCGTACGTCAATGCTGATGGTTCTGGTACCGCCGACCCTTTCATACGTGCTTTCCTGCAGAACTCTGAGAAGTTTGGTTTGCAGCGTCAGAGGCAGTTCGCCTATTTCATCAAGCAGCATTGTGCCGCCATCCGCCAATTCAAATTTTCCAGGTTTCCTGGCATGGGCTCCTGTAAATGCTCCTTTTTCATGGCCGAACAGCTCGGATTCCATTAATCCTTCCGGGATTGCAGCGCAGTTGACCCGCACAAAGGGATTATCCGCTCTCCTGCTATGCTGGTGAATGCTGCTTGCCACCAGCTCTTTACCAGTGCCTGATTCGCCGAGAATCAGCACGGTCGAATCGGACGGCGCCACCTGTTTTATCAATCCATGTATTTGGTTCATGGCCTTGCTGTCGCCAATCAGGTCAGAATGCAGTTCACGGCAATTATCCTCCAGGGAGGAGCAGCGGGCCTTGATCTTCTGCATTTCCAGGATACGGTTGACGCGGATAACCAGGTCGTCCATGTTAAACGGCTTCAGGATATAATCAGCTGCACCCTTTTTTAAGGACTCTATGGCGTCGTCCACGCTGCCGAAGGCTGTCATCATGATGATGTCTGTGTACGGCGAGGACTGGAGTGCAAACTTGAGAAGCTGCCAGCCGTCCAATCCTGGCATGCGGATATCGGAAATCACCAGGTGATAATTTTTCTTTTTCAGCTGCTCAGCCGCTTCCTTGCCGCTCGGGACAGCATCAACATGCCACTGGTGCTTTTCAAGGCGGTCCTGTATTGTGATCCGCATAATTTCATCATCTTCGGCCAGTAGTATTCGTGCCACCTCAGTGCTCCCTGCCTGGAAATGATGTCTGTTCACTGGCCGATCTAACCTGTCTTTGGCTAGATGGCAGAGATATGGTAAAGACTGTACCCTTGCCGGGTTTACTCTTCACCGCAATTGTTCCACCCATTTGCTGAACAAGAGCATAGGTTACGGCCAGCCCCAAACCGGTTCCTTCGCCAACTTCCTTGGTTGTAAAGAACGGATCGTAAATCTTGCTCAAAATTGCCGGATCAATACCGGCGCCGGTATCCTCCACAGTAATGACAATACGGGTATAAGTTCGCTCCGTGCTGACAGTCAAACTGCCGCCCTCCGGCATGGCCTGGATAGCATTCAAAGCAGTGTTGACTATTATCTGGCGCAGGGCTTCGACATCTATGCAATAATTCTCAGAAAGATTCAGATCCAATGTCAGGGCAACATTTTTCAACCGGTACTCCAGCAGTTCAAAGCATTCGCGAATTATTCCGTCTATATCGACCTTGCTGAAGCTCAGAGGTGCCTTGCGCCCGAAATTCAAGAGCTGACGCATGATATGCTCGATACGCTTAAGCCCCTTGTCCAACAAAGGGATATAGCGATTGTGCAGCTCCAGGTTTTTCGGTTCCTCCTGCATGGTTTTAACGCAGTTTAACAGGCCTCCCAGGGGATTATTAATTTCATGGGCAATACCGGCTGTCAGTTGTCCAAGCGAAGCCATCTTCTCGCTGTAAAATGCCTGCTGCATGGTTTGGTCCAGGTCTCTCTGCGCCTTGTCAAGTCGTCCACAGAGACTGTTGAAACCTGCTATGAGCCGGCCGATCTCATCATCAAGCAAGTGTTTATCATCAGACACGGAGTAATCCTGCTCCGGATAGTTTTCCATGGCCTGGGACAAACGGTCTATACGCCGGGCAACCAGGTTGTTGAACAGATAGATAAGAGCCAGAGCCACCGCAAAAATGGAAAACAGGGAATATTTTATGATGGTGCTGTTGTTCTTATGGATAACCTTATCGGCCCAGGCCAGGGGAACACTGATACTCAGGGCCCCGCGGATATCACCGACGGAATAGCCGTGCTCGGCGTGGCAGGTCAGGCATGATTCCTGGACCAGGAGCGGGGCGATATACCTGTGAACCCTACCCTTAGGACTATCGGTTATTGCCTCAAATTCAGCGAGGCCATTCTTGAAATTCTCCATTGCATCGCGCTCAAAATCATCCGGCATATTAACCGGATTCACCGGTTCGAGGCTGGTTATCCTGAACCAGCAGAATCCGGATTCTGCTGCATACTCTGAGAGTTCACGGGTCACCATGGCAGGGTTGCGTTTGACAAAGACGGTGCCGTCATCTGCTCTGATTGTTGCCTCATGGAGATAGGGGTTCTCCTTTACACCAGATGTTTTCACCAGAAAAAGCCCCTGATGGTCTGATATCCATTGCCGTGTCAGTAGTATCTGTTTATAGAGAATGCGCGCCTGCTGGCTGGCCTGTTCCATGACAAGCTCGTTCTGCAGGTTTGACGTTTGGAACAAGAGGAACCCGTAAGACAGGAGGATGATTGCACTGATGGCAACTATAAACTTGATAGTCAGATTCACTTGAAATCCACCTGAAACAGGTTAATGAAAGATATTCCCGATTAATTATATCCTTACACTTCATTGCAAACAACCTTTATGTTACCCGAGGGTAACATAAAGGTTGTTTTATTTTGAACCATGCAAATTTCTGTCCAATTCTCTCAGCTGGCCATTGAACTTACTCCTGCAATATGAAGCCGGCCACCCCAAAAAACTCCCTGGGCAAAACACAGGAAGTTTTTTGGGTATGATCATCTGTTTATTGTTATTTTTCTGCTGATTCGGAAGGTTTATATGATGTATTGAATACCATGCCCTCCCATGCCGTAGGATCATACAGGCCTTTTTTGTTTTGCTGTTCAATCCATTCTTTTCTCAGGCCATTCAAAAATGTCATTTTCTCATCAACCAGTTTCTGGTACGGCAAACCAATGACGGCCTGAGCCTTTTCCTTTGTGGAAAAATCAGGCGCCGCATACTCTCCCGCATTATACTTGGCCAGCACTGCGCGTAATTTAACCCGGGCATCTTGCCCCTTGTTGATCGCAGAACCGAGGATCCTCAATGTCTCTTCAGGTGCATGGAAAAACGAACCATGACTGGCGATGGAGTAATCCCATCTCCATTGTGCATGTCTGATATCCTGGAGAATATCTTTCATCTCGGCCTCAGTGGCGCCAAGCTCCCAGGCCTTTGCTGCCTCGAGATGCGCCTTGGCGATAACATCCATGGCGGTTTTATTGAGTTCTGTTTTTCTTTCCAGCTTTCTGGCAACTCTGTCCTTGAAGGCTTTCTCCTCTTCACTGTGACAATTCAGGCATGTATTTGCCATGTGATCGAGCGGGCTGCCCACATTATGGGATGAATATTTCACACCGCCTTCGCGGACATACGGCATATGGCAGTCGGCACACGCCACATTGTTTAAACCATGCGCGCCAGTTTTATAGATTTCATAGCCAGGATGCTGCGCTTTAAGCATGGGTGTCTTGCTTACCTTGTGAGTCCAGTCAACAAAACTGATATCGTCATAGTATTTTTCCATGGCTTCAACGCTGAATCCATTATCCCATGGGAATGTTACTACTCCTGCGGTTTTCTTTTCTCCATTCTTGTCGGTCCATTCGGTTTTCTTAAAGTAGTATTCGGAATGGCACTGCGCACATACGAGAGATCGCATGTCCTGATGCGTTGCTTCTGCTGCTTTCAAGCTGCCTTCAGCATCAAGTCCCCTTTTCAGAAAATCTCTTGTTATGGTGAGTTTCATCGTCTCATTATCATGACAATCGCCACATCCCACTGGATTTGCAATCTCACTGCCATGCCGGGCCCATTTGCCCGTGAAGTAATCCAGCTCACCGATCTCATCAATCAGTCGGGGTACATCAGTTGACTTGCAGGTCCAGCACGCGGTTGGCATGGGGCCGGTAATGGCATCCACAGGACCGCCGGTCCTCAAGGTATTGATATTGTCTTCCAGCATATAGAAATGGCCGCGCGGCGCATTATAATCCTTGGAAAAACCATATCCTGCCCACATTACAACAAGAGCCGGGTTATCTTGCAGCATGTCGGTAATTTGGTCGCTTTTCCTGGTCTGTTTGTATGTATCATACTGGCGCTGGTAATATTTGCCCCACTCAGAACTCCGCGATTCAAACTTTTTAATCTGCGGCACAGCGTTAATGGCCTGTTGTTCAGCCTTGTTCTCATTAATTGAAATTGCCAATAAAGCCAAAGGCACTATGGCTGCAACTGAGACAACTGTAAGCACTGTTGATCTTTTCATAATTCGACGTCTCCTCCAATAATTTTTTTCATGTTTGTCTGCTTTGCAAAAAGCACGCAGCTGACATCATATTTCCTTCACTCCTAAATTATCGGGAGTAGTAGTCAGGCTTCTGGTAGTGCCGTGCGGTATATCCCTGTGACAACTCCAGCATTTTCGATCAATTTGCCCGCTATCCCCCGGTGTATTATATAATTTACTGTAGGCCGTTATTTCGGAGACAATTTCCCTGTGACAGGCAATGCAATTTGCCTGTATCCTGCTTTTGGCATCTTCGCTTATCCTGATGTTTTCTCCTTCATAGGTGCGGAAAGTCATGGCGAAAGAATGTTTGAATCCGTCCCTGGATTTCGCGAAAATCTTGTCAACAAGGGATTCTTTGGGCAGATGACACTCCACGCAGGTGGCCTTTTCCCGGTGTGAACTGTGCTGCCATGTTGCATATTCGGTATTCATGGTATGACAGTTGATACATACTTTCGGGTCTTCGGAAAGATATGAGATCATGTTGGACGCGTAGCCAACATAGGCAAACATCCCGACTGCTGCCAGAACAGAAAGAATTGACACGTATTTCATCATGTTTTTTGTCTCCATACTCGACCTCTTCAGTATCCATATATTATCGGTTAGTAACTTGCCTTACATACGAATTTGCAGCGTATGAAATTGCATCATATGAACATTCCTTTTCTTCTAGTAAAGCAAGTGGCATGCCAGAAAAAAAATGCAATAATAACAAATTATTACAATTCTGACTCATTTATATATTACCATATGGTAACACTATTCACCCCAGCATGTTACCATTTGGTAATATGCTGGAAGCAGATAAATAAAGAGAGACAGAGTGTACAGCAGGATTTGATTTAACAGCGGCCGGGATATGTCAGGGTTTACTGAATGGATAAAAAACGTTGCGAATGTAAAATGCTTCTCTTGCTTTATATGGGGTCCTGCACCTATTACCACTGCAAGAAGAATGCACTTCGAGACACCATGCACGTAATTTTTGCGGGTGGTGTAGATCGTCACCAGCCCTGATAGACAACAGCACCGGAACCGTGACAGGAAAGTTTGCCGTCTGTTTCCTGCAGTCCCAGCTCCAGGCCGCCAATGTAAAAGACTCCGCGCCTGAAAAACAACTTATATACTTTATAAAATAAGTTAATCATGGCAGACTCTCTGCTCTTCTTCTTATACAGGAAGCCTGTGCCGTTATCGATACCAAGAACCAGTTCGCATTCTCTACCGTTCCTGTCAATAACATTACAGAGAAGCACGCAGAGCGCCGGAAACAGGTTCTGGTATTTTTCTTGATAGTATGCTGCATGTGAAATACTGTCTATGGCATTCCAGAAGCACTCCTTCAGCACAAGCCGTTTGCGCATCCAGGCCTGTTTGACTGCCTTGTCAGTACTTTTTGCCACCATATCATCGGAATATCCCAGATAGGGCGCAAAATGAGAATGCGCCAGCAAGGCATGGGCGCGCCCGGTATAAGACGGATGGTCCTTGATCGCCTGGATATACTTGCGCTGCTCCCACCAGTTGAATGTGTACCACTTAAAAAATCGTGGTTCATTAAAGACAAAGAGAAAACCGTCAATCACGGCGACCCGGTCATCTGAAAGATTCCGTGACGCCATGAACTTGCGAAATACCCTGACAATGCTTTCCCGTGTTTCAATCAGCATCGCATCGTCGCCGCCTGCAATGTCAGAAAGCAGCGCAATTAGATCAATTTCCTGCAAAACAGCATGTGGCTTGTCAACTATCTGGGACTTCTGCATCATGGCTTTAGACAAAAGACTGAAAGCTGTTTAGGAACTCGATCATGCTATAAACGATTCCGGCATGTAAGAAGTGAATAATGTTTTTGTTGCCGCAGTATCGGCGGACCTGGAAGCAGAAAAAGGCACAATTATCGTACAGCCTTTTCCCATGAAAAAGCGAACCACATATTCATCATCCTCAAGGAGGTAAATCCGTTTCATGTCGACCGGGTTTCCCTGATCCAGGGTTTCCCGCTGGACAATGAGGTCAAGATGGTACTGTTTGAAGTCCTGACTGTTGCTGGCAATGATGTTGCCGGCAGAGATGATTTCCCCGGCCCCGTTTTTCCTGGGTGTTGTGAATATAGCCTGCTCCTGACCGAATACCTCGTCCATGTAGAATTTAATAAGATCATGCCCCGAAACCGCCTCCTCCTCGACAAGGTCAGCATTTGCATCATCGCTATAGGAGGCTATATAGATGCCATGGCCGTTGCTGATGACCCTGTGGACAAAATCAGCAAACCCCTTTTTGACATTTTTTCGGATAAAAGCGGGTGCAAGCTCACTGCCATAAGCAATGGCGCCGGTATGCAGAATGGTTATGGTGCGGTCAAAATCAAGTACATAAATTCGCCTTTCCTGGGAGGATACAGCTTGCATCTCAGGTTCAGCGGGCATTGCATTTTTATTACGGAATAAACCAAACATTCATTGCTCCTGGGGCACTGGTATAACTTTATGGTTAAAATTTACACTAAGACTTTCCGGGCCGCGCCTTCCGGCCGGGATTTACAATACAAAACAAAACTCCCGGACCGCTCCTCTGTCACTCTGCACCTCTGCATTGCAGCATATACCACAGAGTAAATTTTCCTGTCAACCGGCGACTTCTTCTCGGCAGGCGACGAGAAATCAGTTCCATGCTGGCAACACCTTCAAACCTGATCCTTCTGAAGAAAATCGGTTCTTCAGAGCTTATGTTCAAGTTAACATTATAGTAAGAAATGTTGACTTTTAAATTGGGATGGTAAAAATTGAATTGCCAAGATAACGCGCCATACTTAGTTTATAATTCTAATTCAGAGCATACGCGGGCATCATTTTTGAAGACCAGGGAGGGAAGCTTATGGAAAAGGCCGAACCAAAGGTTTCCAGGACCAGTTCAATGAGCAGACACCAGAAGATTTTGATCGGGATTGCGGTGGCATTCCTGCTCTACAGTATCGCCGGCTTCTGGTTGATGCCGGCAGTTTTAAAGAATGTTCTTGAAAAGAAGCTCTCCGAGAGCCTGCAACGCACTATTACCATTGGAACGATCCAGGTAAACCCATATCTGTTCAAGATCTTCGTCAATAATTTCCTGGTAAAAGACCTCTCAGATAAGAATCATTTTGTTGCCTTTGACCAGTTGTTTATTGACCTTGAGGCTGCGTCCCTCTTCAAAAGAGCCCTGGTCATCAAGACGCTGACTTTGACAGGGCCCAGCTTGAACCTTGCCCGGTACAGGGATCTCTCCTACAATTTTTCCGACCTTGCAGAATCTCCAGGTCCTGAGGAAAAAAGCAAATCAAAACCCTTTCTTTTTTCTGTCAGCAACATAGAAATTAAAAATGGGGAGATAGTCTTCTTTGATGAATCCAAAGACACAACCCACAGGGTTGCGAACCTGAATCTTGCCCTTCCTTTCCTGTCCAATGTGGCACACGAGGTGGAAATCACTGTGCAGCCCGCTTTTTCTGCCATAATAAATGATACGCCTGTAAACTTGACGGGGAGAACTATCCCGTTTCATGATACCCGTGAAACGATATTTGATATCCAGGTCAATAATATCAATATTCCTGAATACCTGGCCTATATTCCCAAGCAGGGAGATTTGACATTGAAGTCCGGATACCTGGACATCACGGCGGTACTGGGATTTGAAATGCGGCCCGGCAACAAGCCGACAATAACCCTTACCGGAGACTTCTCCCTGAAAGAGATCGATGTGAGTGAAATACAGGGTGAAAGTTACCTGGCTATCCCACAAGTCGATCTCACAATACTTGACTCCAGGCCCATGGAGCTGGATTTTCACTTAGCACGCATCTCAATCCGCGAGCCTGAATTTCTCCTGCGCCGCAGCAGCAATGGCGACATCCTGCCGCTATTCCTGTTACGGAAAAAAGTCGAATCCGAACCCGCCGAAGCAGATCCACCTGGCAATGAGACTCCTCTCAAGCTGGTTGTGGATGAAATTGCAGTGAACCGCGGTACCGTTCGCTTTGATGACCAAGGTAATATTGAGCCGTTCGCGACAACCCTGAATCCGGTTGAGGTCAAGGTCACGGGTCTCTCAACCCTGGAAAATACAGAAGCTGCCTATGAAATCTCGATACTGACCGAGGCTGAGGAAAGCATTGCAATGACCGGCACGCTGAGCCTGAACCCCATGGCGGCACAATTGCATGCAGTCCTGCAGGATCTGAAGGTGGCACGCTTCACCCCCTACTATAGCGAAATTCTTTTACCCCGCGTGGTAGATGGCAACCTGGACCTGTCGGCGGACATTTCCTACACCCGGGCAGAGAACAGGAACTCCTTGAACGCGGACAACATAACTGCCGAGTTTGACTCCATTGGTGTCAATGACAAAGACAACGTAAAATTACTCACAATCCCCTCACTGTCCATCAGGGATACCTCCCTCGACCTGGATGGACAACAGGTTGTTGTTGGAGACTTATCAGCCAGGAGCGGAGAGCTACACCTGGTCAGACAAAAAGAGGGGCTGGTTCTCATGAAAGAACTGTTCAAGCCAAGAGAACAGCAGAAAGAAAAAACTGCAGAGGGGAAAACGGACACCAGTTCACCCTGGGTTGTGACCTTGCAGAAAGGGTCCATTGACCAGTTCAGTCTCGTGCTGCTGGATCATATTCCTGCAGAGCCGACAACTGTTGTGATCGACAACATGCGGCTCAATGTGGCAAATTTTTCTACAGCTGCAAATACAAAAGGAGAAGTTGCACTGGATCTCCGAATTGATAAAAAGGGCGCCCTCTCTCTCAAGGGTGCGGTTGGAATTGAACCGTTATCGGCCGCTTTGGCGGTTGCTTTGGCAAATCTCCCCGTAAAAACCCTGCAGCCCTATTTTGCCGACAGGGTCAACTTGGTTATCGGTGACGGAGCCATAGCGGTGGATGGGCAGCTCGTTGTCTCGCAGGACAAAGGCACAATTCTATCTACCCAGTTCAGTGGTAAAGGAAGAATAGAAAAATTTGCTTCCTTTGACCCACTTGCCGGAGAAGAGTTTCTCAAGTGGAATGCGCTTC
>Ga0210109_1000027_pt1 | contig 25327 bp, 21 predicted proteins | sample China_Bullhead_C_FD_184857 | JGI IMG/M metagenome (GOLD analysis project Ga0210109, IMG submission 184857) | Wetland microbial communities from San Francisco Bay, California, USA, that impact long-term carbon sequestration -... | ecosystem: Environmental > Aquatic > Marine > Wetlands ...
CTGGCAAAGGGCACCAGCACCATCATCACGATTGATGCAGAGAGACCCGGTAATCAATCGCGGGATTTGCCTCTGCCCTCAAAGGTCCGTAAAGCGTCAAGCGGATCCTCACCCGTAGAGGCAATTCTTCCCGTAACTTTTAGAATCCAGTAGCTGGCGGGAGTCGCGGCAATTTTTTGCTGCAGATGTCTTGAAACTCCATGGGAGTCTTCTACAAGGTTGTAGAAACGGCTGTCAATACCAATAAATCCATCCTGGAGATGGGCGATGGTATGGAGTGTTTTGGACAGATAGCCCTTTTCCAGGCTCAAAAGATCATCAAGAGCCACATAACCCTCATCCTTCAGGTTTTCCAGGAATTCTCCCACTACCTTTTGGTTGGCGCTAAGCCCTGCCGCCATTCTTGCCCGGAAACTTTTTCCAGTGCCGCTGAGCGCCTCATTTTCGCTGATCAGGACCTCGTCATAATGGATGAGCATGGTCCTGGCAAAAAACCGTTTCACTTGCTGCTGGCAGGATGCAAAATCGGAACCTGCAATCAGGATATCATGCGATATTTCCAGGGTCCCCATATAATTCTCCTGCTCTATAGCTTGTGTCTATTCCTGAAAAATCGGCAAACGGGGAATATCAAGAAAGCTGTTTACATGGAAATCAGCAGGCAGCTGCGGATTCTTAAAGGAAATAAGACGCATGCTAACTCCCGCGGTATGCTCCCGGTCAACCAAACTGTCGCCGATGTAAACTGCCTCGTCTGCTGATAACTGAAAGTGATTAAGAATCTTCAGCAAGGCCTCGGCATGGGGCTTTGGTTCCTGCACGTCAAGAGATGTCACGACCAGGTCAAAATATTGATCCAGTTCGTGCATTTTCATAACCGCATCCATTGTTGTACTGCGGTTGGTGCTTATTGCCGTATAGAACTGCGGCTTCAGAAATCTCAGAAACTCCTTCAGATCCGGCTCAATGCGCATAAAGTCCAGAAATGGAGTGTAATCAAACGATTGCCTGTACGTGTTGACCCTGTCAATTTCATGCGGGTGCTTCCTGAAAATATAGGCGACTGAAGCAAGCACGTTATGGGAATGGACATAATCCTCTTCCTGAACGTCCATAAGGGGATAACCGAATTTTTCCAAGAGATGATTATAATATTTCCTGTTGGCGTCTTTTGAGTCGAACATGACACCGTCGCAATCAAATATAACAAGTTTCAATACAGCCATAACCTTCACTTTTGCCAGAATAACACTAGCCTCTTCCAGACGCAATTTGCGGCGTATCCGCAGTCATGCTCTCAGCCCCCTTTGTTTCTCTCTCCAGGCGTTCAAAAAACACTTCCATAAAAGTATGCCGCTCCTCTGCAAGTCTTTTTCCTTCGGGGGTCAGCATGCGGTCCTTAATCTTGGACATCTTGAACTTGAATTCCCGATAGGCTGTGTCTTCCTTGGAGTAAGGTTTGCAGGCAAGAATATCGACATCATTTGCATTATGGAGTCTTGCACCTGTCTGGCCGGCAAAAAGAAACGCCCGGCCAATTCCCACAGCACCTATGGAATCAAGCTTGTCGGCATCATAGAGAATTTTTGCCTCAAGCGTCCTGGGGATTTTGTCTCCACGATACCTGTGTGCCTCAATGCAATGGGCAGTTTCATCAATGAAGGCTGGTGCAAAGTCAAGCCTTACCAGGATCTCTCTGGCAAGTTCTGCCCCTTTTTCTGCATGGCAGATTTTTCCCTGTTCTCTGGTCTCAAACCGTCTGCCGATATCATGCAGCAGGGCCGCGGCACTCAATACATCAAGATTCGCGCCCATGAGCCGGCCGATATGCAGTGCGGTTTTATGAACGCGCTCGGTATGATCTGGCCCGTGACAGCCGCCCATGCCATCATGGTATGGATCTGCCTGCTGGCGGAGTTTTTCAGTCAGTTCAACCCCGAGGGGACAATCATCTTCTTTAAAGCTGTCTTTAGTCATACGTTTTCTGTAAACAGGAATTCCTGCAGCCAACGAATTGCAAAACGGAGAAGATTCAGGTCATCGGCAAGAACGGATCTTCTTTTCTCTTTGCTCAGCATATATTTTTCATAAAAATCAGGAGAGGACACAATTTTGCGAAATTCATCCAGCTTGTATAATGCCAGAATGAATGTATCCTTCCCGTCTTGCGTCAGGCCCCGGCCCTGACTAATCTTTTCATGATGCAGCAGGCCAAGAACTTCATCATTAATAGCATTATATTCTATCAACCCCTGGTTTTCGAACCATTCCGTCACGTGATGGGAATGCGGCTCTGAAAAACCCTGGCAATGTTTCTCACGGACCAGGACATGCATTTCACACACATTGCCATGTGTATCAAGAGTGACCCCCCGGCCAATCGGATAGGCCCGACAGGCACCCGGTCTGCTTTTGTAAACCTTGCAGCCCTTTTCAGAGATGAACGGGCAGCTTGCCCGGCCGTCATCAACCATACCCAGATATACATTCGGGAAACCCCCTCTCGCATCCTGCTCCACAACAGCGTAGCGCTTAAAAAAATGCGCCGAGCTCATTTGCAGCTCTTTGCACAGACAGAGGACATCATATGGTGTAAGGGCCAGTTCCAGCTCGCGGCAGCATTCAGTAAAGCAGGACACCCTGGGATGGCATGCAAAAGAAAAACGTTTCTTGCCGCAGAGTCTAGATACATTTTCTGGAAAATACATTGTCATCTCAGTAAAAAAAATGGCCAAACAACCCTGAAGCAGGCCGCGAAGCACTGGGCAGAAAAAGAATTCTGTTGCAGTGTAAAAAACTTCTGTCTTTACTTTTTGCCGCTATTCCTTTTTCCACAAACTAAGCACGGGGCTTGCAACAAACACCGATGAGTAGGTTCCGACCAGGAGTCCCACCAGCAGCGCAAAGGAAAAATCATGGATAACAGTGCCGCCCATGAAGAAAAGCGCAACAAGAACCAGGGCAGTGGTAAGCGTAGTGACAATCGTTCTGCTAATAACTTCATTAATACTCAGGTTTATTGTATTGGGAAGAGTACTTCCTTTTGAGCCGCTCTGTTCGGACTTTTTCATGTTTTCACGTATTCTGTCAAAGACGACAACAGAGTCATTTAATGAATAACCGGCCAACGTTAAAAGGGCAGTAACGATCAACAGGGTAATCTCAATATTGAGCAGCCAACATACTCCTAGAACAACAAGCACATCATGAAAAGTAGCTATAGCGGCGGCAACTCCGAAGCTTAAATCAAAACGCATGGCCAGATAAAGTATAACACCGCAAAGAGAGATAGCAATAGCCTGCAGGGCTTTGTTGCGCAATACTTCACTTATGGAAGAGCCGATCGCCTCCTGACTTTCCATCAAAAACCCTTTTTCCGGCAGGTTCTCATTAAAAATGCCCGCGATCTGCTCACCAAGATTCGAAACTGTTTCTTCTGATTTCTTTAACCTGACAATAAGTCTGTTCTCGTTTTCCACCTGCTGCAAATTCAAGTCTCCTAGGCCATTTTCTCCCAGAACCTTACGGACTTCCTGCAGGCTAAATGGTTGATCCGCATGATACTGGACAAGAGTGCCGCCGGTGAAATCAACACCAAGGTTGGCATTGCCCCGGGCTATCTGAATAAAGGCAATAAGGCCGAGAAGTACAAGCACTCCCGAAATTGAAAAAGTGATCTTCTTCATCGCCATGTAATCAAACTTGGGGGTTTTTATAAACTGAAAGAATTTTATGGGCTTGAGCAAGCGCTTGCTGTGCAGGATATCATAAACCAGCCTGGTAGCAAAAAGCGTTGATACCAGGTTGAAGGTAATACCGAGAGACAGGGTGACGGCGAATCCTTTGATTGGACCGGTACCGAAAAGAAAAAGGGCCAGAGCGGTGATCAGCGTGGTTACCTGGGAATCGATGATTGTCCAGAAGGCCTTGTCATACCCCCCCTCAACCCCGGACTTTACAGATTTACCGATGGCAAACTCCTCCCGCATGCGTTCAAAAATGAGAACATTGGCATCCACGGCCATGCCTATGGATAAAATGATACCGGCTATGCCCGGCAGGGTTAGCGTGGCGCCAAGGGCTGCCAACCCGGCAAAAAGCAGAAATATGTTGAGCACAAGCCCTAAATTTGCGATAACACCTGACAGACGGTAATAGACCATCATAAAAACAAGAACCAGCACAGTACCCAGTAAACCGGACATCAGTCCCTTATCAATTGAGTCCTTGCCCAGGCTGGCTCCGACTGTAAGGTTCTGGATGATTTCCACCGGTGCCGGCAGCGCGCCGACCCGCAGGACAATGGCGAGGTCAGTCGCCTCCTCGTAGGTAAAATTGCCGCTGATCTGAGCAGACCCACCCAGAATCTTCTCCCGGATCACAGGAGCTGAGCGCACCACCTCATCCAGGATAATGGCGAATCTTTTTCCCACATTTTTTTCTGTTACCTGACCGAATATTTTCCCGCCCCTGCCGGTAAGGTCCAGGCCGACATACGGTTCATTAAAATTACCCCCTACCCTGACCTGGGCGTTCTTGACCATCTCGCCTGTCATCATGACCTGGCTTTTTATCAAAAGCGGTGTTTTGGTTTCCGCGCCGGTCTGTGGATTGATATTGCGCTCAAAATAAATCTCTGTTCCCTGGGGCAATACATTCTGCAGGGCAAGATTCAGTTTTTTCCTGCTCTCCCCCGGCTGCCACTTGCCGCTGCTCTGCACCTGGCTGATAAGCTGCCAGGGATCGACTCCTGATTCTTCATCAAGGAGTTTAAACTCCAACTGTGCGGTCTGGCCGATGAGGCCTAAAGCCCGTTCCGGGTCTTTGACTCCGGGCAGCTGCACAACGATCTCATCAGCTCCCTGCCGGATGATAACCGGCTCAGCAACACCAAACTGGTCAATCCTGTTCCTGATAATCTCCAAAGACTGAATTACAGCATTTTTCTTAATGAAATCGACTTCTTCGGAATTAAGACTTAATAAAATACGTGGGAAAGAGCCCTCTTCCGCCTGGATATCGATATTCAGGTTGGGAAAATCATCTGCCACCAGCGTCCTGACAGTTTCTAAAACCCCGGTGTTGGGCAGGGTGAATACTACCTTTTGCAGATCAGCTGAACTTGTTCGCACCGCCGTGATTTTTTTTTCGGCCAAAGCTTCCTTAAGATCACTGGCTGCAAGATCAAGTGTGTTTTCAATGGCTTTTTCAAGATCAACCTTGAGCACCAGGTGCATGCCACCCTGCAAGTCAAGCCCCAGATTTAATCCTTCAGGCGCAATATATTTACTCATCCACTTGGGCGCGCCTTTATAAAGAGACGGGGTCAAAATAATTCCTGCTATGAGAATTATGAAAACCAAGAATGCTACTTTCCACTTGAGAGTCCTGTTCATCCAATAAGCTCCTTCGCTTTTATAAAAACAATTCTATTTGATTAATCACTTACAATACAATGTGCTGAGGCCGTGGCTTTGCCTTGAAAAGCATACCTTGCAGCGGGGCTATTTTTGTACACAATTACCGTTAAATCAGTATTTTTTCTTATATCCTGCTGCAAAGAAAAAGGCGATTATACCTTAGATGCCAAAAGTGTCAATTTGCTTTTACATATTGAACCGGGGGAAAATCAGCCTATAACTTTATACACTATACACTACATCCTGTTTATGGTCGCAGCCATACAGCCGGCACCGAAACCATTGTCGATATTGACTACTGCCATGCCCGGAGCACAGCTGTTCAGCATTCCCAACAGGGCAGTAATTCCACCAAAAGATGCTCCATATCCAACACTTGTAGGGACCGCAATAACTGGCTTGTCAACTAATCCTGCAACCACACTCGGCAATGCGCCCTCCATACCTGCTGCAACAATCAATACTGCAGCCTGGTGTAGTAATTCTGTTTGAGAAAGCAAGCGGTGCATACCTGCAACACCAACATCATAAAGTTTTTTTACGGGATTGCCCAGGAAGCGGGCCGTATAAAATGCCTCTTCAGCAACTGCCATATCCGATGTCCCTGCCGATATGACAAGAACCGTGCCCCGGCACTCATGCTCAATTACTTTGTCAGTATTTCCTGCCAGCATTCCAGCAGTTTCATAATAGTCCAGACCTGCAACCTTCTCACAAACCTGTGCCGCCTTTTCCGGATTCACCCTGGTCGCCATTACCACGCCCGGTTTGTCCAGCATGGCATTGATGATCGCAATGATCTGTTCTGCATCCTTATCCTCACCATACACGACTTCAGGAAATCCGGTCCTCAGGGCCCGATGATGGTCCAGACAGGCAAAGTCCATTGTTTCAGAAGGCCAGTGTTTCATTTGTCTTATTGCCTCGGCAATATCACAGGAACCCTTCCGTACCTTCTCCAGGAGTTTTTTTAAGCTCTTTTCATCCATTGCATGCACTCATCAAAAAAATATTCCACGGTCTTTTAAAAAACAGCTGACTTATTTGCTCTGCGCTCATTCTTTTCAGGAAATATCTCCACAAGATTCAGATATGTTGCATTCCAACAGCAAGTTTCCTACAATGTCAAACATTCTGCAACAAATCTGATGATTTTGTGCAAATTCTCCCAATTAATAACGGGACCCGACTGAATCAGCAGATTCAGGGGGGGAATACCCCTCGGCGGAGTGCTTTTTACGAGACGAACAAATTTGCTTCTCCAAAACCTATACACATTATTCAGAAAACCTCAACTGATGATAAAAATATTGTCACTTCCATGAAAAATAACCATGCCATGCACATGGCTGCACGGCTCGCATTTATCACTTCTCTAACTCTCCTCCTGGTTAAGTTCGGTGCCTACTTTCTCACCGATTCCAAAGCAGTACTGTCCGATGCCATTGAATCGATCATAAATGTGGTGACTGCAGCCTTTTTAATGTTTTCCATTTCTGTCAGCAGTAAACCGGTGGATGAAAACCACCCCTATGGCCACGGCAAGATTGAATCATTTTCAGCTGGACTTGAAGGCGGCCTCATTATTATTGCAGCTGTTGTAATCTTTGTTGAAGCAGTACCTGCTTTTTTTACACCGCAACCACCCAGAAACCTGGGCGCCGGTCTCTTTATCTTAGCCGGAGCCGGAGCAGTTAATCTGGCGGTAGGTGCCTACTTAATGCATGCCGGCAGAAAATATAAATCAGAGGCACTCGGCGCTGACGGTCGCCATCTTCTTACCGATTTTTACACCAGTGCCGGGGTTATAATCGGCCTGCTACTCTATCACCTTGCCGGTTTTCCCTGGATCGATCCTCTTGTTGCCTGCCTGGTGGCGCTTAACATCTTAATACCCGGCATAAAACTTACGGCTAATTCCTTTAAAAATCTTATGAATGAGGCTGATCCTGAACTTCTTGAGCGTATAGTTCAGGGTCTCAATACTATCAGGAAGCCCGGTTGGCTGTACCCACACAAATTAAGGGCTCTACGCTCCGGGAGATACCACCATGTCGATCTGCATATATCACTGCCGCATTACTGGACCTTGACCCAGGTGCACGAGGCGGAACAGGAAATAACCCAGGCTTTGCTCGATGCACTGGGCGAAGAGGGTGATATCATGATCCATGTTGATCCTTGTGAGCCACCCTATTGTCCGGTCTGTGAGGTTGACGACTGCTCGAAAAGAAACTCTGGTTTTATATGTGCTCCCAACTGGTCTGTTAAAGAGGTCATCTCGGCGCGGGCAACTGACACAACTGCATCGCTCCCCCCCTGAGTCACAGCCATGCCTGCATTCTCTATTACGCACCGTTCTGCCAAATCCTGGTTAAAAATCAGTATCCTGGTCGACGTGCGCATGAGTGAAGCGATTGCAGCCTATATCGCTGAACTGACCGGTACAGGTCTTGAAATAACTTCACCGGAAAACAACCGCACAAAGACTGACGGGGCTTTCCCGACTGAAACAATTACTGCCTATATCCCCATTGCCCTTAAAGAGTCTGTTAATGATGCTGCGTCAGAAAAAATAGCAGCTCTCCGGCAATTTCTTTTTATGGTTTGGCATATTTTCCCTGATTGTCCTGCTCCTGTCCTCAGTACTTATACCATAATGGAGGAAGACTGGGGGGAAAAGTGGAAGAGGTTTTTCACCTCTTTTCAAATTACACCGGGTCTCACCATAAAACCCTCATGGGAGGCTGCAGAGGTACTGGGTCCTGATGGAGGGAATAAGAAAGCTGTTATTGAAATTGACCCGGGCCTGGCTTTCGGGACCGGACATCATGCCAGCACCCAGATGGCCCTCTTGCTTCTGGATGAGCTTTTCCAGGCCAAGGGAAAGCAGCTTGAAAGAATCCTTGATGTCGGTACAGGGTCGGGTATTCTTGCCATGGCCTGCGGGCTGTTTGGTGCCAAAGAAGTTCTGGCGCTTGACAATGACCCTGATGCTGTTGAGACAGCGAGGCAGAACATTCTCAAAAACCGTCTTGAAGGAAGGATAACTGTCAGTGGCCGGGAGATATCATCAGTAAAAGCAGGTTTTGATCTGGCTGTTGCCAATATAACCCATGATATACTTGCTGACCTTGCAAAGCTTCTAAGCGGTCTCATCAAGCCACAGGGATTTCTTGTTCTCTCCGGCATTCTTAAAGGAGTACAGGAACATTCCATCGGCGGAATCTATGCAAAACACGGGTTTGCCTGTATCAAAAGTTTACACAAAGATGAATGGGCTGCCCTGCTTATGCATAAAATTTAATGGTATTGACTGCTTTTCCCTGCAAAGTTTATAACTATTATAAAATTGCCAATTGACGCAGCCGAGCAGGGGGGCAAAAAGAAGAAAAAGGACAAATAAAAAATTACTTCTGTTTCGTTTCCTTTTTTGTTTGCCCCATAAAAGAAATCAACAAGGTTTATATGCGCCGTTTTTTTGTAGAGCCGGAAAATATCGTTGGGCCGACAGCTGTTCTGACTGGAGCCGAGGCCCGACATATAACTGCTGTATTACGGCTTGCCCCCGGCACAACAATTACGCTTTTTGACGGCAGCGGATCTTACTTCGAAGCCATGATCACTAAAATTTCACCCACCAGAATCGAAACAAAAATCATTTCCATAACACCTTATGTTGAGGGAACTGAAGATTTTCCCCCTGCGTTGCATCTGGGTATCGGACTGTTAAAAGGCAAAAAAATGGATTTCATTATCCAGAAAATTACCGAACTTGGAGTTGCAGGATTGCATCCCTTCCACTCACGCTACTGTGTTGCTCAGGACCATGGGAAGGTACGTCTCCCACGCTGGCAAAAAATAGCCCTTGAGGCATGTAAGCAATGCAATCGCCCCAAGCCGCCTGACATTAATCCTACGAAAGATCTCAAAGAACTGCTTTCCGGATCAGGGGAGGATGGTCATGCCCTGAAACTCATTTTCTGGGAAAATAAAGAGGGCCAAAAACCGGTGCGGGAGATTTTTGCCCCCTTGAAGGAAATTCATTCCGTGATGATCCTTATAGGGCCGGAAGGAGGGTTCAGCACTGATGAGGTTGGACAGGCTATTGATGCCGGCTATGAGCCCGTGACCATGGGCACCAGGATTTTACGGGCGGAAACAGCCGTTATTGCAGCAGTTTCCATCCTGCAGCACGAATTGGGTAATCTAGCTTAACATCTTACTCTGGACAGTTACCAGTACTAATAAAATAACTTTATATATAGCAGATGAAAGTCCGGATCATGCAAAAAAGGGCCTACAAAAAGTAGGCCCTTTTTCATTACTTCATTGAAATATTTTCTTGTTTATTTTCTTCTGCAGCAAATTTTTCCCGCATCGGGTCACCCTTGTAGCCCAGTTTCTGCCAGTCAAGACGGCCGTTGTCACCATGGCAGTCGAGGCAGCCCAGAGCTTTTGTAGCAGGTGTTACCATGTGATTAATGCGCCAATACATTGCAGTTGGAGCAAAACCATACTCACCGCTGTATGCAAGCCCTGATGTTTTCATACCGGCAGCAGCAGCCTTGTTCCAATCGAAATTCACCCAGTAGGCATCAGGATCTTTTGGGGAGCCAAACAGTTTCGGGGTGATAAAATACTTATTCTGCCTGTCATAGATCTGTTTCCCGGTGTGTAACTTAAAAGGATAGATCTTTGCCGAGCTGTCATTGATATCACCCAAGGGGTAACTGAGCTTGGTAACCTGCTCCGGGTCCATCGTGTCACCAAGAAGATAGGACTCTGCCTTGCCGTTGTACCAGGTATATGTTGGAACCACGTTTTTACCCCAGACAAAGTTCCCCTTATTCTTATGATAGGTCGGCATGCCGTATTCATCTTTCGGGGCATCTTGGATATCCTCACCGGCTGTAGACCAGTCCCAGGAAAGCTTGGTCGGCATTTCCTTGGCTATGGCTGGGATGTGGCAGGTCTGGCAGGCAACACGCGCTGTATGAGTATCCAACAGAGATTCCCCATGCGGTTCTGCATCATGGCAGTCAGTACAGGAGAGATGGCTCGCCCCGCGGGGCGAAACGACCATGGCGTTGCCCCTGATCTGATGCTTCTCTGTTGTATGACAGGTCTGGCAGGTAAAATTCTGACCATCTGCATCCATGTGCACGTCATGGTCCCTGGTAGGAGAAAGCATGGATGAATCGATATCACCATGTTTTACATTATTGCCGCCACCGCCAAAACCGTGGCAGACGATGCAGTTTTCCCTGGATGGCGTACCAATGTTCTGGGCCACTGCTAAAAGATCTACAGACTTTTTGTCAAACTTCTCTTTACCGGTAAATCCGGCGGGCATACCTGCTGCCGGGCCTGGTTTTTTATATTTTCCTGTAGTGTCATGGCAGACTAGGCAATCTATTCTGCTGGCATCTGAAAAATCGAAATTCGCATCTTTCCAGCCATAACCGATGTGGCAACTGGTGCAGCGTGCCCAGTTCCCGTTAACGGAAATACAAAAATTATTCACGGCATTCTTCTTGCCCCTGTCAACCTGGCCTCGTTCCCCATAATCCTGTTGAAGCTTCCACGTCCAGTGGCTGGTCTGCATAACATCGTGAGCTGCGTCTTCATGGCATTCAAGACATTTTTTTGTTACTTCCATGGGGCTGGCAAATGGTCCGGATATCTCCTTGTGCTCTGCTGCCCCATAGGCCAGTGCTCCTGCCCCGAAGGCCGATAGCGCCAGGGCCGTTGCAATAATGATATTCCTTTTCATGTTTTGTTCGTCTCCTTTGTTGCAAATGTGATTAACAATAAAAGGTTACTGTGTTTCAAAATGTAAACCTTCTTTCACTCGCTGTAACGCTGACTACAAACAGCAAACCCTATGCCAAAGGAAAGCTCTTCCTCACTGAAAAGCCCCAACAACCTTAAATTATTATGTATAAATTATTTTTTTGCGGTTCACTCATATTCTACTGTTGTTAGTTTTGTTAACATGTGTTAATTTCTATACATGCCAATTAACACTTGTATTTATTTACAACAGCCCAAGAGGGGGGGGGAAATTTTTATTGCTGCACAGGGGGTACTGTTACAACTGGTCATCTCGCTACCCCACTGCCAGAGGCATTTTACCAAGGCGATACCCGGGTGAATACGAAGTAACCGGGCTTTATGGTGCATGCCTGACAATGCTCAGCACAGCTTTTATTGCTTCAGGTCTGGATTTTGCAAGACTCTCTCTGACATTTAATCATGGCAGATTTTATCGAGCACTTTTTCGGAGGATATATGCTGGAAACAACATACGGTAAATATTGGCAGACAGTGATCGACACTATGCTCGAAGGATTGATGCTCGTTGATCCTGACGGAAAAATTATATTTGTCAACCGGGCCTTTGAGCAGCTTTCCGGCTACAGTAAAGATGATGTGGAAGGCAAATCATGTGAAATTCTCGGGTGCGACACCTGTTTTGGCACCAGAGAGGAAGGTAAGGATAAATATTGCGCTCTGTTCAAAGAAGGAAAGGTAAGACGCCGCAAGTGTATCTTTAAAAAAAAAGACGGCGGTGAACTGCATGTCCTGAAAAATGCCGCAATTATAAGGGATACAACCGGAAAGGTCGTTGGAGGTGTTGAAAACCTTACAGACCTCAGCCCCATCGTTGAAAAGGAAGAGGTCATTCTGCGCCTGCGGAAACAGCTGAGCAATGAAGACGGGTTTTACGGCATGCTGGGTAAATCAACAGCCATGAAGAAGGTTTTTGATCTTATTGCCAGTGCCGCACCCTCGGAAGCACCTGTGGTTATTTTTGGCGAGTCCGGAACCGGTAAGGAATTGGTTGCTGCAGCAATCCATCGCTTGAGTACCCGCCATGCCGGACCATTTGTCAAAGTAAACTGTGCAGCCCTGAATGAAAACCTTTTGGAGAGCGAACTCTTCGGTCACGTCAAAGGGGCCTTTACCGGTGCCGACAGGACAAGAGTTGGCCGCTTTGAAGCTGCAAACTCCGGAGCCATTTTTTTGGATGAGATAGGTGACCTGCCTCTCACCACTCAGACCAAGCTGCTCAGGGTCCTGCAGGAAAAGGAGTTTGAACGGGTGGGTGACAACCAGCCCATTAGAACGGATGTCAGAATCCTTGCCGCCACCAACAAGGACCTGACCAGGCTCATGGAGGATGGCCTTTTTCGGGAAGACCTTTACTACCGTATTAATGTTATCCCCATTTATCTGCCACCATTGAGAGACAGGCGCGATGATATTCCACTGCTCACCGATGCCTTTATTCACAGGATGAAACTGAAAACAGAAAAAAACATCAACGGCATCGCCAAAGATGCCCTTGATGTTTTCATGCAATACACCTGGCCGGGAAATATCAGGGAATTGCTCAACGTAGTTGAGTATACCTTTGTCCTCTGCCCAAGGGGAGAGATCACCATTTCACACCTGCCGGCCCAGATGCTTGGGCACCATCCGTTACATGTTCAGCAGGCCCCAAGAGCCAGAGCCCAAAAATCGACAGGAGATATGCGACAGGAGCTTATTCAGGCCCTGCAGGCAACCGGCGGCAATAAGTCGGAAGCTGCACGAAGATTGGGCATCAGCAGGGTGACTCTCTGGAAGCGCATCAAGAAATTGGGCATCCAGGTTGATACACTGATCAGGGATAACAGCTTTGCAAACCACTAACTGCTTCCGGCGTAACTTTCCAAGCGGCTCTTGGCGGCTTAAAGGCACAGGCGGGCTCTTTGTAATTTAACTCAATAGTAACAGCTACGCGCAAATCCAATACAGCCCCTTGCAGTTTTCCCTGTTGCCTGCACAAAATCTGCTGATTATTTTTCGGTCTTCAGTTTTTTCCTTTTTGCGCTTTGCCGCTGATCTGTTACCTTTATTGGTAACTCTATGATCAGGGGATATTACCCCGGCGGAATTTACCTGAAACGGCAGGGACTATGCGCGCAGTTGTGCAACTCGTCAAAAAGGCAGCGGTAAGCGTTAACGGTTCTGTTATCTCTGAGATTGGCCCGGGCCTCCTAGTTCTGCTTGGTATCCGGAAAAATGACATCCCCGGTGATGCCAGAATCCTTGCTGAGAAAATTGCTCACTTAAGAATTTTTCCAGATAAGTCCAAACTGATGAATCTTTCTCTCCTGGATGTTGGGGGGCAGATGCTGGTCGTCTCGCAGTTTACCCTTTATGGCGACTGCAGAAAAGGCAGGCGCCCGTCTTATTCGAATGCGGCTCCCCCGGCGCAGGCTGAAGAACTCTACGAAGTCTTTATGCGGGAAACAGCGGAACTCGGCATCCGGGTGGCCGCGGGGAAATTCCAGGCCATGATGGATGTTGAACTCATCAACCAGGGCCCCGTAACCATACTTCTGGATTCGGCAAAATCTTTTTAGTCCTGTAAAATATACATATTTTCTGCGCAGCTATTTATTTCTGCGCAAGCGAGGTTGATTCATGCCGATTTCTTTTTTGGGACGCTGATACGCTCAACAATTTTCCGGTAATATTCTTCCTGGCTTTCAATGCTGACACTACAACCATTCATGGTATTCAGCTTCTGCACCAGGTAGTTTAATTTTTTTATCTGCTTAACCCTGGTGCACTCGTCTTCACAAGTAGCGAGCAAATCTTCAATGGCCTGGATTTCTTTCTTTGCTTCAATTTCAGGAGGAAGATATCCGGCATTTTTCAAAATCTTGTACGCCATGCGCAGCTCTTCCGGCACCATGTTGTCATAGGTCATCGGCAGGGGCCGGTTACGCCATACATGCGTATCAAGAAGTCCCTTCTGTATAGCTTCGCTGATCCTGCGCTCTGCAATGAGCCTGATTGCCTCAAGCATGGTAAATTTATCTTCCGTTTGGTTCTTTAAATATTTACCCTGAATCCTTAAGCCGTCTGATGTTTCCCAGATTCACGGATTCAGGTTTGCTTTTTTTACAACATTCACCTTGCTAATGATTATTATACATAGCAGAATATTAAAATATGAAAAGAACATATTCACCTATTTTTAGAGATATCGTACTTTGGACATGAGAATTATCAGTCTTGTAATATTAATGGGAGCCCTCTTGGCAACCCCTCTATCTTCAGCGGATACGATCTACACCTGGACCGATGAAAACGGGGTCGTCCACATGACAAACATTCCGCCTGTCGAATCCTCTGGCAGTCTTGATATTATTGAGTTAGATCCTCCCCCGATTACAGAAGCGCCTGAAATACAATATGCATTGCCGGAAGAGCCTGCCGCATCAGAAGATGAAACCAAAATTTTTATAATAGACAACCACGTGGTTGTTCCGGTACTCCTCTCCTATAAAGGCAGGCAGGTTAATGCCAACCTGCTGCTGGACACCGGCTCCACGAACATAACCCTGCACAAGAATATTGCCGGAAAGCTCTTGATCAAGAAGCCTCAGAAAGGGGCCATCAGAGTCGCCGGAGGTGAAGTCATTGATGCTGAAGCTGTAACACTAGATTCGGTGACAGTTGGGCCTAATACCCAAAAAAATCTTGTGGCCGGGATCATAGAACACCATGGGCCTGATGTCCCTTTTGACGGTCTTCTCGGTATGAATTTTCTCAAAAGCTATCAATACACCATTGACTTTAACGACAAGGTTCTCCGCTGGAATAATTAAAAAAGAAGACACTCACCCCTAGTGTTTTTCCGCGGAACAGCTGTCTATAATTTAGTAGTTTCTTCTTTTATTTAAAATGGTTACCTCTTGCTTGCATAACCCTTTGCACAAGATGTTTACATGGAGTATTATCCGTGGCCACTTAGAAATCAGGAGAAAACACCTAAAGAATATGCATATATTCCCAAAGGAGAGAACATTGCGAGTCGCAGTTGTTAAGAACATTCTAGATGCAAACACCAGAATAGCCCAGGAAAACAGAAAGCTTTTTGATACGCACGGGCTTACAGTCATCAACCTCATGAGTTCCCCTGGAGCCGGCAAGACCACCCTGCTCGAACAGATGGGGGCGCGCTTCGAAGGCGAGCTCAAAATAGGTGTCATTGAGGGCGACATCCAGACCTCCCTTGATGCTGAAAGGGTTGCGGCGGCTGGCCTGGAGGCGGTACAGATTGAAACGGACGGGGCCTGTCACCTCGACGCCAACATGGTCCAGAATGCTTTAAGCGGTTTAAACCTCGATACGCTGGACCTCGTAGTTGTTGAAAATGTCGGCAACCTTGTCTGTCCGGCTGAGTTTAAAATTGGCGAAGATTGCAAGGTTATGATGCTCAGTGTTACAGAGGGAGACGACAAACCTTACAAATACCCCCTCATGTTCAAGGAATCCAATGTTCTTCTGATCAGCAAAGTGGATCTGCTGCCGTATCTTCACTGCGACATAGAAAAAATCAAGGAAGCAGCCAGGTCCATCAATCCTGACCTGATAATTTTTGAGATTTCCGCCTATAGCGGACAGGGACTTGACGATTGGCACAGTTGGATACAGGAACAGACAGCAAAAAAATAATCCGGGCCCGCATAGAAATCAGCGGCATTGTCCAGGGGGTCGGGTTCAGGCCTTTTATATACAGGCTTGCCAAGACACAAGGATTGACAGGTCATATTGCCAATACTGCAGCCGGTGTCACAATAGAGATAGATGGCACTGCGCTGGAAATCGAAAGTTTTGCTCAAGACATTACCTGTGAAAAACCTCCCCTGGCAAGTATCGAAGAATTGCATGTTGCTAGGCAAGAAATCGAACCTGATGATATTCACCGAAGTTTCCAAATAGTTGAAAGCATCCCGGCTGGAAAAAAGATAGGCCCCATTACCCCTGACTCTGATGTCTGCGACAACTGCCTTGCCGAACTTTTCGATCCAGATGACCGGCGCTATTTATACCCGTTTATTAATTGCACAGATTGCGGCCCGCGTTATACCCTGATTGAAAAAACCCCCTACGACCGGCCCCTGACAGCGATGAAACACTTTGAACTGTGTGGACGCTGCGAGGCAGAATTCAGCGACCCTTTCGACCGTCGTTTCCATGCCCAGGCCACCTGTTGTCCTGTCTGTGGCCCTGCAGTCATGTTGACAACACCGGCAGGGCAAAGTGTCGAAGGTTCTGATCCCATCCATATGGCTGCAGACCTTTTACAGGCTGGGAAAATCATTGCTATAAAAGGAATCGGCGGGTTTCATCTTGCAGTCAATGCCCTTGACCATAAGGCAATTGCCCGGCTCAGAGAGCGAAAAGGCAGGCCTGACAAACCCCTGGCTGTCATGGCTGCCAACCTGGACCGGATAAAAACATTTGCCACCTTTTCCCCGGACGAGCATAATTATTTGCGTGGCCGGGCAAAGCCGATTGTTCTGTTGCAGCAAAATTCCCCCTTCCCCCTGGCTGAAAATGTCGCGCCGGATAACCGTTTTATAGGGGTGATGCTGCCATACACCCCCATGCACTATCTTCTGTTTCACTACCATGACTTCAAAGCCCTGGTAATGACCAGCGGCAACCTTTCCGGCTCCCCTGTCGTCAAAGACAATGACGAAGCCTATGCAAAACTCGCAAACATTGCTGACTATTTCCTGCTGCACAATAGGACAATTGTCACCCAGGCAGATGATTCGGTCATCCGTATGTCAGGCAGCTATCCCGCATTATACAGGAGGGCACGTGCCTTTATCCCGGCTGTCGTCAAACTGCATTACAATAGCGGCCGGACCCTGGCGCTTGGTGCTATTATTAAAAACACCATCTGCCTGACAAAAGAAAAAGAGGCCTTCTTAAGCCAGCATATCGGCGATCTTGATAATAGGGATACCCAGCTGCACCAGATAAATATATCCCGCCACTTTCAGTCTCTCCTGCGCATAGAGCCGGACCTCCTGGTACATGACCTGCATCCTGATTATCCGGGCACCAGGTATGCACGCAGCCAGAAAGAACTGCCAGCAATCGGTGTCCAGCACCATCATGCCCATGCGGTCAGCTGCATGGCAGAGCACGGGCTTGCCGGCCCTGTTATCGCTCTCACCCTTGATGGCAACGGCTATGGCCCTGACAACACAGTTTGGGGCGGCGAAGTGTTACTGGCGGACTACCACACTTTTGAAAGGCTGGCCCACCTGTCGCCGGTTGCTATGCCGGGTGGCGATGCAGCAATTCGTGAACCCTGGCGCATGGCTTTCAGTCACCTGTACCGGGCCTTCGGTCCCGGATATAAAGAATTGAACCTGCAGATGCTCCATGCGCACAAAAACACATTAGACATCATGCAGCAGATGATTGATCGATCCATCAATTCGCCTCTAACCTCAAGCTGCGGGAGGCTTTTTGACTCCGTTGCCGCCCTGCTTGGCTTGCGACACACAGCCAGCTTTGAAGGGCAGGCTGCCGCTGAACTGGAAATGCTGCTTGAACCAAATGATCGTGATACGGCAACATATCCCTTTAAGATTGTTAAATCCGGTGCCAAGCCCTGGCTGTTGACCGTAAAGCCCATCATAACCGAAATTGTGCATGACATTCTGGCAAACAAGACCCCACATCGCATCAGCAGGCGTTTCCACAATACGCTAGTTGCCGTATTTACCAATGTATGCCGGGAAATCAGGGATGAAAAAAGCATCAACCAGGTAGTCCTGTCAGGGGGTGTTTTCCAGAACTTAAACCTGCATCAGCAACTTAAAACAAATCTTGCGGCCCTTTCCTTTGCTGTTTATTCTCATGAACAGGTGCCGACAAATGATGGCGGCATCGCACTCGGCCAGGCACTTGCAGGAAGAGCGATGTGGAAAAGGACAAAACTGAAGGCTCAAGGATAAAGGATAAAGAGCAAAAAAAAGGTATCGATTTTCAGAGGTGTAGGGCAAGAATAAAAAAACCTGACTGTCTCAAATAAATATTGAAGCTTTTATTCAAAATCTGCTTCCCGGATACTGCCAGACATTAATTATTATGTGGTTTTCATTTTTAAAAACCTTTTACCTTTAACCTTTTTTTAACTTTTAATTGGTACCTAAAAATGGAATGGCTGAAAACATATAGAGACGGCGAGGTCGCCGGTAAACTTGCAGAATTGCTTAAAAATCAGGAAGGGCTGCCCCCTGTCCGCTTCATGGAGGTCTGCGGCACACATACTGTTTCCGTCTGCCGTCACGGCATCAGGGAACTCATGCCGCCTGCAATTACTCTAACCTCAGGGCCCGGCTGCCCTGTTTGTGTCACTGCCACAGCTGATATTGACGCCTTTATTCTGGCTGCTGAACTGGATGGTTCCATTATTACGACTTTCGGGGACCTTCTCAGGGTCCCTGGTTCAAAGTCTTCACTGCAGGATGCCAGGGCAGAGGGGGCAGATATCAGGACCGTTTATTCCTCGCTTGATGCACTCCAGATTGCCAGGCAGAATCCAGAGCGCCAGGTTATTTTTCTGGGTGTCGGATTTGAAACCACCACTCCGACAGTGGCTGCAGCCATTCTCTCCGCTGAACAAGAGGGCCTGCAGAATTTTTCCGTCATCGCATCGCACAAGGTCATGCCGCCTGCCCTGGAAGCACTTCTTGCAGATCCTGCAATCCAGATTGACGGTCTCATCTGTCCGGGGCATGTCTCCATCATGATCGGTGCCGATGCCTATGAACCGTTTGTAAATCGTTACAAAATCCCCTGTGTAATTGCAGGGTTTGAGCCGGTTGATATTCTCAAGGCCGTGGTGATGCTTGCCGAACAGGTAAAAAAAGGGAAACCCGAAGTTGAGATAGCCTATGACAGGGCTGTTACCAGGGAAGGCAACCGCCGGGCCATGGCAGTCATGTATAAGATATTTGAGCCGGTTGAAGCCCTCTGGCGAGGCTTGACTACTATTGCTGGCAGCGGTCTGGAAATCCGCCCTGAATATGATTCATTCAATGCCAGGAAACGCTTTGGCATTACGGTAGATGAAGCGAATGATCCTGCCGGCTGCGCCTGCGGCGATGTTTTGAAATCCATCAAAATCCCAGCGGACTGCAAATTGTTCGGCACGGCTTGTCTGCCTGAACATCCAATCGGTCCATGCATGGTCTCCGGTGAAGGGGCCTGCGGAGCTTATTATAAATACCGGCAGAGGCCGGTGCAGTAAAAAATGCTCTGCCCGAATACCAGATAACTGATGAAGCGAATAAATAGTATGCAAGGAACAAACCCTGATATTTTATGGCCTGCTGCTCTATCCAATGCAGGTTTATCCTCTGCCAGCTAACGAGAGCCCTCAACTGATTAAAAACAAAGACTCAATAAAACAGTTGTGACTCTGCCAGGTGCATGCTAAATGAAACTATTTTTTCCGTTACATTAGCAGGTTGTTTTAAATAAGATATGTCGTTTGACTATACTGAAATAATTGATTTTCTGCCGGATGCCACCTTTGTGATTGACAGCAGGGGTGTTGTGGTTGCCTGGAACAGGGCCATTGAAAAAATGACCGGCGTTTCTGCCGCAGAAGTTGTCGGCAAAGGAGATTTTATTTATGCCGTTCCCTTTTACGGGAAGCAGAGGCCTATCTTGATCGATCTGGTGGAAAACAGGAATCCCCAGTTCAGAAAAAATTACGCCGTCAAGGTGATAGACAAAAAGACTCTGCATGCCGAGGCATTTGTTGCTTCTGCTTACGGTGGCAACGGTGCTTATCTCTCCGGCCTGGCGGCGCCCCTGTATGACAATGAAGGGAACTATATGGGAGCTGTCGAATCCATCCGCGATATAAGCGACCAGAAGCAGGTTGAAGAGACTTTACGGCAGCGTACCAACATGCTTGAAGAGACCATTACGGCATTGAAAGTCCTGCTCAGGGAAAGCGCTGCAGCAAAAGAAGAGTTGGAAAAGAAGGTGCTGGCAAATGTAAAAGAACTGATACTTCCTTTTCTCAATGAGCTAGAATCCACCCTGACCGAAAAATCGCAAAAGGTCTATCTGGAAACCATTAAAACAAATCTCTCGGAAATAACCTCCTCATTTTCAAAAAAACTTTCTTCACAATATCATGGTCTGACCCCAAGGGAAATCCAGATCGCCGATTTTCTCCGCCAGGGAAAATCCAATAAAGAGATGGCATATCTCCTTAAAATTTCAGTCAGTGCTGTTGATTTCCATCGCCGCAATCTCCGTAAAAAACTTGATATAAAAGGAAAAAAAATAAACCTTCGCTCCTTCCTGCTCTCACACATAGGTTGAACCTACGCATAACCTGCCAAACTATCCATATTGATTTCTTCGTAATTTCCTTTATTCAAGTAAGTTACAGAAACTTGAACCGGAAAATTAACAGGGTGGGGTTGCTGGGTATCCAGGACACAGAGTGTTACGCTGTCCTCAGGTACGTGGAACACTCGATGCCGCTGGAGATCCGGCCGGCCCCTGCATAGTCTCCGGTGAAGGCCATGTGGAGCCTATTGCCAATATCAGCAAAAGCGTCCATTTTAGAAAAAAGCGCTAAACATTAAATCTTTTCCCAGGAACTTAATTTTTTTGTGCAGATTCAGGCCCCATCGGTTAGATTAGGTATTTTTACGGAAAAAACTTGCCTTAGCTACCACAATGTGGTAGCTAAGGGTTAAAAAATCACACCTTTTGCCATAAAGGAAAATGAGGCTATATATCGCTTACGGTACTGTATTAACAAAAAATTAAATGGAGGGCCATAATGGGCAGGTACAAGGAAATTTTCACAAAAAGTATTGAAGAACCTGAAGCTTTCTGGGGCAAAGCCGCAGAGGGCATTGACTGGTACAAAAAGTGGGACACGGTGCTGGACGATAAAAATCCACCGTTTTTCAAGTGGTTTACAGGCGGCGAAATGAACACCTGTTATAATGCTGTTGACCGTCATGTTGAAGGCGGCCGGGCAGACCAGGTGGCAATAATTTACGACAGCCCGGTAACCAATACCATCCAGAAATTCACCTACCGGGAGCTCCGTGACCTGGTGGCAAATTTTGCCGGGGTCCTGAAAGGCCAGGGGGTTAAAAAAGGCGATACAGTTATTATTTACATGCCCATGATACCCCAGGCTGCCATAGCAATGCTTGCCTGTGCCAGGCTTGGTGCCATCCACTCCGTGGTTTTCGGAGGCTTTGCCGCAAACGAACTTGCCATCCGCATTGACCATTCCCAGCCTAAAATAATGGTTACCGCCTCTGGCGCCGTGGAAGGGAAAAAACTTATCGAATATAAACCGCTGCTCGACAAGGCCATAGAGATTGCCAAACATAAGCCGGAGAAATGCATCATCTACCAGCGCGATATGGTCAAAGCTCCTCTCAGCCAGGATCGTGATCTTGACTGGGAAAAACTGGCCGCAACTGCCGAACCGGCGGAATGTGTCCCGGTAAAGGCAACCGATCCCCTCTATATTCTCTATACCTCTGGCACGACCGGCATGCCCAAGGGCGTGGTCAGGGATAACGGCGGCCATGCCGTGGCCCTCAACTGGAGCATGGAAAACATCTATGATGTCCGCGGCGGTGATGTTTACTGGGCTGCCTCGGACGTGGGCTGGGTTGTTGGGCACTCGTATATTATTTACGGTCCCCTCTTAAGAGGCTGCACCACCATCATTTACGAGGGTAAGCCCATAGGCACACCTGACCCGGGTGCCTTCTGGCGGGTTATATCCCAGCATGGCGTCAAGGTTCTTTTCACTGCTCCAACCGCCTTCCGGGCCATAAAAAAGGAAGATCCGGATGGCGCCTATTTCAAGGAATATGATCTTTCGGACTTTAAATACCTTTTCCTGGCCGGGGAACGGCTTGATCCTGACACCTATCACTGGGCCTGCAAAATGCTGCACCGCCCGGTCATAGACCACTGGTGGCAGACAGAAACAGGCTGGGCCATTGCCGCCAACTGCATGGGCATTGAGCAAATGCCCATCAAACCCGGTTCACCTACTGTTGCGGTACCAGGCTACGATGTCCGTATTCTTGACGATGCCGGCAAGGAACTTGGCGCACATGAAGAAGGCCACGTGGTTATCAAGCTGCCATTGCCTCCCGGCACTCTTCCCACCCTTTATAAGGATGATGAAAAATTTCAGCGCTCCTATATGAGCAAATTCCCGGGCTATTACGAAACCAGCGACGGCGGTTACATGGATGAGGACGGCTATATTTATGTAATGGGCCGCATGGACGATGTCATCAATATCGCCGGCCACCGGTTGTCAACCGGAGCCATGGAGGAGGTCATCGCCACCCATACCAGCGTGGCCGAATGTGCTGTTTTCGGCACCGATGACCAACTCAAGGGACAGCTGCCTGTCGGTCTTGTAGTACTAAAGGCAGGAGTTGAGCAGGATACAGAAACTCTAAAAACAGACCTGGTAAAGATGATACGCAATCAGATCGGGCCTATTGCCTGCTACAAGGAGACTTCCATTGTCGCCCGGCTGCCAAAGACCCGTTCCGGCAAGATCCTGCGCGGAACCATGCGGGCTATTGCCAATGGCAAGGAATATCGTATGCCCTCCACCATTGACGATCCCACTGTCCTTGATGAAATCACCGAATCACTCAAAACAATGGGCTATCCCAAAAAATAAGATAGGCAGAAAACGGAAAAGGGACCTGCATTCAATGTTCGTCCCTTTTCCAATTATCTTCGTCCCTTTTGCTATTTGAAGACTGCTCATGAAGATTCACGAATATCAGGCCAAAGAGCTGTTCCGTAATGCCAATATTCCTGTTCCGGCAGGTGAGGTGGCGTTTTCCGTCGATGAAGCATGTACCACTGCTGAAAATTTGGGCTCATATCCGGTCGTCATAAAAGCCCAGATCCATGCCGGCGGCCGCGGCAAAGGCGGCGGTGTCAAACTTGCCAATTCCCGGGAAGATGTAAAAAATACTGCCTCTCATATCCTGAACATGCATCTGGTCACGCCCCAGACCGGGCCCGAGGGGAAGATTGTTAAAAAAGTATTGGTGGAGGAAGGGCTCAAGATCGCGCGTGAATTATACCTTTCCATCCTGCCTGACAGGGCTACGGCAACTATCGTTATTATGGCCAGCCAGGCGGGCGGCATGGACATTGAAACAGTGGCTGCACAAAGTCCGGAGAAAATTGTCCGCGTCTCCGTTAACCCCCTGACGGGCATACAGCCCTATCACTGCCGCGAAGTTGCCTTCGGTCTTGACCTGAGTCCGGAAGTGGCAAAGCAGTTTTATCCAATGCTTGGAAATCTTTACAGACTGTTTGTCTCCCGGGACTGCTCTCTTGTTGAGATTAACCCTCTGGTTGTAACTGAAAAGAACGCCATAGTTGCCCTTGATGCCAAGATTGATATAGACAGCAACGGACTTTACCGGCAAAAAAATCTCGAGGAATTGCGCGATACGGATGAGGAAGATCCGCTTGAAGTCGAGGCTTCGAGATTCAACCTGAATTATATCAACCTTTCGGGCAATGTCGGCAACATGGTCAATGGTGCCGGTTTGGCCATGGCTACCATGGATATAATCAAAAAAGCCGGTGCCGACCCCGCCAATTTTCTTGATGTCGGCGGCGGCGCCAATGCGGAAATGGTGGAAAACGGATTCAGGATCATCCTGGCCGACAAGAATGTCAAAGCCATCCTCATCAATATTTTCGGGGGCATATTACGCTGCGACGTGCTGGCCGAGGGAGTAGTCCAGGCAGCCCAGAAAACAGGGATTACAGTACCGGTTGTCATTCGCATGGAAGGAACGAACGTTGAGGAAGGGCGCAGAATCCTGGCCGCGTCAGGGCTTAACCTTGTCACGGCCGTTGACTTGAAGGATGCCGCCGATAAAATAGCTGCAATTGTGAAAAGATAAAAAAAATTAACAGTCTGCAGTTTGCAGTTGGCAGTAAAAAATATAAATTTATAACCAAAAATAAATAAGCCGCGAGTTTGCCGGAGATGCAAGGAAGATGTCGTTTCGCCATAGTAAAGCTATGCGAAACGACCGATGACGAAGCAGATTCGGTGAAATCGAGACTTATAAAGAAACCACATGAGTATATTTGTTGACAAAGAGACCAGATTATTAGTGCAGGGCATTACCGGCCGCGAAGGTCAGTTTCATACCCGCCAATGTGTGGCCTACGGCACGAATGTCGTTGCCGGCGTTACTCCCGGCAAGGGAGGACAGGAGATGGATGGCATCCCGGTCTTCAATACTGTCCAGGAAGCTGTCCGGCATACCGGTGCCGACTGCTCGATGATCTTTGTACCGCCGCCCTTTGCCGCAGATGCCATAATGGAGGCGGCTGATGCCGATATCGAACTGATTGTCTGTATCACGGAAGGGATTCCGGTTATGGATATGCTGCTGGTAAAAAACTTCCTGGCCACCAAGTCATCACGCCTCATCGGCCCTAACTGCCCGGGCATCATTACACCAGGCCAGTGCAAAGTCGGCATCATGCCCGGCCCCATTCATATGTCCGGTGCCATCGGCGTCGTTTCCCGCTCAGGCACCCTGACCTATGAAGTTGTTGACCAGCTTACCAAAGTCGGCCTGGGGCAGTCCACCTGCCTGGGGATTGGCGGTGACCCGGTGAACGGCACCAATTTTATCGACTGTTTAGCAGCCTTTGAAAATGATCCGGATACCAAAGGTATTGTGGTGATCGGTGAAATAGGCGGTTCCGCTGAAGAGGAAGCCTGTGCGTATATTGCCGACTCGGTTTCTAAACCGGTTGTCGGGTTTGTTGCCGGATTGACAGCACCACCAGGCCGTCGCATGGGCCATGCCGGGGCCATTGTTAGCGGCGGCAGCGGCACAGCCCAGGCCAAAATTGACGCCATGCTCCAAGCAGATGTGCATGTCTGTAAAGATCTCGGCAGACTGGGTGAACTATGTGGACAAGTCTTTAAAGATACAAACCAATAAGGGGTCTAAAGC
>Ga0210109_1000028_pt1 | contig 25132 bp, 22 predicted proteins | sample China_Bullhead_C_FD_184857 | JGI IMG/M metagenome (GOLD analysis project Ga0210109, IMG submission 184857) | Wetland microbial communities from San Francisco Bay, California, USA, that impact long-term carbon sequestration -... | ecosystem: Environmental > Aquatic > Marine > Wetlands ...
GAGAAAATATGAGTATGGTATTGTCTGCATTTCTGAATGGGTCCGGATTTGCTGCAAATCGTATTTTTTAGTCTTTTACAAAACAATGAACCAACACCTGAAAACCATTGCGCAGGAGCTGCATATACAAGTTGAGCAGGCAGCTGCCACGGCCGCCCTGCTTGGCGACGGCGCCACCGTGCCGTTTATCTCGCGCTACCGTAAAGAGGCGACCGGGCTTTTGGATGAAACCCAGGTTGCGGCTGTCCGGGACCGGCTCGGCCAGTTGGCTGAACTCGATAAACGCAGGGAGGCAATTGTCGCATCCCTTGGGGAGCGCGAGTTGCTCAGCCCGGAGCTTAAGGCTGCACTCCAGGCCGCCTCCAGCATGACGATCCTGGAAGATATTTACCTGCCGTATCGCCCCAAACGCAGAACAAGGAGCAGTATGGCCAAAGAAAAGGGGTTGGAACCCCTGGCCAGGGCCATTTATGCCCAGGAAAACCGCAGTGTGCAGGCAGCATCCTTTATTAACCCGGAAAAAGAGGTGCACACCGCAGGAGATGCCATGGCCGGGGCCAGGGATATCATTGCGGAATGGATCAGCGAAGCGGCGGCTACCAGGGCCGGACTGCGCAAACTCTTTGCCCGGGAGGCTATTGTCACCTCTGTTGTGGTGAAGAAAAACGAGGCTGCCGGCGCCAAGTTCCGTGATTACTTCGACTGGCAGGAACCGGCTGCAAAAGCCCCGGGCCACCGGCTGCTCGCCATGTTTCGCGGCGAAAACGAAAAGGTGCTGACCCTTGCGCTGCGGCCGCCTGAAGACAGGGGGCTGGCAATACTGCAGCGCTTCCATGTGAAGGCGCAGAACGAAGCAGGCCTCCAGGTTGCCCTGGCCGTGGAAGACTCGTATAAAAGGCTGCTGGCTCCTTCTCTGGAAAACGAACTGCGCAATGCGTTGAAGGAGCGTGCCGACCGGGAAGCTATCCGGGTCTTTGCCGCTAACCTGCGGGAACTTCTGCTGGCGCCGCCCCTGGGCCAGAAACGGGTCATGGCCCTGGACCCGGGATTTCGCACCGGCGCCAAACTGGTCTGCCTGAACGGGCAGGGCAAACTGCTTTATTGCACCACGGTCTATCCGACCCTTTCCGAACAGAAGAGCCGGGAGGCAGGCAAAAAGGTGGTGGATCTCTGTGCAAAATATTCAATTGAGGCCATTGCCATCGGCAACGGCACGGCCGGCCGTGAAACCGAAGCCTTTGTGCGCGGTCTGCCACTGGACCCCGGAGTCCTGGTTACCATGGTCGATGAAAGCGGGGCGTCCATCTATTCCGCCTCCGAAGCTGCCAGGGCTGAATTTCCGGCTCATGATCTGACCGTGCGCGGCGCTGTCTCTATCGGCCGCCGCCTGCAGGATCCCCTGGCCGAACTGGTGAAACTCGACCCCAAGGTTATAGGCGTCGGTCAGTACCAGCACGACGTCAACCAGGCAGCCCTGAAAAAGGGCCTGGAGGATGTGGTGGAAAGCTGCGTCAACAGTGTCGGCGTGGAGGTCAATACCGCGAGTATGGAGTTGCTCACCCATGTTTCAGGGCTGGGGCCGGTTTTGGCCAAAAACATCATTGCCCATAGAAACGAACACGGACCGTTCGGGGGCCGGCGCCAACTGCTGAAGGTCCCGCGTCTCGGCGTCAAGGCCTTCCAGCAATGCGCCGGATTTTTAAGAATTCAGGGCGCCAGGAACCCCCTTGATTACAGCGCCGTGCATCCCGAAGTGTACGGTATTGTCGAGCAGATGGCTGAGGATGCCGGCTGCACGGTTGTTGACCTGATGCAGCAGGAGAGTGCCAGAAAACAGGTAGATGTCCGCCGCTATGTCTCAGATGCGGTGGGACTGCCAACTTTGAGCGACATCATGGCCGAACTTGCCAAGCCGGGCCGTGATCCCCGGGCCGAATTTGCGCTTTTTTCCTTTGCCGAAGGGGTGAACTCGGTCGAAGAACTGCAGCCGGGCATGAAACTTCCGGGGATCGTCACCAATGTCACGAAATTCGGCGCCTTTGTTGATGTCGGCGTGCATCAGGACGGCCTTATCCACATCAGTCAGCTTGCTGACCGTTTTGTCAAAGACCCGGCCGAAGTTGTCAGGGTGCGCCAGCAGGTCATGGTCCGGGTGCTGGAAATTGATCCGGCGCGCAAACGCATAGCGCTTTCCCTGAAAGATGTGTGACCGGCTGAAATGTTACTGAAACGAAAAGAGAATTATGCAGATCTGGGTTGATGCCGATGCGTGCCCCAACGTTATCAAGGAAATATTGTTTCGTGCTGCCGAGCGGGTGCAGGCCCCCCTCATCCTGGTTGCCAACAAGATCTTGCAGATCCCTCCATCACGTTATATCAGAGCTATGCGGGTGGGCGCCGGGTTCGATGTGGCAGATAATACAATAGTTCGTGAAATGGAGTCCGGTGACCTGGTCATCACCGCGGATATACCCCTGGCTGCCGCAGTGATAGGCCGGGGCGGCCACGCCTTGAATCCGCGGGGAGAATATTATTCCAAAGAAAATATCGAAGAGCGCTTGGCCATGCGCAATTTTATGGATGAGCTGCGGGAAACCGGAGTGAATACCGGTGGACCGGCTGCCCTCAGCCAGAAAGACCGGCAAGCCTTTGCCAACGGGCTGGATCGGTTTCTGGCCAGGCATTACAGGGAATAACTTTCTGCGTGTGGGAAATCAGGGTTTAAACCCCAGCTTTATCAGGACATCCACCAGGATCCCGCGATGATCTCCCTGGATTTCAATAACGCCGTTTTTGACTGTGCCGCCTGATCCACACTTCTTCTTGAGCTCCCTGGCAAGTTTCTTGAGCTCTGCCTCGTCCAGGGGCAGCCCGGTTATCAGGCAGACGCCGTTGCCCTTGCGGCCTTTGGTCTGCCGGCTGACCCGTACCACGATGTCACTCGGTGGCCGGCTTGTCTTTCTGCAGCAGCATTGTTTGACCGGATGTCCGCAGTCCGAACAGGTTCGACCCGTATCGGTCGAGTAAACCAATCCTTTTGCCTTTGGCCCTTTCATTTTCGTCGGCGACCTGCCTTCGTATCGCTCCTCTGTGGCCGGCGCGGCTCACCGCCACCGGGGGGCAGGATACTTTTGTACTCTGATGCTACCCAGATAAAACGTGACAGTGATTTGCTCCCCTTATAGGCAGGGACCCTGTAGCGGCGCACATGAAAGCCGCAACGCACCAGGAGCTGCTCGTATGCTTTACTGGGCCCGGCCGACCACACGGCCAGACACCCCTTTTTACGCAGCGCGCGGCGGCAGGCCATAATTCCTTCATGATCGTATAAGCGCCTGTTTCCTGAATAGGTCATGGCACTGGGACCATTATCGACATCCAGCAGGATCGCATCGAATCTGCTCCTGGACCCTGCGATAAGCTCGACGATATTGCCGGTCTCGAGGTTAACCCGTTCGTCTGCCAGCGGCTGTCCATTGAGTTCACCGAGGAACTCACGATTCCACTTGACTACGGCATCCAGCAGTTCACCTACCACCACTTCAGCGTCGGGGCTGAGCATATCAAGCGCCTGGCGCAAGGTATAGCCCATACCCAGGCCGCCGATGAGTATGCAGGGTGCCTTGCGGCCGGCCAGATGCGCGCAGCCCAGGCGCGCCAGCTCCAGTTCCGATTCATGGTGGCGGCTGAGCATCAAATCCTCACCCTCAAGCTCGATCAGGAAATCACGATCATGCCGATAAAGCAGCATCCTGCCTCCGTCAGGGGTCCGGGCAGTGGCAATTTTAACTCTCGGTTTCATGGTGACATCCTTGGCATATAATCCGGGGACACAACACGTATTGCCTGGTGGAATCCGTGGTTTTCATAAAAAACAAAAATCATAGATAAAATACTAGCTGCAGGTGGCATGTGGCAATGGTTTTAAATTATAAATGCAGAATTTAGAATTCAGAATGGGAGGAAAGGTTTCTAGGTTTTTCGGCATATGCAACTGCCGACGATTGACACAAGGGGTCGAGGGGGCAAGGGGAAAAGATTATTAAATGACGAATAGGAGGGAAGGGAAAGGAGTATCGCATGTTGACAAGCCTTTTCTTTCCAACCATTGAAACTGGCACGATATGTGTGTGGCTGTGGCTTAAAAGTTTATTCTTTTATGTCAGTTTTTTCACCGGTGTTCATACCGAAAGCCTTTAGCAGATCCATGGGCATGGGAAATACCAGTGTAGTTGCGTTTTCATTTGATATGTCATTTAAGGTCTGCAGGTAGCGGAGCTGCAGTGCCTGCGGGTTTTTAGAAATGACATCGGCTGCTGCGAGCAGTTTTTCAGAGGCCTGTAATTCACCTTCGGCATGGATGACTTTAGCCCGGCGCTCACGTTCCGCCTCCGCCTGTTTGGCAATGGCCCGTATCATATTCTCGTTCAGGTCAACATGCTTGATTTCAACATTGGTTACCTTTATGCCCCACGCATCCGACTGCTTGTCGATGATCTCCTGCAGATCGGCATTCATCTTTTCCCGCTCAGCCAGCATCTCGTCAAGTTCATGCTGCCCCAGTACAGAGCGCAGTGTTGTCTGGGCCAGCTGGCTGGTGGCATTCAAATAGTCTGCCACCTGTATGATGGCTTTTTCCGGCTCAACCACCCGGAAATAGAGAACAGCATTGACGCGCACCGTCACATTGTCCCGTGAGATGACATCCTGGCTGGGAACATCCATGGTGATGACACGCAGATCGACACGGACAGCCTGTTGGATGCCGGGGACAACGATGCGCAGCCCCGGTTTTTTGACGCCCTGAAAACGCCCTAGGAAAAAAACGACAAGGCGCTGGTATTCCGGCACAATTCTTAGGGACATAAAGAGAAAGATGAGAACCAGTACGATGGGGAAAATGTAAGGTGCCAAGTGCAATGGTAGTATCATGACGCATCCTCCTGTAGAATTTTTACTTTCAGCAGCAGTCCGTCTTTTGCCGTTACCTGGATCTTCTGGCCTTTGATGACCGGTGCAGTGGACCGTGCCTGCCAGGATTCACCGTGGACCCAGACCCGGCCCTGTTCTGTAAAATCCTCCATGGCTTCACCGGTAATGCCGATCATTTCCTCTGCGCCGGTGACGACTTTTTTCTTCCGCATGGTGTAGAGCCTGCTCATTACCCACAGGAAGAATCCGGCCGAGACAAGTGCCGTGCTTCCAATTAAGAAAAGTGATATGCGCATGCCTTCTTCATCCATCAGGATGATTGAACCAACAACAAAGGCAAGAACACCGCCAACACCCAAGGCGCCGAAACTGGGGACAAATGTTTCGGCGATGAGGAAGGAGATTCCGAGGACAATGAGTGCCAGGCCGGCATAATTAATCGGTAGGATCTGGAAGGTATAGAGGGCGAGAAGCAGGCAGATGGTGCCGACGATGCCCGGCAAAATGAAACCCGGATTGGCAATTTCGTATATAAGGCCGTAAATTCCCAGCAGCATGAGGATATAGGCGACATTGGGATCGGTGATCACGGTCAGGATCTTTGTACGCCAGTCTGGTTCAAAGGGTTCAATAACAAGCCCCTTGGCGGCAAGGGTAAGCCTGCCGGTTTCCATGATCACTTCCCGGCCGTCAAGCTGGAGCAGCAGGTCTGCATGGCCGGCCGCCACCAGGTCAATGACGTTGATTGCCAGTGCCTCTTCCGCAGTCAGGCTCACGGCCTCGCGGACCGCCTGTTCAGCCCATTGTGCATTGCGGCCGTGCCTGTTGGCAAGCGCCTTGATATAGGCCACGGCATCATTGACCATTTTGCGTTCCAGGGTATCAGCCGGGACGGGTTTTTCCTTTTTTTCTTCTTGTCCTCCCTCTTTTTCCGGCGCGTCGGGCTCCTTTTCCGGCTTGCCGGGGAGTCTGCCGACCTGGACCGGGGTGGCTGCACCCAGGTTGGTGGTTGGGGCCATGGCAGCTACATGGCTGGCATAGAGGATATAGGTCCCGGCGCTTGCCGCCCGTGAGCCTCCCGGAGCAACATAGGACACGACCGGGACCGGTGAGGCGAGGATGTTTTTGATGATGTCCCGCATGGAGTGGTCAAAGCCGCCTGGGGTGTCCATCTGCAGGATAATCAGAGCAGCGTGCTCCTCTTCGGCCTTTTTAATGCCGCGCTGCACATAATCACTGACTGCCGGCCCGATGGGGCCCTTGATATTCAGCAGGACGGCGGTTCCCGGACCGCTGGCACGGGACAGGAAAGGCCCCGTCCCCGCAAAAATAACAATGGGCACTAGCAGGAGAAGGAAGAGCAGTCCCCTTAACAGCCGTAAGGTGCTTTCTGAAGTTGCAGTTTTAATAACACACCTCCAGGATGAAATGACCGGTTGTATTATAATTTTAACCATTAAAGGCCGAACATGCCATTGAACTTTTTCCTTTGTAATGCATCCTGGCGCCTCGAACCCTTCGCCACTCATTTCTTTTTCTGTTATAGTAAAAGCCACAAGTAGAACCCGGGCATAGTTATACTGTAAAAGCAGAGTAAGGTTATCCGCGTTAACGGAAAAAGCTGTCATGAATGATTCGTCACAGGCAAACAGTAAGAGTGCAGAGAAGACAGCCTGGCACGCGCTGTCCATTGAGGATGTATTACAGAAACTTTCCTGCACCAGGGAGGGGTTAAGCAACGATGGGGTCCGTGAACGTATCAGCCGATATGGTCCCAACCAGCTGCCCCCGCCGCCGCACCGCAGCCTAATTAAACGCTTTTTCATGCAGTTCCATGATGTGCTGATCTATGTCCTGCTCGGTGCTGCTGCCATAACCGCATTAATGGCGGACTGGGTCGATGCCGGCGTCATCCTCGGCGTAGTGTTCATCAATGCCGTGATCGGTTTTGTCCAGGAGGGCAAGGCTGAAAAAGCGGTTGAGGCCATCCGGGGTATACTGACGTACGAGGCCATGGTGTTGCGTGACGGCCACAAGATGACTGTAAAGGTGGAGGATATTGTGCCCGGCGATGTGGTCTTCCTGCATTCCGGCGACAAGGTGCCGGCCGATCTGCGCATGTTCCAGGTCAAGGATTTGCAGATTGAAGAGGCTGCCTTGACCGGTGAATCGGTGCCGGTTGAGAAGCTGACCGAACCGGTAGCGGCAGATGCTTCCCTGGGCGATCGGAGTTCCATGACCTTTTCAGGTACCCTGGTCAGCCATGGCCAGGGCAGCGGTATTGTTGTTGCCACCGGCGTTTCAACCGAACTGGGAAGGATCAGCACTATGCTGGCAGAGGTCCAGACCCTCAAGACCCGGCTGACCCAGCAGATGACCGAAACAAGCCAGTGGTTGACAGGCGCTATCCTGATCCTGGCTGCCCTGAATATGGTATTCGGCCTGGTTGTGCGCAGCTTCTCTTTTACCGAGCTGTTTTTTGCCAGCGTCGCCTTGGCTGTGGCCGCAATACCCGAAGGGCTGCCTGCGATCATCACCATTACCATGGCCATCGGGGTACAGCGCATGGCGAAGCGCAATGCCATCATCCGGCGGCTGCCTGCAGTGGAAACACTCGGCTCGGTGACCGTAATCTGTTCGGACAAAACCGGCACCCTGACCCGCAATGAAATGACTGTTACCACGATCATAACGGCCGAAGGGCTCTATCAGGTTGATGGAGTCGGCTACGAACCGCAGGGTGGTTTTTCTCGGCATGGCAAGAACATCAACCCGGAGGATGATGCACTTCTCCTGGAATTAGCCCGGGCCGGTGCCCTGTGCAATGACGGCGCCCTGTTGCAGCAGGATGGAGAGTGGCGCGTCCAGGGCGATCCTACAGACGGCGCCCTGATCGCTTTGGCCATGAAGGCCGGTCAGGATCCGGAATTCTGCAGCCGTGAATACCCGCGGGTTGATACCATCCCCTTTGAATCGGAACACAAGTTCATGGCCACCCTGCATCATGATCATTCGGGCCATGGCTTCATCTATCTGAAGGGTGCTCCGGAACAGGTGCTTGAAATGTGCAGCAGGGAGCGCAGGGATGGCGACGATCATCCCATCAATTACAGCTTCTGGCAGGAACAGATTGACTCCATTGCCCGGCAGGGCCAACGGACACTGGCCGTGGCCTACCTGGCTGTTGCTGATAAGCGCGAGATGAATTTTAACGATGTGCAAGGTGGTCTGACCCTGCTGGGCCTCTATGGACTCATAGATCCGCCCAGGGAGGAGGCAGTGGCCGCGCTTGAAAACTGCCGCACGGCCGGTATCAGGGTCAAGATGATAACCGGCGACCATGGACTGACCGCAACCGCCATCGGCGAAAAAATTGGCATGGAAACAGGGGATGGGGCTGTCACCGGCAGGATGCTCGATACAAACGGAGATGATGAACTCCAGCTGCTGGTGCAGAAAACAGACATTTTCGCCAGGGTCAGCCCGGAGCACAAGCTGCGGCTGGTAAAGGCCCTGCAGGCCAACGAGCAGGTCGTGGCCATGACCGGTGACGGCATCAACGACGCCCCGGCCCTTAAACGAGCCGATATAGGGGTCGCCATGGGATTGAAGGGCACCGAGGCGGCAAAGGAAGCCGCGGAAATGGTACTGGCCGATGATAATTTCGCCTCCATCGTCCATGCCGTGGAAGAGGGGCGCACGGTCTACGACAATATCAAGAAAACCCTGGCCTTTGTCCTGCCCACCAACGGCGCACAGGCCGGCATTGTCATGGCTTCGGTAATGATGGGGATCTCCCTGCCCATCACCCCTCTGCAGATCCTGTGGATCAACATGGTAACCTCTGTGACCCTCGGGCTTTCACTGGCATTCGAGCCGCCTGAAGGTGATGTCATGCAAAGGCCGCCCAGGTCTCCCAGGGAGCCTCTTCTCACCCAGTTTCTCGCCTGGCGCATCATTTTCATATCCACGATCATTGTCATGGGCACCCTTGGCCTTTTTCTCTGGGACCGTGCCCATGGAGAAACTTTGGACATGGCCCGAACCACTGCGGTCAACACCTTGATATTCTTTCAGATTTTTTACCTTTTCGGGGCACGCTACCAGTATACCTCGGTACTTTCGCGGGAAGGTCTCCTGGGCAACAGGACTGTCCTCTATGCCGTGGGTTCCATTATCTTGCTGCAGATGTTCTTTACCTACCTGCCATTATTCCAGGATATCTTCGGCACCGCAGGGATCCCAGCGGGTGACTGGCTGCGTCTTCTTTTGTTCACACCCCTGGTATTTGTCCTGGTCGAGGTTGAAAAAAGGATTATGCAGCAGATTGAAAAAAGGAAAAAATGAAGGGGTTAACAAATGCAGTGTCAGTCGTCGGCAGTATTATATTTGTCATCATACGTGGCGTGATGACGATTATCGGGTAATGCTTCAACCCGATGACTGACAGACAGCTGACAATTTTGAATGTAGAATTCAGAATTAAAAATGAGGAAGATTGAGAAGTTAGGAGTAAAGCAAGAGACACAAGTGTCAATAAAAGAAAGTGCTTGTTTTTTTTGAAATTTATGTTAAGATTGTTTTTATTGTTGTGTAGTCACTGTTTGTAGTTCGTAAATTACGGAAAAGTCAGCCGCACAATCCCCAGAAAGAGGGCGTGCGGTTTTTTTGTATGAACACAAGGGCTACCAGCCGGTTTATATTTTCATTCACCGGCATTATTAAATAAAGCGGTTCCAAGGGAGCCGCGCACAGTAAGGAGTAGTTTAAAATGGTAGAAGGTACAGTAAAATGGTTTAATGATTCAAAGGGTTTTGGTTTTATCGAGCAGGATGGTGGCAAAGACGTATTCGTTCACCACACCGCAATTAAGGCCGAAGGCTTCAAATCCCTCCAGGAGGGCGCTCGGGTACAATTCGAGGTTGTTGACGGTCCTAAAGGCCCGGCAGCCGAGGATGTAGTCCAGCTGTAAAATCACTTTTCGACCATAACAAGACCCCCGCATTTTGCGGGGGTTTTTTTTTGCCCAGTATTCTTTACGCGACCCCCCGTCTTTCAGTCGGTTTTCGTTAACCGGGCGCTGGTTGCCGGAAAAAGGGAGAGATCCGTGTGGGGCAGAAAAAGAGAGGCAATGTACTGGTCTTTGAAATCCGTTACCTCGGAAAGCTCAAAACTGGTCATCTTACGGACCACTTGCACAACGTCCCGCCGGATATGGTTGCTCATCTCGCTCATCCAGCTGCCCAGCAGGGAGCCGTTCCCTACATAGAGGATCTTTTCCGGAGCGATTTCGGGCAGCAGGCCGACGGTCATGGCACTGTCCAGGTCTATGTAGCTGCCGAAGGCACCGGCCAGGATAATCTGTTCCAGGTCGGTGACCTGCAGGCCCACGCCCTCGACAAGGGTCTTGCATCCGGCATAAATGGCGCCTTTGGCCCTGGTAAAGTTCTCGATATCCACCTCGTTGATAACAATATCCGAATCACCGCCTGCTTCCTCTTTCCAGGTCAGGACATATTCGTAACCGCTTTGGCCTTCGCGGATGCGCGGGGTTTCCAGCTTGCGGTTGAACTTGCCGCGCCGGTCTATGGCCCCGTATTCAAACAGGGTGGCAATGACGACCAGCAGGCCGGAGCCGCAGATGCCGATGGGCGGTTTATGGCCGATGGTGATATTCATCGGCTCATAGGTTGCCGGATTGAGGCTGAAGTCTTCAATAGCTCCGGCAGCTGCCCGCATGCCATGGGTAATGCCGCCCCCTTCAAAGGCCGGTCCTGCGGAACAGGCAGCACAGACCAGCCAGTCGCGATTGCCGATAACGATTTCGGCATTTGTGCCGATATCCACATACAGGGTAAGCTTTTCGGTGCGATACATTCCCGAGCCCATGACGCCGGCGACAATATCCCCGCCCACATAACTTGAAATTGACGGATATACCAGGGCTACTGCCCGGAGTGGTAACTCAAGACCAACATCCCTGGCCCTGATGGGCGGGAAAAATGTTGAAACAGGTACATAGGGGGCCCGCCGTATGTTATGGGGCTCCAGGCTGAGCAGCAGGTGCGTCATGGTGGTGTTGCCGGACAGGGTAATTGAAAATATCTCGTTCCGCCTGATATCGGTTTTTAAAAGCAATTTTGTGATAAGGCCGTTGATCGTATTGATTACCAGTTCATGCATCAGCTGCAGGCCTTTTGGCTTTTCAGCATGAATAATCCTTGAGATGACATCTTCGCCGTAACTTATCTGGGCATTGTAATCAGATTTTCTTGACAGCAGCTTGCCGGTCTGGTGGTCGATCAGTATGCCGTGGACCGTTGTTGTGCCGATATCAAAGGCCAGGCCGTAGTTCCTGTGGGATACGTCTCCGGGCTCTATGTTGACAATGTGGGTCTTGCCGTCCTTGCTGACCGCCCTGCTCAGGGTAACCGTTACCACAAAGTCATTTTCGCGCAGGGCAGAGCGCATCTTTTTAAGCAAGGGCAGGGTAGTGATCATGCCCCGCTCGTCATATTCCTTTTTCAGACCCTGGATGATGCGGCCGGCATCGGCCTTATTGTCTTCCTGCGTCGGCTCGGGCAGGTGGAGCACCCTTTTTTCAATGGGCGGCGCAAAGACACCTTCCTTCTTCAAGGCGTCAATATTGAAAACGTGCATGCGGGCCTGGTGCCTGATCGGCACCTCGGTTGACATGGAGCCGGCGCCCAGCTCAGACTCGGCCGTCACCCTGATTGTGGCATTGGTCGCAACTGTGGCTAAACAGGCCTGGCGGTAGCCTTCTTTATATTCGGCATCCGTCAGTTTTTCGCTCTTGCCGCCCTCCAGGGTGCCGCTTTCCAGGATAACCCGGCACTTGCCGCACACGCCGCTGCCGCCGCACGAGGCATTGATATGCACACCCGCCAGATGGGCGGCTTTGATAAGGGAAACACCGGCGGCCACTTCCACCTGGCGGCCGCTCGGCATGAATGAAACCTGGTACATTATGTTGTTGTTTTCTCCGTCCATATCTCAGTTGCCCGTCCATAAATGGACTTTTTGCCCAATCTCTGCGTTATACTCAAAAAATAATCCTCGAAATATTACAAATATGACTCTGGTTATTTTTTTCCCAATCCTTGATCTTGAACAAAAATCCTCATTTCTGGCCAGACACTAGTTAGATTCCCAGGGCTTCGGCAGCTTTAGCAAAATCTTCCGGCTTCACATGAATAATGTAGCCAAAAGCCCCCCTGCCGTCAGTAACGCCGCTGGCGGATTCTACGTTGACGTCGGCTTCATATATTTGCAGATGGATATCAGCCAGGGCCCCAAGTCTGTCGTCGCACTGGACGAGCAGGGCAGGATGGGGGCCTTCCAGATAAAGGCCTGCCCGTGATGCCTCATTTTTCATGAATTTGGGGTTTTCCGGATAAACTGTAACTTGCGTATCGGTTGCGCTGACCGGTATGGCAGAGAAAGCCAGGAGGTTTATCCTCAGGAGGGACAACTGCGAGAGGAACTTGTACGCCTCGCCGGGTCGGTCTATTATCGTTGTCTTAAAATATTCAACTTTTGAAATATTGCATGCCATGTCTCTACCCCCTGCCAGAGCTTTCTCTTATTAAAGCCTGTTGTATCCCTGCCATCGCCTTGGACATTAATGAGATCCATTATATCAGGGTGACAGGTCATTTCAACAGAAGTTCTTATATAATGAAGAATTAAGAATGGAGGAGTGAAAAGAAAAGGACTAAGGACTGAGGACTTGCAAGTGAAAAGTGAGGAGTGAGGGGGAAAGAAAGGAAATGTTTTATGGTTCCTAGTGTTTTCTGTAGAAATGCAAGGAGCTGATAAGTGCTGCAAAAAGGGAGAAAAGCACAAGCAGAGAATTTAACGGATAGGCGATGAGCAGAATGACCGGTGTTAATATGCTCCTTGATACTGCCCTGAGCGTTTCACTTTCCCTTATACGATCAGCCAGTGGGGGTGAGTACCTGTAATAAAGTGCAACAAATTTTTTGCCGGCCCGGTTTGTCAGCAGGTGGTTATCCCTGAACCGCTTTAAGACCTCAACCTCGGGCTCGAGGTAGCTTCCGTATGCTGCTGTGGCGATGAAGCATCCGCCGCCACCGGAGGCAGCGGATATTGTGCCGGTCAAAGTGGAGGTATTTGCCACGTTTGAATAAGCGGAGTTGCCGGTTATATTTGTGGCACGCACCCTGTAGTAATATATTGTCGAAGCCGCAAGGCCCGTGTCTGCGTAGGATGTAACATCCTGGCCGACACTGGTTATCTGGGAGTATGTTCCATCGGCCCCGGTCTTTCGTTCAATCCTGAAGCCGGTCTCGCTTAAAGAGTTGTCAGTCCATGACAGGTTTATGCGGGAACTGGAAGCTGCTGTAGCTGAGAGGTTTGACGGGGCAGCGGGGGGAGCCGAATGGAGCAGGGCTTTGTAGGCATTCAGGCGGCCGCCGGTCAGGACCAGACCTGCAAGGGCCGGTAACGGGTCAACGCTGTTCAGTATGATATCCTTTACCTGCAGGTTTGTAAGGGCAGGATTATATGCCAGCAGCAGCCCTGCGACCCCTGCGACATGGGGGGCTGCCATGGACGTGCCGAAATTCTGGGCGTAATTGTAGGAGTCGATGAAAATGTCCTGGGCCGTCATCTCAATATTATCAATGTAGACGCCGTCCCTTGCATACAGGTTGTCAGTGTCGATCCTGAAGCCGAAATAGAAACTGTCATATGTCTCGGCAACGGCCGTGTAGTCTGCTGTATAGGACGTGAAGGCTGATTGGGTCCCGCTCCTGTAATCTATCCAGTCCCAGCTGCTGCCGTCATTGGAAAAGATTATATCCAGCCAGTCCCAGTTCAGCTCAAGATCTCCCCGCCAGTCAAATGTAAGCAGGTAGCGCTGCCCTTTTGCCGATGAGTCGAAGGGCGTCATATAACCGGCCCAGGCAAAGGTGTTGTTGGCGTAAATGGCGCCGGGGCTGTCTTCAAGGCTGTTGCTGCCTCCGACCCCGGACCCCGCTGTCACGGCCCAGGTGGAGTTCGTGCCGCCCTTTTCCCAGCCCTGGAGGGGAAGATCGCCTACCGAGCCCTCAAAATCTTCAATTGCGCCAATGGGTGGATACACGGTAACAGGCGGCCCATAGGTGAATTGCGGGATGGTGCTGTAGATGTCGGCGCCCGGCGCCCCAAGGTCGACAGTTTCAGGGCCATAGTTGGAAAAAGAGGCAAGCTCGTCGAAACTGTCGGTTGCCGCAACTGAGATAATATTGGGGCTGCTGTAGCTGGCAGGATAGACAGGGGCAGTGTCATTGTCCCTGCTGGCATTGCCCGCGGAAAAGATAAACAACGCATCTGCTGCATACTGGTCTATGGTATCTTTAAGGGCCTGGGAATAGGCGCCTCCACCCCAGCTGTTGTTTATTATCCTGGCACCGTTGTCATAGGCGTATTTTATGGCGGCTATGGCGGCAAACGTGGAGCCGCTGCCGGTTAAGCCGAGAAAGCGTACAGGCATGATCTTGGCGTCCCACATTACACCCGTGATCCCCTCAACATTGTCTCCCTGCGCGGCGATGGTGCCTGCCACATGGGTGCCGTGATTGTTGAGGTCTAGGGGATAGCCGTCGTCATCAATAAAATCCCAGCCGTAAAAGTCATCAACATAGCCGTTGCCGTCATCATCAACCAGCGCCGTGCCGTTTAATTCAGCAGCATTCTTCCAGACATTGCTCGTGAAGTCAGGATGGTTGTAGGCAAGGCCTGAATCGATAACAGCTATTACAATGTTATCCGAGCCGGTGGTTATATCCCAGGCCTCGGGTGCATCGATGTCAGCATCATTGGGGTTATCCAGTCCCCAGAGCAGATGGAATAATGTGTCGCTGGGAGTTGTGGCTAAAGCATTGACTATATAGTTCGGTTCCGCATATTCGACGTTGGGATCCTGTTCGTATTTACTGACAGCCTCTGCGACAGACATCTGTTTCGACAGCTTCAGGCGGTGCAGCCGCATTGTGCGTAGCTCTCTTTTTTTCGTGGTTTTTAAAGCGGCGTGCAGGCTGCCGGTATCTTCAGCACGCGTGCCGTCTTTGAACTTTACCAGCACCTCGCCGGGGACATATTGGGCATCACGGGCATAAAGACGGTTGGGGATAAGGGCGGAAAGACCAAGGAATATCAGGGCAGTCAGGATTAGTGTGTTGTTCCTCATTTTAAGATTATAAGCAATATAGAATGAAGGTGAAAGGGAAGATGAAAGGTTTTTTAAAATGACCTGTGTGTCAATCAGAGGGCTGAGGACTGTGGAAAGACACCGAGAACGTTTTTCTTTAACAGTACGATTTGTTTATGCTCATTGAGTTTTTGTATTTGTCAAAAGGTTCATAATCAATCTGATCATCAGATCTTTCTGTTTTGGATCGCTTTCGGCAATCAATAATGCCAGGGCAACCAGGGCAGTATCATTGATGCCGGATTGTTCCAGCAGATTATTTTCTCGCAGATAAAGAAGAAACAGAAAAGAGCCGATACGTTTATTGCCGTCGCTGAAAGGGTGGTCCTTAATGACAAAATAAAGAAGGTGGGAGGCCTTTTCCTCCAGGCTTGAGTACAGCTCCCGGCCACCAAATGTCTGATCAATATTGCCCAGGATGGCCTCCAGCTGTTTATTGCGTTCCTGGCCGAAAAGGTCGCCTGCCTCGCCGCGTTCAAGTAATTCAGCTTTAAGTGTAGAAATCGCCTTATTTGCCTTTTCGGGAACCAGGGATTTTTTAACATGATGACGCTTCTTCGGCATTTCCAGCCTGTCTTCATCATACTTTAAAAGAAGCGACCAGGATTTTGCGTATTTGCTGACAACTTCCAGCACGGCTCTTCCCTCATCGCTGAGAGCTTCATGTTTTTCCAGTGTCCTGGTGAGAAGTGCTATCGTCTGTTCCATTTCGGTGAGACCTTTCTCTGCCAGGCGCCTCTCATTGTATGTGTAACCTTTAACCAGGTGTTGCCTTAAAACATTTGTCGCCCACTGGCGGAAACGTACACCACGCTTTGAATTTACTCGATAGCCTACCGAGATGATTGTATCCAGATTGTAGTGTTTTAAAGTCCGCCGGACCTGGCGTTTACCCTCTTTTTGAACTGCCGAGAAATCCTCGGTAGTTGTTTTTTTCTCAAGCTCCTCGTCTGCATAGATATTTTTCAGATGCAGGCTGATGTTGTCAGCAGAGGTGTCAAATAACTCTGCCATCTGGCCCTGGGTAAGCCAAACGGTTTCATGATCGAGTCGCACCTCAACCTTGCTATAATCTGTCTTGTAAATAAGTATCTCGCCGTGTTCTGTATTCATGACAATCTTATTAATCCGCGGCTCTATGGGTCGTCAAGTCGCCCTGGTTTTTTGTTTCTGCCGGGACATTAAAAAACGGTAAAAATTCAGATCATCCCGGACGATGAAGTTTATTAGTTCTAAATAATTGAAATATTGTTGAAAAACAACCCCAAAAGAATACCAGGGGATATGGCGGGATGCGTGGCAGGAGTGATAAGTGAGAAGTTAGGAGTGAGGAGTAAGGAATAAAGACTGAAGCGGAGCCTGGAAAAAAATGAACCGCAGGCACCCCTCTCCTTTATCAGTATAATAATAGAATTGACAGTTCAGGAGTATTTGCTTAATAATTTTCTCATGAATTGATTGTTCCACTTAAATTATCGTTTCTGAACAGGAGAATGATATGAAAAAAATATGGTTCGTGCTGTTGTCTGTTTTTATGCTCTGCAGTGTTTCACCTGCTGCAGGACAATCAGGCCAGGATGATATATATGAATCCGGCCGCCAGTTTGAACAATGGGCAATAAGCCTGGCCGAATTCGTCAAGGATGTGCGCTTCAATGAAGAGGACGTGCAAAGCCTGCTCAGTCTCTGGGACGACTTTACTGCTGTCGGTGAAGAAGAGGCGGAAGAAGACGAAGGAGAATACATTGATTTTAATTCCATCTTGAATGATGCAACATACCGCTCCTGGGCCAAATCAAAAGGTATCGACGGCGAAATGTGGCTGAAAAAGACTATGCGTATCATGGCCATGTTAATGCGTACTTCAATCGAGGCAAACAGTTCTGGAGAACAGTTTGACATAAAGGCTCAACTGGCAGAACTTGAAGAGATGCGAGCCCAGATGGACGAGGAGGCCTACCAGCAGATGAAACAGGCAATGGAGGCCGGTGCTGCAGCAATGCAGGGACTGGACAACTCCTACAAACATTTGCCTGTTCCCACTGATTCTGAAAAGATGCTGCTCGCAAAATACAACGACCAACTCATGAACCTGGAGTAAAGAAAGAAAAAAGAATTATTTTTTAAAAGCTGGCCGGTGATTTCTGCCAGCTAATCATTTACCCAGGCAACAATATCGTGCATGACATTTTCTGCCTGCAGGTCGCGCAGCAGCATGTGGTAGCCCTTTTTATAGAGGATAATTTTTTTCTGATCATCTGATTCTGTTGGGAACCGCTGGAAGGCAGCCAGAACTGGTTTCGGCGGTATTATCTCGTCATTCTCGCCGTAAAGCACAAGCGTTTTGAGGCTAAAGTGGTCAGCTGCGGCATAGGCTGCATCCATTAAACTCTGCAAACCGTAAATTGTATCAAACCTGGTCTCCTTGATCACCAGGGGATCGCGTCCCTGCTCCCTGAGCACTTCAATGTTGCTGCAGGCCGTTCTTTTAAGTATCTGGCCGGTTACCCGGTACCAGGGGATGGTATGGGCCATAACCCAGAGGCCGCCATTCTGGTAAAACGGTATGGTGGATCGAGCCCAGACCGCAGGTGCTACAAGAATGGCGCCTGCAACACCAGGGTGGTTCTCCCCGCTCATGGCCTTGATAATCAAGGCCCCGCCCATGGAGTGGCCCAGGAGAAAAATGGGCATGGCGGGATATTTTTGTGCGACGAGTCGAACCAGGGTTTTCAGGTCCAGGGCCATGGTTTCGCGGGAACTCCATCTGCCCCTTACCGGTGTATTGCCAAAGCCGCGCTGGTCATAGGCATATACCGCGATCCGGTTCTGGGTAAAATATTGCGCAGGATATTTGATGAAATTGGAATAATCGTTGAACCCGTGCACTGCGATGAAGATGAACCTGGTGTCATCCATGCCGCCATCGGGCAGCCAAGTCCGCAGGTCCAGCTCGGTTCCGTCAAAAGAGATAAAGGATGTCGCTTTCAGCTGCGGCTCAGCCAGGGGAGGGCTGTGCGGGGATGTAAACTGTGGGGCACAGGCCGCGAGCAGGACCAGACAGTAGAACAAGGCGGCAGGAAGAAATAATTTTATACGCATGGGGATATCTTATTATGACAAATGCAAAATGCCAAATTCGGAATGCAGAACATTTCATTTTTAATTCTGCATTCTGCATTCTGAATTTATTTAAGCCCTTTATCCTTGACAAACTCATGCAGTAAAGTTCAGCTGTTTAAACACAACGAACAAAAAACAACAAGGCTTTCTTCGATGGAGGAAACTATATGATTTCAGCACAGTTTCTGTCTGTCCTGATTGTTTTTCCGGGCAGTATTTTCATGATTGCATCCCTGGTGCACTGTCTGGGCATGAGCAAGGACGTTCCTGATGTCCTCAGGATGAAATGGTCTGCCATGACCTATCTTATTTTGTTTTTCACGTTTGGTTACCTCGTTTTTCTGGTTATCCAGCTTTTGGATCTCGCTTTTCCTCTGGAATTATTGACAAGTACCGTATTTCTGGGCGGGGCAGTATTTGTTTTCCTGGTTATGCGGCTCACCTCCATTACCATCAGGAAGTTCCAGGAAAGCCGGGTGCTCATTAGCGAAGTAAATGAAGTGCTTACTGCAAAGAATGCGGAACTTGAAAGAGAGATTGTTGCCCGCAGAAAGGCAGAGAACAGGGCGCAGACAAGACTGCAGCAGCTTGCGTCCTTGCATACGATTGACCTGATGATCACATCGAACCTGGACCTGAAGATGACAATGACGATCTTTCTGGAGCAGATAGTGCTGCAGCTGCAGGTTGATGCTGCCGCTGTCCTGCTGCTGAATCCGTATACCCAGATGCTGGCATACGGAGCCGGTATAGGTTTTAAAAGCAGCCTCATACAGGAATCGGAATTACGGTTGGGTGTGGGCCCTGCCGGAGTTGCAGCCCTGAAGCGGAGCAGGATCCAGATTGATGATATGGAGAACCCGGATCTTGATTTTGTGCGCACGCCTTTGCTTGCAAGAGAGAAATTCAGAAGCTACTGCGCAATACCGCTGATTGCCAAAGGACAGGTCAAGGGCGTTCTGGAGATTTTCCAGAGGGACAAAGGCATGCCGGACCATGAGAGGTTTGAATTCCTTGATGCACTTGCTGCACAGGCGGCGATCGCCATAGATAATGCCACCCTGTTCAATGAACTGCAGTCTTCCAATACTGAACTGGTGATTGCCTATGATTCGACCATCGAGGGCTGGGGCAAAGCCCTTAATCTGCGGGATATGGAGACAGAGGACCATACGCAACGTGTTACTGAAATGACGGTGCATATTGCCCGTATCTATGGCATGAGCGAAAGGGAGATCGTGCATATGCGGCGGGGCGCGCTCTTGCATGATATCGGCAAGATGGGCATCCCGGACTCAATTCTCATGAAGGACGGGCCCTTGAACCCGGAGGAAGAAATGGTTATGCATAAGCATCCGCTGTATGCCTTTGAAATACTCATGCCCATAGCCTATCTTCGGCCTGCCCTTGACATTCCATACTGCCACCATGAGAAATGGGATGGCACAGGCTATCCAAGAGGGCTCAAGGGTGAACAGATTCCCATCGCTGCCAGGATTTTTGCCTTATCCGATACCTGGGATGCACTCATTTCCGCAAGACGTTACCACGAGGCGTGGCCCCGCGCAAAGGTTGAAGAATATATGCGCGCCCGTGCCGGGACGCATTTTGACCCGGACCTGGTGGAACTCTTTCTGGCCAATGTTGGGGCGGAAGAGCAGGGGAAAATTAAGAATTAAGAATGCAAAATGAGGCGCCAGAGGGAAAAAGGGTGGAAAAATTGAAGATCCTATTTTGCCCCGAAAACAAGCTGCAGCAGTTCGGTTGTCCTCTTGGCAGGATTCTGACGGATAGCCGCTTCCTCCAGTGCAATATAATGGAAGATGCCGTCCATGCCTTTTTCAACCACGTAGGTTGTCAGGTCTGCTTTCGCATCCGGCACAAACGGTATGGCCCGGTATTCTCCCATGACATTGTCATAGGCCTGAACAGCGCCGACCTCGGCCAGGCTCTGGTCAACAACAGGCTGCATTTCCCTGGCAAGGGGCGGGGTCATTTTTTCTTGAAAGTACCTGGTGGCGGCATCATCCGGGCCATTATAAATATTCATGACATCTTCAAAGGTCATCTCTGAAATGGCCTGGGCGAAAAGCTCCTTTGCCTTTGGCGTTGCAACCTCGGCTGCCCGGTTCAGTTTCAATTCCAGGTCGTCGAGCATGGATGACATGCCGACTTTGCCCAGCATGGATTTTACGTTATTCAACTGCTGCGGCAGCGGAATGTGAATGGCCGGGTCGAGGTTGAAGCCATTCGGGCGGCCGAGCTGGGAAACCACGTTCTGGGAGCCGACCAGCAGGGCCTCTTTTAACCCGGCCCCGATATCCTCGGAGGAGAGAGCCTGCTGCGCTGTTGTGCCGGCCGGGCTTTTCAGCAGGTCCACTCCTTTCTGCCACCAGCTGCTGTGCGCTGTGGCGGCCCCAAATACAAAATATGAAGTCAGGATTATGATGCCTGTTAACGTGACGGCGCGTGACGTGAAAAGCATGCATGTTCTCTTCCGCATAGTGGGCCTCCATGAATTTTGGTGTAATTATATTGGAATGCTTTCAGGCGGAAAAGTCACGGGAATTTTCATGAAAATGCAGAATGCAGAATGACAGGCGTTGCTCATATTGAATAACGTCTGACTTGTTATGACAAAAAAACAATCAGTCCTGGAGCCTGGCGCAGAGTCGGGCCACACGCTTGCCCAGCTTGAAGCCGTCGTCGGCCGCGGTGTTGTCAGGCGCCCCAACGCAGCCCACGCCGTAATGGCCTGAGGCATCCATGGGATCGCCGACAATCATCATGCCGTAGATCAGCATGCACTGGATAATGGACATCATGGTCGTTTCCTTGCCGCCGGTGGGATGACCGCCGGTGGCAAAAGCCGCACCAACCTTGTTTTCCATTTTGCGCCGGGTCGAGACAAATTCATCGAATATCTTTTTAAGTTCTGCTGCCATGACCCCGAAATAAACCGGGGAACCGGCAATGACGCCGGCGGCATTCAGAAAATCATCCTTTGTGACGTCGGCTGTGGTTTTTATCAGGGCTTCGCCGCCGCCGGCTTCAACGCCTTTTGCAATATCTTTAGCGAGTTTTGCGGTATTACCGCCTTTTGAGAAATATAAGACAAGTACCTTCATGAGCCTCCCATTAAAATGATAATTGATCCTTTTTGTATTGTTTCCTTGATACCTCGACACCTGGAGCCCTTGGACCCTTTTTATTACAACATAAACCCCCCGCCGTTGACCGGTATATACTGCCCGGTAATATAATCAGACATTTCCGAGGCCAGGAACATGATGACACTGGCGATATCCTGCGGCTCAGCCACCCGGAGAAGAGGTGTGTGTTCTGCGGTATGCGCAAAGACCTCGGCTGGTAGACCGGCGGTGGCATCGGTTTTGGTCAGGCCCGGTCCTATGACATTGACATAGATGCCCGCCGGGCCCAGTTCCTGGGCCATGGTCCTGGCCAGGGAGTCCATTGCCGCCTTGGCCGCGCAGTGGGCAGCAAAACCGTACCCAGGTTCCCGGGAGAGCGAACTGGACACCAGGATAATCTTGCCGTATTTTTTTTGCATCATGCCGGGGAGAACAGCCTGGCAGCAGTGCACCATGGCACCGAGCTCGCCGGTGAGCTTGGCTTCGATATCGGGCCAGGAAAGCTCGGCAAAGGGCTGCATCGGAAAGTCGATATTGGCGTTGTTCACTAGGATATCAATGGGGCCCAGCTCTTTTTCCGCCCGCGCCAACATTTTATCGACGGCGCCACGGTCCCGCACATCGGCCTGCACCGTGATGGCCTTGCCCCCTGCCTCAATGATGCTGCTCTTGAGCGCCTCAGCCTTGTCTTTTGACTGCAGATAATTGATGACAACGGCTGCATCGTGGTCAGCCAGGTCCCGGGCGGTCGCCGCCCCTATTCCCCTGCTTGCCCCGGTGACCAGGGCGACTTTTCCCTGCAGATCAATACACATGATAAACCTCCTTTATCAAATGCAGAATTAAAAATGTAGAATGCAGAATTATTTTTCATTCTACATTTTTAATTTGCCTGGTTTTTCCGGCATCGGCATTTTTTCGGGTTCGCAGAGCAGGGCGGAGTTGATCGCTGCCTTGCCGCAGTTGGTGCAGCGGTAGCGGTCGTTGTTTACCCTGTTTTTGCAGAGCTTGGCCTTTGGTAAATCTTTGGAGCCGCACCAGTCGACTTTTTTCAGCTTGCCCTGGGGGTTGCATATATTGCCAGCGTAAAGTGAGACTACCCCGCAGTTGCCACAGAAAAATGCCGGAGTCTCCTTTGGCAGGGGCACATGTTTATTGATCTTTGTTTTTAGCATAGGTTTCTTTCCTTGTAGTTTTTTTACTGCAGGCTCTTACAGAATATTTTATGACCCCATGCGGGGGCCTTTAGTAGGATGTTTAAATAATTCGGTTGCAGTACGTGGTCTAGGCAGACAAAATTGCCGGTTATTATCAGCATGCAAAACTGCTGATGAATGACAAACAGCGCAACAACAGGGCGCCCCAAAGGAGGCAAGTGTTTATGTAATTCCCTGGCCTCTTGAACCATGGAACCCAGGCTTTTTACTCTGACTTCTGCAGTTCAAGTTTGTCCCATTCCGGCACGGTTATCTCGTCAATTTCACCGCCGAGGTACTGGATTTTCACCACGCACTTGACATCATCCACTTCGATGATAGTGAAATTTCTGCCCAGGTCAAAACGATAGTACCATTTTCCCTGTTCCGGTTCTATTTTCCCTGCCATTTCAATCCCCTATCTTTTATTTATATTCAGTATGCTGACAGTACAATCTTTTTATTTTCTGAAGCGGCTCATGGCCTGGTCATAGGCCCTGTCCATTTCCTCCATGGCGCTGTCCAGACCTTTTTTGAGGTCTTCATAAGCCTCGTTGCCTGCTGCCTGCAGTTCTCGAAATTTTTCGCCAATTTCAACCTTTTTCCTGCTGAGCTCTTCGATCTCTGCAGCCAAATCGGCCTTTGCCTGTTCATTCATCATAACCAGTTCTGCTTCGAGTTCCACAAGTTTCTGATTGTATTGTGCCATCTTCTCCTGGATTTTTTCCTGATACAGGGTTCTCTGCTCCTTGGTATAATCCAAGGTGGTATTTGCCAGGTCCCTTGCCTCTTTCTTGATGTCTGCCGGGGTCGTTGCCAGGTTTTCCACCTTTGCCCTTTCAGGTGTGGTTTTTTCCGTGCCAGGTTTTTGTTCGCTGCACGCTGTCATGAAAAAACAGAGTGCTGCCAATGCTATGATGGTCGTGAATCGGTAACGTTTCATGAGCGGTGCTCCTTAACAGGCATTTATTTGTTTGACGATAAAAACTTAATATTTTGATTCTAATGTATTCTTGTCTCTGTATCAATCAGGGTTTTTAAAATGTAGAATGAAGTATATGAGTGCCTGTCAGTCAAGCATCAGATCAAAATAGTCCCAGTTTACTCTATGCCAGCAATGCTGCGTTCTGAAGGAGTCAATTATAAACAGTTTCAGGTTATTTATCCTGCTCTCCTGTTTATGATGTTGTAGATATTGACAAAAATATAATTACGCGTCAATATAGATAATGCCTATCTTTTCTAAAAAATCAATTTATAAAATCTATAACATGAGTTAATATTATCATGACAATTTTCAGTATCATCGGTCTGGCCAGCCTTATTTCCGGTTTTATTTCCGGTTTGCTGGGCATAGGCGGCGGCATAATCATGGCACCAATCCTGATTTTTCTACCGGTCTGGGTCGGGCTCCAGCCGCTGTCAATGAAGGTCGTGGCAGGTCTTACCATCACACAGGGCCTCGTTGCCTGCCTGTTTGGTGCGTTTTATCATAAGAAGTTTAACTTTGTGTCCGGACGGCTGTTCTGGCACATGGGCCTACCAATATTTCTGCTGTCCTTCCTGGGGGGGTATTTATCCCACTTTGTCTCCAATATCCTGCTGCTGATTCTTTTTGCCACTCTGGCGCTGGCCGCATCCTTCCTTATTATGATCCCGGTCAGGGGAGACTCTGAAAATCCGGATGTCAGCACCCTGGCGTTTAAGAAATCAAGGGCTGTCATAGCAGCGGCCGGGGTCGGTCTGCTGGGCGGCATGGTGGGCCAGGGCGGCTCATTTATCCTGATACCGCTGATGACTTCCTATGTCCAGGTACCGACCAGGATTGCCATCGGCAGCAACCTGGCAATTGTCACCCTGGCATCAGCCGCCGGTTTTCTGGGCAAGGCCATGAGCGGGCAGATCGAGTGGCAGTTCACCATACCGATCCTGATCGCGACAATTCCCGCAACGTTTATCGGCAGCCTGGCAAGCAAGAGGGTCAGTTTTATCTATCTCAAGCGGATCCTTGCAGTTCTTATCGCAATTGCTGCTGTGAGAATATGGTTTTCGGTCCTGTGGCCCTAAGGCCGGTTGCAACAGTTATTTCATTCTTTAATTCTGGGGAAAGTCACATGGTAGAGAGAAATTTCCGTTTTCATACTGCTATATCTATTGACACGTGAATCGTTCCCAAAAGGTTGCCATGTCGACTGGCAATCTTTATTCAGCTTTCCTCTGTGAAAAGTTAAGATGTTGGCAAGACACCTTAACTTGTCTTGATGTCCTTAAAAGTCAAGAAATATTGGCACCTTTATACTCTGCCACGTAAAACAAATTAATGGCTTGTCGTGACATTTTTTGTCACAATCATTATATCTTGAACCACATAATAAGACTTGAAGTCATACCTAATGGCTCAATGGCACCCTGAGAATCCTCTCCAAATACAAGATTATTAACTATTTGTTTTTATCTGTCACAATGGTTCCTTTTTTGCATATTTCAGTCTGTAA
>Ga0210109_1000029_pt1 | contig 24606 bp, 23 predicted proteins | sample China_Bullhead_C_FD_184857 | JGI IMG/M metagenome (GOLD analysis project Ga0210109, IMG submission 184857) | Wetland microbial communities from San Francisco Bay, California, USA, that impact long-term carbon sequestration -... | ecosystem: Environmental > Aquatic > Marine > Wetlands ...
TCATCTTCAGGTCCGACACAGAAATGATTTTTCGGAGCCCATGAAGCCATGTTATCATAAACAGCTTTTACCATTGCCGGGGTAAATTCAGCAGAACCAAGACCGTAGCGCCCGGAAAGGATCATGGGCTGCAGGTTGACAATTGAGGACTCAACAGCCTCACCCACAGCAGCCCTTACATCAAGGTAAAGAGGTTCGCCGGGAGCACCGGGCTCCTTGGTGCGGTCAAGCACTGTAATGCGCTGAACAGTGGACGGCATGGCATTTACCATGGCTTTTATATCAAAGGGGCGGTAAAGGCGGACAATGAGAAGGCCGATTTTCCTGCCCTGGGCGATAAGGTGTTCGGCAGTTGCAGCTACGGTTTCAGCGCCGGAACCCATCATTACAATAATATCCTCGGCTTCCGGGTCACCATAGTAATCAAAAAGGTGGTACTGGCGGCCTGTCAGGGCAGCAAACTTATCCATGGTTTCCTGGATAATGCCTGGAATTACAGCATAGTATTTATTGACTGTTTCACGGCCGGTGAAGTAGACATCCGGGTTCTGGGCCGTACCGCGCATCATCGGACGGTCAGGGGACAAGCCGCGCTGACGGTGGGCAATGACAAGATCCTCATCAATTATTTCCTGCATGTCTTCATAACTCAACTGCTCAACCTTCTGGATTTCGTGGGAGGTTCGGAAACCGTCGAAAAAGTGCATGAATGGAACCCTTGATTTCAGGGAAGCCTGAGTAGCGACCAGTGCCATATCCTGGCATTCCTGGACGTTTTGTGAACAGAGCATGCCCCAGCCGGTCTGGCGGACTGCCATGACATCACCGTGGTCACCGAAGATTGAAAGACCCTGGCAGGCAATGGAGCGTGCCGTGATGTGGAAAACCGTTGGTGTCAACTCGCCGGCCAGCTTGTACATGTTGGGCATCATTAAAAAAAGACCCTGGGATGCGGTAAAGGTTGTGCACAACGCCCCTGTTGTCAGGGACCCGTGCAGAGACCCTGCAACACCACCCTCTGACTGCATCTGGGTTACTGCCGGTATAGAGCCCCAAATATTTTTCTGGCCGGCTGTGGCTTTTGCATCAGCCTCAGCAGCCATCGGGGATGAAGGTGTTATTGGATAGATAGTGATGATTTCGCTGGTGGCATAGGCCACATGGGTACAGGCCTGATTGCCGTCAATGGTTACCATTTTTCGAGACATGTGATACTCCTTGTTTTAATTGTGTGATGAAATTTTCGGCTTATTATTTAATGTTATTTTGGGCAGTTCTCCAGTGTTCTCGTATCTAAAAATAACTTTTCAAAAAAAGGAAACTGAAAGTATAAACCGAAAATAAAATGAAATGCCAATAAATTTCTGCTGTTTTAAAAAATTTTCGATTTGTTTGTTCACATTCAGTCGATATAAAATAGCAGATACGCATATTCAAAACCTTTCCCCTGGGATTATTTTTTTCCGGGAAAATAATTTCTTGTTTCTGCAGGGCTGGCAAAAAAATTTGCAAGATCGGGTATTGCAGGTTTTAGCTGTTGAATTTTACCGGCTGAGTAGGTAGCATCTCAAGGCCTGAAAGTATTATTTAAATTGTTGCCCCAACACCCTCTAAATAATAGTACATGAACAGCGCAAAACCCTTTTCAGAAAAATTTCTGCATTCTCTGTTTGCCGGACTTGCCGGGAAAGAGTCGTTTGTGTTTCTCGAGTCAACACGGGTGACTCCTGAAAATCATTTATCCTATCTTTTTTGTGATCCTTTACAAAGGTTGGTCTGCGCTCCGGATGATGATCCGGCCATTTTTTTCAGCAAGGCCCAGGAGAAGCTGGATCAAGGTTTTTTTCTTGCCGGGTATATAAGCTATGAATTCGGTTATCTGCTTGAGCCTATTCTGGCCAGGTCCTTCGTGCCGCGAATGCCCTCCGGCTCCGCGCCTGCTCAGCTCCCCCTTGCTGATTTAAGTGTATTCAACAAGCCGGTACTTTATGATCACCAGACTGAATCCTTTAAAGACACAAGTAAGTGGCCGGCAGGTGAAGGATCAGGTCCGGGAGCAGTCTTTAGTATTGATAATCTGCGCCTGAATCTCGAAAGGGAGAAGTACCTTGAGGCAATTCATCGGGTTAAATCATACATTGAAGAGGGCGACACCTACCAGGTGAATTATACCCTTAAGCTTCTCTTTGATTTTACTGGTTCGGTGTCTGAATTTTATTGCAGCCTGCGGCGAAACCAAAGTGTCTCTTACTGTGGCCTGATAAAAAACAAAGGCACGACAATCCTTACTTTTTCTCCTGAACTTTTTTTCAGAAAAAAAGAAAATCAAATTAATGTCCGTCCTATGAAGGGCACGATGCTCCGGGGCAGAACCATTTCTGAAGACAGGGAGTTTGCCGAGTTCCTGCATCATGATATCAAGAATCGCAGCGAAAATGTCATGATCGTTGACCTGCTGCGCAACGACCTGGGCCGCCTCAGCCGCATGGGAGGCGTGAGTGTACAGTCTCTGTTTGATGTTGAAACCTATGAAACCCTGCACCAGATGACTTCAAGCATCAGGGGGGAAGTGAACCGTCCGGTTTCCCTGGAGGAAATGTTTAAGGCCCTGTTCCCCTGCGGTTCAGTAACCGGTGCGCCTAAAATCAGGACCATGGAAATTATCCGGGAGTTGGAAGCTGAAGACCGTGGTGTCTATACAGGGGCCATAGGGTTTATTTCACCGGATGGTGAAGCGGTTTTCAACGTGCCTATCCGTACGCTTGTATTGCAGGGGAATAAGGGTGAGATGGGGATTGGTTCCGGCATTGTCTGGGATTCGGACCCGATTGGTGAATGGGAGGAATGCAAGTTGAAAGGGCGATTTCTCACCAGCCCCGCACCGGAATTCCAACTCATTGAAACAATGCTTTGGCGTCCTGAATCAGGTTACTGGCTCCTTGATCTGCACCTTGACAGGCTTGCAGATTCGGCAGGTTATTTTGCCTATCCTTTGGAGCTTGAAAAAGTCAGTGAAGCGCTTCAGGCCTTAACTGCAGATTTTGACAGCTCCACTCCCGTCAAAAGCCAAAGGGTTAGACTTACTCTTTCCAGGGCAGGGGAGTTTACAATAGCGCACACCGGATTGCATGAGAATTTTCTGCCTGAGGCTGATCCTGCAGCAATAATGCAGCAGAAAACAGGCAAAGATCTGCCACAGGTGATTTTTTCCAGCAGGAACACAGATTCTAACTTCGTATATCTCTATCACAAAACCAGCCTGCGAAAGCTCTATGATGATGAGCGCACCCGGTTTGTTGATAGTAAGGGGTATTACGAAGTCCTTTTTATGAATGAGAGAGGAGAAATCACTGAGGGTAGTTATACCAATATTTTTCTGCAAAAAGCAGGCAGGCTTCTCACGCCGCCTGTTTCATGCGGACTGCTGCCCGGAGTGTTCCGGAGATATCTGCTGCAGCAATATCCAGAATTCGTTGTGGAGAAAACGCTTACAGGAAAGGACCTTGAGCAGGCGGAAGCTCTTTATGTCGGCAATTCTGTACGCGGATTGGTGAGCGTGGCTTTTCAGGCTGAAGGATAAAGGGAAAAGACATTTGGCTGTCAAAATCTCCGCAGCGTTTCTCATATCTGGCAGGAGCCAGTTGCCTTCAAGTATTATAAAATAATCTTTATCTGTGGATGCGCCTTTAGGGCCGTATAGATGGAGTTGCGTTCCGCTTCACTGCGGACAGTCACTTCAAGGTTGAGACAATGGTATTTCCCGGTAGGGCTGCTGTTGGAAGGTGTAATAGTACAGGATTCATCGCTGGCTATTTCCACCAGGGCCTGGTGTAATCTTTCCGGATCTAAACCGATGACCTTGTAAAGCCACCGGCAGGGATATTGGATCTGCACCTTGTTCACTTTGTCTTTGTTCGCCATGGTCGTATCACAATGAAGTGCTGCGTTTGCCCGAGGTAAAATATTTTCCATCAGGGACTGCCACAAATAATAAAAAAGAATTATATATATAAAATAAAAACATAACAAAAAAAACTACCTACAGTTTAGTTGGTGAAAAAATATTTTTATTTGTTGAGATAACTGGTAAAGCCATATAACAGTAAGTATATAAACAGTATAAGCAAAAGATTTTCATTCAGATATTTCCTGCCTCTTGCCAAAGGGTCTTCTGAGAAACGCTTGACCAGCTATGGCCGGTTGCCAGTGTCAATAACCATGCGACCGGCAGTCGCTGAACTTAAAAGAATTGAGCAAAGAGAGTTATGCGCCGTTTATTGAGCACCATATTCCATCTCCTGTTTTTTGTAAGTATGTCTGTTTTCGGCAGCCCTGCTGCAGCTGCAGAGCATCATCCCTTCCAGCCCGGCGAAAAGATGCATTTTGTTCTGAAATATGGTGCAATTTCTGCAGGAGCGGCCACCCTTGAAGTACATGAAATGGATGAAATCCAAGGGGTGGAGGCCTATCATTTCGTTATGACCGCACGATCAAACTCATTTATTGATCTCTTTTTCAAGGTCAGGGACCGCATCGATTCTTACGCGGATGCAAAAATGAACCATTCATTATATTACAAAAAGGACCAGAAGGAAGGCAAGACACGGCGAAACATCAAGGTCGACTTCGACTGGGAAAAAAACGAATCGACATATGTAAACTTTGATACTGAACCTAAGGTTATTGGCCTGCTGCCAGGGACTTTTGACCCACTATCCGTTTATTATTATTCACGGTTGCTTGATTTTGAAAATGTAGGAGAATTTGAACACCCTGTGACCGATGGCGAAAAAAATCTGATGGGCATTATGCGTGTAATCGGTAAGGAAACTATACATGTTCCTGCAGGGACTTTTGAGACTTTGGTGCTTGAGCCTGACCTGCAGAACGTGGAAGGCGTTTTTTCAAAGAAGCCAAGGGCGAAGATAAAGCTTTGGGTCACGAATGATGCGCGCCGGTTGCTGGTGCAGATGAAGAGTAAGGCAATAGTTGGCAGTTTTGTGGCAGAACTGATCGCAGTTGAAGGTCATCTTTCGGAAAAAGTGAGCAGCCTGAAGAATAGTGAGTAATTAAATGCATTGACTGACGAGGCATTCTGCATGAGTCAGCAATTGGGGAGGACAGACAAGTGAATGAGATGGAATACGAAGATGATTCCAGTGAATTCGACGGTTTTAACACTTATTTCAGCAAGGAAAACAGGCAGGTATTGGTTAAGACCATAGACGGTTCTTTAATTCGCGGGAATATTAATCTTAACAGTGAGTCAATACCCATGGACAGGGTAAGCGACCTTCTCATCAAGGGGCAGAACAGGTTCCTCATCATGTATAATGCCTCCTTGGGCGACAGAAAAGATGCTGCGGTTATCATAAATAAATCGCAGATTGTCTGGGTCATGGAAGAAGAAGGGGCGCTGAGAAAAAGCTAGTGTGAACGGCTTGGGTTGTTTGGGGTTTTCCTGTCTGACTACGCTGCGCGTAGAGCCAGGGGAAAGAGAGAAACAAAATATTATTTGCGGCGGATCTTTTTTAATAAACAGTCAAAATTTTCAGCGCAGTCCTTGCGGATCTTTTTCATATATTTCATGTTGTTCGTGATTGATTCTGCATACAGGTCACGATCAATATCCCAGCGTTTCTTGAAATGAAACAGGGCCGCAGAGGATACATTATCCATTTCCTCTGCCAGTCGTGCCCTTACCACCGAATGATAAAACTTCCCAGTATTCTTGAACAGCTCACCGGGTGTCTCAAAACCTGACATCCTGGCCTCTTTGAACTCCATGAAGAGCAGGGGAAGTTTTTCCAGGTAATTCCGGTCCGCCATCTGGGCAATCAGGTCGGCTGAACCGAGAACCTTGCCCATTAACCTGATTTCATCAGACCTGAAGGGTATCTCTGTTAAAGGCAAAGTAAGGGTTGTGCACATGATTATATGGCCACAGTCAGTAATGTCCTCTGCCGAAAAACCACTTGCGGTAAGGTATTTCCCCATGAACGCGATGGAGCGCTTTTCATGGCCTATGGTATATTGCGCTCCGGTCCCCCCCCGTTCTTTTTTTGTTTGGATCAGGCCCGTGTCATGGAACAGGGCGGCAACAAGCCCCAGTTCAATTACCCGGGGCGAGAATATCTGTCCCTGAACATGGAGACCATGAATTAGCCTGGCTGTTGCAAGGATGACACTGCAGGTGTGCTCCAGGTTGTGATACTTGGTGTGACTGGCCCGGTAACCCGGATATTCGCCTTTAAAGAGACAAACAATGTCACTATAGACCTTTTTCAGAAACAAAGTATCGTAATCCGGGTCAACCAATGATAACGTTTTTATTATCTCAGCATATGTCCCGCTGTGAGAGCTGGTATTTGTCAGATCGCCGAGTTTCATATCCAATGCATCCATCTCATCTCAATTTGTTGAGGTTTCAGGAAAGAATAGCTGGTAACATATCCAAGTAATTATTTCCATATTCTTTTCACTTGTATCAGGTAATTATTACGCCTGAATCCAGGATATTAGAACCTTTAGGATGTACTTTTAAATGAAGTTAGATATAGTACAATATGGCTTTATCATCAGCAATTGACCTGCATATTCATTCAACCTTTTCAGACGGTTTGCTCAAGCCGGCGGAAGTCGTAGATCTTGCTGATTCGCAAGGTTTAAAAGCCATTGCCATAACAGATCATGATACGGCCGCCGGGACTGATGAGGCTATGCAAAGGGGGAATGAGAAAAAAATTGAAGTGCTTGCCGGCATTGAAATAAGCTCTTGGCATGGTGACACTTCAATGCATATACTTGGTTACCGTTTTAAACATGAGGACAAAAAGTTCAACAGCCGGTTGCAGTTACTGCAGGACGGAAGAGAATCGAGGAATATCAGGATCATTGAAAATCTTAACAAGCTTGGCATAAAGGTCGATCTGGGTGAATTGTTACACTATTCAGAGTATGGGCAGACAGGCCGTCCGCATATTGCCAGGCTGCTGGTTGATAAAGGGGTGACAAAAACAATTGACCTGGCATTCAAGTATTATCTGCGCAGGGGAGCAGCAGCATATGCTGAGAGATTCAGGTTTTCTGCCCTTGATGCCATTGCTATGATACGTGAAGCAGGCGGGATAGCTGTTTTGGCCCACCCATCAAGCCTTGATCCTACATTGCGCTCAATACCTTTGTTGTTGAAAAATCTTCGCAAAATGGGGCTTGAAGGTGTTGAGGTATATTATCCCTCCCATAGTCCAAAAGCAGTAAAAGCGCTTTTGCAGATGGCAGATGAAATGGGCCTGCTTATAACTGGTGGCAGCGATTTTCACGGCATGGAGCGGGCGGGTTATACTACAGATGATTGGCTGCATAAAACCCATGTTCCATATGATATTGTTACTGCGATGAAAAAAATGGGAGGGGAATAAATATTTGTATTAGTATCAGATTGTTCTGTTAAAGCTGAATTGTGAGGATTTTTAATTAATAAGGATGACAGAAGCATGAATACCATTTTGGTTGTTGATGATGAACCTAATTACCTGATCGTACTCTCGGAACTCCTTAAAGAGGAAGGATTTGAGGTCATGACCGCCCAGAGCGGGGAAGATGGGTTGAAGATTGTGGCGGATACCGATCTTGATCTGGTCATAACTGACATGCGCATGCCCGGCATGGACGGCTTAGAACTTTTAAAGGCAGTTAAATTGTATAATAAAGACCTGCCTGTAATGATGATTACCGCCTTCGGTGAGGTGGAGAAAGCAGTAGTTGCTATGCAGGCAGGCGCCTATAATTACCTTGTCAAGCCATTTAACAACGAGGAACTGTTGTTGAATATCAGAAAGGCTATTGAGCATTTTTCGCTCTTGCGTGAAAATCTGCGATTGCGTGACGAGGCAAGGGTCAGGTATGGCTTTGCCAGCATTGTCGGTAAGAATGCCAGGATGCAGGAAATTTATCAACTTATCGAAAAGGTAGCACCAACCCCGGCTTCGGTCCTGATCACCGGAGAAAGCGGCACAGGTAAGGAGTTGGTTGCCAGGGCAATTCATATCAACAGCCCCAGGGATAAGTCACCTTTTATTTCTGTCAACTGTGCAGCCCTGCCTGAAACTCTGCTTGAAAGCGAGTTGTTCGGGCATGAAAGAGGTGCTTTTACCGGCGCCACTTCCATGCGCAAAGGCAGGTTTGAACTTGCTGATGCCGGGACACTGTTTCTCGATGAAATAGGTGATATCCCGCTTCCTCTCCAGGCAAAACTGCTGAGGGTTCTGCAGGAACGGAGTTTTGAAAGGGTGGGAGGTTCACATCCCATAAATGTAGATGTTCGTATCATTACCGCCACTAACAGGGAATTGAAAAGTGAAGTGGATGAAGGTCGATTTCGTGAAGACTTATATTACCGATTGAATGTTCTCCATATCCATCTGCCACCCCTGCGGGAAAGAGCAGATGATATTCCCATGCTTACGGAGCACTTTATTAACAAGTTTGCCAAGATGCTGAACAAACCGGACTTGAGAATCTCCGGCGAAGCTTTGCGTTTCCTGGTTGGTCTCCCCTGGGAGGGCAATGTGCGCGAGCTTGAAAATACCATCGAAAGGGCTGCCATCCTCTGCAGTGGAAATGTTATAAAGATAGAAGATGTGCACCCTGATGTAACATCGCACAAAATGGCAGCCAACTGGTCACCTGACGTTAATTTTGAAAAATTTATACCTGCAAATCTACCCCTGCCTGAGGTGTTGAGCGGTGTGGAGGAGCAAATGGTCAAACGCGCTCTTGCGGATGCAAATTATGTGCAGGCACGTGCTGCTGAAAGCCTTGGAATTACCAAAAGCCTGCTGCAATATAAGATGAAAAAATATAATCTGCAGAAGAAGTGATCAGTAAGAAGTGAGGAGTGAGAAGTTAGGAGTAAGGAGTGAAGAGTAAGGAGTGAAGAGTGAGGAGTGAGAAGTTAGGAGTAAGGAGTGAAGAGTAAGGAGTGAAGAGTAAGGAGTGAAGAGTAAGGAGTGAAGAGTAAGGAGTTAGGAGTGAATTTAAAGGACTGAGGACTGAGGACTACGGACTGAGAGGTTGGAAGTCGGCACTTTCAGTTGGCACAAATGAAGCTCAAAACTGTTTTTTACTCCTAACTCCTAACTCCTAACTCCTTACTTTTTACTCCTCACTTCGGAAGCTTTGGTACCTTATTCCCTGTGCCGCCCCAGTTGAGCTTGTTGCGCAGGATTTCGAAATAGCCTTTCTTGGGCATACTGATCAGGTGCAAGGGTTTACTGGCAGTCTTTACTTCGAGCCGGGATTTTTCCTCCATTTTCCAGGTGAAGCGTCCATCCACGATAACTTTGACGTTGTGCGCCTTTCCTTCAAGCTGTGTTATAAGGGTTACATCCGGTGCGAGCAGGACCGGTCTGCTTTCCAGCATGAATGGACAGATGGGGGTAACAAGAATGCAGTTCAGTCCCGGTTGAACAATTGGCCCGCCGGAGGACAGATTGTAAGCAGTTGAGCCCGTCGGCGTTGAGAAGATAATGCCATCGGCCCTGTAGGTCGTAATAAATTCCTGGTCGCACCAGGTCCTTAGTTTTACTATCTGGTCTATATCTCCCTTGCTGATTACAACGTCATTGAGCGCATAGAGGTAAGTGCCTGACGAAGAATCAGCTTCAGCACCTGCAAGCAGCCTGGTTTTTAAGAGCATTCTCTTTTCAACCGTCATTTTCCCCTGGAGGAGTAATTCCAGTGCTTCAAAGCGCTCCCGGGCAGATACCGCGGTAAGAAATCCCAGGCCGCCGAGATTGATGCCCATGACAGGGATCTCATACCTGCTGGCCTTGTCAGCTATGTGAAGCAGGGTGCCGTCACCGCCAAGGATGATGAGGATGTCCAGGTCCTTTGTGACCTGATCAACTACAGTTTCAACACCTTTGTCAGCGAACCAGCCGATGATCTCCTCGCCAATTTTGCGAGGTGTTTTGAAACCTTTTTTTAGGATGATGCCCGCTTTTCTGATTTTCATTGTCCAAGCTCTTTGGATCTTTCTGTTGCCGCTTCAACAGCGTTCATGATGATACCGTTAAAGCCGGCTGCTTCCAGTTCGTGCAGCCCTGCAATCGTCGTACCGCCGGGGGAGGTTACCATAGCCCGAAGTTGGGCAGGATGTTCCTTGCTGTTCATGGCAAGTTTGACAGAACCCAAAACGGTCTGCATTACCAGGAGCTCCGCATCAGTCCTGTTTAAGCCGACCTTCAAGCCGGCATCGATCAGGGCTTCAATAAAGGTAAAGACGTATGCCGGTCCGCTGCCGCTCAAACCCGTGACAGCATCAAAATACTTCTCTTCGAGAATGACGCTTTTGCCGATGGAGTTAAAGATGGTGACAGCGGTGTCCATATCTTCCTGGGTTGCTCTCGGGCCTTTGCTTAAAGCTGATGCTGCCTCCAGAACAAAAGCCGGGGTATTGGGCATGACACGAATTATTCTGCAGTTGCAGCCGGGAAGGTTTGCATTGATAAAAGAGGACCGGATGCCGGCAGCAATGGATATAAGCAGATGCGAATCGTTGATCCTGTCTTGCGCTTCCTGCAGAACATCCTTCATTATCTGCGGTTTGACCGCCAGGATGACCGTAGCACAACCAGCCCATACATGCTTATCCTCTGTGCTGTCATAGGTATTAACGCCGTAAGTATCAGCCAGGTATACTCTTCTGTCGGCAACAGGATCAGTTGCCAGTATGTCTTCAGCTGTAATGAGACCAGATTTGAGAAGCCCCTGGATCAAAGCTTCCCCCATTCTGCCCCCGCCTATAAAGCCAAGCTTGCCACGCAACGCCATAATATATCTCCATTAATAAAAACTTTAAAATTATCACAAAGATTGATAACAATTATTTTTTCTTATTGCTGTATTTTTTACAACATTATTGCACAAAAAAAGCCTGTTGGCGCTCATGCGTCCAACAGGCTTCAGGTATAAAGTTTTTGAGAAGGGCTTTTGTGCAGCGCGTCTAAAAATTAAACAGGTCTTTTGTGGACAACAGGGGCCAGGATTGGGAGGAATCGGTTTCCAGCTTCCTTTGTTCTGGAGACAAATTTGTTCAGTACTGATAACTGGCCGCCCTTCTTCAGTTCAACAAACTCCCAGGCGTCAGGAGTGGCAGCAATTGTTTCCATCAGCTTGAGGTGCTGGCTGTGTCCTGACTTGTAAGCCACGATATGGCCGAGGACCGGGCATCCGAGAAGTGTCATATCACCGATTATATCAACGATTTTATGCCGCACAAATTCGTTGTCGTAGCGTAACCCTTCCCTGTTTAAAACACCGTGCTGATCCATGCCGACTGCATTATCAAGAGAAGCGCCAAGGGCCAAACCGTTTTCCTGGAGTTTTTTGACATCTTCAAGAAAACCGAAGGTTCTTGCCCTGCATATTTCCGCAACAAACTTTCTGGGTGTAACAGCTACAGAATATACCTGGCGGTTGATAGTGTCATGGGTGAAATTAATCTCGGCAGTAACCTTGAAGCCGTCATAGGGATAGATGCTTATATGCCTGTCGCTGTCACGGAAAGAGATTTCCCGGGTAATTTTTACAAGTCGTCTATAACTTTTCTGCTGCCGGATGCCGGCGTCAAGGAGCAGGTTAACAAACGGGGCGGAACTGCCATCCATAATGGGCACTTCAGGGCCATCCACTTCGATGATGATATTATCTATTGAAAGACCGTTGATCGCAGCAAGAAGGTGTTCTGTAGTGGCTATGGAAGCATTGCCTTCAGAGATTGTCGTTGCCATGGTGGTGTCAACAACTCTGTTCATAAAGGCAGGAACCGTGTTATTGGTGTCAAGGTCCTTACGGACAAAGCGGATACCTGTATTAGCCCCGGCAGGGCTGAGGGTCATCTTAATGCGGTCGCCGGAATGCAGACCAACACCGCTAATGTGAACCGCTTTTCTGATGGTGCTCTGGTAAGGGCTTATCTGTGAAAATGTTTTCATGTATTATTATTCCTGGACCGTAACGTTTTATTGTTCCTTGCAATATACAATAATCATTTGTGCTTCACTTGTTTATAATGCAAAAAACATACCGTTTCTTATTATTGGACCATGATAAGAAAAAGTATCGGAATAAGTATTAGAATTTCAAGGTGATGGATCGTTTTATTCCTTGGGTATTATAAGAAGAAAGGAGTGATTCAGTGTGTCAAATATAACACAAACAGAACGGAATTGTTGACTTTATTATACACTTGCCGTGGATTTTTCATATTTGTGCGATGTGGTTTACGAGAAACCGGTCAAAATTTTCATCGAACCGTAATTGTACAGGCAGGGCAAGGAGAGGGAATCCGAAAGGGTATATGTTGCGCAATTTAACCAGATCTTTTTCCGTTGTGATCAGTCCATCGGCCCCTGATTTCTTTGCTTTATGCAGAAGGGACTGGATGTTCTCCGCTGAATAGACATGGTGATCTGCAAATGTTTGGAATCCGGTAAGCTTTATTCCTGTTATTTCGAGCGTTTTTTTGAATGATTCAGGCCCGGCAATACCACAGAAACCGTATAACGCTACTTTGCAGGCATCGGCAGGTGAGATGGTGTCGTTTTTCCCATTAGATATCCTGACCAACATTTTTTCTGGCTCATAGGTGCAGGTGAATATCGGTTTTTCAGGATACAACGATCCTAGAAAACTGATAAATTCATTTACTTTCCCGTCCTCTGACGCATCGGTGCCACTGATGATGAATGCATGGGCCCGTTTTAAGGATGAAAGAGGCTCTCGCAGATCACCTCCAGGCAGCACACGGCCATTGCCTAAAAGTTTGCGGGTAGAGAAAAGTACCAGGTCCAAATCCCTTTTCAGGGCCAAATGCTGAAAGCCGTCGTCAAGGATGAGCGTGTCAACTCCCAGGCTATCTATGGCAAAGCGGCCTGTAGTGAAACGTTTTTTACCGGTGATTACCGGTATTCCCGGTAGTTTTTCTGCAAGAAGGCATGGTTCATCTCCGGCTTCTGTTGCATTCAGTAAAATATCCGTAGAGTTTGATACAACATTAATTGCTGCAGTGGCAGATCCTTTGTAACCGCGACTCAGTATGGCCGGTTTTTTGTGGTGTCGCTGAAGGAGATTGGCAATGTAATGAACCAGGGGGGTTTTGCCGGTACCTCCAAGTAAAAGGTTGCCGACGCTGATTACCGGGACTTCAAGCTTACGCTGCTTACATATTCCCCGGTGGTATAAATTGCTGCGGTAAGCCATGAGAAAACCATACAGGGGGGCGAATGGTCTGCCAAAAAAGAAGAGCCGCTCCAGTCGTGTATCTGTTTTTCCTGTCATGGCTTTCAAAGCCTTCAGCGTTCAACTATAAGCTTAATTGTTCCTGTTTTTCAGTTGCTCGGTTCTCTGTAACACAATCATTTTAAATTGTTTGTATTTGCCTGCTTTCTGTGCCTGATTCTTTGCGGTATCCAGCGACTGGTAATTAGTATTATGTAAACTTTTTAATCAGATGACCCGTCTTATACACTAAAAAGCCAAGTCCGCCAAATATTGATACAGGCGTAAAGATTTCAATATAATAGATAGAACCTGGCAGCACCAATTAATAACAAGCGCTAAACCTGTCGGCGGAGATTTATAACAAGGCCGAGAAAATTAGAAGCTGAAAGCCATGATAATAGACTTGCTTGTACATTTACTGCGTAAAACATGATATCTATATTCAGTCCATATCAAGGAGCAGGAAAATTGAAAGTACTGCTTCATCTCCCCGGGGATCGCGCTACATGCGGTTGATGTTGCAGCAGGATGAAAACTGAAGATAATAAAAATATGTCCCTGAAAATAACGGCGCTTGTGGAAAAAGCCCGGGATGGGAACCGTCCGAGCTTTCAGGATTTGGTGACCATTTTTCAGGAAGACATCTATCGCCTGGCCTATTACAGGACTTTCTCACAGATGGATGCGGAAGACCTGACCCAGGAGGTTTTTGAGCAGGCATACAGAAAATTAAACAGCCTGAATGATCCGCAGCGGTTTCGCGCCTGGCTGTACAGTATAGCGGTTAACAGGTGCAATGATTTCCTCAGGAAGAGAAAATATATGGCGCTGCTGCAGATGCGCACAGCACAGGAACAGGATTTTATGGCTACCGGCAAGGACATGAATAACAGTTACAACGATAAAATTGAGAAAAAAAGATTTTGGAAACAGGTCAAAACAATGCTGCATAAACTATCGTCCATGGAGCGTCAGGTTTTCACCCTCCGGTTTATGGACCACCGCAATATCAATGAAATTGCCTCCATCCTCGACAAGAATGAGAGCACAATAAAAACACATCTTTACCGGGCTTTGAACAAGGTGAGGGGAGAGGCCGATTTTTTTAAGGAGTATAGGGAGTCGCTATCATGAAAGTAGAGAATCATACCCACCTGCAAGACGAACAGATCCTCTGGGCGGTTATTGACGAGAGTGACCTTGCCCGGCATGCGCAAGAGCATCTCCGGGGATGCCCTGTCTGCAAAAGAAAGGTTGAGCAGTTTCGTTACGAGTTGCGGGATTTTGGACAAAAGGCCAGCCTGGCTGTGCCTCCATTTTCGCGACCAGTAAGACTGCCAAGAGAAAAACCGGCTGCGGGCAGCCATAATGTTGGCTGGCTCCCTGTTTTCGGGGCGGCGGCAATGGCCGCTTTTGTCGTGTTCTTCTATTTTATGGGTATGGAAACCGTAGCCCCCACCCAATTTGCCAGCCTGCAGAACCAGGAAAATTTGCTGGAGGATGAATCCCTGATGCGTGAAATCGCTGAGATTGTGGAAGTTCCTCTGCCTGCTGATGTTTATGCGATAAGCGGGGATAATGAAACCGGCTTTTATGAGGGTCTTTATGAGATAAGTGGTGATGATGGAACCGGCTTTGCTGAGGATATGGATGAGATAAACGGGGATAATGGAACCGGCTATGATGAGGATTTTCTGGAGTTTGTAGTACCGGATATACAGGATGATTTTCAATCTGAATTTATTTAAGGAGGATAAAGTGATGTTAAGAAAAAGCGTATGGATCGGGTTGCTGCTTCTCGTAGTTTTCCTGCCGTCAACCCTTTTGGCCCGTGGGATGATGCATGGTAAATGGTGGAATGACAAATCGATAGTAAAAGAGTTGAACCTGACGGACAGCGAAAAAAAAGAAATAGATGAAAAATATACTGAAAGCCGCCGTAAAATGATAGAGCTGAAATATGAAATTGAGAAGCAGCGGTTTGAGCTGGATATACTTCTCGGGACTCAGGATGCTGATAAACAAAAGATCCTGGAACGGTTCGACAGCCTCGAGCAGGCCAGGAAGAATCTGTCCAAAGTACGGTTTGAGATGCTTCTGGAGGTCAGGGAAACCATAGGGGCGGAACGTTTTCAGGAATTGAAGGGCGTGCATCGTGACCGGGGCAGAAAAGATGCCGGAAGAAACCTGCAGGACAGGCCTTACTCTAAGGAGAGGGGCAGAGACTGATGTGCCCTGTTAGTTTCAGGTGTGAGCTGTTATTTTGAGTCGAGGAGAAAATTAATTATCTCAAGATGACGCCTGGTAACACCGCGGTGCTGCAGGACCAGGGCCTGGCCCTGGGCCCCCATCTCTTGCCTGAGAGGGCCGTTGACAAGCAGTTGTTTTAATACTTCAAAAATATCATCGTCATCATGACAGACAATTGCAGCATTTTTTTCCAGCAAGTCTGAAGAAATTTCAGTAAAGTCGTCCATATAGGGCCCAAAGAGGACCGGTTTGCCAAAGGCTGCAGGTTCCAGGGGGTTATGGCCACCGTCTGGAACCAGGCTGCCACCGATAAACGCTATATCACAGAAACTGTACATACGTGAAAGTTCGCCCATGGTATCGAGGATAAGTAATGGGGCCCCGGGAAATTCTTCATCGTGTAAGGGGGCGCTTCTCTGCCTAACAGTGAGTCCGAGGTTATCCGCGATTTCTTTTATTTCACGGCCCCTTTCAACATTGCGGGGCGCTACAACAAGAAATAGGTTCGGGAAGAGCAGTGACAGACGTTTATAGGCGGACAGGATTGTCACCTCTTCCCCTGCATGGGTGGAGCCGGCTATCCAGACGATCTTTTCCGCTGATATGCCGAATTGTTGCCGGTAGAAAGAGGTTGGTCGCTGTTCCTGTTCCCAGCCGACAGTGTCAGGGAGGACAGCATCATATTTCAAATTTCCCAGGGCTTTCACCCTGTCTGCATCGACACCGAGATGAATCATCTTTTCAGCATCTGCTGTCGTCTGCATTGAGATGAACCTGAAAATTTTGAACATGGGCAGGAAAATGAAACGGAAGCGCTGGTAGCGAGCAAAAGAGCTCTGGGAAATGCGGCCGTTTACAAGGATCGCCGGCGTGTTTTGGCTGTCCAGGATGTGCAGAAAGTTGGGCCAGAAATCAGTCTCGATCAGGATGAAGAGGTCCGCTTTGATAAAGTGAATGAATTTAAGGGCAACACCATACAGATCGAAGGGAAAGGGAACAAAAAGGTCAACCTCTTTGGCCATGACATCCCGGGAAAGTTCTTCGCCTGTTTTAGTCGAGGCGGAAAAAATGAGACCCACGTCCGGATAAGCCAAGCGCAATTCCCTTACAAGGGGCTGTGCTGAAAGAACTTCACCTACGGAAAGGGCGTGGACCCAAATCCGCTTTCCGTTTTCAGGAAGTTTCTGCGTAAGTTCCTCCAGACCAAAACCAAGTCTTAAAAGAATCCTGCCACGATACTTGGGAGAAATGATTGCTTTGACTAAAAGCAGAGGAGATAATAGTATCAGGCTTATGACCTGAAAAACATTGTAAAAAAACATGCTCATGGAAAAGTATACCCGATATTCGTTCTTGTATCTGACATGGTCTGCCTGCTGCAGGCAGTTCATAATGATACAGATTTTACCTGGTTCCCACCCGAAAAAGCATAATATTTTTGGATGCAGAAAAAATTGTTTCCAATTCGGAAACAGCCAATTTTCAAAAAGATCCAGAAGATCAAAGAATTGTGCGGAGTCGTACATACGGGTACGTCGCACAAGCAATTCTGAAGATCGACGCAGAGATTGCTTGAAAAGGGGCCTTTCCGGATGGAAAATACCTATTTAACCACTTACAACAACAATTACAATGAACTTGCTTCTTTTTGCATCAAATGAAATCAAGAGTGACGGCACAGTTTGTCTGCAAGGCAGGCGTAGTACACATATATTAAAGGTCCTTGGCTGTAATACGGGGGACATCATCCGGGCAGGCATGATAAACGGCCCTGCCGGCATAGGAGAAATACTTGCAATCCGGGGAAAGGGCAAAAATGCAGAAGTAGTTCTGCGTTTCGCTGCAACTGATAATCAGCCTGAGCCCCCTGCGGTTGATCTTATCCTGGGGCTGGTAAGGCCCATCATGCTCAAAAGAGTATTAGCCCAGGTAACCTCACTTGGCGTGGGCAGGATATTTCTGATCAATGGCACCAAGGTAGAAAAAAGTTTTTTCAACGCCAGTCTGCTGAAAGATGGAAATTATCGATCGTATCTTGTCCAGGGTCTTGAGCAGGCAAAAGATACCCGATTGCCACAAGTTGCCATCCATAAGCGCTTCAAGCCATTTATTGAAGATTTTATCCCTACAATAAGTGGTGACTATCAGCGGATGCTTGTTGCCCATCCTGATGGCAGTGCTGACCTGAAGCAGGCACTCGGGAGCAACTTCAAGGGAAGAACACTTTTTGCAGTAGGCCCGGAGGGAGGGTGGATTGACTTTGAAGTTGAAAAGTTTGTGGAACACTCTTTTGTTCCTGTAAGCCTGGGCAGAAGGATCCTGCGGACAGATACTGCGGTTGTGGCATTGCTGGCACAGTTAATGTTGCTCCAGGGCGAGTAAGAAGAAAACGCGAGAGGTAAAGCAGTTATAATATCAAAGTAAAGATTTCTTGCCAAAATAGAAACTATTTTTCGGTAGAAGTCGAGTGAAGGTGTGTATTGGTAATATAAGGTTGGGGAGGCCTCACTGCTTTACAGGTATTTGATATAATAGGCATTTTTTAGTCAAAAAATGCCTGCATCACGCGGCGCGTCGATGATATAAGGTAGCAGTGAGGCCCTCTTTAGCGACAATCCCCTACTATATTTACTTGCAATAAATAAACCAATATTCACTAAAAAAGACTACTTCAATAACCAAAGGGGATTACAAAGAAAACGGTATTAATAATTATTGTTAATAAAGAGAATTTGGGATTATCGCTAATATCCGGTTGGGATTTTAACTAAATACGGCTGAGATGGAAGTCCATATGTCTTGCCACAAGTGTGCCACGAACGCACCAAAGGGTTTTATACCTCCAAGTGCGGTGCAGCACAAGAGATGAGGGTAGGCCCCTCGAAGCCACCATGCAGGTGGAGGTTTCAAACCACCTTAAGCTGCGCTGGTAAAGAGCCAGGGTGGTGAGCGTTAAGGAAAAGGCCTCGCAGGACGAGGTCAGGTAGGATTTAAGGAGGCGAGCGCAAGCGAACCACTGATCAGGAATGATTCACGACTTTCGATGTATAGCAATGTAAACTTGCTTTAAATGCTTTGTTAGATTTCTATTTAAAGTATTAAAACTCTAAGCGATAAAGGGAACCATCATTTTTTTTACAAGCGCCACGACCTTTTCCAGCCCGGTTGCCTACAAAGTATTCACATTGCATCATAGTACCTCTGTCACCATAGAGTGTGGCAATGCCTGGGTTAGTAGCTTGTAGTCTTAAGACAGTCTCTGTGCCGGTACCGAAAGCACCTCCTTCAGTTCCATAAACGTTTGAGAGGATATTACCAAAATTAAGATTAATGGCACGACCGGTTGTATATTCACCGCTGAGAGTTTCACCATCTGGCATGACAATTGTTATTTCACCATAACCTGTTCCAGATTCACTATACTTGGCTTTAAGCACACCAGTAGTCGAAGCCAAGTCATTAACAGGATATAACCGAGCATGTTTGGTACAGGCCACCAAAAACAGTAGAACAAACACCAACAAAGCCAGTTTCTTCATGGTAATCTTACTTTATTTTTCTGAGTTCATATTACTTGCCACAATATTAACTTTTTTGGCTAAAAATGAAAGTTATGATGTGTGATGGATATCTTGAACTTTTAGGAATGCTTTCTGGGTTTCAATATAGCAACCATTGAAAATAGTAGCTGTCTATGAAATTGAATTGAATATTATCTTCAGTATTTGGGAATGAATCTATATTGAATACTTGTTGCAGTTATATTCAGTCAGCATGTTCTTTTGTATAGACAAGAGTAATATTGAGATTGACTCTAAAATGAAAAATTACCAGTTAAGGTGTGTACTGGCAATATTAACTTTCTTGGAGGATGTTGCTACTTACAAGTGATAACAGAAATGTGGAGTTCTAAAATAGAAAAGCAGGGCCATTTCTGACCCTGCCTTCAAAATCATTTATTAAAAAATATTATTTCGCACCAACATCTTTGAGCGCCTGAGTGCATCGATCGCTGATCTTGTCTCCATTATCATCCAGGCATTTGAGGACACGGCCTTCACCAACAGCAATGTCAGCACAGAATTTCTCCAGGTCCGCATCACATTCATTTGCTAAATAAGTGAGTGAAGCAACAAACCGCTCAAGCTGCACAGCCGCATCATAGAGAGCATACTCGCACTGACCGGTCAGCTTGTCGGAAAAAGCATACAGACAGGCCAGGACACGGCCTTCTCCCGGTGTTACATCTTTACAATAGCTGTTAAGTTCCTTCTCACATCCCTTGGCCACAGTATCTATTACATTGTCTGCTGCCCAAGCTGATGAAATAGATACGAAAAACATGGCCACAACCGCTAATAAGACAACTCTTTTCCTCATAATGTCGGACCTTTTTATTTTGTTAATGGTTCTGCATCTGTTTTGGTTTCTTCCGGTGTCTGGTCAATAAATTGAACTTGTTGATCTTTATTGTGTTGAGCGTGATATTTGCCATAAGGCAGGGATGATAATGCTCGATAGTTGGCTTGCCGTGCGTATGGGACATAATCTGCCATTGCTGTACTTATTGCAGTTACAATAGCTTTGGCTATTAGTCCTCCGACCCCTCCACCTGTATTTCCTCCTGATAAATCAACAACGACCGTTCCAGTATATTCCCACAATGTCTGATCAGATGTCGTAGATTTTAATTGGCAATCGATTGAAACCGTTAACGTTGACGCTAATATCATATAACTCAAATCCCATTTTTTAATGGTTGTAAATAAAACAGCGTCTGCCCCAAAATATTCCTTAAATTTTGCCAATGGTAGGTTGACTAAAAGTTCAGTGTCATAAATACCCTCCATTTTAAGAATATCGGCAGTGACGGGATAGGGGAAAGTATAATATCCATAAAAAGCCAACGGCTCTTGAATGGTAGTTGAGTAGTACTCCTTTGCATCTGCGGCCGTTGATTCATTCATTGGCGGCAGTATTAGAATTGATAAGGGTTGTTCTTGGTACATCATTGGAAATTCTGACAACTTGGTATTCATCGCTGGTGCACAAGCTGACATAAGCGCGATTATTAGAATGCCAAACAGTAAATATGCAAACTTTTTCAATTTAATCACCTCGCTAATTTACTTAGAGACAGAATCGTTTGATGTGGATGAGTTTGACACGTTGGAATCGGTACTTTCTTTTGCGTTTGCACTTTGTATTAACCTCTCCATCAAATGTTTCGATTCGGGATATAGCTGAGCCTCAAGCTGAAAAAGCCTAATCGCCTCCTTTGAGTTATTTCCCTTCAGATTTATATATCCCAATTCTGCACAAATTCCTGGAGGAATAGGGAGATTCCTTACTTCGGATTCATAAATAACTCTTTCAAGTTCCTGTTGGTGCTTAACATATGCTTCCTCATTTTGATATTTCTCGGAAGCATATAATGTTTGTGAATAATTACCAAAATAGTAACTCTGTTGAGGCGCGCAGCCGGCAGAAAAAACGCTAGTCAAGAATACTACCAATAAAAGCAATCTTCTTTTCATGGTATTTGTATCTCCTTAGTAATTCCATTTCCAAGCAAGATGTTTCTATTTACGACCTCTTGGCCTGATTTTTTTACAACAATAGTATGTTTGCCGGGAGTTATCTCATAATGAACTTCACCACTTCTATTTGTGTTATTCGCATCGTTATTACTTGCGCTGCTGTTCCCTTCATTCAATACGATGGGGTTGAGATCATCAATATAAACTATGGCATTTTGGGTGTTCCCTGTGAACCAGAGAAAACTCTTGGGTTCTTTTTGTACGACACCTTCTTTAAGGCCACATCCTCCACATAACACCAGAAGAACTAACCAAGAATAAAAGATCTTTTTATATGACATAATATGCTCTCCCTTGGATTAATTATTGCTGAATAAACAGCTGGTCAAATTTTTGAGAGGAAATGAATTCTGAAAAATCCCCCTCAACAATATCGCATAATGTGACTTCGGACTCAGGTGTGTCTCCCAAGGACATAACTGTTATAATTTTGCCAATTTGATTTCCAGGAAGAGTAATCATCGTATTGGTTTGTGGATTTTTGACTTTTTTCCCTTCTTTCATAACCTTGAATGTATCCCCATTGTTAATATTTTGAGATTTACCTCCAGCAATAATAAACCTTCCATCCTCGAATCCAAGGATATAACTTCGCCATGGCCTATCAAGAAGATTTTCAATAATATTTGATGCCAAGTTTGTTATAGCTGCATCTAATGCTTTATCGTTTATTGCTGAATCATAACCTGCACGCTCTCCGACACCAAATACTGTACCAGCTTCTGTGTAGGCTTCTCCTTCACCTTCTTCTGAATATAATATTGTGCCTGTTCGGACTTCAATAAGCCTCACATGTACTTTCGCAAAAGCAATTTGCCGTTTTGTGCGGCTGAATATGCCTACTTCTCCTTGATCCTTCCTCCCGAACTCTGTTACAGAACCAACAATTAAGTAATCAGCCATGTTTTTTAATGGTTCATAATTTTCCATATTCAATTCTTTAGTGATTTTGTCGAGATCAGCTCTTTCAAGGAGAATAAATTTTTCTGTTTCTACAAGTTTTGAAGATAGAATATCTACTGCTTGTTTTCCAATACGGTCATTCTTGTCATCAATAAAAAAACTTTGGCCGTATTTCGTCTCATTGGTAAACCGCGCAATGGCGACCTTTCTTTTAAGCCCTTTTTTGCTGTCGATATTTGCTGTTTCATGCTGAATGGTTTTACTAATTTTGGGTTTTTCCTCAATGGTAACAACTTCTGGCTTATCAACAGTTGCACACGACGGCAACAATGCTATCAGTAAAATTAAGCCCATAAAAGTGAAGCAGATTGTTTTCATTCTATTTTCTCCTATTTCATAATTTATTTGGCAGGAAGTAAGCTCCAAACAAAAACCGGGTCACCTAATTTAATGATGATCCGGTTATGTTGTGTGTAAATGGTAACCCAGCTAACTTCATAAGATCTGTGGCTTTCCGCCCCTATTTTGCAATAGGTTGGGCTTTGTCATTTATGCAGTAATCCTTCAGCCCAAAACTCATAAACCTTATAATACACGTTAAGTCAATCTATATCTGGATTATAGTCGCGCTGGTTATGCTCTTATTGAATTTAACAGTAGTGCGGAGCGGACAGCTATTTCAGTCTTTATCCCATTTGCCTAACCTGACAGACCACTAATACTATCCACCCACTCAATCGTCCGCTCCTCGAGGTAATCATAAAACGGGTTGTGCCTTAAACGCAGCAGCCAGTGAGGGGGAAGTACCAGTAAACCCCTTTCACCCTGAATTGATTGCAGTCCAAGAAAGATATTCTTCGGGTCTTGCGGATTATGCATGCCGTAAAGGGGGTCGTCCGGCGGGAACGGCAGGGCGACATGGGACAACGAGATATAACCCTGGGGCCAGTCAAGATTCAGAGGTTTGATGGATATTTCGTTTGATAGGGACTTTTTCCGGCGGGCAATGATCTTCGTACTCTCAGAATTTTCATTGGTGACCAGGGTGACTGTGAATGGCAGGTTGTCCCTGGCCATCAGCCTGTCGTTTATCAGGCGTGGGTCTGACTGGATCAGGTTGTATTCTACAGCCAGGTGGTTGATGTCAAAGGTCACCAGTTCATGACTGCCGGACGCCAAACGGACAAGTAAACTGTCAACCACCGCATCGGTGGAGACGGTTGCATCCACCTGCGACTTGAATACCAGTATGGGCGGGAATGCTTTAATTGGACCGGACCGGGCCTTGGCTGCCAGGCGGTTGGACACCGAGCGGGTCAGGCGGTGGACCTGGCTGCCGGCATTGGTAGCAAAGGAGTTGTACTTGTAGGGATCAAATTCCAGCATTACGGACAACCAGGCAAGGCTACCAAGTCCGGGTAGATGCCCCAGCCAGTTTCTAAAACCGGCCAGTCCTGCTGCAGGGTGAATACCGATGGCCGGTGAAATCAGCACCAGGCTGGCCGGCATGGGTGACCCATTTCCATCTATCACGTTCAAGACAAAGTCCAGAGCCAGGGGAGCTCCGGTGGAATAGCCGATCATATGGATTGGCTTTGCTCCCACCTTGGCTGACAGGTGTTTCATGGCCAGACGCACTGCTGCAGACATGTCCTGCCAACTGATAGCCCGAAGGCCCGAAGGTGCGGTGCCATGACCGGGCAACCGCAGGCCGATGACCATGTAACCGCGTTGATTAAGAGTCTCGCCCAAAGCTCGGAGGCTGTAAGGTGAGTCTGACATACCGTGCAGCAGCAGAACCCCGCCGCGAGGTGCTGCAGCATTCAGTTCAAAGCTACGATTCCAGTTGGATTGGCGGTGTTGCGGGTCGGCCAGGCTGCCGGTACTGTAACGAACGATGGAATACTCTGGGCCGGTTCCGGTCTTGGCGTAGACTTTCTCTTCCAGTTCTGCGAAAAGTTTATTTTCAAGCTGCAGATAATCGTCAAAGGTACGGACTTCATCCGTCATTGAGGCGTTAAACTCTGCTGTCAGCTTTGCCCGGTGCCAGGGCTTCAGGGTCGGGCTGCTGCAGCCCTGTAAGAGGATGGAGAATATTAATATGACTACAGGCAAAATCCATCCAGGACCGCATCGCATACGGATTATTTTGATAAATTGATTCATGTGAACCTCTTGTAGCTGATTTTGAAAGATACTGTAGGCACTGGATGGAGCTTTTGAAGAACCTCTTTGATAGGAGTCACCCCCATTAATTGAAGAGGAAAAGTGTCAAACAATTAATGAATAAGCAATCTATTAAGAATAGATTAATGAGTCAAGGTGTCTTGCCACAATCTGCACTTTTAGCAGACTAAATCCGACTCACCATGTTTGAATGCATAAGTAGATAAAGGGAGCCTCCAGGTGGCGGACAGCTCATAATAGAACGGGAGGGTCGAAATAACTCGCCCTCAGTCTGACCCAGAAGGAGGCACCCTATGGAAAGTATTTACTACATTGGCCTGGATGTACACAAGAAATCTATTGCTTACTGCATCAAAACCGTCACCGGACAGATTGTCTG
>Ga0210109_1000030_pt1 | contig 24606 bp, 25 predicted proteins | sample China_Bullhead_C_FD_184857 | JGI IMG/M metagenome (GOLD analysis project Ga0210109, IMG submission 184857) | Wetland microbial communities from San Francisco Bay, California, USA, that impact long-term carbon sequestration -... | ecosystem: Environmental > Aquatic > Marine > Wetlands ...
AATACTAAATAATGCACAGGAGTAAGTATATACCAGTAGAGTCTTCCCCATAGTCCACGTGGATGAAAATAAGCTGTTTGAATCAGCTCATCCCCTTTTATCTTAAATTCCAGCCAAGCCTTACCCGGAATTTTCATTTGTGCATAGAGAAGCAGCCTTTCATTGACACTCAGATCTTCAACCCTCCAGAAATCAACACTCTCTCCTATTCTAAGTTGTTGACAGTCTCTTCGTCCCCTGTTCAATCCTGCACCACCGATCATTTTATCCATCCAGCCTCTGATCTCCCAAAGCCAATCATATCCGAACCATCCCTCTTCCCCACCTATGGAGCAAAAAGTGCAATATATTGTCTCTTTTGGAATACCACGTAGCTTCATAGACTGACGATCCATCAAAACTGCTGATGAAGGGTCATCCTTATGATGTTTTTCCCATCCGTCCTGTCCACCACTCGCATCACTCCATCGACTAAGAACTTGATTCTCTTCCATCTCTTGGATCGCTTTTTTAACTGCTTCATTAAATTTCATAGGGTGTATATGACTAAAGTATCTCTTGGCATTGTCATTTTGTATGAGCACTTCAGACGATAGCCCTTCTATAAGTGGACGTGCAACCGTATAAGGTACAGGGGTAACGAGATTCAGCCAATAAGAAGAGAATTTGATGCTCAGTATAGGAAGTGGAAAGATCCAGCGTCGAAGACCCAGTGCATTGGCACAAGCTAGCATCATCTCTTTATAGCTCATCTTCTCACTGCCTATGTCCACTACAAGATTGCCATCGATACTAAGGTCTTTTGCGGCCTTCAAATAGGCAATAACATCATCTACTCCGATCGGCTGTGCCAAGGTATTGACCCATTTGGGTGTGACCATGACCGGCAGTTTTTCTATAAGATGCCTGATGATCTCAAAACTGGCACTTCCTGAACCTATGATCACCCCTGCACGTATCCAGATGGTCTCTATTTTATCCGGCCTGCTTGAAAGTATTTCTCCCGTTTCAATACGGCTTAAAAGATGTTCACTTGCATGTTCTTTCACACCAAGTCCACCCAGATATATGATACGTTTAACCCCTTTTTTGATGGCTGCATACAGAAAATTTTGCGCACTTTGTTTGTCAAGCTCTTTATAGTTTTTGTGTTGCAAAGAGTGTATGAGATAGTAGGCAACATCAATGCCCTCAAGTGCACGCTCCAAAGAGTCCATATCAAAGGTATCACCTTGTACTATTTCAGCGTTTAGATTAGAATCAAGACTTTTAGGATTACGCACAAGCAGGCGTAAGGATACATCTTCATTTAAAAGCGTATGTTTGAGGCGTCTTCCTATATACCCATTTGCACCTGTAAGCAGAACTTTCATCATGTATCCTTTCAAACATTATAGCAGGCGCTGTATAAAATACATATATCTTATACTTAAGTATAGTCTAATCAAATTATTATTCATAGTGTTCTTATGACTATTCATCATCTGTATTATAATGAATTGACATCTTTTTACTATGAAAGTGAATGAAATCACATTATAATCAGAAAAAAAGGAGGCATACGTTATGGACGACATAAAAATCGAAAATATATATATTGTAGGCGATGTACATGGATGCTTTCATACTTTACAAAACCTCATTGCAGGTCTTCCTAATGATGCTGAACTTATTTTTGTTGGAGATCTCTGTGACAAAGGGAACTTCTCTAAAGATGTTATAGATTTTGTCATAGAAAAAGATTATGCTTGTGTCAAAGGGAATCATGAACACCTCATGGAAGTCTACCTTGAAGATGCCATTTTTCATGACAAACACAGCCCTTGGAGTACAGACAAACGCTATGGAGGAGTGCATACACTTCAAAGCTACCAAGATGATCATGACAAAATGCTCGCACATCTTGAGTGGATAAAAACGCTTCCCATCTACCTACAGGTAGATAACTATTTCATTACCCATGGCTTTGCCCTGCCTTTTTATGAGTATCGAAACGATCCTGTCTACTACAAAGATTATCTACTCAACCGCTATGAAGAAGGTATGGAGATTCCAAACGATGAAGTTATAAATATTTTCGGGCACTGCGTCTTTGAAGAGGTCATAATAGGAGAGAACTTTTACGGGATCGATACGGGGTGTTCTTATGGAAAAAAACTCACCGCTATACAGCTTGGAACCATGCAATGCTATCAGGAGACAATGGATCCCAGAGATTCTGACTACAGTATCAAAGAGTTGAAGCTTTCCCATATAGATCTTCCGCAGGATGAGCATACCATCAGTAATCTGCGTATGCACATAGACACACTTTTTACAGACTTCGATCTTGTTTCTACGGAGGTTGCAGAGTATATCGTAAAAAGATTTGGCGATGTCGGCAAACAAGAGATAGAAAATATGCTGGAAAAAAAGCAGCTCTTTATCAAGCAGGCGAAAAAGTTATTGGAAAACCTCTAACCAAAGCGGGATTATCTGAACTTTTCAAAAAGTTCTTTTTTATCCTGCTCCAGTTCTACATCCGCCAAAAAAATTCTTTTTTTAAATATCTTGTACAATTTATATTGTAGATAGATACCAAACAGAGCCAAGACCGTCAAATAGATAAGGATATGCAGTAAACGAACATCAAGATAATCAAACAGCATAGCGCTCACTCCTCCCAATATAATGGCTAAGGAAATAATGAACGATCTTATCATCAAATATTCTTTCAGCTCAATGGATTCATCTTTCATGAAATCAACCGTATGTACCCTAGCCACTTCAAAGGTAATGCCCTGAATGGTAAAGATAGCCAAGATCACATAGGTAAAGAGTTCAATGGAAACAGGATATAAAAAATAGCTTACTAGTTGAATCATATCAAGCACGATAGAGAAAAGATAGATATTGTATATCTTGATATGCTTGAACAGAGGTTGTACAATGCCGTCAAGTGCACCTATCATCATAAAAAAACTTATCATATATACGGGAAGATAAGTTCCTTCGAGCTTTGTTACATAGGGCATGAGTGTCCAATCAATATAGGTGATGAGCAATATTGCCAAAGACTGCAGATATAAAAATGTACTTTGATTGATCTCATGGAGTATAAACTTATAATTTTTGAGTTTCATCACTGTTCTGCTTTCTCATGAGATATCCATCATCATTATTCGGATAATAACCTTTTAGAACTTTTTGCTTTGTAAAACCGATCTTTTCATAAAGTGAGATAGCACTTTGATTGGTCGTTTTTACCTCAAGTGAATAGTAAGAAGCTTTTAAATGTTCAAATGAATACGCAAGTAACATTTCAGCCATACCTATCCCCCTACACTCCGAAGATACACCCAAAGAATAAAGACGGTAATACTTTTTTCTTTTAAGCCAAAGGACATAAGCAACTAATTCATTATCATGTATATAGACAAAAAGGTTGTTCTTTTTAATATGATAATAAAAAGAGCCACTGCTCAAAGGAAAATCATCTTTAGAAAAGAGTCTTTTTTCCAATGCAACTAATGCATTGAGATGCTCTTGCATAGCGTGAATGATCATTGTTTTTGATAAATCGTATATTTAGGGATCAGCTTGTCAGGACGATAAGACATTTTGACTTTTTTCAAATTTTCAAATCCCATATCATCCCCTACATTGATATACTCGCTTTGATAGATCTCTTTGAGATATTTGGTGAACTCCCTAAAGATGAACTGGGCACATCCCAGCACCTCAAAATCAGTCTTTTCAATGATCACGCTGGATGTTTTTTCATTGATTCTCTCACCGACGGTAAAACCTTTGATCTCATCATCGATATAGAGCACCATTCCTACCACATCGAGATTTTGATAATCGTTTAACAGACGTTTAATGGCAAATCTCTCAAAATAAATACCGTCTAAAAAGGTTTCAACTTCTTCTTTTGGCATGTAGGTTGTTCTGTCTTTTACCCATTTGTTAAAAAGATGTGTAATCCCGTCCTTATGCTTCTCAATATCTAAGATCTCAACCCTGTGATTGGTATATACATTTTTAAACTTGTTGATCTCATTTCTTTTTGATTTGTACTGATCACCTTTGAGTTCGATAAGATGATCGGTTTTATAGATATAGTCGACCAGTTTCTTCTCGATGATAAAATCTTTGAGCATATCAAAAATAAGTGTTCCTTCTTCAAGATAGTCCACAAATCCTTCTAGTAGATTTTCATGAATATATTCTATTTTCGAATACTGTCTATTACTGTTATGCGCATTCATGATCTCAAAACATTGCAGCATCGCTTCATAAGTATTTTCTTGTTTTCCCAAAGGAGGAAGAAGCATGGAAAGTTCACCGGAATTTAAGATAAAAAGACAAAAGGCATCATTCACAATGGCATAAAAACCAGTGGCAGTAGAGAGCCAGATGTAATTACCTGCAAAGGTATAGTCACTGATATCGGCATTGACCACTTTTAGGTATGTATCCATATGCTCTTTTGCTCTTAGGTCAAAGTGTTTTAGGGTATAGTTGCTCACGGTCAAGGTTGACACATTTTTCTCCGAAATATTTTTTAAAATTTTACTCCTTTTTTTCGGATTTGCATCAAAAATTCAACGATTTTTTTAAGAAATTAAAAATCTTTTTCTTTCTTATGTTTACTGGACAATAAACATGTTAAAAACAGTGTTCTAGGGAGCAAGCCTTTGGATGCTCCATCCACCATTTTGTCTTGTATAAACAATGCGGTCATGCAGTCTGTTCGCTCTACCCTGCCAAAATTCTATCTGTGAGGGTATTACCCTGTAACCTCCCCAAAAATCAGGTAGAGGGATGGAACCATTAGCAAACTTTTGTTTCATTTTTTCTATTTGCAGTTGAAGTATCTTACGTGAAGAGATGACCGAACTTTGTTCACTCACCCATGCACCTATCTGACTGCCGCGTGAACGCTTCATAAAGTATGACATAGACTCTGATGTACTGATCTTCTCACATGTGCCTATCACACGTACCTGGCGTTCCAGATCCAACCATAAAAATTCCAAAGCCACATGAGGATTTTGCTCGATCTCCTTAGCCTTAACACTATTATAGTTCGTAAAAAATACAAATCCTTTTTCATCAAATATCTTTAAAAGTACGGTACGTATATTTGGAATATTTTCTTTTGAGCTTGTAGCTAAGATCATACTGTTTGGATCTTTAACCTCTGTTTGAACCGCCTGAGAGAACCACGTTTCAAAGAGTATGAAAGGATCTGTAGGTACCGTACTTTCATCGAGTGTTGCTTGTATATATTCTGTACGCATCTCTTGCAAATCTAACATGCTACCTCCTAAAGTCTCTGTTTAAAATATGCCATGGCATTTTGTGAAGCCTCTTTATGTACTACCATGGGTTTGGGATAGTTTTCAATAGTATAGTTTAACAAATAGTTCTCATCATGTAGCTTCTTGGCATCCACTGAGCTAAGTTCGGGGATCCACTTTTTGATATAGACTGCCTCTTTATCAAATTTTTTACTCTGCAAATAGGGATTAAAGATACGGAAATAAGGCTGAGGATCTATACCCGTACCTGCACTCCATTGCCAGGAGAGTATGTTGGATGCGGCATCATAATCCAACAAATACTTTGCAAAAAACTTTTCGCCCCACTGCCATGGCAAGAGCAGGTCTTTGGTAAAAAATGATGCACATATCATACGTACACGGTTATGCATAAAACCTGTTTGTAACAGTTCTCTTACCCCCGCATCTACTACGGGTACTCCTGTTCTGGCTTCACAAAATGCAGTATATTTTTCTTGATCTTCTATGCCGTTAAATCGGTATTTGTGATTGTGTGTGGCTAGGTCAGGAAAGTGAAAGAGCAAATAAGCATAAAAGTCACGAAAAATGAGTTGTCTAAAAAAAGGTTCTGTATCCACACCTTTTTTTTTCTGATCGACTAAAAAGCGTAAGAGACTTCGAATAGAGATCGTACCAAAACGAAGATCGATACTAAGATGAGAAGTCGCCTCTTTGTCAAGATAGTCTCTCTCTTTTACATACCCCTCAAGCCTCTTTTGTAAAGCCTCTATCTTGGTTTGTGGATCTTTAATTTCAGGAAGGTTTAGTCTAAACCCAAGAGAATCGATCCTTAAAGGTAAAACTTCATTGACCATTGAATGATATTTGGTGATGCCTGAATATGAAGTATGATATAGCGTATGTTCTCCAAAGGTATGCTCCTGAAGATGTTCTTTAGAAAAATGTGCTTTGGCTTTGTTATAAAAAGGAGTAAAAACAAGATAAGGTGTTCCATCGTCTTTGAGTATCTCTTCAGGTTGAAAAATATAGGTATCATGCATATAGCGGAAGTGAAGGATATGAGAAACTCTAATATCCCGTTCTTTTGCATAGGCATCATAGTCACCACTGGCCACCACTTCATCAAAGCCTTGTCCTTCAAGTACTTCAAATATTTCCACAGGATCTCCCCAGAATATTTTGAGGTCCAACCCTTTGTCTTGCAGTGATTGCTTTAATTTAATAACCCTATCAAAAATAAAGCTGACACGTTTATCATCTTCAGGAAGTGAATTGAGTATTTGTGTATCGAAAATAAAAACAGGCAACACCTCACCACCCAATGAGAGTAAGGGGTTGTCTTCTACTCTCAAATCACGCCGAAACCAGAGAATCCTTTTCATCTATTACCTACTCACATGACTAATTTTTTAAAAAAGATATTTTAATTTTAATATACTACCCAAGGAAGGTTCAATACTGTAGCTATCTACTTCATCTGCATTGTGGTTGTAAATCGTAAAATCACGTTTAAATGCATAGAGTAGATCAGCACTTAGTTCAAAGTGTTTATTGAACTCATACCGAAATCCTAAGTTTGCCTGAAAATCTTTAGCTTCACTATAGCCTCCTGGTTCAATACCGCTGTCATCTGCAAGACGTATCACTGCCTGAGAATAGATCATACCTGCATTGAGCAAAACTTCCGGACTTATCTGATAGCCGATATAGGCTCTTGGAAATCCAATGACCATTTTCAATCCATCTGTTTCACGTGCGCGATACGAATAACCGATTACAGGCAAGGCAAGTGTTTTGACGGAATGATAATTTGCAAAGGCACCAATCTGGATCGCATGGTCATCATCCACTTTATAAGAAAAAAAGCTAGTGATACCGGCACCAAAAGAATCACTCATCTCATTTTCATAGGTTGCATTCATATTGATAGAGTTAAGCATAAACCATTCATCATTGATGCGCAAAGGCCAATTCGCATTAAGCTTTATGCGGTTCATAGAATCTATAGGTGTCTTACCTTGATAAAATGGAAGATCATTCTCATTTTTCCAGTCAAAATCCCAGCGGCTATAGCTAAAACCAAACATTTCATTGTTGATCTGGATCTTTTGTTTGTATGTCTTCACACTCCCCTCATACCCTTCAAATTTAGCATCTGAGAGAAAGTCACTTTGAAAAGTCACTTTAGGCTGTGCAATTTGCTCCAGTAGTGAGAGTTTTTGGTCTTGGGCTACCAACGATAAACTACCGGCTAACACTAATAAAATAATACGTTTCATTTTCCACCTTTTATATCTGAACGCAGTGCAAGTTCTTTTGGATATGGATGTAAGAACTTTTGATTCAAAAGATACTCTACATCATAGGTTTTCGCAAACATATGAAGTCTGCTTAGTGGGGCAATGAGAGGGACAATTTTGTTTGCATAATCTCTTATCTGTTCGTGAAGCATCTCTTTTTCCACCTTGGAGATTTTATCTTTGACAAATCCTGCCATGTGTTCAAGGACATTTCTGTTTTTACCGATGGAACTTTTTTCTGCGATAATGGTTTTAAACACATATTCATACTTGTTCAATACCTCATCAAATGAAAGCTTGTCATGGTTACCTACGATCTGCCCCAACTTCCGATACAGCACATCATCTTTTGCCTGAAGCATAAATTTGTATGACTGATGAAAATCAACAAGGTCTTTCATGGCAGGTTTTGAATCCTTGAAATTTTCAAAATCATCATAGGCAAAAAGTTGCATGATGAAGTTCTCACGTAACCATGGGTCATTCAGTCTTCCTTCCTCTTCCATGGGCAATAAAGGAAAATGCTCTTTACAAATTTTCACAAATAGACCATCACCTTTCTCTTTAGAATAGCCGTTTGACCTGTAGACCATTGCACTTCCAAGTCCGCAACTAGGAGATTTGGACTTAAAAATGATACCTCTTATAGGTTCATTTTGAATTTTTTGGAGTTCTATGTTATTTGTGTGTAAAAGTTTCTCAGTAACATCTACCTCTCCATCACTGCTTTGAACATAATAGCCGTCATTCTCATCTTCTACAAGTCTTATCGTTGATCTCGGCGTACCGAATGCTAAATGTTCGGGACAGAACGAAACGAACTGTGCATACGCTCCTAAACTTTGTGTGACAAAACGATCATGACTGTGTCCGCCGCTATAACGTATTTCTTCCCCTAACAGACATCCTGATACGGCTATTTTCATCATTTATCCTTTAGTGTAAAAAAGCTGTTTTGAATCTCTTATCATCTAGTGATGTGATGCCTATCTCTCTAAAAAACTCTAAAATAGGCAAAGACTGTGCATAGTTTGAACTATAATTTTCATCAAAACATTCTAGTGTGGCTCTTAGTATATCATCCATGAGTGCAGATTTAGCTTCTTTGGTGTGATCGTAGTATATATCCATCGCCTCTTCCGGATTTTGATTCATGAATGTGATGGATTTTTTCACTGCTTTGTCAAAGTTTTTACATACTTCTCCATTATCATGATAAAAATCTTTATTGACAAACAGATCCAGTGCACTGAAGTTTGCAAAACCTGAAGTTTGTGCATCAAGATAGAGTAAATCCATATTTTCATGTTGTGCCTCTATGCCTTCAAAATTATAGAAGTAGAGCCATCCGCCATCTGCACCCTCTTTCATATACTTAATATGTTCAAAACCGTTAGGCTCAAAATGTACCTGTCCTGTGGACACATCAATACCGTCTTTTTCAAAATAACGACGAATGATCTCATACCCTATGGTATTGGTCACATCATTAGATACGGGTGTGGTTATAGTAATCATTTCACCATTTTTAACTTTGTCATACGTCTCTTTTTTAAGTAACACACCACCTTTGGTTTCGAAGTAAGTCCCTAATGAAAGAAATTTTTCATTGAATTGTTCTATGAGATGCAGAGGTTCATTGGTGGCAAATTGTATGTTCCCTGCAATTAACTCATCTAGCCCGTCATAATGTTCATCAGGTACGATCAATTCAATATCTAAACCATAATTTTCAAAGTAACCTTTGTGCAACCCTACCAAAAATGGTAAGTGATCCGGGTTTAAGAACCATTCAAAAGCGAGTTTAAGTTTCATATTTTCATTCCTTTTATTAAATTTGATACATTTTCTTTTGTGTTACCTTTAAACGCTGCACTCACTACAGAGATCATGTCTGTTTGTGTGGCTGCAATTTGCCCTATGTTTGTCTGCGAAATACCTCCAATGGCACAGATAGGTATATCAACTGCTTCTTTAGCTTTATGCAGAACATTTAAAGAAATAACACCCGAATGAGGTTTTGTCGGTGAAGAGAAAAATGATCCAAATGCTACATAATCTGCACCTTCCTCCTGAGCCTCTTTTGCCTTACGGATACTTCCATAACAAGACACTCCTATGATACCTTTGGGGAATATTTTTCTAGCCTCTTCAATGGGCATATCATCTTTACCGATATGCAGGCCATCCGCATTTATTTTGGATGCTAAATGCGGACGATCATCTATAATGAAGGGTACATTGTGGCTGCTGCAAAGTGATTGTAGTATTCGACATATTTCTTCTACGTCTTCATCTGATTTTGTTTTGTTTCTGTATTGTACGATGGAAGCGCCTGCCATTAGGGCATCTTCAACATAACTATGTACTGTTTCATCAGGGGTAAGGTATTCATCTGTGATCACATACAGACCATTAAGCGATTGCGGCATGTTCTCCTCCTTTTTTATGATTTATAGGACCTGGTCCATTTCCAATGCCAGGAGCCTCTCTAAGTCCGTGCGTAATAAACTTTTTGGCTATTGAGATCGATTTTTCAAGAGGATATCCTAATGCAAGATTTGCCGTGATCGCACTTGAAAAAGAGCATCCTGTACCATGTAAATTTGAGGTTTCTATAAGTGCAGATTGAAATACACGCTTTTGACGGTGAAAATAAAGCTGATCAACGCTAAATTTACCCTCGGCAAATTCAACAACATGATGTTTTACAAGTACTGGTGTATTGAGACTTTGGATCATTTCAAGAGATTTAGTATCTCCGTGTTTGTATCCAAAGAATTCATAGGCTTCATGATGATTGGGTGTTATGAGTGTTACATGCTCAAAAAGTGATTTCATTGCACTTAAAGCATCATCCTCAAGCAAGGGAGAACCTGCTTTAGATATAGATACAGGATCAAGGACGATAGGGATACTAAGGTCCTTTATCATCTCACATACAGCATCAATGATCTCTTTATTGAAAAGCATACCAATTTTTATGGCTGCAACATCAAAATCTTTCAAAACCATTTCAATTTGTTTTTTGACAAATGATGCATCCATGCCCACTATCTGTTCAACACCCGTGGTATTTTGTGCTGTAAGTGCTGTAATGGCTGTAGTACCAAAAACATCAAATGCTTCAAATGTCTTTAGGTCAGCTTGAATACCTGCACCACCGCTACTGTCAGAACCAGCAATACTCAATACTACTTTCATAATCACTCCTTTTTTTATATGTAAGGAGTATATAAAACTTAGGGTACTTTTAGTAGTGTAAAAATGTCAGTTCAATGAAAAAGAGATAAAGATAGATGTGTTTGGAGATTAAAGTATGTCTCTTAATACCATGGCATAATGCAGTACGATAAGATTCAAAAGAAAGATGCCCATCGATGAGCCTTTGGAGAAAAGACGCTGTAAAGGTGTTTTTTCAGTATGCAGGGTCTTCAAAGAAATAGTCATATGTATCACTGTAAGTACTACAATGACAGCTACAATATAGAGTTTCTTACGCAATGCATCGATGACCTCATTTGTGAGGTTTGAAAAAAGTATATCTAACAAACCATTGCTGGCTATCATGAGTGACCCTGTAGTAAGCAGGATGATCAATGCTGCAACTTCAAAATAACCATAGATAGGACCTATACGTGGATAGACGGCATCCTGGTCTTCTTTTTTTCTAAGACTCACACCCAGCATAAACATGAAAAATGCACCACCTATCCATGCGATAGCGGCTACAAGGTGTAAATGTAATGCCCAGCCCACTATTTTCCTGCCTTTTTGCTATGATGTCCTAACGAACAATATTCTTTTGCATTATCCATAGTTAATAAAAGTAATGTGTCAGGCTTAATACGGTTCCATCTGTCTGCCTCTTGTACTAAATACACTTCCACACGTAGTTCTAGAAGTTTCAAGAATGTTTTGTACCCCAACTCTTTTATATAGATACTATCTATGTTCAATGTCTTAAAATACTCAAAAAACTCTGGTGATTTTGACGTTTTATGAGGATTTTCCTGTACAAAGATCTGTCCCTCATCAAGAAAAGCAAAGGAGTGTGCTTTTCTAAAACGTCCAGAGATGGTCTTTTTATCTTCTTCTACAGGAATGAGTGTCATTAACTGTCTAACTTCAATACAGCCATAAATGCCTCTTGAGGTACTTCCACAGAACCGATGGATTTCATACGTTTTTTCCCTGCTTTCTGTTTCTCTAAAAGCTTTCTTTTACGTGTAATATCTCCACCATAACATTTTGCGGTCACGTTTTTACCCATTGATTTTACGTTAGAACGTGCGATGACATTATTTCCGATACTCGCTTGGATAGCTACTTCAAAAAGTTGTCTTGGGATAAGTTCTTTCAGTTGGGCAACAAAAGCAAGTCCTCTTGTACGTGCCTTATCTTCAGGAACAATGATGGAAAGTGAATCTACTATATCACCCGCTACACGGATGTCCAGCTTCACAAGGTTACCTTCTCTAAAACCTATAGGTTCATAGTCAAAACTCGCATACCCTTTTGTCATAGACTTTAATTTATCATAAAAGTCCATGACGATCTCATTCATAGGCACATCATACTCCATGAGAACACGTGTTTCGTTCAAGTAGTCCATCTTAATCTGTATACCACGGCGGTCATTGAGTAGTTTAATAAGGTTACCCACATACTCTTGAGGGGTGAGTATCGTCGCTTTTACATAGGGTTCGTAGATCTTGTCTATCTTCTGCGGCTCAGGCAGTTCACTTGGATTTTGTATCTCAATTTCAGTACCGTTCGTCTGTTTGACTTTATAGACCACTGTAGGTGCAGTGGCAATGAGTTCAAGGTTGAACTCACGTTCCAAACGCTCTTTCACCACTTCCATGTGCAGCATTCCCAGGAAACCTGTTCTGAATCCAGACCCCAGTGCCATAGAACTTTCCGGTTCAAAGCTCAAAGAGGAGTCGTTGAGTTTGAGTTTGTTCAGTGCATCACGCAGGTCTTCAAATTTATCGGTCTCTATAGGGTAGATACCTGCAAATACAAATGGTTTGGCCGGTTCAAAACCTCCAATTGCTTCATCTGTAGGATTTTTAGCATCGGTAATGGTATCACCTACCTGCAGTCCCTCAACTGTTTTAAGCCCAGTTACAACAATACCTACCTCACCGGTACGGATCTCATCCGTTTTTATCGGTGCGATAGGGTTAGGATACATCATATCAAGTACCTGATGCTCCTCTTTTGTTCCCATGATCTTGATATTTTGTCTCTTTTTAATGCTTCCTTCAAAGACACGTACCAATGCCAATGCACCTAAATAATTATCGAACCAACTATCGTAAATAAGTGCTTTGGCCGGTGCATCCTCTTTACCTTTTGGTGCCGGGACACGATCTATAATAGCATCTATAAGTGCTTTCACACCAACACCTGTCTTGGCTGAAACAAGATTATGCTCAGTCGCATCGATACCTATCGCTTCTTCAAGCTCTGCAAGTACACGGTCAGGGTCAGCTGCAGGAAGGTCAATCTTGTTTACTACCGGTAAAAGTTCAAGATCATTCTCTATAGCAATATAGACATTGGCAATCGTTTGAGCTTCCACGCCCTGCGCAGCATCCACTATCAACAGAGCACCTTCGCATGATGCCAAAGACCGGCTGACTTCATAAGAGAAGTCCACATGGCCCGGAGTGTCTATGAGGTTCAGAATGTAATGTTCGCCATCTTTTACATAGTCAAGACGTACAGACTGTGCTTTGATGGTAATACCACGTTCTTTTTCTATGTCCATCGTATCCATCACTTGTGCAGACATCTTTCTGTCTGAAACCGCTCCACACTCTTGGATGATTCGGTCTGCAAGTGTTGACTTTCCGTGGTCAATATGTGCGATAATAGAAAAGTTACGTATATTTTCCTGTGGTACTGGCTTGGCCATTAAATTCCTTGTATGCTTACTTACTAATTTGTTTCAAATAAAGAGTTTACACTCTCGTTGTTATGTACTCTACGGATCACTTCACCCAACATAGATGCAGTTGAAAGCATTTTGATCTTTTTAGACGGTTTTGTCATAGGGATCGTGTTTGCGACAACAAGTTCGTCAAGATCTCCTTCTTCGATACGTTCATAGGCAGGACCTGAAAGTACAGGGTGCGTACAACATGCCATAACTGAAGTAGCACCAAGTTTTTTAAGTGCAGATGCAGCTTTCACCATCGTCCCGGCAGTATCGACCATATCATCGATAAGGATCACATCCTTACCTTCAACATTACCAATGATATTCATTACTTCACTCTCATTGGCTTTTTCACGTCTTTTATCAACGATAACCATGTCTAGACCCAGTTTATTGGCAAAGTATCTTGCTCTTGCCACACCACCGATATCCGGAGAAGCGATGACAGGGTTTTTAAAGTTCTTCGCTCTAATGTAATCCATAAATAAAATAGCGCCGTACAAGTTATCTACAGGGATATCAAAAAATCCTTGTATCTGGGAAGCATGAAGATCCACAGTGACCATACGAGTGATACCCGCAGTCTCCATAAGGTTTGCTACAAGCTTTGCTGAAATAGGTACTCTCGGTGCAGCTTTTCTGTCTTGTCTAGCATATCCGTAATAAGGTACAACAGCCGTAATAGACTTGGCAGAAGAACGTTTCAAGGCATCTGTCATGATAAGAAGTTCCATAAGGTTACCGTTAGCAGGTGCAGACGTAGGCTGAATGATAAATACATCTTTACCACGTACACTTTCCGCAATCTGTACAGAAATCTCACCATCAGAAAAACGGTTGATCTTAGCCTTGGAAAGAGGCATTTCCAAGTAAGTTGCTATCTCTTCAGAGAGTTCAGGGTTTGATGTTCCGGAAAAAATCATGTATCCACTCATAATTGTACCTTTGTGTCTATTTTATTACGCGTATTCTACACAAAAGTTGATAAAAAGGTGATTTAAAGCTCTCGGGTATTACACTAAGAGAGATACTAATGGGAACTATGGATATAAATGATACGAAAAGTTTTTAAGAAAAAGCCGGCTGGTGGCAATAAGATAGATGCATTTTTAGAAAAATACAATTTACCCAAAGCGTATCTTGCTGTAAACAGACGGATGATCACCAGGGGTGTGGCTATAGGACTTTTCTGGGGATTCATCCCTATGCCGATGCAAATGCTGGCTGTTATGGCTACCACACCTTTTATCCGGTTTAATGTGCCTATCGCCATTTCAATGGTCTGGCTAAGTAACCCTTTTACTATGCCGCCTATGTATTATATGGAATACCTTACGGGAAACTTTATCCTGGGACGTGAAGGTATCGAAGATATAGAATTGACCATGTCATGGTTCAGTGAACATTTTGATGATATACTTGTTCCGCTCTATGTAGGTACTTCTTTTTACTCCATTGTTGTTACAGGTATTATCTATGTCATACTTAACAGACTGTGGGTGAAATCTGTACATAGTGAGAATAAAGAGCGAAAAAAGAAAAGACGTAAAAAAAGCAGTAAAAAATCCAATCCTCCAAAAGTGTAACACGTACTTCACATCATAGACTTTCAAATGCAGCATATAAACCAACCATTAACCAAACTATCTTATGATAAAACAAAAAAGAACAAAATGATGTATCGAAAACTAACTCTTCTCCTCCTTCTTCTTGGCTCCTTTTCCAGCTTACATGCGGAATATCTGCTGAAAGAAAGCAAAAGGATAAAAAGTAAAATAGACCGTATGCCTAAAAACAGAGTAGCAGATATGAAACATATCCCTCAGGATCCTTCATATTATGCTAATCAGATCAAACCTTTTTCCAAAAGTAAACAAAAAGAATTCGATGAAAAATTTAATAAGAAATACTTTGAACCATGGGGTTTAAGTGCATTAGATATCCCTGAACAAGATTTTGGATGGGAGATCAGGTTTATCACAAAAAAGCCGATCTATAAAGCTAAAGGGTCAGTTATACCTGCTACAGTTTATAATAAATGGATAGAAAATGCTGACTATGACAACATTGATAGTAAAAAATATAAAGCCATTACTGTACGTCGCACCAATGTCAAAGCACTTCCTACCTCCTCTTCTTTTTTTAGAGACCCTAAAAAAACCGGTGAAGGATTTCCTTTTGACTATAACCAAAATTCCGCGCTGCACATCAATGTTCCCCTTTATATCTCTCATTTTTCTAAGGATAAACGATGGGCTTTTGTAAGAGCGTCATACTCTTTTGGTTGGGTAAAAACCTCTGATCTGGCACTGGTAAGTTCTGATTTCATAAAAACGTTTAAAAATGATCATTATGCCATGGTGATCAAGGATAATCTTCGTCTCTATCATAATGACAAAGATATCTCTATCGTTAAACTAGGTGCCCTCTTTCCCATCTCTGAAGATCATAAGTATATAGTAGCTTCACGAGATGCTAAAGGTAGAGCCCATATTGAAAAGGTAAAAGTAAATAATCCAACAATCATTGCAAAAAAGCCGCTGCCGTTCACGGCTAAAAACGTAGGAATGTTGGCAAAAGAGTTTTATGGTGAACCGTATGGCTGGGGTGGAAGTTATGAGTGTCGTGACTGTTCCGCAACAACCAGAGACTTTTTAGGGGCATTCGGGATATTCTTGCGCCGGAACTCCAGTAAACAGGCTGAAGATGGAGATCCTGTCTCCATAAAAGGTCTTACAAAAGCGACAAAAAAGAAGAAGATCATCAAAGATGCTGAGCCTTTTAGATCTTTACTGTATGTTCCTGGACATGTCGTACTCTATCTAGGTGAGTACAAAGGTGAGCCCGTCATCATGCATACCTACTGGGGGATACGTAAAAAAGACCGTACCAAACTGATCACTGCTCGTACTATCATTACCAGTACTGAACCGGGCAAAGAACGTGCAGATATCAGAGAACAGAGTAAGTTGATCAATACACTTCAGACCATAGTCAATTTTTAACGCATATTTAGATACACTCATACCATGAGATTAAGCATTGAAATGCAATACAGGGAGGCACTAAATGCCGAGTCGTGCAAAAGAAAAAATAAAAATATTTACTACGACCATCACTGCCGGTAACCATAAAGGCAAAAAGATAGAGATACCAGATATCTTTACAACACGCAGCTCAAAAGGTATCTTAAAAGAATCCCTTTTTAATACGTTACAATTTGATATTATTGACAAGAACTTTGTTGAAGTCTTTGCAGGTTCAGGCTCCATAGGTCTGGAAGCTTTAAGCCGTGGTGCAGGACAATGTTATTTTATGGAGTACAATAGAACAGCTTTTCGTTGTCTCGAAGGCAATGTAAAACGTGTCGATCCTTCTAAGTGTCATCTTTTCTATGGTGACAGTTTCGAAAAATTTGAAACTGTCTATGAACTGGTCAAAAAGAGCAAGGAAAAAACCTACTTTTACTTCGACCCTCCATTTTCTACCCGTGATGGTATGGATGACGTTTACGATAAAACCATTGCACTCATAGAACGCATAGAACCTGAAGTCGCCGAAATGGTCATCGTAGAGCATATGACGAACCTGGATATGCCAGAGGAGATAGGTGCACTGGAATTGATGAAGCGTAAAAAGTTTGGCCGAAGCACTATGACCTATTACAAACCAAAGGACTGATATGGCAAAAAGTAAAACAGAAGACCACATTGCATTGTTTATAGACTGTGATAATATATCACACCGTTCCATAGAAGGTATTATCAATGAACTAAGTAAATATGGTGTAGTGAACATACGTCAGGCTTATGGCAACTGGACTAAAGACAACCTCAAGAACTGGGAAGATAAACTTTTGGAATTTGCCATTAAACCCATACAACAGTTCGACTACTCTAAAAATAAAAATGCTACAGATATTCTTATGACCATAGATGCCATAGATCTGCTTCATACCAAAGATATCGATGCATTTGCATTTGCCACAAGTGACTCTGACTTTACGCCTGTAGTCATGCGTGTACAAACTGAAGGTATCAGAGTGTATGGATTTGGTGAGAAAAAAACACCCAAGCCTTTTATGGCAGCATGTTCTCAGTTCATCTTTACAGAACAGCTTATGAAGCAAGAAACAGAAAAAGTTGCAGACACATACGATTCACACAACATAAATGTACAACAAGAACCTTTAAAGAAGTCAGGTAAAGAGATGCGTCAAGACACCTGGCTGGTCAATGTTCTAAGAACAGCGCTAGAACAAACTATGGATGAAGACGGCTGGGCAAACTTAGCGAGCATTGGTCAATACATCAACAATTCTACTTCATTTTCACCTATTAACTTCGGATATAAAAAACTAAGTAGTCTTATAAATGAGATAGACCTTTTTGATGTTTATCTAGATCCAGACAGTAAACAAATGAGCATCAGAGATAAGAGATTCCACTAAACCGTAGTTTCTTTCTTCTCTTTTTTCTCTTTTTTCCCCTTAGGCTCAGGCTCCACAAATTCCCCTTTGATAAGCCCTGCTTCATGTAGAAACTGTGAAGGTTTATAGTCTATTTTTTTTACTCTGTCAAATTTTGCCAAAGAGAGATAAAGTCTGTCTTTGGCGCGTGTCACGGCAACATAAAACAACCGGCGTTCCTCTTCAATGCTTGACATCATCTTTCTGTTCGGAAATCTTCCGTCTACCAGATCGATCACATAGACTTCAGGAAATTCAAGTCCTTTACTTGCATGAACGGTCAGTAGATTAATACCCTCGCCTTCGCTGAGTTCATTTCCACCCAGTACCATGGCATTCACAAAACGTCTCAACTCTGCATATTGCCGTGAAAGGTCCAGTAAAAGATGTGCTTTTCTCTGTATACGTTCTTTGGCCTGTTTCTTCTTCTCTTCATCTACTTCTCCGGACTTAAGTCGTCCTCTTTGTGTTGCCAGGAGTTCTATGATCCCGACATAGAGTTTGGAAGAGATGATATTTTTTAAGATATCAGAGGGTTTCTCCAAACTATGTACAGACTTCATAAGCATATAAAAATCCTTAAAAAAGTTCATACCGTCGTTACTCAGTTTTGCATGTTTAAGCAATGGATGATTGTAGAGGGAACTATCGAGGTTCATATGTTTAAATCTCGCTGCAGATCCTATCTCCTGGTCATCATCAAAGAGTCCCAACTGAACATTTTTATTAGGATTCAGTTTAGGTAGATCATGCACCTTTGGGTAGAGTACCCCTTGCATGAAATGTCCCTGTCCAAAATGCAAAAAACATTGGAAAAACTCTTTAGAGAGTGCTGACCCTACGCCTCTTGCGTATTCAAAGACATGAATAAACGCCATCATGTCTTTTGGATTTACCAGCAGTGCCAAAAGATCCAGTAAAAACTTTATCTCTTTTGTGTCAAAAAAGCTTGTCCCGCCTTTACGCTTACAAGGGATACCATACTCACGCAGACTTGCTTCAACACCATCTGCTGAAGAGTTGTTTCTAAAGATAACGGCTATCTGATCATTAGGGACATGGGTACGTTTAATACCTTCGGCAATGGACTGGTACTGTTCAAAAAGATCATTGTACATCAAAAGCTTAGGCGGATAACTCTTTACATCACGCCCCACTTCCAATTTCTTAGGATAAATACGCTCATTTCGTTCGATGACACGGTTTGCCAAAGAAAGTATGGGTGCAGTAGAACGATAGTTTGTTTTCAGTGTAAACACACTTGCTTGAGGATAACGTTTTGAATACGTTGCGATATTCTCAATATTCGCCCCATTGAATGCATAGATACTCTGGTCATAATCTCCTACACAAAAGAGTGATTTTGGCTTAAGCACATCTATCAGAGCACTTTGAAGGGTATTGGTATCTTGATACTCATCCACGAGTACCTCTTCAAAAGGTATAATGTTCTCTTCCAAATGGCTTTTCATACGTAACAGCAAGTCATTAAAAGAAGCAAACCCATAGTCTATCTTCTCTTTTTCAAACTCTTGAGTGATATCCATATAGATATCCATAACAGGTTCATGATCAGGGTATTTCTCCAAAAACCAGATATCAAAGCTTTCTAGAGAGGCATTTTGATACAAAGAGTACATCTCATAAAGGTAGGTAGCTGAAAAAGGCTGCATACTCAGGTTCATGCGCTCAAAATTACGTTTTTCATAAATGCTTCTAAAAAGTGTTTTAAGCTCGGAAGGTTGTTTCAGTGCCAAATTCGGATATATCTCTTTGAGCCAACGGTACGAGACTGCATGGAAAGTTCCAGACTCTATCTTAGATACGATTTTTTTAGGAAAATAGCGTTCAAGACGTGCGATCATTTCTCCTGCAGCTTTATTTGTAAAGGTTAAAAGCAATATCTTGGAAGGTTCGGTCCCCTGATGTAAAAGATGTGCGATACGTCCTACGATGGTAGAGGTTTTTCCTGTACCGGCACTGGCGATAATAAGATTGTGTCCTAAAGGTGCCGTAGCAGCGCTAAGCTGCTCGTCATTAAGAGAGGTTAAAGGCAATTATTTCTGACCGATGATGTAGTAAGTATTCTTATGATCTACCTGTTTGAGTTCTAATTTGTATTTATCTGCCCAATGTTTTACCAATTCTGTAAATCCAGAAAGGTTATCTGCCCCAATATCTTCATCACATTTGATCTTTAAATGATTTTCAGAGTTGGACATAGCGATAAAACCCTTTTCAACGGCCAAAGCATCATTAAATGAAGGGATATGCTGTGAAAACTTGTCAAAGTTCTTTGTATTGCCGATAATATCATTGATTTGTTTGAGTGTTTGTTCACTTTTTGTATAGCCAAGTTGTGCTAAAAGTGCTTCTGGTGTAAGATCAAGGTGCATAACTATCCTATATGGTAAGATTAGAAGTTAATTGTAGCAAATTTTTGATTAGTGAAGCGTTAGGGAAATGAAAATTCCCTAAATTTTAAAACAGTGTATCAGATGGTACTTCAACACGTGCTATAAGATCTTTATAATGCTCCACATTTTGAAAGGCTTTTTCATAACGCCATCGTAAAACAAATTCAATGATCTCATTCTTGAGTTTATTCTCTAAAGTCTCAGCTTTACCAAAATATCCTAAAGAGATGTTCTTCGCTTTCTTTTTACCATGCTTATCTGGTTCATAAGTGATGGCAATGACCTGAATATATTTACCTTCACGTACTTCACCAAAATCATCTTCTTTTAAACCAATACCAGACAGATTCATCGCTTTATACATAAAGACCTTATCAAAGTCTGGAGACTTCTCAAATATTTTGAGTTTTTCATAAAGCTCTTTTACACGTACAATATTATGTTCACGAATATTGTCATAGTTTTCATCTGCTTTACTAACAGCTTTTTCCGGTGATTTTTTTTTAGTTTTTTGCACTTCTTTGTGCTCAGTAGATACAACCGAAGACTTTTTTTCTTTTTCTTCGATTTTATCTTCCAAGCGACTCGTAAGTGCTTTTAATTTATCTAAACTACTCGACATTCTTTTCCCTTAAAATGTGGCCTACGGCCGTTCTTGAGTACATATTATTAAATATAGTACAAAAGATCTTGTTATAGTTTGATTAAATTATAGTGAATAATATTAATTTTTGTATTTTTTAATGTAAAAAGAGAAAATAGTTATAATATTATTTAGTATAAAAAATGGGTCTCTTAGCATAAATGGGTAGCTTCTAATAGATTTTTAGATAAAATCCTATAAATAAATTTTAGGATAGAATTGATGGATTATTTAGAGATCGTTGGTGGAAAAGAGCTAAGGGGGAATGTCACAATAAGTGGTGCCAAAAATGCAGCTCTCCCCATCATTGCAGCAACCATACTTAGTGACAAAGAAGTCACATTAACAAACTTACCCAATGTTGTAGATATCCGAACTCTTCTTAAGCTGCTAACCATGCTTGGCGGAACTGTAGATCATGATAAAACCGTAGCAAAGATCAACAATGGTTCCATCACTTCCACCAAAGCGGTCTACGAAATCGTTTCTCAAATGAGAGCATCGATTCTTGTATTAGGTCCCCTTCTCGCAAGATTTGGAGAATGTGAAGTGAGTTTGCCTGGTGGATGTGCCATTGGTCAGCGTCCTATAGATCTTCATCTCCAAGCACTTGAAGAGATGGGTGCACATATAGAGATCAAAGGCGGATATGTTCGTGCAGAAGCACCCAATGGGCTTCATGGTGCAAAGATCATCTTTGACAAGATCACTGTAGGTGGTACGGAAAACATCGTTATGGCCGCTGCTCTGGCTAAGGGGACGACAAACATCATCAATGCAGCAAAAGAGCCTGAAGTGGTACAACTCTGTGAAATGATACGTGACGCGGGAGTAAAGATAGAAGGTATAGGTACGGATGAACTTACGATAGAAGGCACAGACAGAAAACCTCTTGCATTCAAAACTGTTAAGATCATACCTGACCGTATCGAGGCAGGAACCTACCTTTGCGCAGGAGCTATCACTAACTCAACCATTACGCTTAACAATGTTAACCATAAACATATACGAGCATCTATTGATAAGCTAGAACACATGGGTTGTACCTTTGATCTGGGAGATGACAGTATTACCATCCACCCTGCTAAGAACCTCAAACCTGTGAATCTCATTACCATAGAGTATCCGGGCTTTCCTACAGACATGCAAGCACAATTCATGGCACTTGCAGTCATGGCTGAAGGGGAAAGCCTTATAGAAGAGCGTCTCTTTGAAAACCGTTTTATGCATGTAAGTGAACTGAACCGTCTGGGTGCAGATATCTGGCTGAAAGGGAGTACAGCAGCTGTAAAAGGTGTTGAAAAGCTTTATGGAGCAGATGTCATGGCAACAGACCTCCGAGCTTCTTCAGCACTTGTTCTAGCAGCACTGGTGGCAGAAGGTACAACAAACGTAAGACGTATCTATCACTTAGACCGTGGATATGATGACCTGGAAGGAAAACTTGCTGCACTGGGAGCAAATATCGTGAGAAAAAAAGAGAGTAAGTAGAAGGGGTCTATTTGACTTCTACGACTTCTATCACTGCAGGAAAACCAGGACCTATAGCTTCTTTGATGAGTACTGCTTTTACTTTGACTGTCTGATTTTGTTTTTTCATCAGATCAAACTTGGTTTGATTTTGTATTTTGTAACTTTGCTGACTCTTACTGTCTTTAATACTTAGGTAGGTATGAGGTGCAGAGCCTTTCATCGCTACCCTTCCCTCAAGCTCCATAACATTGTCCTGAGCGCACCCTGTAAGGCCTAGAAATGTTAATATTATGATTAGTTTTTTCATCTATTTTTCTCTCTTATTTGGCTATTAAAGTTGCTTCCGTTTGACCATTCAGTTCTAAACTAATACTAATATCACCCGTTAAATTATCACCTATTTTATAATAATAATTCCCTTGGGGCTGAATGGTGCCGGATGTTGTGTAAATCGTCGGCTGTGGAATATAGTTAAAGAAGTTTATAGATCCCAATTCATATGTTATACTTCCATAGACACTGTCAGTAAACCAACCTGTATTATATTCAGGCGTATTCACTAAATTTTCATGATCTGAAAGCATGACTGCAATACCCCATTCGGTAAGTAAGTTGGCAAATGTCTTTCCTGAACCCTCTGGAGCTTTATTGACAGCATCAACTACAGCTTTCTCATCTATATATGTATTATGCATGATATCATGAAATAGTTTGGCTCCTCCATAGTTTCTAAGAAGGTAAGCTCCAAATGCATTCACTTTAGAATAATCTGCCAAGATACCATTCCATGCTGTTAAAGAAAGAGTATTATTTGCATTAAACAATGGATATCTACCCAAGGTATTTCCAGGATCACCTGCACTTCCATCCAGGTAATCCACCCCTCTTGGACCAATATGTCGTATTTTAGTTGCAACAAGATCTTCTGTACTTTCAGAGAGCATTTCATTGACCCATGTATTGGTATTGTCATTCGCAAGTAAAGTAGTTTTTTGGTAAAAATGAATCATATGTTGAAATTCATGAGCAAGTGTAGAAATCATTTCTTTGGGCCAAAAATCATCAATCTCCCATGACGGACCTTCTTCATTGGCAAACATCACCGAATCAATATAAAACATTATCCTTTCATTTGAACCTGGTATTGAAGAGACTTTAAAATTGTCTTTTGGCCAAAAAAATCCTACAACTCTTCCTTCTCCATTAGAGGGTAACCCATCATTATCTATATCAGTAAGCAGGATAGTGATTTCATCATTAGCTGGGATAAGATCGCCATATTTAGCTTCTGCTGCAGCACCCCACTCTTCTCCATAGATATTAGTCACCCAGTCATAAATGTCATCATTATCAGAATCTCTCTTCAAAAAAGTATCTGCCAATGCGTCTATCATGTTTTGTGTAATACACTTAGCTTTGCTACATCCTGAACCACTATCAAAACTGTCATCTGATACCCAGATATTGAGTGTTTTTAGCCCATATTTTGTAGGTACATCTGTAATCACTTTCCTAGCTGTAGCAGAAGTTTGACTTATACAAGTACCATTATCAATATTAATATCTGTACAAAATGAATATGGATCACCTACGGAATCTTCCATTCTCTCAGGTACAGCTATAGTTTTGGCTTGAAACTGATTTTCTTCTGCTTTAGAAAGCAATGTACCTATTTGAGAATTAAAGTCCTGTACATATTGAGGATGGTGTAGAGTACGTGGTTTTTCTTTAACTTCAGTAGATGAAAGCATTTTAGCTTGTTCTATCGGTGCAACTTTAGCATTATGTGTAATCGTTGAAGTAGCTGAAACAGTATCACTGTTACTCAAAACAAGGTAAAGGCTTTTTGCTGTATTTCCTAAAGAGACAGTAGTATTGATGATATCGGCAGAGCATAAACTTTCAACCTGATAATCACCAGTGATAGTAACATTTACATTACATGATGTGGTATCAGTACCGCCTCCACCTCCACAACCTACAAGTAACATCATACCTGCAAATGATAGAGCTAATAAACTATTTAATCGCATCATATTATTCCTGAATTTTCAATCTTATATACTA
>Ga0210109_1000031_pt1 | contig 23898 bp, 17 predicted proteins | sample China_Bullhead_C_FD_184857 | JGI IMG/M metagenome (GOLD analysis project Ga0210109, IMG submission 184857) | Wetland microbial communities from San Francisco Bay, California, USA, that impact long-term carbon sequestration -... | ecosystem: Environmental > Aquatic > Marine > Wetlands ...
TAAAGAGGCATCTACTTGTTAGGCTTTGCAGCTGGGGCTACTCTTTATAAAGATGGGTGGCAATGGGGTTATGGAACGGATTGATCTTCATCATGCTGTTAGACATTTCTTTTTTGTTTCGGCAAGAGCTATATATATCGAAACCCTATTAAAACAAAAAACAGGGTGCCCCTGCCTTCCTTTGCTACTTATATTTTTTGTTAAACACCAATCTGCATACCATGTTCTTTGAACAGTCTGCATCAACACAATCAACGGCACCATCGCCATCATTGTCTATGCCGTCATAGCAGGTCTGTGCCGGGCCTTCTTTACTTGGCTCCACTGCTGATGGGTCTTTGCTGCCATCTCCACCAACATCTTCATCACATACATTACCAATACCATCTTCATCATAATCAATCTGGTCTGGATTGAAAACTGTCGGGCAGTTATCGCATGGCTCACCAACCCCATCAGAATCAGAATCATACTGATCATCAGCAGTATCAGGGCAAACATCGCAGGCATCACCCACTCCATCGTAATCACTATCTGCTTGATCAGCATTGGGCTTATTGGGGCAATTGTCACACAAATCCTTATAACCGTCATCATCTGTATCCGTTACCCCACAGGTAATGTCAGTGAGTTGTATGTTATTAACAGCCACACTCCCCCTACCATATACGCCCCACACCCATTGAACATTAAATATTTCTTTATCGGCATGAGACATGATCTCCCTTGCATCAGCAGGAAGAGAATCTGAGGTCAACATGATACGGTCTCGGTCCATAAAGTAACCAAAAATCCCATCAAAACTGTAAATTTTGCCATCCGCTCCAACTAAATTGCTTCCGTTGAGAACTGTGTTTGCAGAACTGCCGCTTAAGGTAATTAAATCATACCCGGAATTAAAATTGTCTTTAGTTTCAATCGTATAATTTTTTAAAGTTGCTTTGTAATTGCCGACAATAATTTCAGAATCTATGATAGCATCTTTGTATGCCCCCCGAGAAGAAGTGGAGGGCGCAGAATCAATCGTGTCTGTTTCAAAAGTGAATGTGTAGGTGACCGCATCACCTATAGAAAAGATATGCTTCAAACTGGGGTTTACAAAGTAAACAAAACCCCTTATTTGCCAGGTAAGCTCTTCAGCTGCAGGAGTCTTTATGCAACCAAAAACCAACAGACAAACACATAGAACTGTTACTATACGCCTTTTGATACTATCCTCCACCCAAATCTCATTTCACTATGCGTCACTTTTTCTGCCCTGTCCATACCCGCAAAAAAGGCCCATCCTTTGTTGGACAACTCAGCTACGATGTAACTTGCAACCAAGTAATCTCAGACCCTGGTGTTACGCACCGCGCCTGCCCTGTGACAGACGCCGCTTTTCAAGGTGTACATATGTATTCTCCAATCCTTCCCGTACAATTTGTTTATATTATAATTGATCCTAATAACATAAACTGGCAACAAGAAAAAATAATATTCTACGGGAATGTAATTTTCAGTTTCCCCTCATTACATTGCACCTATGCTAAATTTACTGGGTGCGACAATTTGCCATATTTTCAATTCCCACCGACTTGTTTATAAATCACCTTGAACTTGCCACTTTGTGGCAGATACGGATTTGCGTGTCGCTGCTATATGACAATTGAAGCACGTACAGAATTTTGAACACCGAGAGGCTTGGGAGTATTTGTTATTGAAATACAATACATGTCAATATCTCAACAAATAGAGCGCAGGAGGAAGTGCTATATGAAAATCGCAAAAGCAATATTATTAATCCTGGCAGTCTTTTTGCTGCAGAGTTGTAACAGCGGGTCGTCATCTCCGCAAAGCACAGGGGAGATCGATCTTACATCAGGCAAATTAGGGTATTCCGGAGGGTTTGTTGATCTTGACGGTGATGGCTTACAGGATTTAGTGGTAGGTGCTCCCGATGCCAGTGCATCACCAACCAAGGGTGCTGTCCTGGCTTATTATAACAGTCCCAATGGCTATTCCACCTCGCGTATCTGGGAGATTACCGGTGAAGAGGAAGGCGAAAATCTGGGTTTTTCCTTTGCCAATGTAGGTGATGTGGACGGAGACGGCTATGATGATTTTGCGGTCGGCGCTTTACACGCTGTTGGAGAAGCACCTTTAAGCGGCGCCGTTTACATTTACAGGGGGGGCCAGGACATGCCTGTTCTTCTGGCAAGGCTCCGCGGCAATCTTCCACTTGATAAATTTGGCTATCGTGTTGCCGGTGGCGATCTGAATAATGACGGGAAAAGCGATGTGATTGTTTCTGCAATTTATGAAAACGGTGAAGTTTATCAGTCCGGCACAGTCTCAATCTTTTTCGGTGGAGCAACACTTGGCGCCACTCCGGATATTGTGATAAGCGGCAATGTGATCAACGGAGGCATGGGCTTCGGTCTTGCCACCGGGGATATAAATGGTGACAATATTGCCGACCTCTTCGTCGGCCATGAAAATTCAGTCCTTATCTATTACGGCGGAATCGATATTGCTGACCGTCTTGCCCTTGATCAGACGGCAGATGTCCACATAATTGGCAAATCTCAGGGAGGTGGTCCGCATTCCGGTTATGGCTTCGGTGATGCATTGGCTTTTATGGGTGATGTGAACAATGACGGGTTCGGCGATCTGGCAATTAGCAACTGGCGGAGTTCTGGCCCCGACTCTTCAGACTATAAAGGCTCGGTGTATATTTTTAAGGGTGCAGATGATCTTCCGCATGAGTTTTATGAAAGTGATCTTCCCCGTCGGCTCGCTAAAATTGTAGGAGGGGCAGAGGCTGATACATTCGGCGCCTCTCTGACCGTTACCGGGGATATAAACAAGGGAGGTGTGGTTGATCTCCTGGTCGGGGCCCCTTGGGCAACTGGCGGAATGAACGGAGATGTGAAAGTTTCCGGCAAGGTTTATCTCTTTTATACCGAAGAACTTCTCGCGGGACCATTGGATGAACTTGATACAACCTGGGCCGCTCGAACATATTCAGCAGATACCGCGAGCGGAGAGTTTAGTAAAACTCTGATCGCAAATACAAACGGCTATTTCTTAGCCGGAGCCCCTTTTGCTGACAAGAACAAAGGCAAAGCTTTTCTTTTCGAGGCAGCAACCGGTGACTCCATGCAGCTGGCCGCTGAATGAGCCTAAGTGGCAGACAGCACTTGATCAAAGCAATTGCCCATAAGAAAAATTAACAAAGGAAGAGAGACATGAAAAAAATAGTAATTTTGTTACCAATACTTCTTGTGCTTGTTTTTGTATATAACGGCAAAAGTCTTGGCCAAAACCCTTTTACTCCAGACGGACAGAAATGGGAGCCGGTTCCTACAGGTCATGTGCCCGGCAAGGATAATGGCGAGCTTTCTCCTGGTGCTGGAGACAATCCTCTGCATTTCCAGGGTGCTGATTGTGGTATCTGCCATACCCCGGGCAGACCAGGTAGTGATTTTGTATTTACTGAATCCGGTACAATTTATCAGGATAAGGCCGGTCGTCTGCCTTTGGTTGGCGCTGAAATCATCCTGAAGGATGCGGAGGGCAATGTTATAAGCATGACCACCAATGAAGCGGGTAATTTCTTCACCTATGCGCCCATTGCACCTGATCCGGCCTTGGGTGGCGATCCCGACACACCGCGCAATTGGCGCTACAAGGCTTGGATTAAATATAATGGAAGCGTAAGAAAAATGATTACACTTGCCTATGTTGGGGCCACACCATTTTTTATCCCGAGGATGAGTTGCAATATGCACCACAATGGTCGGCGTGGCACTCGAGGCGCGCTTACCTCCGGCAGATTCGAGACCCTGACTTCATATCCTGGCAATAATATCAGTTTTATGCAGCATGTCCTGCCCATTTTGAAAAATAGGTGTAAGGGATGCCATACGCCGGAATCCACCTCGCCCTATACAACCTACGGAGACGAAACCTTCGATTATAGTGGCGGCCTGGATCTTTCCGCTTATGAAAAAGAGCCTGGATCGGCTATTGGGGTGAGCGATGTCGTGAATACTACTTATCCTGAAGGAAGTGGCCTTATAAACAAGCCGCTGACCGGCAGCCAGCATGGAGGGGGTAATTTCTGGGATATGACGGATTCAGAGTATCAGGTAATAAAGATGTGGATCGAAGAAGGGGCGCTAAAAAACTGAGGTTCTGATACAATTGATCCGGAACAAAAATAAAACGGCAGGTCCTTAATAAGGCCTGTCGTTTTCCATTTTCCATGGTTTGCAAACTTTAATTCAGCGTTTCTTTACAAACAGAACTGATAAATACCTTATTCCCTTTGTTGTTGAAAGCCCTCTAATGTTTCTTCAAAGGCAGGCTTGAAAGGGCCACCCAGTTCTATGGCATCGCGGATTGCCTGAAGAGCTTGTTCTTTTTGGCCCTGCTCCCATAATACTTGTGAGAGGTTATTTAACGGCATTCCATTGGAAGGATGTAATTTATAAGCTTGTTTGAAAGCAGCCGCCGCTGAAGAGAGATCTCCCTGAGCATAAAAACTGTTACCCAATCCCATCCAGGCAGCTAAGTTTTTAGGCCAACGGTTAATTGCAGATGTATACCCGCTGACCGAAGCCTCAAATTGCCTTGCCCGCTCTAACCCCGCCACAGAGTTCAAATATTTTTCATCAATTGCCGTAGCGGGTAATTCGTCTGCAGGCAACACAAGCAACCCCCAATAATCGGAATGAGACCAGGTGTGTTCAAATACTCTTACCGAAATATGCTCAGCTTTTTTTGTCCCGGTGTGGAGAATGATAGTTCTGCCATTATCTGCATAACCAATTACAACCGCATAATGCCATCTCGGATACCAATTCAGACCGAGATTCTGGAGGACAATTACAGGATGGCCTGTATTTAGCTCTGCAAATAATTCATTTAATCCCTGTATCGGATAAGCCAGCCTGCCATACTGTCTTGCAGCACTTATTAGAGAGGACTGGAGACTGCCTTTAAGATCTGGTGTATAAACATCAACAGCTAAATCATTAGGGGTCAATTCAAGACCAGTCCAATTTAAAACCATTGCCAGCGAAGCAGGACCGCACTGATATGTTTCCTGTGTAAAAAAAGGAACTCCTTGAATAAATACTTCTTTCAAATTTTCTGGCGGCAATGACAACTTGCCTGTTTGCCATAAACTGCAACCCGAAATAGGAAAAAGAAAAATTATTAATATCAGGCTGATAGCCCAGCCACTGACCTGATGAAAAATATTTACCAATTTATTTAGTGTGTTTTACGAATGGAAAGACATGAGTTAAACCAAGAATATCTGTAAGAAGCAAGACAAGAAAAACGAGAACGACAGCGCCAACCACAGTCCCAACACCATCACCACCGGCTGGCAGTTGATCAAGAACTTTACATATCTGTGAAACTTCCTGGTCAGTAAGACTGGCTACTCTTTTTTTCGCCTGTATTGGATCAGTACCTTTTTCCAGGAATGACTTCTGTACATCTTGCCGGTCTAAAAAATTTGTAATCCGGGAGCGGGATGTTTCTCCTTGCAGAGTATTAATTACAGCCTCTGTTCCGATAAGTCCTGCTTTGGCAGTAATGGCGGTAAAATCTAATAACATAAAGGAAAAAATCAAAAAAAGGCTGAGTGGTTTAGCAATATAACGAATCATATTTCCTCTCTTGTTTGGGCTCCTCATAAGCCCGGTTGAATTCTAGCCGGCACAATATGACAATAAAACCGGAAGACGCTTCCTTCATATAGGATTAAATGAAATTCAGCATGCCTGGTGCAGATAATCCTCGGTTAATTTTCATATTTTGCAAACACCTCAAATTCTAAAAAATTGATACAAGTAAAATTAATCCTATAAAAAGAACATGTAAACCCGAAAAAAACAAAAGGATTATATCGGTTGTTTTTTTCTCCAGATCACTTTTGAAAATTACTTTTATGCCCACCCACATAGCGCAGATTGTCAATATAAAACCAGCAAGTATAAGGAGTATATGTATCAGGCCATGGCGGGCTAAAAAATCGGAGGTCAACACTAAAAACAACATGATAAACGTTGTAGTTATGCCGAATAAAAATGTCCCGTAAAAAACCTTTTTCATATCCAGCTGTAACACATGTGATCTTTTCATAAATATCTTTATAAGCAGCAAGTTCCTTAATAGTGATCTCAAGCAAATCAACCGGGGATTATGCGAAGAATACTCCTTGTATATGCAGGCAACCAGCAGTAAAAAACGCCAGAGCCGGCTGCCTGCAGGAAAACGGTTAATCCTGTTGGCGAATTCATTGCCTTGTATTTCGCGATTTCAGCCTTGCATTAGTTCTTAGCTGATTTGTGATAATCAGAATTCAGGTTGACCACAGTCTGGGCCCTGCGATTCTTGGCCCACGAAGCCTCATCGTGACCCAAGGCTATGGGCTTTTTTTCTCCATAACTGACTGTAACCAGCCGATCAGTGCTGATACCTTGATCTACGAGAAATTTTTTGACCGATTCAGCGCGTTGTTTTCCTAGGGCAATGTTATAGGCCTCAGTGCCGCGTTCATCGCAATATCCTTCAACCGTAACCTTTACCCCTGAATTCATACGCAGATAATCGGCCTTGTTGTTTAAAATTCGCTGCGCCTGATTCGACAAATCATAGCTGTTGTATGCAAACCTTACATTTTCGCTGACAAATGCCTTTCTCGCAGCTTCCAGGGCAGCTGCCTCTTTTAGAAGTCGATCTTCCTCAAGAAGCCGTGCAGCCTCCTCGACTTCCCCTGATGATTTCTCCGGTGCCACCTCTTGGATTTCCGGTTGGGTCGTCGATACCTGCTCGGTTTGCATCTCCTTTTTGGCACAGGAAGTCGTCAAGAGCATGGCAGACAAAATCATTACTAATGCAACAGATAACCTTACGTATTTTCTCATTTTTTCTTTCTCCTTTTATTCTAAATTGACAGATTGTTTATTGAGCACTTTACTGCCAAACTCCACAGTGCTCTTTCATGCCTGGGTTTTGCATCCTTTGAAAAACTTTTTTTGGGAGGTTATAAGATGGGAATTTGCCCATTTTAATCCGCAAGTTTCGGTTCCTTCTCGAAATAGCGCCTGTTGAAATCAGAAATAGTGTTCAGCGCTTTTACCGATGCCATCTCCAGGCTGTCCACTATCTGGCCAGTGGTTGATGTCAGCTTGGAATGCAAAAGCAGAAGCGGAATTGCAGACATCAGGCCGAAGGCCGTGGTATTCATGGCGACCGAGATACTGGCGGACAGCAGGTCGGCCTTTTCGGCGGGATTGGCATTGGCGACCGCGGTAAAGGCCTCGATCAGACCCATGATGGTGCCGAGCAGCCCCAGCAGGGTGGCGATGTTCGAGAGTAGCGCCACATAGGGTGTGCGCTTTTCCAACTGCGGGATGATTTCCATCATGCTCTCTTCCATGGCGATTTCAAAATCCTCACGGCGCCGGACCGCACCAAGACGTGCCAGCCCTGTTCCAAGCATTTGTGAGATAGCTGATTTATCCTTGGCGATGATCGTCCGGGCTTTGTCGAACTCGCCTCTAGCCAGTACGGGGTACAGGACATTCCACATGTTGCGGTTTATGTTCCGGGTACGGTTCAACTGGTACCAGCGCTCTGCCGTAATCGCCATACCGGTCAGAAACACAAGCAGAATCGGGTACATAAACAACCCTCCTTTCTGAAAAAAACCCATCAATGAGTACGCTTCCATGATTTTCCTCCTGAAATTCGTTGCATGGTTGAATCGTCAAATCGTTTATACAGCCACCATCTACTGATCCATTTTTATGCAGCGGGCAAAAAATCGATCGGATACAGGATAGTCATTCTTTGCACGTCTTCTTTCGGCCCAAAGTTGAACCTTTTAATGCGCTCGACAATCTTTTCAACCAATTCAGGCGAGGCCAGATCGGTCGACTCAGCCTTGCACAGGGAAACCCCACCGTCCGGTTCGATGGTGATTCGCATCAATATCTTGCCGCGCAGTGTCGGGTCCTTGCGCAATTCATTGTTGTAAATACGATACAGTGTTGCCTTGTACCGATCGAATACGATCTGGATCTCTTCGTCGGTACGACCCGGAGCAAGTCCGTCACTCAGCGGCCGCGACGATTCTCCTAAGCCTGCGATGCTACTTTCGACGCGCGCAAAACCATTGCCGCTGCCGGTGCCGCTCCCGATGCCGATACCGATACCACCAAGCCGGTCGGCATTGCCGTTGCCGATGTTGCGGCTGACCGCGGCATTGCTGATGCCACCGCTGGTGCCTCCCTCCGCCTGTATAGCAACGAGCGATCGCTGAGGTACAGCCCGGCCTTTTACGCGCGGGCTGTCATTTTTCAGGCTGGCCTCGGTGCCGAGTTTTGCAACGGGAGTTTCTTTCATCAGATCCTCAAAAGCGTCCCTGAATGCCAGAACACCGACGCTTTGTGCTTTTTTCCGCGCTGCCGCCGCGCCGCCGCCGCTATCGGCCACTTTGGTCTGTTTCGGTATGGGCCCTCCGCCTTTCGGCTCTTTATTCGCTTTTTGCTGCGATTTGGGCTTGGGCTTGGGTTCTTTCTTGACGGATTTTGGCTTTTCCTGTTTCTTTTTGGGCTCTTCCAGGGCCTTTTTCGGTACCGGCTTCGGTATCGCTGCAGTCCTTGGCGGTTCCGGTTTGACCAGCATTGCCAAACGTTTTGGTATCTCTAACACGGTGACCTCGCGATCCGGAATCGGAAGTTTGATCAGGGGTATGGGTGCACCAAAAACAAAGCATATGAGCAATGCCACAAGAACGGCATTGCGCAGACGCCTTTCGCTCTCCGCCTCCTTGGTCCAGGGCATGATCATGGCGCGAGAGGGAACAGGGGATATCTCCCGCTCAATAACGAACTCTTCTTTTCGCCGCTCTTCACGGTCGTACACAACACTTACTTCTTCATAAAGTGCGTCCAGTTCGTCTCGGCATTGGTTGATCTGTCCCTGGAGAGATGCTTCTTTTCCCAGGGTGCCGCTGATCTTTTGCTCAAAACGGGAAATGCTGTTCCGCACCTGTCCCAGGTGTTCTGCACCAGCCTCGACGTTCGGGATCTCTTTCCAGAAGAGTGCATCGGCTTCCAGTTCCTCCAGTTTGTCAAGGGCGTTGCAGACGTCCCGCAAGGCATCGAATCGTTGTCTTTCGGCGGAAAATGTTTCCAGCTCCGCCCCTATCAGACGCATTTCACCTTCAAGCGCTTCAAGTTTTTGTCGGCCTTTGTCGATCTGAGCGTTCAGCGGCGCCAATTCCTCTGCTAACATGGAAGTATTCACGGCATCCCCACTAGCTTTTTGCGGTCTTCTGGATGACGGCGAGGGAAATCCTTCCGTATCCGGAATCCGTACAGGTTGACATTATTTTTTTAAGTACTTTGAAGGGAATCGTTTTATCGGCAAGAATGGTGATTTCCTTGCTTTCGGCAACTGCCTTGGTGCTTATTCCGATAATATTTCGATCAAGCTGCTCCAGCCGCTCAGTTACTGCCTGAACCCTACCAATGCCGTCATCAAGAAGTTCGGGGGTGTTGACCACGGCTTCGCCCTGAACCACTACCACCTGAGGACTGACCATGATCACCACTGTTTCCCTTGGCTTGGCTTCGACCACGGAATCGGGCAGCTTGATATGCTTGGGTGTATCCAGAATATCACCACTGGATGAGTGGAAAAGCAGGAAGAACACAAGAATGGTAAAAACATCCATAAGCGGTGTCAGGTTCAGACCTGTGACCTTTTTCTTGTTCCGACCCATCCGTTTCATGCGTCTGCTATTTCTCATGGCGCGTCTCCTATAGATATGTCCGGGAAGAGAACCATTCCTGCGGCCTCTTCGCTTCCTTCCACCAGCACTGTGGCGCCACGTACCACATCCATGACCTGAACCAGATAGTCATATTCTATTTCCGGCTCCATCAAAACCGTCGCGTCTTTCTTGTCCGGGTAACGATCTTTCAGACGCATGAGTATTTGCGACAGCATGTCCATATCGTATTGATCGTCTTTTTTAGGAATCGCCGCTTCCACGGAAAACCCGTTGGCTATCTCCAGTCCTGCCTTGCGGACAATCACCTCGATAGCGAAATTCGGCTTGTTCAGAGCCGCTCCACCGCTGCTGGTCGGAACGGACAATTCCATGATAGTAATGCGTGAAAAAACGGCACTTATGAGCAGAAAGGGGATGAGCACCACCATAAGATTCAGGAAGGTCGTGACATCGAGACCGGGTGTTTCTTCCCTTCCTCTTCTTTTATGATGTCGTCTGGCCATGATCACTCCTTTCGAACTGGCGCTTGGTAAAATTGGAGATGGTATTCAGCGCCTTGACGGATGCCATTTCCAGGTTGTCCACGATCTGACCTGCGGTCGATGTCAGCTTGGCGTGGAAAAGCAGAAGCGGAATCGCAGACATCAGGCCGAATGCCGTAGTGTTCATGGCCACCGAAATACTGGCTGAAAGCAGATCGGCCTTTTCTGCAGGGTTGGCATTGGCGACCGCGGTAAAGGCCTCGATCAGCCCCATGATGGTGCCGAGCAGTCCCAGCAGCGTCGCAATGTTCGAGAGCAGCGCTACATAGGGCGTGCGCTTTTCCAACTGCGGGATGATCTCCATCATGCTCTCTTCCATGGCGATTTCGATGTCCTCCCTGCGCCGGACCGCGCCCTGCCGCGCTAATCCCATTCCCAGCATCTGTGCCATGCTTGATTTGTCCTTATTGACAATTTGCCGGGCTCTGTCGAACTCTCCCTTGACCAGCACCGGCTGCAGCAGGTTCCACATTTTTTGGTTGGCGCTCTGGGTACGGGTCAACTGAATCCAGCGCTCAAACACGATGGCCATGCCGACCGTAAACACAAGCAAAATCGGGTACATAAACAACCCGCCTTTCTGAAAAAACGCCACCACTGAATAGACTTCCATGATTTTCCTCCTTTTTTAAAAAACAAGACAATGAAGTTATTTTGCGGTACTGACTTTATAAAATTCAAGCTGCCGCCTGAATACATCCTTATCCACCGGCACATCGCCCTCATTCAACATCGTATCCAAACGGGTCTCCTTACCTATTTCCGAACTTTTCCAGGGCACGATATAAAGGGCCTTCGGGGCTTCATCGTTACCGACGATGGACATGCCGGACAGTGCTTTGGCCGCCGATTCCTTATCACCGTCCACATCCTGAGCCCCGGCCGCAACGGCCCAGAACATGAGCAAACACAGACACAGGAGTAATTTACGATACATTGTCATCCTCCCCTTAATTGTGACCAAGCCGGATCTGCAGGTCCGCAATCCACAACTTGACCTGCTTATCGTCCGGCATGGCCCGGCTGTAAATTTCGTAATGCTCGAGGGCGCATGTCGGGTCATTCATATAAAGATCACAGAGGATCCCGAGATTTCTGTGCACCGGGTAATAATCCGGAAAACCCGCAATCGCCTTCTCGTAAATCGCCCGGGCCTCGGTAAATCTTCCGGTTTTGCGATACAGCAAGCCGTATTCGTTACATGCCACCGGATGCTCGGGTGCCAGGCTTAGCGCTGTTTTCAGATGCGCCTCGGCCTGCTCCAATTCACCGATGTGCCTGCAGGCAATCGCCATGTTGATATAGGGAGCGGTTACGCCCGGTGATTTTTCGATGACTTTTTCCAGAAGGCCGATGGCCTGGATATATTCCCCATCTTCGAGCAGACCTACGGCGCGATCGAAGTCCCTGCGGGACGCTTCATCCATTTGAGGACTTTCCTTGATGATGAATCCTTCCCGGCCATCATCGAGCCGCGCAACGGCGAGGCCTTTACCCCTGTCGGATTCCTGGGCAATGTTTGCCGGCTTGGCTTTTTCATGCATAGAGCACCCGGCAAGTATCGACAGTCCCATCACGGCAACGAACAATCCGGCGCATGTTCGTATTTTTAACCACCGCATCATATTTCTCTGCATGAACTGCATTGCTACCTCCTCGTTGCTTGACCCGTTTGCATCGCTTCTTCGCTCTGGGCAGACACTGCTGGTTCGGGATCAGCAACAAACCCGGCTTCCTCCACTTTTTCAAACGCCTCGGTTTCGGTCCCTGCGACAGTAACCGTTTCCCCGGCCTGTGCAGGCTCTTCGGATTCTAATTCCGTCGGCTCCTGTGGTTCTAAAGGCACCGGCGGTTCCGGCCGGTCAATTGCATAGATGTAAGTTTCCAGTGAACTGATGATACCGGTGGTTTCTTCCGGTTTGTCGTAGCGCGCCGGCAAGAATTCAGCCAATTTCTGTAGACTTTTTTCGACCCAGTCGTTGTAGACCCCCCGTGCAATCAGTTTGATATTGTCCTCATGTAAATCGATGGCCTTCTCTTCGAAGGGATAGGCCTGGTCTTCAATGGCAAGTTCGTACTGTTCCAGTTCCAGGGGACTCAGTCCTTTGGGACGCTCGGACGTCAGCAGGGCCTTGCTGAATTGAGCATAAATCTCGGCAAGGTAGAACGTAGCCGCAGCAGTGATTTCTCCGATCTCATACTCTACGAGCTGACTGAATTTCTTTGTAGCTTCCTGCATAAGCTCGCGCTTTCTCTGCAAATTGGCCTTAAAGGGATTTTTCAGCTTGACGGCAGCAAAGGCGTCAAACTTCTGTTGGGCCAACACCAGGGCTGCTTGCCCGGCAAGATAGCGGGTCCGCGGCGTTCGGTCTTTCCCCGCTGCAGCATCGATGGCAACAATCTTTTCGAGTTCGTCCAGATAGGATGTCAGATCGTTCTGCGCTTTCAGGATCACGGTAATTTTGTTGCGGGTCTCCAGGTTGGGCTCAACGGGCTGCGGGAAATACTCCACATAACGTTTATAAACTACAAGCGCATTCGTACTGTTGCCATCCTGCTCATGCAGCTCCGCTGCAACCTGAAGGGCATCTCGTCTTATCTCGGTGTCCTCGGATTCCCTTTCAATGCGTTCATACTCATTGGCCGCCAGAGAAAGCTTGCCATTCTCCCTGTAAACGTAGGCGATCTTTTTGGTCACTTCAGGCTGCAATTCGTTCTCGGGGAAGCTGTTACGGAATCCCACCAGTACCGATGCGGCCATCTCCCAATCCTTAAGGTGGATCAGGGCTGCGGCAGCGTCATATTCGGCTGTCGGCCTGATTGTCGATGTGGGTGCCATACGACTGACCCGCAGAAAGTGGTCCGCCGCCGCCTGATAATCCTGGGCGGAATTGGCCTGTTCGCCCTGTTTATAGATCGATGCAGCAAGATTGTTGACCAATTCGTCGTGCATCTTGTCGCCTGCAGGCAGCAGGGCCAGCACATTCAGATATGCTGTCTCGGCTTCGCTGTACTGCAGAAGCTCATAAGAAGAGTGTCCGATGACCAGCCAGGCCGAACGGACGACATCAGCATCCGTGCCGGGGAACGTTTCGAGCAGCTTGTTCGCGGCGGAGAGAGACTGTTCATATTCCTCCATGCCGTAAAGGTCATCCGCAGCCGCTCCAAGGACGATCGCTGCCTTTTCGTGTTCCGGGAAGGTATCGGCAAACTGCAGTGAACTGCGGACTACTTCCCCTCTGACTGGATCCTTGTCCTCCTGCGAAACGACGGCAAGCTGCTCCCGGTAGGCTGAAACAGCTATGTAGCCGGCTTGCGAGGATTTTTCGTGGGACGGGTAATCATATGCTGTCTTTTCAAATTCCACGGCAGCGGCGCCGAATGAACTGTTTTCCAACAGCAGGTCAGCCAGCTGATAATGGATGTTCGGCGCTTCTGTTTCCGTTGGGAACGAAGCCAGGAACTCCCGATACCAGTTCAGTGCCTCTGCGAAATTCGCCTGCTTCTTTTCTTTCTGCTGGGGGTCCTGGTAACAGGCGTGATAATGATTCGCCAGGTCGATCAGGTTGCTTTTCAGGTAACTCAGGACGTCAGGACGATCACCCGGATCGAAATACTGCCAGTATTCCGATGTAAGCCCGTAGGTCGTGGCAAATTCCTTTTTGGCGTCGAGTACCAGGCTGGGGAATCCGCCCTTGGCTTGAATTTCAATTACCCGCATATGGAAATTCGGGGCCACCTTGTGGAACGGATTCCGGCTCACAAAAGCGGTGTAGGCTGAAGCGGCATCGGCATATCTGCGTTTGTCGAAGTAGAATTCACCAAGGTTGCTGTAGACGCTGTTTTCGTAACTTCGCTTTCCGTGGCGTGAGAAGTATTCGACCGCGGAATCGGATCCGCCGATGTTGGAAAAACTCAAACTGATCACGCGGAAGGTGTCTTCCGTTCGCTTGTATTCCTGCTCGTCTTCAGTCTGGGTGAAGTCATATCCCACGGAAACCTTGTGATCCAACAGTGCAATGAATCGATGCAGGGCGTCTTCATAGAGCTCCTGTTTGTAGAATGTCCAGCCCAGCTTATACAGGGCGAGCTCATAGAAAGAAGAAGTCGTAGCTGTATCGACGATACTCGAATAGGCATTCTCGGCATCCAGGTATTGCCTGTATGAAAAGAAATATTCAGCACGCCGGAACTGCACCTCGGCAATATATGGAGACCCGGGAAAATCACGGACCAGCCGCTCCATGACCGCCCTGGCTTCATCGGTCTGACCCAGTTCCTCGTAGGCGCGGGACATCTGGTACAGTACCTGGTCGTTGCGTTCATACAGGGGGTACTCGGTGAGCAGTTTCTTGTAAAGTACAAGGGCCTCCCGGGCACCTGCCCTTTCAAGATCATCAACGCTTTCGGCAGGACCGACTGAAGCCGTTGCCATTCCAGTCGACTGCTCTTGGGTTGTCCGTCTTTCAAAATCAGCCTCTGACTCGCTGCGCCCAGGAATATGCGTCGATGTCCGGTCAACCGGTGTATCGGAAACTGAGCTGCCTTCCGGAAGTCTCCCATGTTCCCGGGCTGGCGCTATCTCATCCGGCATACCTTTGGCAGGCCTGATACCTTCGGTAAAGGTGCCGTATTCTTTTTCGATCTTCAAGTCTGCCAGACGGCGGATGCCCTCGGGCGTCAAGTCGGAATCCGGCGACTTTTCCAGAAAATTCTGATAGCTTTGCATTGCTTTGTCCAGCCCGTTGTCGATCTTCTCTTCCTTGGTCTCGAACTCTATGTGGCTCAACTCGGCAATGGTGCCCTTGTCGCTGATCGATTGACATGCAGCCAGCATCATCGGAATTGCAAATATGAAAAGCCGGATACGATTCATTGACTTTCCCTCTCCTGGGTCTGGGCCCTGGTGGCCCGGTCATAGCTGTCCGCCATGGCGAAGCGCGCCTTGATCTGAAACTCGGCAAGGCGCTCGCGGCGCTTGGTGAGTTCACTCACGGCCACAGTCTCAAGCATATGCCCCTGACGTGCCATGAGTACCTTCACCTTTTCCCCGGCCTCCCGAATCCTGATGCGCTGGCTCCGAATCACTTCGTCGTAACCTTCATAGCTCTGGGTGGCGGCCTGACGGGTCCGCACAAAGTCCGTGTATTGATTTTTCAACAAATCCACTTCGTGATCCAGGTCGAGAAGATGCCGGTAGGCTTCTGTAAAGCGTTGGTCATATTCCGTATAGATGTTCCAGTGCAGCATTCCCCGCAAACGTTTGATCCGGGGTGTAAAACTCTCAGGCACGGCCGAGCCGCCGCTGGACAGCCTTTGTTCCAGAAGCCCGATCTCTTCACTGCATATTCGCTCCCCGGAGGTCGCCAAATAATCGGGCCTTGGGACCACCAGCATGTTTTTCAAACGTTGTGCAATACGGTCACGCTGCTCCAGGCGCAGACGCATCTGCGAGTCGAGGTGCCGGAATTCCCTGTCGATAACAGGAAGCAACGGCGTATAATATTCCCGGCGCTGTGCAATCATCTCCTCGAAGGCATCCAGATCCCCTTGCCAGGCCTCCAGCTTCCTGCGTAACTGCTCAAGGTCAAGATAGTTCTGCAGCGATTCCTGGAACTCATGGGTGGCCATTAATTCAAGCAGGTAGTATGTCTCGGGTGTTTGTGGAAGCTTGCGCAGCTTGACAACCCAGTTGGCATCCTGTTTCAGTTCTTGACGCACCAGGGCCCTGAGAAAATGACCTTCGCGGATACTCTTGATGGATGCATCGAGTTTGTCGAGTTCGATGCCAAAATTCTCCAGGGCGCTGCTGTACATAATTGCCGCCTTGCTGTATACATCCAGTTTCCCATAGGCATAGGGAGCGGCGAGCATGGCTTCCTGCACCGAGGCATCCGTAACCTCCCTCATCGCCAGAATGCTCCAGGGCACCAATGCTCTATCGAAGCGCCCCTGGAAGGCCGCCGCCCATCCTGAGCCCAGCAGGGCCCGGTTAGAGAACGGTCCGCTCAGGCGCACCCGGTCGAGGACCTGCTTGGCGCTCTCGAAATTATTTTCTTCCAGCAGTTTTGTTCCGAGGACCAGGTTCGATTTATCCTTGATCGCCAGGGTAAGCGCATCCTTGCTGTTGATCCGGCCGGTAAGGTCGAGATACTCGCGTCCTTGACTCTCCCTGTCGTCCCTGATGAGTGCAATGCCGAGATTATAGGTGGAGAAGCCTTCGAGACTTTTTACATCCTGGAGGTCTTGCAGAATACGTGCGGCATCTGTAAAGCGGCCGTTTGCCATGAGTATTTGGGCCCGCAGGAAGTCCAGATCGTTGCGGATATCTGCTGGAACATCTCCGCTGATCCGCTCCACGGCGTAGAGGGCATTAACCGGCTGGTCTTTCTGGAAGTAGATTCTTGCCAAACGGAAAATGGCCTCGTTGCGCACCTGTTCCTCGACATTGCCGTTAATGACCGCCGTAATGGCGCGCCCTGCTCGCTGGTGCATCCGATAGGCCAGTTCGAAATCACCCACGGCAAACTCGGCTTGGTTGATATGGTAATAAAGGGTATCACGTTCGGGTTCATCGAGCCCGTGGTGCTGGTTGAGCTCGGTGTCGAGCCTGCTGATGGCATCGAACCAGTCTCCCTGATAAGCATGGTACAGGGCTTCTCCGAAATAGAGATCCTTCAGCTCTTGCGGGCCGGGCGTCCCGGCCGGGGCCGGTGACGCGGCGAATATCAGGATTGTCAATGCAGCAAAGAACCTGTACATGATCTACATATCCTTGAAGGTGATGCTTCCGGCGGCCAGGGTGAGTTCCACGATCTTGGGGCCCACATCCTTATTGACCTTGAAGCGCTCTGTATTTTGAAAATCTGTGCCTCCCACGGATTTGCCGAGGACTAAAACCTGCAGGTCATGGTCACCGGCCAGGATGTTGCCGGTATAGATGCGCTGAACCCCGCCTTTCTGAAGGGCTTCAAGCTCTTTGAACGTGTAAATGTGGTGGGCCATCGGCTTGCCGTCCAACTCTATTTCCACCGAATCAAGGCGAAAGGTTTCGCCGTCGACCATCGATATAAATACCGCAACCTGCGTGTTGGATGGATACAACAGTTTCTCTTCAAGCTGATTAAGCTGCTCGGCAATGGACAGAACATCGGTCTTGATTTCCTGGACCTGCTCATCCAATCCCTTGATCTGTGCCCTGTAGTTTTCCTGTGCATTAGCGGACATGCTGAAAACAAGCACTGAAATTAGTAAAATCACTCCTGTCAGCCGGTAAAACATGATGGCCTCCTTACCTTTTTGCTTCATGCAGTTTTTAAATCCGACATTCCGAACTTTCATTTTTCCATCCTCATTGGGCCTGTCCGTTCGTGCCCGGCACGGCCCCACGTTTAGTACTTCCCGATCAGATTGATAAACAGACCCTGATGCTGGTAATCCAGCTGGGTCAGGTCATCTGAAAAATCACTGAAGTTATAACCGACACCCACCTTGATATGATTGCCCAGGTGGCGGTATACCCCCACCAGTGCGCCAGCACGGCTGTCCTGCGCATCTGGCAGATTAAGCCAGCGCCCCTCGAGAAGCGCATCCCAGCGGTGCACGAAGTGCCAGTCAGCGCGCAGCACATACAGATGGGCCCGGCTGTCGAAGTATTCCGGATTCTCTCTATCCTGGGCCACCTGGCCATACCGGTAGGCGTACTTGCCCCCCAGGGTAAAACGGGAGGTCAGATCATACATGACATCCACCGCTCCGATATGGCTGCGCTGGATATAGTCGGTTGTTGTGTTGGTGCCGGTCACCTGGCCCGGCGATGGCATGTTGTAGAAATAAGTATACTTGAGCAGCGCATTCAGTCGGTCATGATGGACAGGACGATACGCGTAGCCCAGGGTCGCTTCTGTATAGTCACCGTTAAAATTATCACCCTGTGAGCTCTCACTTATGGCATAATTAAATTTGCCGATGATCCGCCAATCCTCTGACAGCTGGTACCTCAAGCTGTTTTTAAACAGCCAGCTGGTACGCTCGGAGAAACTGGTGTCCGGCTGTTCAATGTTGTCGACCCGGTATTCCACGCCACTGGCAATCTTGAGCCGGTCGAAACCGTAACCGCCATTCACACTAACTGCAGTTCTTTCGGTTTCGGCTGCGGTGTATGGATCCTTGAGGGTGCCCAAGTCGAGATTGGCATCAAAATTGACACGCTCAAAAGGAACGAGCTTTACTCCGGTAGAATGCATCAGACCTGTTGGTACGTCGCCGTGTATATAGCGTTCTTCGAGGTAAACACTGGCGCTGTCCGAATAACGGGTTTTGAAACCGGAAGCCATATTACCTTTCCTGGCAAGCAGGCCGTTATCTGTGCGCTCGTTCTCGAGGGTGTAGTTACTGTAAAGGGTGGTACGGTCGGAATACAGATACTCGGTCCCGAGCATGGCGCCCGGTCCAAGGTCTCCTCCGGAAACCTCACCGGCAACATTGAACCTGTCAGTAAAACGCATACTGCCGCCTGCTCCGATGCGGCCGTTGTCCTCGCGGTTGCCGCTGGAGTCAATCGTATCCTGTACGAAACCGTAAGCCGTCCATTGCTCACGCGAATCGTAGAGAAGTTTGACCACCCCATCCGTCAGATCGCCCTCTTCCTGGGTTTCGGGTTTATCTTCCGGGCTCGAATTGTCCTCACGACTGTCATGCCGCACACCCGAACCCAAGGTCCAATGCTCACCTATCCGGTAATCGAGATTCAGCTCGTAGTTCTCGGTCTCAAGACCTTCCTCCTGCTGGTGAAGATCAACCTTTACACGGGCATTTAGACGGTCGGTAAAGGGTAGAACCGCGGTTCCACCGTATTGTGTCGTTTCCCTGGTGGCAATCAGACCCGGCGCAGAATAGCCTGCTTCAAGATCCTGAAGGTAGAAGGTGAACTGGCCGCCGCGCCCGTTTTTAAAAATGTCTTTTAAACCCAAGCTGGCATCAATACGATAGGCTGAGGACTCTGCATCGTTGTCGTCAGAAACATCCGGGGTGGAGAAGTCGTAGCCGCCGTCTATTGAGGTCATTTCCAAGACACCCGGACCTTTGGTTCGCCCTGTTTCGAGTTTAATCCAGGACAGCGATGATTTTCGCAGGGTTAAATCAGCCCCACCCAGGCTGTTTTCTATATCCAATTCCTCATCATGACTGGCGGTCACGCCAATTTTGACGTGATCATTGAGCCAGTAGTGAGCCCGACCGCCGGCAGCAACGGTTTCCGGATCATTGAAGCCGGGAGTGAATTCGTAACGAACCACAAGAAAAACCAGATTTCCGCTTAGGGATGCGCTGCTCACCAGCATATCGTCATCCACTGTTGCAGACAGTGGCTGTGCCAGCAGGATACGTCCCTGCAAGTAGTCGATATCGTATTCGAGAACCGGCGTCAGGTTCTTGACTCCCAGAACTATGCCGGAATCTTTGTCACGGATCTCGATGCGCACGCGTTCAGAACCCTCCAGAATATCCTGCCTGCGCAGGAAATAGAGCGAGCCGCCCGTGCCTCTGAGTTCGTCGCGTCCTCCCACCGTACCCGGGTCTGCGGCAAATCCGTCCACCATCAGGCGTGACTCGCCAAAGCTGGTGGTATCAAGGGGCTGATAATGCAGATTTGCACCATAAAGCCCGCGGTCCACGTGCGCCAGATCAGTATCGGTATACCCGACCAAGAAGTTGCCCCAAAGTCCGTAGGTTTCTTCTTTTTTCAGCTTGACATAGAATTTGCCCCTGGTCGGCGCATCTTCAGTGACGATACTGTCATCGCCGAAGGTCGGATAGTGATAATCAGGATCTATACGCCGGAACAAAGCATCCGGGGACTTGTCCAGGAAATTTGAAAATATCTCGTCAAGGGGGCCTTCCCGTGTATCGGCGCTCGCCGTCAGTGACCAGCCGTTCTCGAATTTGCCGTCGGTATAGAACGCCAATCGCCCATTGAGGCTCATGTCTTCACTGTATTGGGGTTTGTCCGGTGCCAGCAGTTGAGCCGGTCCGTTGGTCTTGTTGCCGGACAGGGTCAGGTCTGCGAGCCCCACCGTGAACCAGTCGCTCTTTTTCAGCGCCAGGTCACGCAGGAAGAGTTCGCCGCTGCCGAATTTATCGAGAACCGCCACTTCGACGGTATGCATGCCCTCAGGCAGGATCTCTTCGGCCACAAAACTGCCCTTTTTGTCCACCGGTACAGAATATCCGGCCATCCATACCCCATGTCCTTCGGGAATCGCGCTGCCGTAAGCCTGTATTGTACCTCCGTGCAGCGGGATATTACGGCTGGCAATCCGGCTCTCACCATAGACTGTCAATAGTTTTTCGCCAGGATCGATCTCGGCCGCCGCCGGATCGGTTTGATCCGCAACCCACAGGGGCTGGGGAGTTGTCTCATCAAAGTGTTCCTGCCTGTCATACACCCGGACAAGATATTTCAGTTTGCGCAGCGGGGCGGAGAAGGACTCGAAATCCGCCTGCCATTGGGCCATACCGTCAGTATCCACCTCGATGACAGCGATAGGTGTATCACGGACGGATTGCGCTTCCTCAAAAATCCTGACCTCAGCCCGCTCAATAAAGCTGCGGTAGTTGGTGTACAGGCGGAAATGCACCAGATTTTCGGCAAACGGTGTGTCCGGCAAATCCTGATAACGGATCGTAATAGGCCATGCGGTCACGTTCAACCGCGGTTCAAGTTTAAGGCTGTCGTGCTTGAACTGGATTTGGGCCTTATCAAGGGCTACGTCAATGCAGCGCTGCACATCGGCACCGCTTTTTCCCGGATCTTCCAGCGGCTTACCGTCCACAGTGATGCGCATGTGATTCAGAGCAAAAGGATCAACCGGTTTAACCTCGCGGGTCAACGGGGTGATATCGACCCCCTCGTAATCGTCGAGGATGATCGGTTCATCGTAGACAACCTGTACCTTGACCTTAGCCGTATCGGATTCTATAAATCCTCCGTTCACCACGTCGTCTGATTGCACATAACCGCGGCCGTCGAACTCTGCCTGTCCTTCGTTTAATCCCATTTGCCCGCTCACGGCTTCCATGGCACGTCGGGCGCGAACCATGGACAGCCCGATATCATCCCCGTAAACTGCGGCGGTACGCCGGTCAAGGCGCTTATTGGCGGTATAGCCGATAAATTGCAGGCGGACATTGGTTCTGTCGCTGATCTCGTCCATGATGCTCCGCAAGTGTTCGCTGTAACCGGGAGGCACCACTGGTTTGCCGTTTACAAACAGGATCGGATCAATACCGCCTGATTCAGGTTCGTAGACCCTGGTGACGGTTTCGGTTCCCTGGGCGCCCGGACACAGTTGAGGTTCTTCGGGCAGATCCTGCAGCGGATCATCGTGCCAGAATTCCACTTCCACGCGCCGGTTCAGTGCCCGTCCCTGTTGCGTGTCGTTGGGAGCTACAGGCTGTGAAACCCCGCGGCCCTCGGCTTCAATGGCCCCATTGGGCAGGCCCATATTTTCCTGGATGACAAGCGACACTCGCCGGGCCACGGCTTTAGAGAGCCCGACAGCATCGCCGTAGATGCGTTTATCGCGTCCCTTCAGCGGGGTGTTATCCGTATAGGCAATGCTTTTGATGACAAGATTCTGTTTGGAGTCGAAGTTTTTTACCGCCTGCGCCACCTGCTGCAGAAAATCATCCGGCACGCTCAGCATGCCTTTATCATAATGAAGGGGCTGAATCAGGTTTTTAATGCGGGCACGATGGGCATAGCCATCCCTGTAGCGCAACTTGCAGACGGTTTCGGTGCGGCAGACCTTGACGCGGTTTACCTCATGGGAGACTATGACCTCCTTTTTGACCTGCTTTTCACCGATTTCGTCATACCAGACCTGCACTTCCACCCTCCGGTTGAGCTGCCGTCCCTTCTCCGTGGTATTGTCGGCCACCGGTTGGCTGTCGCCAAGCCCCTCGTAGGAGATGGCTTCGGGAGGGAGATCCAGCGCGCGCTGGCAGTATTCGGCGACGGTGCCTGCTCGCTCCCGTGACAGCCCGATGTTGTCGCCATAACGCTCAATCAGTTCACCTCTGAGTGGCAGGGAATCGGTATGACCGATAAAATGGAGTCGTACATTGTTACGATCACGCATCCTGTCGAGGACATCGCGCAGGATCTTCAGATAGTTCTCAGTAATTACGGCTTCTCCCAGGCCGAAACGGATGGGTGGCACCTGGTCATTGAGCTTGATGGTTTTGACATCCTGTTCAACAACTTCGCGCATCTCCGTTCGGTCCCCCTCATCCTTTTCAAATATGGACGGGTCATGGATCCATGGGGTCAAAGGCTGTTCCGCGGGCATGTGCATTTCCACCCCATCCATGCTCGCATCCGTTTCCCTTACCCCTGTTTCCATGCCTGAAGCAGCCGCAACACCCTGAGTCATGAACACACACAAACACAGGATGGTGACACCGCTCTGCAGCAGGAATCTCGGCAATATGAATAGGATGGGAAACATATATTCCATTATCCTGTTATCGCTTACCGGCCGGTGGGGCCCCGCGCCGCCAGAAAATTTCGGTTTCAATGACCAGTTGGTAGCCGCCGTCCGACTTCTTCCACTGCCTGCTGATTTCCTTCTTCAGCGCCTCGAGACGATCCTGCACCAGGCCTTTGCCTTCAACATCTCCAAGATACGAGAGGCGCAGGACGGACGGCTTCTTCCTCAGCTCTTCAAGCAACTGGTCGATCTTTGGTAGCCACTGCGGCCGCAGTTCGATGGTATCGGGCTCGAAAACGCCGTCGGCGATATCGATGCGCACCACACGATGGATGGTGGCCCCGAAATTGAAGCGCAGCATCTTGCCGCGGGTGGCTCGCTGCACGCGCGGATTTTCGGTAGTCAATCGGTATCCGGTGGGCAGACTGCGTTCATCGAGCTTGAGGATGAAATTGCTGCCGCGGTCCTCGTCCGGAACTGCCGCACAGGTGATATGAAAGCGTCCATGTTCATCTGAAGTTGAAATCAGGCCGCGCGCCGTCACCAGTCGAACGCCGAAGATGCCCTGTTCGCCGGCATCCTGCTGCCCGTTCAGGTTGCCATCGTCAAACACCTTGCCGATAACATCGGTGCAATCGAAGTCCGGGTCGGGGATAACCCGAACGGTGGCCGTAGCCTCCTCCGAGATTGAGGCGCCGGTTGCGGGATTAACCACCAGCGCCCGGTTGACAAATTCCCCTTCGGAAACACCGGAACCCACCACCAGCAGCAACTGGATGGTGTATTTCTGGTTAAACTGCAATTCGAGGCCATCCCAGACCAGTTCCCGGCCGTTGATCAGCGGTTCAGCCGGATTGCCGTTCATGCGGGCCGAACCGGCCACGTATTTGAATCCTGCCGGAAAACGATCGACGATGCTCATGTCATACAGGGGTGCGCCGTACACGTTGGTCACCGTGATTGTATAGGGCACCAGTATTCCCCGGCTGACATCCGTCATGGAGGAGATCTTGGTGATGGCCACGGCCCCGTTCAGCTCCGGGTCGACGGGAATGAAATT